>OBLU010000145.1_pt1 | contig 65773 bp, 59 predicted proteins | sample 1518681 | NCBI WGS metagenome assembly OBLU01 (sample SAMEA3539304, study PRJEB22396) | soil metagenome | biome: tundra; feature: field; material: soil | place: USA | collected 2010-05 | depth 0.15 m | reverse complement strand
GCTCGGCAAGGAGAAGTGTTGCAAAAGTGGCGGAATATCGGGCAATTTCGGCGGTACTGGTGCGGATCTCAGACCGTTGGGGGCGCTCCGGATGAAAACTGTTTCACAATGTCGCGAACAAGCGGGGTGGGTATAAAATCGGCACCGTGTTTGAAGTCAAAATGGAGATTCCGATTAAGGCCTTTGTGATTCAGAGTCGGGTAATGGTGATCCTAGAATGAATATGCTGAATTGCAGTTTCCAATTTTTCCACCACGCTCGTCTTGCTTTAGCGCTTGCAGTCTTCCCAATCCAGGCGGACGTGTTCTGGCCGTTTTTTAGTTGCGCCATTCTTCTTGTAATCGGGCTAACAAAGATTATCAAGGACGAGCTACCGCAAAAACACGGGCTCGACAAGATCTTGCCATTCGGGCGGTTGTTCTATGCCATCCCGATGGGAGTATTCGGCACAGACCATCTTACCGATGCAAAGGACATCGCGCGTATCGTTCCGTCCTGGATGCCGCTGCACACATTTTGGGTCTATCTGGTGGGCATTGCGCTTATTGCCGCAGCGCTGAGCATCATCCTAGAGAAACATGTACGGTTGGCGGCCACACTTTTGGGATGCATGTTTCTACTTTTCGTGGTTTTGATACATATCCCTAACATAGTGGCCACACATGGCGCTCGTTTGTTTTGGGCCATCGGCCTGAGGGAGATCGCCTTCAGCGGTGGAGCTTTTGCGTTGGCCGGAAGACAGTTGAAAAGAACGCCTTCGGACGGCGCGCCAGGGCTGGTAACTCTCTGGCGCTTTTTCGTGGGGATACCGGCGACAGTATTCGGCTTGGACCATTTTCTGCATCCCACGTTAGCACCCGGCATTCCGATGGAAGCAATAACGCCGGCATGGATTCACGGACGTCTTTTCTGGGCCTATCTGACGGGCGCGGCTCTCATTGCTTGCGGCGCGTGTATTGTCGTGAATAAAAAGGTACGCTTGGCAGCAACATATCTGGGGATTGTGATTCTGCTTCTAGTAGTGTTTGTTTACCTCCCCATCACAGTCGCTAACCCTTCCGACATAGACAGTGGGCTGAACTCTCTCGTTGATACTTTAGCCTTCAGCGGAACTGCGCTGCTTCTAGCTGATGCTATCCGCGAACGAACCAGCCATGAGGTCAGCGCCTGATAATCGAGGTTAAGACGATCATCGTAGGAGGAAGCCGTATCCCTTGCTTCGGTGGCCCCTTTTGAAATAAAACCGCTCTCACATTCCTTATATCTGCTCGCCGCTTGAACGGTCTCGATATTATCTAACTGCTCCGAGCATTCGAATCCTCAAAGTACGGCGTTTGACCAACACGAAAAATCGGATGAGGCGGTCGCACTTGGATTGGCGGCCATACGTCACAAAGATTGGGTAGAAGGAATCGCGCAGGGCATGAACACCGTTCAAGTTGCTGTCACGGATATTCCGGATCAGATCGTTCCCAACTTCATAGAACCACAGCATGGGAACGAGAGCGCGTATTTCGGAGAGACTTGCTAGGACTGCCAGACTGTATTCTCGCTTAGCTTCGTCTTCAAGAAACCACTGGAGCGTAAGAGAAGCGTCCAGTACAAAATCACTCACAGATGGTGGCCCTCGTGAATTAATTCCTTCACGGTAGCCCCTTCGAGGCGCACGCGGTTCTTTTCAACAAACGCGAGCATTTCACGCACGGCCTCGCGCTGTGCACCGTTCGATGTGACACCCGCTGACGATTGCTCCTTCTCGCGCAGAATTTGCAGGGCTTCGCCGATCACTTCCTCAACAGTTCGGAAATGGCCGGACTTCAACTCGTCCTTGACGATTTTTTCCTGTTCGGGTGTCAGATTGATATTCATCGCCTCAGACTCCTTTGAACCCACGATACCAGCCTTCCGAACACTGGATAAACCGATTTGCGAGGCCTCGTCCATCTGAATACAACGGCATCAGTGCGAACACGGCGGCGGTGCTAGTAATCGCATCACGACTACTCGCGATTCTGTGAGTGCGCGACTAAACCGGTTTCATGTCCTTGCCGCTAATTTGAAGGTCGAAGCCGTTTGGATCTTTCACGTGAAAACTGTTTTCGGTGTCGGGAGTGGGATTTAGGCCGCGGCGTTCTAGTTCGGACTTTACTGCGTTCTTGTCCCAGTTCTCGATCGTGTATGCGATGTGATCGATCCGCGGCGGGGTGATTCCTTGCGGCACTTTGCGCGGAATTAGAAAAGTGTTTGTGTCGCCAAGAATCATGTTGCACTGGGTGCCGATGTCGCCGACGACTTTCATTCCGAGCAGATCTGCGTAGAAGTCGCGCGTTTTGGCGAAGTCGCTGACCTGATACGAGATGTGGTTGACCGCGACCGCTTTGAATCCCTTCGAGGTTTGTGCTGCTGACGCTGACGTCACGCCTGCCGCTGTTGCAGCGGCGGCGACGGCGATGCTTTTGATTAGTTGGCGTCGCGTCATTCTTCCGCGGTCAAAATCGTCGAGCAGTTTTGCAATTGTGCTTTCCATTTTTGTCCTCCATTAAATCGGCCAAGACATTCCTGCGAAAAACTGTTCGATCGCCTCCGGGAATGCGCCGGTTACGCCGAGATTTATTTCTGAGAGACTGCTGTTGACTGCAATTCGCGGGCGCGGACCAGAAGTTTATTCAGCTTCCCTTCGATTGACGCGTCGCCAATATGTTCTTCCTGCAGGACGCCGTCCGCGTCGATTGTGAAAGTGTGCGGGATGGCATTCACGCCAAACTTTTTCGCGATTGGACCCTCGAAATAGCCGTCGCGATATTGCGGCCAGGTCATTTCGTTTTTGGCGACGAAAGCTCTCCAGGCCTTATCGTCCTTATCAAGGCTTACGCTTAGAATTACCAGCGGCTGGCCTTGAAATTTTTTTGCTACTTTCTGCATATGCGGCAGTGCCTCACGGCAAGGTCCGCACCACGTGGCCCAAAAGTCGAGCAGCACGACCTTGCCCTGCAATTCGTCCATGGAAATCCGCTGTCCATCAGTGGTGGTAACCGCAAAGGGCGGGGCCATTCTGGCTCGCGCGAGTTCGGGACGGCTGATGTATCGCAAGGCGCGCTGTGCGTTGGGGTCATCCGTGGGCTTCATTTTCACATATTGTTCAAAGCGGGCTTTTGCTTCATCGTCCTGGCGCAATTGAGCGAGCATCCGTCCATCGACAAAGATCGCGTCCGGGAAATTTGAGTTGATGGCGAGCGCCTTGGTGATTTCTTCGTGACCATGCGTGAAGATTTCGTCTTTGTGTTTTTCCAACCCTTCGTTCATGAGGATCACACCAAATTGATAATGAGCGATGGCCGTTTCACGTTCGCTCTGAGCATCCGCTACCATTTCCGCGGCGGCCAGTTCGGCGATCTTCCAGTCGCTGAGCTCGATACCATACTTGATCATTTGTTTTTGACAGGCAACGCAATGTCCGCCGTCCTGCTTGTCTGCCTTCGCGAAACCCTCGAGAGCAGCTTCTCGTCCGTATTCATGGAGAGCGCTAAGCGCATCCTTGTAGGTCTTCTGCGCTTTTTCATTGGTCGGCCCTTCCGCCACATTCTGGGCCAGGACGGGCGGCAGAACACAAATCAAAATCAGACTGATGCGGACAAATCGCATAGCAAGTCTCCTGCTCCTCGATCACCGCAGCTCTGAGCCGCCATATAGATGTAACTACGGCTCGATCTCCACCTTTTGATCGCTCATCCCAATTTGTAATTCGGGTGATACTAATGGGTTGCGGTAACATTTCAAAGTGAAAAGTTGGAGTTCGACGCCTGCGTTGAGAAATTGAAATTTTGCTGACCCGGACGCCGACTCTGCCAGAAAAGCTCTAAGATTGTCACAATGGGCGCAGCGCTTTTATCTGGTGACCTCGGTGTTTCCATGATTCGACGTTCGTGATACTTGCTACATGCCGGGGAACTGGTTCGCTCCTGTAGAGGGCTCCAAGGATTTTTCGCCGTGATAAGTTGTAGCGATGCCGTGAAAGTATGCGGAAAGATCGCGGAGGAGGATTCAAAAATGACTGTGCGCAACATGGAACGGCATCGCACTGGACGCATCGGCTGGCTGCGCGCGGCGGTACTGGGCGCGAATGACGGTATCCTTTCGACTTCGAGTCTGGTGCTCGGCGTTGCAGCTGCGCATGCGAGTCATACTAATATATTGGTCGCTGGCGTCGCCGGGCTGGTGGCTGGAGCGATGTCGATGGCTGCGGGGGAGTATGTTTCCGTCCAGTCGCAGGCGGATACCGAAGAGGCTGAGCTGAATCTTGAGCGCGCGGAATTGAAAGCAGACAGTAAGGGTGAGCACAGGGAACTTTCGGCGATTTACGTTGCTCGCGGGCTGGAACCTTCGCTCGCGAAGCAGGTGGCCGAACAGTTGATGGCTCATGACGCGCTTGGCGCGCACGCTCGCGACGAACTCGGAATAACCGGGACGTTTCGAGCGCGCCCGATTCAGGCAGCATTTACATCGGCAGCCAGTTTCGCTGTGGGAGCGGCGATGCCTCTGCTTGTGACGGTTATGGCCTCAGCGACAGTTTTGATTCCTCTGGTCGCTGGAGCGTCACTTGTTTTTCTCGCGGCATTAGGCGCTTTGGCTGCGCGCGTGGGTGGCGCCCGAATTGCGATGGGCGCAATACGCGTAACTTTTTGGGGTGCGGTCGCGATGGCTGTGACGGCGGGTGTCGGGTGGCTGTTCGGAACCGTTGGGTGAATAGAATTAGTTTAACGCCGCGATTTACAGTATTTGCGCGTGAGCGCTCACAAGGAATACCGAACGAGGGATGTGATTTTATGAAGCGAATCGCGGTTTTCATAATCTTATCGAGTCTTTGTATAACCATGGCTGCTTCGGATGCGCCAAAACGACCGCGCATTTTGGGGATTTCGCACATGGCGGTGTTTGTCAGCGATCTTGAGAAGGCGCGCTGGTTCTATGAGGATTTTCTTGGATATGCGGAGCCTTTCAATTTGAAGCGCGACGATGGGTCGGTGCGGATCGCGTACGTCAAGATTAATGAGGATCAGTACATCGAACTTTTTACGGATAAGCCGACGCATGAGGGCCAACTGAATCACATCGCTTTCTATACCGATTCCGCCGAAGGCATGCGGGCGTTTCTTTCTTCGCAGGGAGTGAAGGTGCCGGAAAGTGTTCCGAAAGGAAAAATTGGAAATTTGAATTTTACTGTTAGCGATTCCGACGGCCACACCGTGGAAATCGTGGAGTACGAACCGGATGGTTGGACGCGGCAAGCTGCGGGAAAATATCTGCCCGACACACGCGTCTCAACGCACATGCCGCACGTGGGCATCACCATTGGCGCGCTTGAGCCGGCGATGAAATTTTACTGCGGCAATTTCGGACTTGCTGAGTTCTGGAGGGGCAGCTCTTCCGGTACGGTACTGAGCTGGGTGAACATGCGCGTGCCGGACGGGCAAGACTACCTGGAGTTTATGCTGCACGGTAAACCGCTCGAAGCGAAAGATCTGGGCGGGAAGAATCATATTTGTCTGGTGACGCCGGATATTGAAAAGGCGGTTGCGGCGCTGAAGGCGCGTCCTGCGGCGAAGAACTATACGCTGCCGTTTGAAATCAAAGTGGGCGTGAATGGAAAACGGCAGGCGAACTTTTTTGATCCGGACGGGACGCGCATCGAATTGATGGAGCCCAATACGTTTGACGGAAAGCCGCGGCCTCCTTCAACGGCTCCGCCGCCGAGGTAAGGGCCGGGGCTGGCTGGTGCGTTCAGATTGGTGCGCCGATGCGATTTTTCGCGGCGTGATCGCGGCGCAATCCTCAGGGCTCGTGACTCCTTCACGCGGCCGGTCTAAACTGTTGAGGGGCGATCAGCGTAGCGCAATTAATCAGGGAGGAATACGGACATGAGCGAAGCAGCCAGACAGATGCCGTCAAGAGATGAATACTCTTCAAAACCGCAGACGTTTGCGGCCAAAGCGTACGCGGCGCACAGCGCCACGTCACCGCTTGCGCCATTTAATATTTCGCGTCGGGATCCGCGTCCTCAGGACGTACAGATTGAAATACTTTTCTGCGGTGTTTGCCATTCCGATTTGCACCAGGTGCGGAACGAGTGGAAGGACTTTATGCCGACGGTGTATCCCGTTGTTGCCGGTCACGAAATTGTCGGCCGCGTCGTGAAGGTTGGGAGCGCCGTAAAGAAAGTTAAGGAGGGCGATATCGCCGCAGCGGGATGTTTGGTGGACTCTTGCCGCACTTGCGCGAGTTGCCGAGCGGGGCAGGAGCAGTATTGCGAGACCGGCTTCACGCTGACCTATAACGGCGAGGACAAGATTCTCGGCGGAGTCACATACGGCGGGTATTCGGAAAGCATTGTGGTGGATGAAGCGTACGTGTTGCGCGTGCCGAAAGGATTGGATCCTGCCGGCGCCGCGCCGCTGCTTTGTGCCGGCATCACGACGTATTCACCGTTGCGCCATTGGAAAGTCGGCAAGGGACAAAAGGTGGGAATCGTCGGGCTTGGCGGATTGGGGCATATGGGCCTGAAATTCGCACATGCCTTCGGCGCGCATGTTGTACTCTTTACGACGTCGCCAAATAAAACTGAGGATGCTAAACGGCTGGGCGCCGACGAGGTGGTGATTTCAAAAGGCGAAGCCGAAATGCTGAAACATGCGGGCAGCTTTGATTTTATTCTCGATGCGGTTTCCGCGGAACATGACATTAACGCGTACTTGCAGATGCTGAAGTTGGATGGAACGATGACGCTTGTTGGCGCGCCGGAGAAACCATCGCCGATCGTTTCATTTAATTTGATTATGAGGCGCAGACGCTTGGCCGGATCGGCCATCGGCGGCCTGCGAGAAACTCAAGAGATGCTGGATTTTTGCGGCGAGCATGGTATTACGTCGGATATCGAGCTGATTCCGATTCAGCAGATTGACAAAGCTTACGAGCGATTGCTGAAAAGCGATGTGAAATACCGGTTCGTTATTGATATGGCTTCGCTGAGGTAGGCGAGCCCGGCGCGGTTTGTAGAATGCGATACAAAATAGTTCGCGGACTTAAGAGTTGGGTGCCGGGACTCGTCGTCTGCGTCGCGCTCTGCTTGGGAGTTTGGGAAAGCGTGTGGTACGGACCGGGCGTGCATCGAACGGTCTTCGCGGAAGCTCTGAAGGAGAATTCGGTTGCTCGACCGAGAGCGCATGCAATTACCGCGCAGCCCGTTTCGAGTTCAGATAAATCGTCTAGAGCTGATGAAGGGACATGGGCTCTTGTTTGGAGCGATGAATTCAACCAGCAAGATGGTTCGGCGCCAGATTCTACGAAGTGGAGTTACGATGAGGGCGTTGGAAACAACGGTTGGGGAAATAGCGAGTTGGAGTATTACACCAGCCGCGCAAAGAACGTTTCCATCCAGAACGGCAATCTCGTTATCACGGCGATTCGGGAGAGCTATGTGGACTCGTCCGGTGTTACGCGCGATTTTACTTCGGCGCGCATCAAGACACGGGATCGATTTGCGCAAACTTATGGCCGATTCGAGGCGCGGATCAAGATTCCTGGGGGTGTCGGCCTTTGGCCCGCGTTCTGGATGCTCGGCGATAATATTAAATTAGTTGGATGGCCTTCTTGCGGTGAGATCGACATCATGGAAAATATTGGTCCAGAGCCCACTAAGGTGCACGGCACCATTCACGGGCCCGCCTACTCCGCGGCGAAAGGCATTAGCTCTCCCTATGCGCTTGCCGGCGGACGGCGCTTCGCGGACGATTACCACGTGTTCGCTGTGGAATGGGAGCCGAATGCGATTCGCTTCTACGTGGACAACGATTTGTATGCGACGCGGACTCCAGCGGATCTTCCGAGTGGCGCGCAGTGGGTATACGACCATCGTTTTTTTATTATTCTGAATCTCGCTGTGGGAGGGAATTGGCCGGGACCGCCCGACGCTACGACTTCTTTTGCGGCGTCAATGCTTGTGGACTATGTGCGCGTTTATCAGCGGTCAAATGCGCAACCTGCGTCAAACTAGCGCGCCGCACATCTACAGCTTCTTTCGAAGATATTCAAAGACAACGTAGCCGATGAGTCCGGAAATGCTGGCGATCCCGAAATTCGTTAGCGTGAAAATATCGTGGATGGCGAATGCGAATGTCTTTCCTCGGCCATTTGCGTGAGTGAATTCTCCCATTAAGAGATTGGAATAAAAGAGGAAGACGATGGAGCCGATCTCTACGATTGCGCGGGGAATCGCGCGCAACTTTTTCGGTTCTTTCGGCATGGAAGACATTGGTTCACTATAGCAAGAAACCCTCCGTGCTGATCCAATGGCATGGCACGGCGGACGTGCGCTAATTAATATTTTTAGTACAATTACTAACTGTGATGAGATCTCATCAACGTATTTGAAACAATATAAAGAAGAGACTTCTGTACATAGGAATGCCGACTCTGGCCGTGTTATCCGCAGTACTCGTCTGGTATACCCGAGGACAACGCGATGAGCGGGAACTGCGAAAGCGCGAGGTTGTATATCAGACCGCTTTCGCGTCATATTCCCAAGCTGTGCCAGTCGGAATGACTCGCCAAAGCGTGGAACGGTATCTCCGAAAGAATGGCACCGCATTCCGACAAATGTGTTGCATCGATGAGCCGTCCGCGGTCGTGGACCTCGTGCTAATCGGGAAGGAAAAGCCTCCTTGGATGTGTAGCGAGCGCACAGTCTATGTCGCCTTCCAATTCGCCGCACATGACTCCCACCAATCCTGGCATGCGGGAGAGGCCGATGTGCTCAAGAGGGTCACAATTTACCAATGATCGGAAGGCTGCCTGTAGCGGAATGCGTGTGAGTATGTAGCCGGGATGGCGGACGGCTCTCCCACGCTGGTCGGGCCGACAATGACCAGCACTTAGTGTCTCGTGATTGCTTATTCAACGGGTGGGGAGAGCGCGACGACGAATCTTCTGGGGCCGTGCGCGCCCATTACCAGAATTTTTTCGATGTCGGCGGTGCGGCTGGAGCCAGTGATCAGGACGATCATGGAGTTTTGCTGCGGCGTGCCATTTTTATGAAGGTGCGCGAAGGCGGCGTCGAGATCGGGGACGAGTTGGTCGGTGAACGCGAGAACGATGTGAATTGGGGCGACTACTGCGGCGCCTCTGCCGCCGCACGCTGAGGAGACGAATACGGATCCGGTGGCAGCGACGAGCGTTTCGGCTAGCGTGATTGTGGCTTGCGATTCTTCTGCGGGTAGGCCTTCTGTTGACCATCGTACGCTGCGGCCGTTCAACAATGTTGGTGCTAGACGGCGGAGTATCGGCGCGTCTTGAAGAAATATTATTCCCGGCGGAAGAGCTGAAATAATTTCTGCGATGGCGGCGGAGCTGGCGGCTAGAGATGCGGTCAGAAGGCATTCCGTGTTGTTGTTTGCGCATTCTTTCTGGAAACGGTCCAGTGGATCGGACATTGGAAAGAAAATATCTCCCGAAATTGTCGACTCGTGACGCGCGGCCGGTTTGGTTAGGGCTGTGCGGATGCGCGCGAGGATGGCTTCGCGGCCCGGATTTTCAGTTTGGGCCACTTTTTATCTCCGAAAGGGTTTTTTTCCAGAGGGCGCGAAAGGATTTTGTTGGTATTCTCGGCGGCGCGTGCATCTTCGTCCATTTTCTTGTTGGATCGAGTAGCGTGCCGGCGAGTCCTAGCGCGTAGATCATTCGCATGGACATCCGTCCGATTGCGCCGAAGGCGGCGAGCCGCGCGGAGCTTTGCATCACCCAGCGAAACAGACCAATTCCTCCGCGCTCGCCGCGAGGACGTTCATTCGCGGCCACGGCATTTCTACGGTTGTGCAGAAGATGGTGATGCAAATCAATTTTTACCGGGCAGACATCGGTGCACGCGCCGCAGAGAGAGGATGCGTACGATAAATGTTGAAACTCGTGAATTCCGCGAAAATGCGGCGTGAGAACGCTGCCGATGGGCCCGGAGTATGTGGTGCCGTACGTGTGTCCGCCGACGGTGCGATAGACAGGGCAAGCGTTCAAACACGCGCCGCAACGAATGCAATGCAGAGCGTCGCGCTGTTCGGGATCGGCGAGCAATTCGGTGCGGCCATTATCGACGAGCACTACGTGAAATTCTTCTGGACCGGCGAACTCATTCGGTCCACGCGGGCCGCCGATTAAAGTGTTGTAGCAGGTGATGGGCTGGCCTGTGCCGGATGTAGCAAGCATCGGCCAGAGCAGCGCGAGATCCTGCAGCCGCGGAATTACTTTTTCAATTCCGGCGACGGTTACGTGAATTTTCGGAAGGCTGACGCCGAGGTCCGCGTTACCCTCGTTGGTGGTAATGGCAATCATTCCGGAATCGGCAATCAGAAAATTGGCGCCGGTGATTCCCATTTCCGCGGAGAAAAAAGCTTTGCGCAAAGCGCGGCGGGCTGCGGCGACCAGCTCTTGTGGATCATTGCTATCCACATCGCCCAATTTTTCTTTGAAGAGAGCGGCGATGTCGTCACGCGTGAGGTGCATGGCGGGCGTAACGATGTGGTAAGGCGGTTCGTGGCGCAACTGAACGATGAATTCGCCAAGATCTGTTTCAAATACTTTGATTTCCTGGCTTTCGAGCGCCGCCGCAAGATGGATTTCTTCCGTCACCATGGATTTTGATTTCACAACCGTGCGAACGCCGTGGCGCTTTGCAAGATCGGTAATGTAGCGCCGCGCGTCTTCTGCGTTTTGCGCCCAGAATACGTGGCCTCCGCGTTCGTTTACGTGTTGCTCGAATTCCAACAGATAGCGATCTAGATGATTTACCGCCTCCCATTTTATTTCTCGGCATTTCTGACGGGCCGCTTCCCAATTCATGAACCGCGTGAGGCCGCGCTCGACAGCGGCGCTATACGTGTCAATTCCGCGGCGAAGTATTTGGCGGTGGGTGAGGTTGGCGGATTTTTCCGCGGCACTGCGGAGAAAATCCTGGGCAGCGGTGGTCATCGCGTCGTCCCCGAATCGTTTAAGGAAATTGGATCGCTGGGAGAATTCGATGTGCGCGCCAGTATTTGAACTAAATGGATTGTGCGCACGCGCGAATTGCGGCGCTGAAGAATCCCGTCAATGTGTATCAGACAGCTCGGGTCCGTCGAGGTTAGGAATTCAGCGCCGCTCTGCTCGGCATTTCCCGCTTTGGTGTCACCCATTGCGCCAGAGATCATGTTGAATTTTATTGCGAAGGTGCCACCGAAGCCGCAGCAATCCTCGCTGTAAGGCATTTCGACCAATTCAAGACCTCGAACGTGTCTCAACAATTCGCGCGGTTCATTTTTTAAATGAAGCTCGCGAAGCGCGTGGCAAGCGTCGTGATACGCGACGCGATGTGGGAAAGATGCTCCCACGTCTGGGAGCTTCGCTACGTTAATTAAGAATTCGGAAAACTCGAAAACACGCTGGCCAAGTCTAATCGCTTCGTCATGCTTCGGAGTGCCTGCAAGAAGCTCGGGATAGAAATTGCGAACCATGGTTGTGCATGAGCCTGACGGGCAAACAATGGTCTCAGCGGATCGAAAAACGTCCACGAAGCGCTCGGCGAGCACCCGCGCGTCATTCCAATATCCGCTGTTGAATGCAGGTTGGCCGCAACATGTTTGCTGTTCGGGGAAATCCACATCGTAGCCGACGCGGTGCAGAACGCGAACCATATCCAGGCCGACTTCGGGCGTCAACTGGTCCACAAAGCATGGGATGAACAGAGAGATTTTCGGCATAGGGACCAGCGATCGCTTCCAAGCGCGATTGTAACACCGGATTTCCAGCCCCCGCGCTCGTCCGCGCTGGCCGCCGCGAAAACTCCTTCAACTAAACTTTCTCGGCATCTCCGCGCGATCCGGCAGCGCCGGGCAGCTCCAGGCCCAGAAACTTTTCGGCATTGGCGAAACAAACATTCCGCACCATCCCGCCAACGAGTTTCTCGTCCTTCGGGATTTCGCCCCTTTCCATATCATGCCCCAACAAATTGCACAGCACCCGGCGGAAATATTCATGCCGCGGAAATGACATGAAGGAGCGCGAATCAGTGAGCATTCCGATAAAACGCGAAAGCAGTCCAGTGTTGGAAAGGGCATTCAACTGCCATTCGATCGCTTCTTTCTGGTCGAGAAACCACCAACCGCTTCCGAACTGGATTTTTCCGGCGACGGAGCCATCCTGAAAATTTCCAATCGCGGTTGAGAAGACGTAGTTATCAGCCGGATTCAAATTATAAATAACCATTTTCGGCAGCGAATGTTCCTGTTCGAGAAGATCCATATATTTACAAAGAGGGCCGGCCTGATTCCAGTCGCCGATCGAATCGAAACCCGTGTCGGGTCCGAGTTCTTTCAAGCGCCACGTGTTGGCGCTGCGCTGCGCGCCCAGATGCAGTTGCTTGATCCAACCTTTTTGAGCGTCAAGGTGGCCGAAGAAAAGCATGACGAATGAGGCGAATCCTTCGTGCTTGTCAACGTTAGCCGCCTGGCCTGACCGCGCTCTGTCAAATATGGCGGCAGCTGCGTTTTCGGAACATGGATTCGCGTGGCAATGATTTAATCCGTGGTCGGAGAGACGTCCGCCAGCGGCGTGGAATGTGTCGTGGCGCTGTTTTAGCGCATCCAGAAAATTCGCGAATGATCCGATCGAAATCTTACTGGCTGCCGCCAAGCGCTCCACCCATGGATTGAAAATGTTGGGGAGATTTACCAGGAGAGATTTATCCGGGCGAAATGTCGGGAACACTCGGAACGCAGATTCCGACGCAGCGAGAGATTTGTGATGAGAAAGATCGTCGCAGGGATCGTCCGTAGTGCACTGTGCGCGCACGTTAAACTTCTTCAGGATTTCGCGAGCGGTGAGCGGGCCTTCCTCAAGTAATTTATTCGCGCGATCCCAGATGGAACGCGCGGACTTTTGGTCCAGTAATTCATCAATTCCGAAATACCGTTTGAGCTCAAGGTGAGTCCAGTGATAGAGCGGATTGCGGAGCGTGTTCGGAACGGTTTTGGCCCACGCTTGAAATTTGTCGAACGGGGAGGCGTCGCCCGTGCAATACTTTTCCGCTACTCCATCGGCGCGCATGGCGCGCCACTTATAATGATCACCTTCCAGCCAAATCTCGAACAAGTTGTGAAAGCGGCGATCCGCGGCAATATCCGACGGCGAAAGATGAGAGTGATAATCGAGAATCGGCTCGCCGGCAGCGTACTCATGAAAAAGCCGCCGAGCGGTCTCAGAGTGAAGCAAGAAATCTTCGTGGATGAAACCCATCTAATTCTCCCATGAACAAAATTTCATGTTGGTTCGGGCTGCGCCGCTCATCCAGATCCTCTGGAAAATTGGAGCATTCCCGGCCGGCCGGACTGCTTCAGCTAGCGGGCATACGGTTTCCGCTTCGGGCTGACTCGTAAATTGCTTCGATGAGCGCCAGGCTGCGGCGTCCTTCTCTTCCATCACACGCGGGACGGGAATTTGTTTTAATCGCGTGCAAAAAATCTTCCAGAATGGCCTGGTGTCCGCGAACATCGCTGACGACGGCGCTTGTGGCGCTCTGATTCCGATCGCTCGATTCGTTCCCTATGAGTTCCGGATGCGGACTTCGCAGATCGGCGCGGATAATTCTGTCGTGCTCAAGAGTTATCGTGCCTTCCGAGCCGGTGATCTCAATTCGGCGGGGATAGCCGGGATACGCGGATGTCGCGGCAACTAGCGTTCCCATCGCGCCGCTCGCAAATTCCAGCAGCGCGATCACGGTGTCCTCACCTTCGATATCGTGCAGCGCCGTGGCCATCCGCGCTTGCACGCTCACTACATCTCCCATCAGCCATAACAACAAATCCACGGTATGCGCAGCTTGATTGATCAGAGCGCCGCCGCCGTCCAACGCGAGCGTACCTCGCCAGCTTGAATTCCCGTAATATTCCGGCGGGCGATACCACTTCACTTGCGCGTCGGCCAGAATTAATTTTCCAAGCGCGCCCTTTGCGAGGAATGTTTTCAAGCGGTGAACGTCCGGTTTCGAGCGATCTTGAAAAATCACTCCGAGCTTGACGCCGGCTTTTTCAGTTTCCGCGATCAAGGCGTCGGCGCGGTCAGTGCTTATATCAATTGGTTTTTCGCTGAGCACATGCAATCCATGCCGGGCAGCCTTGATTCCGTGCTCAGCGTGAAGTCCTGACGGACTTCCGATGACCACCAATTCCATTGGTCGGTGCATGAAGAATCTTTCGATGTCACTAAACGGAGTTCCGCCGTAATTCCGGCAGAGATCGGCTGTTTTATCGGGATGAGCTCCGTAAATCGCGGCAATATCCACGCCGGGGATTGCGCGAGCCGCGCGGGCGTGCGTATTGGTAATATTGCCGCCGCCGATCAGTCCGATGTGTGTGGTCATGGCAACCGGCGGATCATTTCACTTCTGAAATAAGATCCTTGTGCGCCGCTTCAATCCTCTGCGGTACATGAAACATTCTTCAGTAAGAATATTCCGGGCGGCTTACGACAGAGCCCCAGCCTTCTGAAGTTGATCTTTCATTGCGGCCCAACAAATTCGCGTGGATTCTTCGGGCGTGCCCGCGCCGTGCCAATGGGTTTCAAGACTGACGGCGAAGTGATAGCCATCGCGCTTCAACGCGCGGAATTGCCCCGTCCAATCAATAAAACCTTTTCCCATCGCCGCCCATTGAAAATCTGAGCCGTCGGGTTTGCGCTCCACATCCTTGCAATGGACGTGACCAATCCGCTTGAAAGGAATTCGCGCGTATCCCTCTGGAAATACCTTGTCTCCGCGCATTGCGGCATTTCCGGGATCCCAATTCAACATGAAGTTTGGCGCGCGCACCGCATTCAACGTGCGCACAGACTCGGTGCTGGTTGCCGTATTGCATTCGTATTCATTCTCAAGAAGCAAAATAATATTTGCCTTCGCGAACTTGCCGGCCGCCGCGATTAATTTTTCATCCATTGCCGCGCGATACGACCTATCGTCGTTCAGGCGCCAGTAATCGAAACAACGCACGCGATCCGTTTGGAACGCGCGTGCCAGTTCGATACATCGTTCCAGCACTTCGTCTTGCTGATCGAAAGTATAACTGGCGTTGAATTGATCGCGCTGCTGCGGGCTATATTCCGAAACCGGTGCGCCCGGCCAATCCACTTTGAAAAGCGGGCTCCCGATGTCGGTCACACGCAAATGGTAGCGTTCCAGCAACCGGCGCGCTTCGGCAATTTCTTTGGCGTCCAACGCCATAATGTTTTTGTTCCACAGGCCGCGCAGTTCAACCCAGTCCAGTCCGAAATCCTGCGATACAATTTCCAGCGCGCGGTCGAGATCCTGCGTAATTTCGTCAGTTATCACCGTAACCCGAAAGGGAGATTTCATATTTTGTATCCGAGTCTTTCCGCGAGATACTTCTTGCTAATCTCCGCGCATTCTTTGGGAGTCCGTGACGCATCCGGAACCGCATCCAGTTCGATGACCGCCCATCCACGAAATTTGATCTTCTCGATTGCCTTGAAAACCGCGGGCAGATCGACACGTCCACCCCCCAGTTCGACGAACTGATAATTTTTCGGCGCCGCCGCAGTTGCTGAAGCGGGCGCCGCTGCTGGCGGTGGCGCCGGCCGAACGTCTTTGATATGCAGGAAAAGCAGGCGATCGCTGTAACTCGTGAGCATTTTAACTGGATCGCCGCCTCCCTGAAGCGCGTGCGCGACATCGAGCTCCAGTTTGGCGTAGTGCGGATCCACCGCTTCGAAAATCCAGTCCACTTCTTCGGGCCTTTCGCCTAGAGAATTCATGTGATTGTGAAAACCGAGCTGCACGCCGATATCCGCCGTGCGCCTGCCCAATTCCGTCAGGAGCCGGCCCATTTTTTCGTAATCGCTTCTAACAATGTCGCGTCCCTTCGGACGTTCGCCGATCACCTGAAGATAAAGTGCTCCGGCATCGCGCGCAAACTGCGCATGTGCGACGTGCGTGGCAATCTCCGAAGCCGCCGGGTTATCGACGCTCAGATTGCCGCTCGACAGTGCCACCATTTTCAGCTTGTGCGCCTCCAGCAGATCGTGCAACGACGCGGGCTTTCCATCAAATTCCGCCAGCACGTTTGCCCGCAACTGAATTCCGGGAAAGCCGAGCGCGGCGATATCATCAATCGCCTGGCGATCGTTGCCGTTCCACGTGATTGAGGCGTATCCGAAATGAAGTTCAGCAGGCGCGGGAGTAATTGGATTATCGAAGTGGCTGAGATCAGTGTGTGGATATAAAGGCCCGAAGGCTCTCAGAGCGGGCGCTCGGAAAAGAGAACACGCGGCCACTGAGCCGGCGGCGCAAATGAAATCCCGCCGTGTAAATGTTGAGTCCGTCCGCAGCTTCGCTTTTTTCATATGTCGTCCTTCTTGCCGCGCGCCGCAAGATCTTTCATGACCGCAGCGACCCTCCGACGCGGGTGAGTGTAGCAAAACTGTTGTCCAACCGAGTGCAAATCTCCAGAAAACAAATATTATTCATGCTCGATGGCGATTTTCTTTAGTCATGAAGCTGCTCGTGCGATTCGGACTTGACAGCGAGTGCCCCTTGTATCATATAGTGGCCCACCGTGCCACATAGTAAGACTGACTCATCTCCTTATCGCGTCCAGGTTTTGGATCGCGCACTCTCCATTCTTCGACTCCTCGGTGAGCGCCCCGGCGACCGCTCGTTGGCGGAAGTTTGCGCCGGACTGAAACTTCACAAGAGCACTGGCCATCGTCTTTTAACCGTTCTCGAACAGAATCGCTTCGTGGAAAAAAGTCCCAGCACCGGGCGCTATCGTCTGGGTCTGCGATTGTTTGAGCTGGGCTCGAAAGCGATTGCTTCGTTAGATCTTCGGGAGCAGTCCCGCCCTCATCTGAACACGGTTCTCCACGAAACCGAAGAGACCGTGCACTTTTGCCTTTTCGATCAAGGTGAAGTGCTTTACATCGAGAAAATGGAACCGCAACGCAGCGTGCGCATGTCGTCCAGTATTGGGCGCCGCGCGCCGGCGTACTGCACGGCAGTGGGGAAGGCGATCCTTTCGGAACTTCCCGTCGCTGAAGTGGACGCGATCGTCATGCGCTGGGGATTGAGACAGATGACGAAAAATACGATTACGACTCCGAAAGCTTTAGCGGCGGAGTTAAAAATTATTCGCGAACGAGGGTTTGCGATTGATGACGAAGAAAACGAAGAAGGCGTGCGTTGTGTGGGTGCGGCGGTGCGCGATTATCTGGGCAGACCTGTCGCCGCGATCAGCGTTTCCGGCCCGGCGTTTCGCATACGCAAAGCCAGAGTTTTGATTATCGCAAAACCGGTGATGAGAGCCGCGGCGGCTCTTTCTGCGGAACTGGGTTACAAATCACAAAGCAGTGCGGTGGGCGGCGCATATTCCTGATGAGCGATCACCTCGTCTCGAGTCTTGAATGGGAACCAGCCTAACAGCGCGGGCAGAAACGCCAAATGTTTGATCTAGAAAACAATCCCGCAAACCGCGCGCCGGAAACCTCAAGTTCGCCACCTAGTCCCTCCGCCTCTTCGGCGGCATTGCGCGCGGTCGGCCATTTCCGCTGGATGATTTGCGGACTGCTTCTTTTCGCGACCACCAAGAGTTACATGGACCGCCAGGTCCTGAGCGTTTTGAAAGTTACACTCTCGCACGATTTCAATTGGACCGAAATTGACTACAGCAATATCGTTTTCACATTCCAGACATTTTACGCCGTGGGCATGTTGCTTGTCGGCCGCCTGGTTGACAAGCTGGGAACTCGAAAAGCGTTTGCGTTAATAATGACATTTTGGAGCATCGCTTCGATGTCGAATGGCTTCGGCCGCTCGTATGGACATTTCATATTCGCCGCTGCCGCTCTGGGCCTCGGACAAGCCGGAATGTTTCCCGCCAGTATTAAATGCGTAGCGGAATGGTTTCCGAGAAAAGAACGCGCCCTGGCAACCGGTATTTTCAATGCGGGCACAAATATTGGCGCGATCCTCGGGCCGCTGGTTGTGCCGTTGATCACTTACCGGTGGGGATGGCAGTGGGCGTTTATCATCGTCGGCTCGCTCGGTTTTGTGTGGGTCGCTTTGTGGCTGCTTCTGTATCATAAGCCGGAAGAACATCCGCAAGTATCTCCGGCAGAGCTTGCATACATTAAGAGCGATCCGCTCGAAGGCCGCGAGCACATTCCGTGGCTAAGTCTGATCCGTTATCGCCAAACCTGGGCTTTCATTGCGGGCAAATTCTTGACGGATCCGGTTTGGTGGCTCTACTTGTTTTGGGCGCCCAGTTTTCTGCAGCACAACTATGGTTTGACGCTTGCTCAAGTCGGCGTTCCGATCATGGTCATCTATTTAATTTCCGACGTTGGAAGTATTTCCGGCGGATGGCTTTCTTCGGCGTTGATTTCACGCGGGGCCACCGTGAATCGTGGCCGCAAAACGGCGATGCTGGTTTGCGCCATCATCGTGATGCCCATTATTTTTGCGAACCACATGCACAGTATGTGGGGCGCGGTCTTATTGTTTGGTTTGGCCGCCGCTGCTCACCAGGGATTTTCCGCCAATCTGTACACGATTCCTTCCGACACATTTCCAAATCGCGCCGTGGGTTCGGTGACAGGCATCGGCGGCATGGCTGGCTCGATCGGCGGAATGATCATGGCCCGCGGAGTTGGTGTCGTGCTCCAGCGGACGGGCAGCTACAGGATTCCTTTGTTCATGGCGGGGTTCGCGTATTTGATAGCATTTTTAATCATCCACCTTCTGGCTCCAAAGCTGGAACCGGCTACTCTCGGAAACGCTCGTTCCTAATTTTTCGCGAGCTCGCGGCGAGAGAGGGATGATGATCAAGCAGAGGTGAGCGAATGGCTCTGAAAGTCAGAGCGAAACAAGAATGCCGTTGGGACATCGTTGCGCTGGGCGAAATCATGCTGCGGCTCGATCCCGGCGAGCGCCGCATTTTCACGGCGCGGAATTTTGATGTCTGCGAAGGTGGAGCAGAGTACAACGTTGCGCGCGGATTGAAGCGTTGCTTTGGACTTGACGCCGCGGTCGTGACAGTATTCGCCGATAATCCGGTCGGCCGCTTGATTCAGGATTTAATTTATCAAGGCGGAGTAGATCAATCGCTCATCCGCTGGGTGCCTTACGACGGAGTGGGACGCACCGTCCGAAACGGTTTGAATTTTACAGAACGCGGTTTCGGCGTTCGCGCGGCAGTAGGATGCTCGGATCGCGGACACACCGCCGTATCGCAATTGAAACCGGGCCAAATAGATTGGGACAGTATTTTCGGAAAAGGAGATCCAAACTCCGGCGCGCGTTGGTTTCATACCGGAGGAATTTTCTGTGCGCTTTCTGAGACGAGTCCTGAAGTTGCAATCGAAGCGATGCGGTCCGCGCGGCGCAATGGCGTCATCGTCTCCTACGATTTGAATTATCGGGATTCACTGTGGGCATCATTCGGCGGGAAGAAGCAGGCGCAGTTGGTTAACCGGCGCATCGCGCCATTCGTGGACGTGGTCCTCGGCAACGAAGAAGATTTTTCGGCCGCACTTGGTTATGAAATTCCGGGAATGGATGAAAGCCTTTCCAATTTCCATGTGGACGGATTCAAGAGCATGATTGAAAAGGTGGTGAAAGATTTCCCCTTCAGCGTTGTGGCTACCACTTTGCGCAAGGCCAAGACAGCGACCATTAATGATTGGGATGCCATTTGTTATTGCGCTGGACGTTTTTATGAAGCGCGTCACCGCGAGAACCTGGAAATTCTTGACCGCGTCGGTGGCGGCGATTCCTTCGCTGCGTGATTGATTTACGGATTTCTGGAAGGGAAGGATCCCCAATGGGCGGTTGAATGCGGCGCTGCCCACGGAGCTCTCGCGATGACGACGCCAGGTGACACGACCATGGCGACCCTGAAGGAAGTCTTGCAATTGATGAAGGGAACGGGCGCGCGTATCGCGCGTTAGTACGAGTTTGGATTTTCGCGCCGACGCTAACGTCAGCGGGGCCCGGCGCGAGAGTTTATGCATCTACTGATTTACGCCGCTGGCGAGGAATCCGCCGTCCACCGCGAGAATGTGCCCGTTGACGAAGCTTGCGGAATCCGACGCGAGAAAAACCGCGGCGCCGACAAGTTCGTCGAGTTTGCCGAATCGCCGCATCGGAGTGCGCAAAAGAAATTCCTTGCCGCGAGGCGTGCCATCCAACAGTTGCGCGTTCAAATCCGTGCGGAAAACTCCCGGCGCGATTGCGTTCACGCAAATGCCATGACTGGCCCACTCAACAGCGAGCGATTTCGTGAGCGATGCGACGGCAGCTTTGCTGGCGGAATAAGCGGCTACCTCGAACAGCGCGACGAACGACGAGAGGGAAGCGATATTAATGATGCGTCCATAACGCTGCTCGATCATATGCTTGCCAAAAACGCGGCAGGCGCGCAACGTTCCAGTGAGATTGGTCTCGAGAATGGAATTCCATTCCGAATCCGGAAGGTCGACAGTGGGCGTGCGTTTCGTTCGTCCCGCGCAATTAACAAGTATTTGCACGGTGCCGAATTTCGCGCACGTTGCTTCGAGAAGTTTATCGATCGTCGAGACGTCGGTGACGTCACACGGGCACACGAGCGATTGTCGGCCGAGTGCTTCAACCTCTTTCGCAGCGGATTGCACCAAATCGGTTCGGCGTCCAGTGGGAATCACATTCGCTCCCGCGATGGCGAGACCTTTTGCGAGTGCGAGTCCGATTCCGCTGGTTCCACCAGTAACTACCGCGGTTTTATTTTTTAGATCGAGGAGCGGATGTCCCATTGGTTTCCTTTTCAGAAAACTGGAATAAATCGAATGCCAAGCGTCGAATGCGAGAGTAGCTTATCAATGAGACTGGCATGTGCAAAGATGAATGTGCGCGAGCCTGAAAAAGATTTCGTTCGGTGATAAAAGAGCATTAGGAAATAACCATGCGACACAAAGTGCTGCAAATTGATTCGCGGGATAATCTTCTGATTGCGCTTGCGGATATGCGCGCGGGTGAACAAACTGGCGAGCAAGCTGATGCGCAAGCTAATATCTCCAGAGAATTGTACGTGCTGGTTACCGATGTTCCTGCCAAACATAAATTTGCAGCGAAAGATTTCGTGGTTGGAGATCACGTCATCATGTATGGCGTGGTTGTGGGGAAAGCTGTTGTACCGATTCGTCGCGGAGAAATTATTACTACACGGAATGTGCGTCACGATGCGTCACCGTTTGACGCGCATCGAGAACCGCACAAGTGGATTGCGCCTAACGTATCGCGCTGGAAGCAGCGAACTTTTCAGGGGTACCATCGCGCCGATGGGCAAGTGGGCACGCGGAATTATTGGATCGTGCTGCCGCTGGTATTTTGTGAGAACCGAAACCTTGCGGTGCTGAAGCAGGCGTTTGAAGAGGAATTGGGATTTGCTGCGCCGCAGATGTTTCGCCGCCAAGTGGCGGAACTGGCGAAGCTTTATCATGACGGAAAGAAAGACTCCGTTCGTGAATCCATTCGCAACTACACTTTTGAAAAAACTCGCTCTCCAAATACGGCGCCGAAATTATTTCCAAATGTTGACGGCATAAGATTTCTGATGCATGAAGGCGGTTGCGGCGGCACGCGCGAAGACGCCAATAATCTTTGCGGTCTTCTCGCTGGCTACATCAACCATCCAAATGTTGCCGGAGCAACTGTTCTGAGCCTCGGCTGCCAGAACGCTCAGATTTCAATTTTGCAAGAACAGATTCGCAAGCGCGCGCCGAACAACACGAAACCAGTTCTGATTTTCGAGCAGCAGCAGAGCGCGTCCGAAGCCGCGATGCTTTCCGACGCGGTGCGCGAAACTTTTCTCGGACTGATTGACGCCGATATAGCGGTGCGAGCGCCCGCTCCGCTTTCCAAACTGACCATCGGATTAAAATGTGGCGGCTCCGACGGATTTTCCGGCATCTCCGCGAATCCTGCGATCGGTTATGTTGCCGATCTGCTCGCGGCGCTTGGCGGCCGCGGAATTCTTTCCGAATTTCCCGAGCTTTGCGGCGTTGAACAAGAGCTGATCAATCGCTGCGTTGATGAAAATGTCTCCAATCGTTTTGTGCAACTGATGCGCGACTACGCCGCTCGCGCGAAAGCTGTTCGCTCCGGCTTTGAGATGAATCCTTCGCCCGGAAATATCCGCGATGGCCTGGTCACAGACGCGATGAAGTCCGCGGGCGCCGCGAAAAAAGGCGGAACATCTCCTGTGACCGCTGTCCTCGACTATCCCGAATATTCCAGCGTGCCCGGTTTGAATCTTCAGTGCACTCCGGGAAACGATGTGGAATGCGTCACAGCTCAGGTCGGCGCCGGCGCGAATGTCGTTCTATTTACTACCGGACTCGGAACTCCGACGGGAAATCCCGTTGCGCCGGTGGTGAAACTTTCCACGAATTCCGCGCTGCTGCAAAAAATGCCCGACATTATTGACGTGAACACCGGCGGAATTATTTCCGGCGACTCGACAATCGAACAGATGGGCGAATCCATTCTCGAGTTTGTGATCGACGTTGCGAGCGGCTCGGTTCGGACGAAGGCCGAGCTAGGTTTGCAGGAAGATTTCATTCCGTGGAAGAGAGGTGTTTCGCTCTAAGTGCGAGTCGAGAGTCCACAGTTGAGAGCCGAGAGTTAGACCTCCTTCCAAAACCACGATCGGAGCCCGTGCGGAAAAGCCCTGGGTTCGGCGAACCCGGGTTACAGGAGCAAATCCAAACGAACGGCTGCCACCCTCAAGTGTCGTTAGCATATGAAATGTCCGCTTTTCAGAGGCGGCATGGGGTAGACCTTGGGCGCGGAGGTGGGCGCGATGGGTTACTCCAGGGCGGCGATGGAGCGGGCGATGAAAGTACAGGAAATTATTTTGCGGGCGATTAGTAAGCAGATGCATTGGTTTCAGGCGGCGCAGATTCTGGGCGTGAGTCCGCGGCAACTCCGGCGGCTCTACGAACGGTACCAGCAGTTTGGTTACGACGGGCTTTACGAGCGGCGAACCGGTCAGCCGAGTCCGAAACAAGTTCCGCTGGCAGTGGTCGAGAAGGTGCTCGCGCTGTATCGCGAGAAGTATTCCGATTTCAGCGTGAAGCATTTTCACGAGAAGCTGCAGGAAGAGCACGGGATTACCCTCAGCTACACCTGGGTGAAGCTGGCGGCGCTCTTGCCAATCGGCGAAACAGCGGAATTTCGTATTGTGAAGGACAAGATGATTCTTCGAGTGCCTGAAGCTAACGGCAAAGAAAAAGATTACATTGTTGTATCGATGACCCAGCGAATGGAAAGAGACGAGGCCAAAGCGGATCGGAAGGCCGGCAACTAAGTTTTTACATTGCGGGAAAATATTCGGAAACGTTGAAAGGCCTCTTCTGCGGAGGCCTTTTTTTTTCCGAAGATATTATTTTTCGGAAGAGCCCGTCGGTTTTGATGCGACGGGGCGGCGGCGCGCTTTGACGGTGATGTTTAGCTCGTCGTTGCGGGGATTTGTGAAGCGCATTAACACGCGGTCTTCGCTGTCAAGTGAGATGATGGCGGGTGTATCGAGCGATGTGAGCATCCAGCCGGCGGGAAGCGTTACGAGATTTAACGGGCGGCCGAGAGTGCGTTTCCAGACGAGCTCGTCTTTGTCCATCGTGTAGCCAATAGGATCGGTGTAGGTTTCTTCGACGCGGATGCGGACGGATTGTCCTTCGGCAATGGGCTGATCGAGATCGCCCTGTACAACGACTGAATCGGGGTCGGTGGGCGTGGGATAATATTTCAGATCGTTTACTTCTTTGCCCTTCACTGTGTAGGTCTTCAGTTCTTTTCCTGTGTCCGCGTTAAACATTTTGGAGTCAGGGTTTACGGCGCTGCCTGCGCGGACGAAACTGTGGGCGTATTTTTGGCCGACGCGGGTGAGAGTGAAATCGTGCGAGATGCGGAATTGATGGGTGCTGGGGTCGAGCAGCCAGTATGTGATTTCGCGGTCTTGTTCGGCGCGATGGAATTGGGCGTTCGCGGCAATGCCCAGGATAAAAATGGCGGCGATGATCGGTGCGCAGGCTAGAAGGCGCCGGAAATTCATGGGAGCCTCCGCGCGGTGATTTTTACGGGCAACTGATCGTCGCGATCGTTGAGGAAGCTGAGATGCACGCGGCCGTCGGAATCTGTGCTGACGATTGCAGGCGAAGCGCTGGCGATTAGTTCCCATCCTTGCGGAAGGACGACGGTGTTGCGCTTGATGCCGAGCGGGCGGTCGAAAACGAGCAGGCCATCCTTTATATAGTAGGAAGGGGCGTCGGCGTAAGTTTTGAAGATGCGAATGCGAGTTTGTCCACCCTTCGGGACTGGGCCGGGCAGAGTGGCTTTCAGGAAGAGATCGTCGTCTGCCGCGCGTGAAGAAACCTCGCCGGTGGCTTTCGCATCTTTGCCGGTTACTGTTTCAAATTTTAGATCTTTGCCGGTGCTGCGCTCGATCACGCGTTCTTTGGTGGCCGTGGAGCCGGGGCGAATGGGATTGAAGAAATAATGAGCACCTTCGCGGGTGACGGTTACGTCGTAGGTGATGACGAACTGGTGCGTATCTGGCGGCAGGAGTTCGTAGAGAGTGAATTCGTCCGCGGCGAAGGCGGGGAGGCAAATGCTGAGAAATGCGAGAGTCAGGAATAGTTTGCGCATATTTGCTGGCGAGGCGGAGTTTATCACGAAGGCGCGCGTGGCTGCGTTCTACTGTGGCTCCTTTGCGGCGATGGTGCCGATGTTGGCGATGGCTGCGCCCTTCGTCATTGTCGGAACGGCGCAGATGTAGAGGACGACTCCTGCGACGGGGGCGCGGGCTTCTTGCACGATGTTGCCGATGTAGTCGGTAACGTAGCCGATTTTCATTCCGGCGGCGACGTAGGTTCCGCGTTTTACTTCTGGATAAAAAATGCCGGGCTGGTCGCCGGAAACGGTGACTACTTTTTCAATCCAGACTGGATTTTGAACGAAGGGCGCGGCGCCGGGCAACATCTTCAGATAGCGCATGATGTTCTCGCTGCCGTAGACGAGAGAATCCACGTCGCGCGGCTCGACTGTGCCGGCGTATCCGGCTTCGGCGATGGCCGCCGGCTTGCCGCGAGTGAGCGCGGTATTGCTGAGGTAGCGAGAGGCGGCGGGGTCGCGTGGAAAATCAGTTTGAATAATGATGTGATCGAGGCCGAAGGCTAATGCGAGGTCGCGCGAGATTCGGTCAACCCTTTCATTTCCCGAAATTGTGTAGTAGCTGTACGGGCGAAGGTCTTCGTCTAGATCGCCGCCGTGGAGATCGATCAAGTAATCGCACTTGTCGACGACTTGCTGAGTGATTAGGAAAGATACGCGGTCGGTTTGCGTGCCGTCCATTTTGCCGGGATAAAAGCGGTTCATGCTCTTGTTGTCGATGGGATTTACGTGCGGAACTTTTTGTTCGAAGGATTGGATGTTCACCAGCGGAACCAGAATTACGGTGCCGGAAATTCTTGTGGCGTCGAGCTTAGCGATTAGGCGCTCGACGGCGATGATGGAGGCGTATTCGGTGCCGTGCGCACCGGAAACGATTGCGAGGACCGGGCCGGGTTTTGTGCCGCGGAAAATTACGACGGGGATGTGAGTTGCGGCGTCGATGCCCGCAGGGACGTCAATGAAGCCGGTGGCTTTTTGTCCGGGGGCGGCGCTGGCTGTGCCTACTGTGAAAATGGATTGTTGGGCGCGGGTTGGAGCGGCGAAAATTGTGGCGACGATTATGATTATTGTTTGAAGCGGGATTTGTCGACGGCGTGTCATTTTGCCTCCAGAGATTTGCGGGCAGACTAACTTGGCATGGGCGGGTGGGTCAAGCAATCTTCTTTGGGTCCATGATGCGGGGCAGTTTGGACGAGGGTGCGAAACGGAAGGTGGGCGGCAAGTTCTGATAGAATCGGCGGCATAAGTCGAATGCGTGCGTCGAAGTTGGAATTGCGCTGCACATATTAATGATAGTTTTGCGAATGGGGATAAGGTGCTGGCAAATATGACGGGTAAAGCTGCGGCGGCCGTATCGGCAGAAGTGCGGCACGATTGGACATTGGCGGAAATTGGCGAGATTTATTCGCTGCCGATGCCGGAGCTGGTGTTCCGAGCACAACAGGTGCACCGATCGTTTCACGCGCCGGATCAGGTGCAGACGTGCCGATTGCTGTCGATCAAGACGGGCGGATGTCCGGAAGATTGCGGGTATTGTCCGCAGAGCGCGCACTATTCAACGGGATTGGAGCGCGAGACACTGATGGATCCGAATTTTGTGATTGCGGCGGCGAAGCGCGCGCGTGCGGAGGGAGTAACGAGATTTTGTTTGGGCGCGGCGTGGCGAGAGGCTCCGGAAGGAAAAGAATTTGAGACCGTGTTGACGATGGTGCGCGGAATTGGGGCAGAGGGATTGGAAGTTTGCTGCACGCTGGGAATGTTGAGCGAAGAGCAGGCGATGCGGTTAGGGCAAGCGGGGCTGACGGCATACAACCACAATCTGGATACGTCGCCAGAATTTTACGGGCAAATTATTACCACGCGCGTTTACGAGGATAGGCTGCGAACTCTGGCGGCGGTGCGCAAAGCGGGAGTGACGGTTTGTTGCGGCGGAATTGTGGGGATGGGCGAATCGGAAAGCGACCGGCTGGGATTGTTGCAGCAACTGGCGAGTTTGAATCCGCAACCGGAAAGCGTGCCAATTAATATGTTGGTGCGCGTGGAAGGAACGCCGCTGGCGGAACAGGCTCCGCTGGATTCGTTGGTGATGGTGCGAATGATCGCGACGGCGCGAATTTTGATGCCGCGGTCGATGGTTCGGCTGGCGGCGGGGCGGCAACAAATGTCGCGCGAGGCGGTGGTGCTTTGTTTCATGGCAGGAGCGAATTCGATTTTCGTTGGCGAGAAATTGTTGACGACGCCGAATCCCGGGCCGGACGAAGACACACAACTACTAGAAGAGTTGGGGCTGCGGCCGATGGAGTCTCATGCGGGATGAGGACGCGAGACTGCAGCGCGCGGATTTTGCTGCGCGGCCGGTGCGCGATTGCGCGGATTTAAATACTTCTTCTGATTCCAAATTGGTGCGCGCGCTAGGAAAAGATTTGCGCGAAATTGCAGCGCGCGGGGAACTGCGTACACTCGAAATTCCTGCTGGAATTAATCTCTGCTCAAATGATTATTTAGCGCTGGCGGCGAACCCTGCGCTGCGTGATGCGGTGATTGGTGCCGTTGCGCGGGCGGAGCGCGTTGGCTCAACTGGATCGCGATTGCTCGCGGGAAATGCGTGCGAATGGGATGAGTTGGAGCGGGAGTTTGCTGATTTTGCGGGGACGGACGCGGCGCTGTACTTTACTTCTGGCTATGCGGCGAACGTTGGTCTGTTGAGCGCGGTGATGGGACGCGGTGATATTGTTTTTTCGGATGCGGCGAATCACGCAAGTTTAATTGATGGCGCACGAATTTCCGGCGCGGAAAAAGTTGTGTTTCCGCATGGCGATCTGGAGGCGCTGGAATTGGCATTACACGATCACGTAAACCAGCCGGGACGCAAACTGGTTGCGACGGAGAGCGTGTTCAGCATGGATGGAGATTTGGCTCCGCTGCGCGAGATGGCGACGCTGGCGAAGCGTTATGGGGCCGAAGTGGTTGTGGATGAAGCGCACGCGACGGGAGTGTTTGGCCCGGAAGGGCGCGGACGCGTGGCTGAGCTTGGATTGGAATCTGAAATATTTGCAGTCGTGCATATGTGTGGAAAGGCGCTGGCGAGCGCGGGAGCGTTTGTGTGCGGCGGGGCCACATTGAAGAGTTATTTGATTAACCGGGCGCGGACATTTTTGTTTAATACGGCGCTGCCTCCGTACTTCGCGGGGCAGATTCGCGCTGCGCTAAGTCTTGCGCGTGCCGCTGAGGCCGAGCGTGCGCGGTTGAAGACGATCACGACGAAATTGCGCGAGAATTTGCGCGGGGGCGGGTGGGATACGGGCAAGAGCGCATCGCAAATTGTGCCGGTAATGCTGGGGGGAAATGATGTCGCGATGCGATTCGCAGCGGAGTTGGGGCGCGATGGATTTGCGGTTCGCGCGATCCGTCCGCCGACGGTGCCGGAAGGAAGTGCGCGGCTGAGGCTTTCGTTGACGTGCGCGTTGAAGGACGAGGAGCTTGTAAGATTAGCGCAGGCGATGGCGCGCGCGCGGGAACATATGAGCGCGGCTATGCAGGGGCAGGCAGCTTCCGCGGGTCGAGCGTGAGCGGACGCTAGTTAGGATTTATGGCGCAACAATACGTTGTTACCGGAACGGACACGGGCGTTGGGAAGACAGTGCTTTCGGCGCTGCTGTGCGCGGCGCTGGACGCTTCGTACTGGAAGCCGATACAGACTGGCACTGATGTGGATTCGGACAGCCGGACGGTTGGGCTGCTGGCAGGCTTGACGCCAGCCAAAATTGTGCCGGAGGCATATCAATTTGCGCCGGCGATCTCACCGCATCTGGCTGCGCGGCAAGCGGGAATGCGGATTGAGCTGGCAAGAATAAAATTGCCTGCGGGCCTGGGCGATGCGCCGATTATTGTTGAAGGCGCAGGCGGCGTGCTGGTGCCAGTAAATGAACGCGATTTGATGGTGGACATGATGCGGCACCTGAGATTGCCGGTGCTGCTGGCGGCGCGAAGTTCGCTGGGAACAATTAATCACACGATGCTTTCGCTGGCGGCGCTGCGCAATGCGAGAGTTGTGGTGGCCGGCGTGGTAATGATTGGCGCGCCGAACGCGGAGAACCGCGCGGCGATTGAGGAATATGGCAAAGCGCGCATCGTTGGAGAAATCCCTTGGATGGCCGAATTGAATCGCGGCGTGCTGATGGAAATATTTACGACGCGGTTCGATCAGGAACTGTTCATGCCTTTGGCGCGCGCTACTGCGCAGTCTTGAGAACTCCACATTCGTAGGAACCGTTCACACGTGAAACCTGCTGCCGCAAAACGCGAAACTGCCGCCGTGGACGTGCACGCGTTGCGGATATGGCATCCGTTTACGCGCGGCGGCAGCGATGCGGAGCTGCCACGAATTGTGCGCGGCGAATGCGCGTGGCTTTTTACGGATGACGGGCGGCGGATTCTGGATGCAATTTCTTCGTGGTGGGTGAATTTGCACGGGCACGCGCATCCACGAATTGCGAATGCGATTGCCGAACAGGCGCGGCGGCTGGAACATGTGTTGCTGGCGGGATTCATGCACGAGCCGGTGGAGGAATTGGCGGAGGAATTGCGGCGGGTGGTTCCCGCCGAGCTGAAGCATGTGTTTTTTTCTGATGATGGATCGACGGCGGTGGAAGTCGCGTTGAAAATGGCCGTGCAGTATTGGCGGAATGTCGGACGAACTGAGAAGAGCGAAATTGTTGCGCTTGAACATGCGTATCACGGAGACACGGCCGGCGCGATGTCTGTTAGCGACGATTCGACTTTTACCGCGGCGTTCGGCGGGATGCGTTTTCCAGTGCATCGCGTGCACTCGGCGTATTGTTATCGCTGTCCGGTCGGATTGACGCGCGAATCGTGCCACATAGAATGCGCTGATTCGCTGGAAAAACTTTTGGTTGAGCGCGGGGATCAGATTGCGGCGGTGATTGTGGAGCCGTTGCTGCAGGGCGCGGGCGGGATGATCGTGCACCCGGTGGAATTTCTCCAGCGCGTGCGCAAGCTGACTGTGGAACATGATGTGTTGTTGATTGCGGATGAAGTACTTACGGGGTTTGGTCGATGCGGCGCGATGTTTGCGAGCGAACTTGCGGGCGTGTCGCCGGACGTGATGTGCGTTTCAAAGGGAATCACCGGCGGATTTCTGGCGCTGGGCGCAACGCTGGTGACGGAGCGAATATTTGAAGCGTTTGCTGGTGACGATCCTGTGCGCACGTTCTGGCACGGACATTCCTATACGGGAAATCCGATTGCATGTGCGGCAGCAGTGGCGAATCTGGAGATATTTCGCACGGAACCAGTGTTTGAACGCATCGCCGGAATTGCGGCGATTCATGCTGCGAGGTTGCCGGCGTTTTTACGGAATGCGGCGGTGGGCGACGTGAGAACGATTGGCACGATCGCGGCGATTGAGCTGCGCGCCGGCGATGCCGGATATCTTTCGGAGTTGCGTCCCAAACTGTATGAATATTTCTTGAAGCGCGACATTTTGCTGCGTCCCCTGGGAAATGTGATTTACATTTTGCCGCCGTACTGCATTGAGGCGGAGGATCTTCACCGTGTGTATGACGTGATTGAAGAAGCGATTGGAAGTGTGAGTTGAATCTGGAACATTTACAGCATTGGCTCGCCGTCACGCTGGGCGCAGTCGGCGGGCTAGGATTATTCGTAATCGCGTTTCTAGATTCATCGGTATTGCCACTTCCCATCTTTAACGACTTGATAGTGATTGACCTTTCCGCCCGAACTCCGGCGCGTATGCCGTACTACGCATTGATGGCCACGGCAGGGTCGGTGCTGGGATGCGTGATGTTGTTCTTTATTGCCAAAAAAGGAGGAGAAGCTTATTTCGGAAAGTACGCTGGCCCGCGATCCGATCGGATTCGGAGTTGGGTTCAGAACAATGAATTCCTGACGGTGCTTGTCGGGGCGCTGTTGCCGCCTCCAGCGCCGTTCAAGCTCGTGGTTATCGGCGCAGGAGCATTTAATACTTCACTTCGTAGTTTTGTTCTTGCCCTGACAATCGCGCGTGCTGTTCGCTATTTCGGATTGGGGTATCTGGCGATTCGATATGGAGACCAGGCGGCGCAATTTGTGCAACAGCATAAACTGTCGATGAGTCTGGTGATGCTGGGAGCTGTGTTGTTTTCCTATTTGATTGTGCGATTCGCGTTCCGGCCGCGGCAATCGGCAACGTAAGTGAGCGCTCCGGTGGCTGTGGGAAGTGGCTGCGTGCGTTGGCCAGCGCGCCCACGGTAAACAATATCTCTACTTCTGAAACAAATCTCCGAATTTCAATTCTTCGTGAATCACGTGAGCGCGACCGTCCACGTCAATGACGGCCGACATCGAATGGCCGGGCGGCGAGCCGGTTTCAAATCGCATGTCGGTTATCTCCACGTGAAAGCCGCGGTCGGTACGTTCGACTCGTGCGCGAGGGAATCGCGCGAAGCTCAGAAAAAGCGCTGCGGTGTTGGATGCGCGAGCGGCGTCGAGAGCTGGTGATTCTTCAGGTTTGTAGAACGGCTTGGCGGCGAAGGGATCGTAGTTTCCAATGATGACGGGGACATCCACACGCAGCAGCGTAGATTCCGTGATGATTACGCCCGCCCAATGGAACGGCGAGGGAGATCCCGGAAGTGCGCCTACGGCCAGGGGCGGAGCTCCATTGTAGAGACGGGAATTCATCAGCGTGAGGGCGCGATCGTGGAGAATGTAGCGGGCGCCAACGTAAGCAAACACCAACGCAATTGCGAGCGCCGCGCTGACCACGCCCTTGGTCTTTCGTTGTGCGCCGATTTCTTCACCGACCAGGCGGAAAAGCATGGGCAGTAGAATCCCTGCCGCGAGGATTAGCAAAATTATTAAGTCGAATTGGACGACGAGATCCCACGCGAGCCATTTTTGGTTAAATGGCCAGAAAAGTTTCACTCCGTAGCTGTTGGTGAGATCGAGCAGGACGTGAAATGCGGCGCCGACCGAGCAGACGAATAGCGCGCGCGGAAAGTTCAGTGGCGATGACGGATGTTTGCGCGCGGCGATTGTGAAACAGAGGGCGGTAATAATTGCGATCGCAGCGGTTCCGAGAAGTGAATGAGTAAAAGTGCGATGGCCTTGGAGGAATGCTCGCGGACCTGGCAGTGCCGTGAGCCAGTCGAGGTCGGCGGCAACGCCTGAGACGATTAGCATGGGCGTCGCGAGGCGCGTAATTTTATTCAGGCCGGCGCGGCTTGTGGCGATGCTGACTACGACGTGTGTGAGCGGGTCCATTTGTCTGAGCGCGTTTGGTGAGCGCCCAGTTTGTCACAGCCTTGGTGAAGTGGCGAGGCTTCGCTCAAATTTACCTGGGTGTGGTTTGCTGTGCGTAAAAATGAGAGGGAACGACGAGCGTTATCGCGTCCGGCACGATTGAAAATGTGACCGGCAATGATTCGCTGGCTTCGCCATCGACTTGCGCGTAGATGGTATGGGCGCCCAGGGCTTCGCAGCGCAGCGAATTTGTCTTTATGAAATGAACGTCTTTCAGGCGGTGAAGTTTTCCCAACCAACAAGCAGAAAGATAAATTAGGTATCGCCACGCACTTTGCGAACAGAACAGCGCGAGTTCAAATTCTTCGGCGAAAAGATCCGCGCCGGTGGTAATTCGGAACGGGCCTCCGTAATGTTTTGTGCGGCCAACGATTACGAGAGTTGCGAGAATATCTTCTTCGGCTGTGGTAGCGCGGAATTGCGGGAACTTGTATCGCAGAAGTTGCTTTGCGCCTTCCATCCAATACGCGAGTACGCCGGTGCGCTGTTTCACGCTTGGGTTCAGGGCGTGAACTAGCGCGCCATCGGCGCCAGCGCCTGCTACGACGAGAAAATAGCGTGGGGCTTCAGCCGGCGCATTTCGCGTTGATGAAGCGGCGCCCTGAGTGATGACTCCGAGCGCGATGCGTGTGGGAATCCCGCGTGAGATTAGCGCGGCGGCGCGCGGGATATTCCTGGGGATGCGCAGCTCTTTGGCGAGAATGTTGGCGGTTCCGGCAGGCAGCAGTGCAATAGGAACCTTGCTGCCGGGCATTCCGTTCACCACTTCGTTTAGCGTGCCGTCACCGCCGCAGGCGATGATTAGTTGAGTGCCTTCGGCAATTGCGCGAGCGGCGATTTCTCCGGCGTGGCCGGGCGCGGAGGTGGGACGCAGGTCCGCGTCAATGCCTGACGCAGCGAGGATTTGGCGCGCTTCTTCGAGGTGTTTTAGGCGGCTGGATTTTCCGCCACCTGAAACAGGATTGAAGATGATTGAGGCTGTCGCAATTCCTTCGAGCATTCTGGATGTGGGTCTCGCAGCCCTTTCCGCGTGGAAGGTCGCGCGCATTGTATAATACCGCGCCGCGCCGGCGGCTCGTATTCGCGAGGACTGTATGGCATTGAGCAAGTCTGCTGCCAAAGTGTTAGCCGAAAAACTGCGCAAGCAAATCCGCGGCCACGAGTATCTATATTACGTGTCTGACGCGCCGAAGATTTTGGATGCGGAATTTGACCGGTTGATGGAACGGCTGAAGAAGATTGAGGTGGAATTTCCTGATCTGGTGACTGCGGATTCACCTTCGCAACGCGTGGGCGGCGCGCCGCGCGACGGATTTCAGACGGTGCGCCACGCGCGCCCGATGATGAGTCTGGATAATGCGTTTTCAGTGGAGGCGGTGACGGAGTTCGATCGGCGCGCTCACGAATTATCCGGGCGTGAAAAGATTGATTACACCGTGGAGCACAAGTTCGACGGGTTGAGCATTGCGTTGCTGTATGAAAATGGCGCACTGGTGCGCGGAGTTACGCGCGGAGATGGAACGACCGGCGAAGATGTGACGCCGAACGTGCGAACGATCCGGTCAGTCCCGTTGAGCGTGGATCTGAAGGTGCTGCGCAAGCTGGGGATGAGCGCGGATTTCGAGGTGCGCGGCGAAATTATTATGCCGCGCAAGGCGTTTGAGGCGCTGAACCGTCAACAGGAAGAGGAAGGCGGGAAGATTTTTGTGAACGCGCGGAATACTGCGGCGGGCGCGGTGCGCGTGCTGGATCCGCAGATTACTGCAAAGCGGCGATTGGATTTCTACGCTTACTATTTATTCGCGAAACCAGCTGCGAATTCCGGCAAGCCGGTCAAACGACATTCACAGACACTTGAGGCGCTGACGAAACTTGGATTTAAAGTGTGCGCGCAATGGAAGGTGTGCCCGACGCTGGATTGCGTTTTGAAGTATTGCGAAGCGTGGGATTCGAAGCGAGAAAAACTGCCTTACGAAATTGACGGCATCGTGATTAAGGTTGACGAATTTGCGATGCAGGACGAGCTGGGATTTACGGCGAAAGCTCCGCGCTGGGCGATTGCGTATAAATGGCCGGCGCGGCAGGAGACGACGGTCGTCAACGACATTATTGTGCAGGTCGGGCGCACCGGAGCACTGACTCCGGTGGCAATGCTGCAGCCGGTGCAAGTTGGTGGCGTGACGGTTAGCCGATCGACCTTGCATAACATGGATGAAATTGCGCGGTTGGAATTGCAAATTGGCGACACCGTTTTGATTGAGCGCGCGGGAGAAGTGATTCCGAAGGTGGTGCGCGTTGTAGAAGAAGGGAAGGGCCGGCGCCCATTTGTGGTGCCGGAAAAATGTCCAGAGTGCGGCAGCCGAATTCATAAAAATCCGAATGAAGTTGCGTATCGCTGTGTGAATGCGTCATGTCCGGCGAAGCGGAAGGAATCGCTGGTGCATTTCGCGGGGCGGCACGCGCTGAACATTGACGGGCTAGGCGAAAAAATTGTGGATCAGCTTGTGAATGAAGGCATGGTGAAAGATGTGGCGGACCTTTACACGCTGAAACTGGAGCCTCTGGCAGCGCTGGAGCGAAGCGGAGAAAAATCTGCGCAAAATTTGCTGGATGAAATTGAAGCGAGCAAGAAGGCCGGATTGGCGCGGTTGATATACGCGCTGGGAATTCGATTTGTTGGCGAGCGGACTGGGCAATTACTTGCGGAACACTTTAGCGATTTGGACGCGGTCGCGCATGCCACTGAAGAACAATTGACGGAAGTTGGCGAGGTGGGACCGAAAGTGGCGGCGAGCATCGCGGAATTTTTTTCGGAGAAGGCGAATCGGGAGTTAATCGCGAAGCTGCGGAAAGCAGGGTTGAAACTTACCGGCGAAAAGAAAAAGCTGGCGGAGGATCGTCTGCATGGCCGGACGTTCGTCTTTACGGGAGCGCTGGCTAACATTTCACGCGAACAGGGAGCTGAGCTAGTTGCGCGATACGGCGGGAAGAATGTGGGATCGGTGAGCAAGAATACGGATTACGTGGTGGTGGGAAGCGATCCGGGGTCGAAGTTTGATAAGGCGAAGGAGTTGGGCGTCACGATTTTGGATGAGGTGGGGTTTGAGAGGTTGATTGCGACCGGAGTGCCGAAAGAGAGAGAACCTATCGCGAAAGTGTCGAAGGGGAAAGCCAAGAAGGTGGTGGATGCGAAAGATGGAGCTGCTAGAAAGGGCGGCGGTGGAGCAGGGAAGCGGAAGGCCGGCGGTGGGACGTTGAAATTGTTTGAGTAGGCGTGCGCGAGATTCGGCAGTGCGTTTGGGCGATTTGTGATGGTGGGCGGAAATACCTCAGGGCTGCGAAAGCGCCTTGAGCTACACGAGCCCAAAGCTACATGAGGCGTTGGTACCGAAGCCGAATCAGACCAATTCGAGCATGCGGTCGATGGAGCGCTTGGCTTTGAGGGCGATTTCGGCGGGAACTGTTACCTGTGGGGACATTTTCTCCATTGCGTTGATGATGTTGTCGAGCGTAATTGTTTTCATGAACGCGCAGATTGCATCAGGATTTACGGGGCGAAAAGTTTTGCCGGGATTTTGATCGCGCAGGCGGTGCAGAATTCCCACTTCGGTGCCGACGGCGAATTCCGTGGCGGGTGATTCCTGAACGTGGCGCAACATTCCTTCCGTTGAGAAAAACTGCGTACGTTCCTTCGGCAACGTTCCGTCCAGAACTTTCACCATGCACGCGCTGACGCATCCGCATTCCGGATGAATCAGCAACTCGATATCCGGATAATCTTCCATCATCCGTTCGACCTGCTGCGGATCAATCAGGTTGTGAACATGACAGTAGCCGGGATACGCAATGATGTTGGCGCGTCCGGTTTGGCGCGCTACCACGGACGCGAGAAATTTATCCGGCAGCATCAGGATTTGCTTATCGAGCGGAATGGAATTCACCACTTTTGTGGCGTTCGAGGAAGTACAGCAGTAATCAGCTTCTGCTTTGACTTCGGCGGAGGTATTAATGTATGCGACGACGACCGCATCGGGATAGCTGGCCTTCCACTCGCGCAATTCGTCCGCCGTGACGCTTGCCGCCAAGGAGCATCCGGCGCGAAGGTCGGGCAACAAAACAGTTTTATCTGGACAGAGAATCGCGGCCGTTTCGGCCATGAAATGCACGCCGCAAAAAACAATTACGTCTGCGCCGGTACGCGCGGCGGCTTGCGAAAGGCCCAGCGAATCGCCGACAAAATCGGCGACGTCCTGCACTTCGTCGCGCTGATAGTTGTGCGCGAGCACAACTGCCTTCCTGGTGGCCTTCAGCGCGCGAATACGGTCTTGCTTGCGGCGAATTTCTTCGGGCGAATCGAGAAGGTCCTCGATGATGGGAAGCGAGTAGCGCTCCTCAAACGGTAGTCGTGCGATAGTGGTGGCCGAACTTTTCATAGAAATTTCGCTTCGCTGCCGATTTCTATTTTCTGAACGGCTTCAACTTCCAATTTGCATCGCAGATCCAGCGCTTTACAGGAATGCGTCAACGCGCCGACGGAAATGGCGTCCACTCCGGAATCCGCATAGGCCGCGAGGCCCGCTTCGGAAATTCCGCCGCTCACTTCAACCAGAATATCGTCCCAGAGCCCTTCGGCACGGAGGGCGGCAATAATCCGGCCAGCCTCGTCCGCTGTCCTATTATCCAACATAACGAGGCATGGATACGACTCCGAGTCCGCATCCGAGCGCCTTAGGGTCCGAAAAGCTTGGCCGGCGGCCATCGCTCCAGCTAATCCGGTAACTTCTACTTCGATAAATGCGGCACGGTGACGTTCGGCCCATGCCCAATTCAGGGCAATTGGGATGGCGTCGGATTCGTCAGGCGCGAACAATCTTAAATGATTCGTCTTAATGAGGATAGCATCTCCCAGCCCCAGCCGGTGAGTGCCGCCACCGCCCAGATGCGCGGCGCGCTTATCCAGCAAGCCCCAGGGCGTTTTGCGAGTGGCAACAATATGTGCATTGGGGGGCGCGGAGGCTCTGCGGCCACGCACGATATTTTGCAGGCGCTGCGTCATGGTGGCGATGCCGCTCATCCGCTGCAACAGATTCAGGCCGACGCGCTCCAGCGAAAGTAGGCGGTCGCTATCGCCTTCCAGCCTCAAAAACGCCTGCCCGGGCATTACGGATTGGCCATCCGCACCGGCGCGTTCGACAGCCAGACCGAAATTCGTGAAATACCAGACTGCTTCGTCAATTCCGGCGAGAACTCCCGGCTCATTCGCGATAATTTGCGCGACGGCATTTTTTTTGCCTGCGGATAGAGCAGCACTAGTAATGTCCACCGGATCGCGGTCGGCGTGCAAAAGTTCTTCGGTGAACGCACGGACCATTCTGAAATACTCCGGATTCGCGAGTGTCAGCGTGTCTCCACGAAATAGGGCGGACTTGAGGCGGGTTTGACGGCTGCTGCGATCCAGACGGTTCAAATGATCCTCGCGAATCAGCTAGTCTATCGGAAAATACGCTGGTACCTTGGGCTCAGTTCGCGCTGATGTACCCTATTAGACTAACTTAGCGTGATATACGATGCAATGACGGAGCTATTTGCGGGGGCACTTGTGCGAGAGTGCGACGTGAAGTCCCACTATCGGACAGGGCTGCTCGAGCAAATTAGCCGTAACCCAGCTAAATCTATGCCGTCTAATGACTTAGCGCGATGCCAAAAGGCCAGTTCCTTGCATCACTATTAAGTTGAAGCGAGACGGAATTCCATGAGCATTGCTACCACAGTTTCGGTGCCGGTACGAATTCTGATTGCCGATGACCAGCCGCACGTCGGCGAGGCGCTGCGGCTTGCTTTGCGCGATGAGGGATTTCATATCGAACTGGCGGGATCGCCTTCGGCGGTGCTGACGGCGGTTGCCGCCGATAAATTTGATCTGGCGCTGTTGGATATGAATTATGCGCGCGATACGACGTCGGGCCGCGAGGGCATCGAATTGATTGAGCAGCTTCGCGTGATGGATTCCGACATGGCGATTGTGGTGATGACGGCGTGGGGCAGCGTGGAAATTGCCGTGGAAGCATTGCAGCGCGGCGCCGGAGATTTTATTCAGAAACCGTGGGACAACGCTGCGCTGCGGAGAGTCTTGCATACGCAACTTGCGCTGGGGCGCGCGCGCCGCGTGGCGCGCAAACAGTCGCGTCAGGACGAGCGCGAATGGGCGGAGGCGAAGGAAATTCAAAAGGGCATGTTGCCGCGAATGTTGCCGGAGCTGGCGGGATTCGACTTAGCCGCGGCGTATCGTCCTGCGCGAGAACTTGCCGGAGATTATTACGCCGTGCTTCCGCTGGATGCGAAGTGCGCGCTGGTTTGCATCGGAGATGTGGCGGGGAAGGGAATGCCCGCCGCGCTAGTGATGTCCAATCTTCAAGCGGCGGTGAAGGCTTATGCCGGTGAGGGATGCACTCCGGTAGGATTGTGCCAGCGCGTGAATCGCATCCTTTGCGAGAACGTTGAGCCGGGAAGGTTTGTCACATTTTTTTGCGGCGTGCTGGATACCGAGACATTTTCATTCAGATACGTAAACGCCGGGCACAATCCACCGCTTCTGGCGCGTCCGAACGGCAGCGTGCTGCGGCTGGCCGATGGCGGGCCGGTGCTGGGCGAATTTCCGGATTGGTCGGCGGCGCAAGGACAGATCACGCTTGGCTCGGGCGACCGGTTGGCGTTTTATACGGATGGAATTACTGAAGCATCCGACGCCGATGGCCAGGAATTTGGCGAAACCCGCTTAGCAGATTTAATGGCGAGGAATCGCGGCGCTGGCGCGGGGGAATTGCATGCTTGCTTGATGGCCGAGGCTGCGCGATTTGCGGGCGGGACGTTTACGGATGACGCGACTTTGTTGGTGATTGCTGCGATTTAGAAAATTGTGCGGCCTCGAAGTATTACCTGCCGGAAGAACATACCGCGATAGCCGTCGTTAGTGCTTTGGCTTTGGTGCGCCGGCCGGCTCCGGGATCGCGTATGTCTGAATTACTCCGCCTGAATCGACGACAAGTTTTTGGCCCGTAGGTGAAAGACCCATTCCCCAAATCTGCTTGAACTGATGATTGACGTTTGTCAGCTTGTAAATCATCCAGTCGCAAGGCAGATTCGGTTGTTGGCACTGCAATTCAGGACGGTCAGCGCGCAGGCCGGACGGAATATCGAAGACTTCAACGTAGTCGGGGAACACGGCCGGAAGAAATGCGGCGGAAAGGTCGGCGGGGACTTTCAAGCCTTCACGTTGCGCTGGTGCGTTCAACACGACGGCAAATCTCTGGCCGTTTGCCGAAGGCCGGACGGGTCTTCCCAATGCCGCAATCCAATCAGTAGTCGCGTGGCTCTCGTGCGAATGTTTTGCCGGAACGTCAAAGAACGTTTTTTGGAATTTCAACGCGGCCTTTTCGCCTTTTCTAATTCCGCTCAGATCCAAAAGCCCTATCGAGGCATCGAAGTGGACGACAAGCATATCGTTACTGATGAACTCCGGCGTCCAACAACTTTTAACAGAAACCGTATCGCAAAGAATTCCCTTGCGGTCTCCTCGCTCCAGAATCAATTCCACTCTCGCGTACGGATCCGCATTCTGCGGCTACATCTTGTCATGGTAGTGGACGTCCGGATGAGGGTCGCGGATTTCGCTGTTCAAATCGAAAGTATCGTGCGTATCCGTTGCCGCGACGCCGTCGTCTGAAACGCTGAAACCAAGAAGCGTGGAACACGTGTCCGGCGCGGCATCCAGTGCGTCCGTGAGAACGCGAAGGCACAGCAGCGAATTCTTATGGCGAATGCGAACTTCAAGGATCTGGCCGCTGGGAGATTCCGCAATTTCTTTCAGAGACGATTCTGGAAGTTGCAGCGGCGGCAGCGGAATTTCTTCCACCGGCTTCCAATCGGCGGAATAAAGAACAATATGTTCCGTGGAAAAGAATAGGAAACTTCCGTCATAGCGCGAGAAAATTCCGATTTTTAGATCGTCGCCCGTCCACTCAAAAGTTTTCAGGACAGATCCGTCGGCGGCGTCTAAGAAAATGGCGTGCAACCGATATGGACGGCGGTGATTCGGATCGTCGCGCTTTTCAAGACCCGCGGCGGGCTCGTCAGTTATAAATGTTGCGGCCACAACGTCATCGCTCAAGAAATCAACCGTGTTGAATGATCCCAGGCCGCGCTGCCACTGGAGAGCGCGATTGCCGGCGGGAAATCCCATCGTGTGAAGATCCACGCGCCAAAGCGGCTGATCGCTTAGCGCCTGGGTGGCGTAGATTTTCGCTTCCAACTTGGGATCGGTCAATCCGGGACGGTAAGGCTCTTGCTGGTGGGGCAGAACGGAGGTGGCGCTCACTCCGCTGTAGGCTGCATGTGTGATCGCAAAACAACTTACACAGACGAAGAACGCAAGAAGTGTACGCAGCATCGGGCTGGAAATCGCCCGCATCAGCGTATTACAACTGAAATTAGCTGGTCTGGCAATAGTGCATGGCATCGCACGACAGATGATCACCTCGGGGCCAGAAATTTTAGCGAGGTGCTATGATGCGTTCGCGGGGGCGACATCACGTGAAGGCTGTCGGCTTCTCCAAAGATCGCAATGAAAATGTTTTTGCCGCGCTGCGCATTGGTGTTGGCATTTTCTTTCTGGTTTTCGGTGAGTATAAAGTTTTTGGGACGCAGTTTACGTTGGGCCGCGGGTTTCAAGCGTGGATTAATCGGTTCATTGCGCATGGCGCGTATCCGTTTATGGTGCCGGTGCTGCGGAATTTCGTGCTGCCGCACGCTACGGCGATAGCTTTTCTGGTGGCTTACAGAGAATTTGCGATTGGATTGGCGCTTGCGTTCGGCGTACTGACGCGCACCGCTAGTTTCTGGGGATTGCTGTTGATGGTGGCGATGATATTTTCGTCGGACTCCCCAGGTGCGGGCGCGGTGTTCTGGCAATATTTTGGAGCGTCGCTTAGCCACTCGGTATTTGCGATGTGTTTTCTGGCGTTTATTTTTGGCGACGTGGATTTGGCGCTGGCGATTTGGCCGCGCGCAACGCGTCTGCAATCTTCCTAGCGAAAACCTGAATTGTCTTGCGTAAATCAGCTCGCGCGGCCGATTTTCTTATCGTGCAGAATTTCGTGCGCGGCGTTGTAGCCTGGCGCGCCCATCACTCCGCCGCCGGGATGCGTGCCTGAGCCGCACATATAAAGTCCGCGAACGGGAGTGCGATATTGCGCCCAGCCGGGAACGGGACGCAGAAAGAAAAGCTGGCCGAGGCTCATTTCGCCGTGAAAAATATTTCCGCCAGTGAGTCCATAGATTTCTTCCAGGTCGAGCGGCGAAAGCACCTGGCGGTGACGCACCAAACTTTTGAATCCCGACGCGTATTCTTCGACTAAATCCATCACGCGATCCGCGTAGGCTTCCTTCACGTCGTGCCAATTGGCGTTGCGCAATTGGTAGGGCGTGTACTGCAGGAAAATTCCCATGATGTGTTTGCCCGGCGGCGCGATGGAATCGTCGTAGGTGGTGGGAATGGTCATTTCGATGAGCGGGCGCGATGACGGCTGGCCATATTTCGATTCGTCCCAGGCGTGTTCGACGTAATCCATGCTGGGGCAAATGTGCATGGTGGTTTTGTGATGCGGCTGAAGATTGCTGCCGGGAATCGCGGTGAAGTTTGGCAGACCATCGAGCGCGAGATTAATTTTCATCGAGCAGCCTTGCATAGCAATGCCGCGCACCGCGCTCACAAATTCCGGGGGCAGATGCGCTTCGCCGACGAGGCCGAGAAATGTGCGCTTGGGATCCGCGCAGGAGACGACGGTGCGCGCACGAATTTCTTCGCCGTTCGTAAGAACCGCGCCGAAGGCGCGCGGGCCTGCGGCGCCTTGCTCAATCAGAATGTGATCGACCGGCGAGTTCGTGGAAATTTCAGCGCCTGCTGCGCGCGCGGCGCCCGCGATGGCTTCGGAAATTGCGCCCATGCCGCCGCGCACAAATCCCCACAGGCCGCGGTGGCCATCGAGCGTGCCCATCACGTGATGCAGCAAAACGTAAGCGGTGCCGGGCGAGCGCGGGCCGCCATTTGTGCCAATGACGCCGTCGGTTGCGAGCGTAACTTTAATTTCTTCGGATTCAAACCACGGCTCCAGAAATTCCGCGACGCTCTGCGTGAAAATGCGCGTCTGGCCGACACGCTCGTTTTCGGGCATGCGCATTAATTCCAGGCCGAGCTTGCCGAGTCCGGCAAGATCCTTCCAATTTGTTTTTGTGAAATTTGGCGGCGTGCGCAGCAACATGCTTTCGGCGAATTTCGCGAGCCGCTCGATGAACTCTTCGTACTGCGGATACACTTCTGCATCTTTACGAGAAAATTTTGCGATTTCTTCGCAGGTGCGCTTTTGGTCCTGCCACATGGTCAGGTGGCGGCCGTCGGGGAAGGGAGTGAAGAACGCGGGATCCTTCGCGTAAACGCGATAGCCGAAGCGCGGCAAGTCGAGTTCGCGGATGATGCGTTCCTGCATCAGCGAGCAGAGATACGCGGCGGTTGAAACTTTGTATCCGGGGAAAATTTCTTCGGTGGTGCACGCTCCGCCCAGAACTTCGCGGCGTTCCAGCACGCGCACCGACATTCCCGCGCGCGCGAGATATGCGGCGGTGACAAGTCCATTGTGACCGCCGCCGATGATGACGATGTCCCACACGCGCCGAACGGCCATTTGTTGCAAACCTCGCGAGCGAAAGCGTATCGGATTTGATTGGTTGGGGCAAGATTGGCGCGCGGCGCGAGGGCAGCTTGCTGGTAACACAGATTTCAGTCTGCGTGCTTTGGCTCGCTTGCATAGGAATACCACACAGGCTGAAGCCTGCGTTACTCAAGCCATCCTCGATGGAATTGTGATTTTCGGAATTTGCACGCAAATGTGCGCAAGTCTGGGTGCCAATTCGAAATGGCACCTGCCAACTGCATCGCGCTGCAAGACTTACGCGGTTGCTTAACAATAATGTGCTGCAAAGCGCAGCAATTGTTCCACGTGGAACAATTTGATTGCGATTGCGGGGGACGTGGGTATTGCCGGGTTTGAGTGAATTGTTTCACGTGAAACAATTTGAAACCCGCGCGACAGGCATTCTACAGGTGTGAATTGTTCCACATGGAACAATCAGATCGCGCGAAATGGGCTGAATTCCGGGTTTGTAATTTTGCGGACGGGAAGGCCTCAGGTCTTCCCGGTAAAAGCCATCGGGACCCGCCGCGGCGGGCGAAAGCCCCGAGCTACACGGTGCGAATTGCTTAACGTGAAACAATTTGATCGCGTGGCAGACGACACAATCGGTAAACAAGCTGCAGCACCGTCCTGAGGCTGTCTTTCACGCACACTCAGTATTCAACGCGCTGGCAGGACCACTTCGCGCCGCGCATACTTCTGGCAGTACGCGGGTTAGTTGACGCGCGACGTAATTAGTCAAGACAAAGGCATTCGAACAGGTTTTGGAGGCGGAACATGGGTGCTCTCTGGCAAGACGTGAGGTTCGGTATGCGGATGCTGGCGAAGAATCCCGGCTTCGCCGCGGTTGCGGTGCTGACGCTCGCGCTGGGAATCGGCGCGAACGCGGCGATTTTTTCGATACTTGATCCGCTATTGCTGCGCAAACTTCCCGTCCACAATCCCGACGAGCTGGTGCTGGTGCATAGCGCCGGCAGTATGGAATCGTCTGACATTTCCGACGGTCGGGACTTCGCGTTGTATCGCGATAACAACCACGTGTTTTCCGATGTATTCGCCGACGCGGGAATTTCGCCGTATCAAATCACGCAGAACGGCCAAACGAGTTCGACGAACGGCGATGCTGTCTCGGGAAACTATTTTACTGTTCTCGGTGTGCGTCCATTTGCCGGCCGGCTTATTAATCCGAGCCGCAATCACGCCTCATCCGGGAGTCCTGAGATAGTCCTGAGTTTTGACTATTGGAAAAGCGCGTTTGGCGGGGATATCGCTGCAATAGGAAAGACAATTCCGATTCGCAATCTTTCGTACACGATCGTTGGTGTTACGCCACCGGAATTCTTTGGCCTCGTTGTGGGGAAGACGCCGGATTTTTATCTGCCAATGGCAAATTCTCCGAAAGACTTCCTGACTATTTTCGGTCGACTGAAGCCAGGGGTGTCGCTCGCACAGGCGCAAACAGACCTAGAGCCGATGTTCCAACAAATGTTGGCGCAATCACCGGTGCCTGAGATCGAGCGCCCGGGTGCCATGGCGAGACTCGTGTTGACGCCCGCCGCGCGTGGACTTTCTGACCTGCGTGCACAATTCTCTTTGCCTGCTCGAATCCTGATGCTCGTTGTGGGATTGGTGCTGCTGATTGCATGCTCCAATGTTGCGAATCTTTTGTTTGCTAGAGGAGCAGCGCGGCGAAAAGAAATTACGGTACGGTTGGCGCTGGGCGCGGGGCGCTGGCGGTTGGTGCGTCAACTCGTCACTGAGAGTGTACTGCTCGCATTGATGGGCGCGGCGGTTGGTCTGCTGCTGGCAACATGGGGGAGCAACTTGCTCGTAGCGGCGCTTTCTACTGAACATTTTCACGTTGCGTTGAAAGCCGGCTTGAGTGGACGCGTACTTTTTTTCACCGGCGGAATTCTTGCGCTGACGGTACTTTTGTGCGGCTTGACGCCAGCGTTTTCCGCCACGCGCGCCGACCTGGCGCAGGATCTAAAATCGCAAGGCAGTGGCGTAGCCACGTCTGCAACTCGACGGCGCGGCGGGATGCTCGTTGTTGTGGGTCAGGTCTCGCTTTCCGTGACGATTCTGGCGGGCGCAGGATTGTTGCTACACAGCCTGATCAATCTAGAGACGTTCGACGTGGGATTCAACCGGGATAATGTGCTGGCAATAAATTTCAACGGTAGCGGGCCGGGTCGAACGCCCGAACAAATTAATACTTTCTACGACCAGCTTATCGAGCGGACAAGGAATCTTCCGGGCGTGCGCTCGGTAAGCATTTCCGCTTACACGCAAACCACCGGTGTCATGGGCCTAAACGTCGAAGTCGAAGGCCATCCAGTAAGTTCCGCAGAAGAGTCGCATGTTTTCTTTAACACAGTGACGCCGGCTTATTTTGAAACGTTGGGAATTCCAGTTCTGGAAGGACGCGAGTTCACAAATCAGGACAGCGGGAATTCACCGATGGTTGCCATCATCAACCGCACTATGGCGCGGCATTATTTTGGCGACGAGAGCCCGCTGGGGAAGCGACTGAACTTCGATACGGGCAAGAAATGGCCAGTGATGGAAATCGTCGGAGTAGTTGCGGATTCAAAGTATAACGATCTTCGCGAAGCGAGCACTGACTTCGTTTATGTCAACCGGACGCAGCTTCGGACGTTGCACCCGGCTACGAATGTTGTTGGTGTGCTCGATGTTCGCGCAAATGGAAATGCAAAAACGCTGGGTGGTCCTCTACGAGACACGATTCATTCGCTCGACAGTTCGGCGAAGATCACGAGCATCAAAACATTGCGGGAGCGAATTGACGAATCATTGCATCAGGATCGGCTGATCGCGGCACTGTGCGGAATATTTAGTTTGCTGGCGCTGACACTTACGTGTGTCGGTCTTTACGGCACACTTTCGTTCAGCGTTGTGCGGCGCACGAATGAGATTGGTGTGCGCATGGCGCTTGGCGCGCGTCCGAGCGATATTTTCCGTCTAGTGATTGGACAGGGGATGCGGCTGGTTATCGTTGGACTTGTAATTGGTGCAGCGGGCGCGTTGGCGTCAGCTTCGCTGCTGGCGAAATTATTGTTTGGAGTGAAGGGCGCAGACCCGGCGACGTTTGCCGGTGTGTCGCTGCTACTGATTGCTGCTGCGATTCTTGCGTGTTATTTGCCGGCACTGCGGGCTATGCGTGTGGATCCACTGGTGGCGTTGCGGTACGAGTGAGCCTTCCCGAGCGTACGCGTGTTTTTCGCGGGTGTCATCGAGGCGAGTTGCGGAAAGGCCTCAGGGCTCCCGGTAAAGAGCACCGGGACACCCTGAGCTACAAAAACAAACCCTACCGACGCGCGTTGCTACTGCTTCGTTGCGCCATCAATGAACGCGACGATATTAATCTTCAGCTTCGTCAAATCCTCATCGTGTAAATACATCATGTGGCCGGCATCGTATGTTTTCAGTTTGATGTTGCCCTGAAGTTTTTCCGGCAGGCCCAGATGATCCACTGTGTACTCCGAGCCGAAGAATGGTGTGGCTAAATCGTACAAGCCGCTTTCGATTTCCACGTGAAGATGCGGGTTCGTCAACATGGCTTGGAGTAAATCTCCTTCGGTGTTTGGCGCGCCGGGAAAACCGAATCCACCGGCACCCTGATGTTTCCAATCCCACGCACCGTTCGCGGTGTAATTGAGTGGGTTGTAAACTTTGCCCTGACCAAATTTCAATTCGTTTCGGGCGTAGCTGTTGAAAACGGAAACGAACGCGGGGCTAACGGCGTCTGACTGCGGGTCGGTGAAGCCAAATTCCGCGAGCATGTCTCCCATCGGGCCGGAAAAACGCGCGTCGAGGCGGCCGGTAACCAACCCGCGGCTTCGCTGCAATTCAGCGGTGTATTGCGGAAGCACCACGCGGAGGTCCGCCCTGAGCAAATATTCTTCGCTGAGACCGGTGAAGCGCGAAAGTTTCTTCGCGATGTCCGTGCGTTCCGCGCCCGTAAGTTTGGAGCCTTTCATGAGCGCGTCGGCGTATTCTCCGGCGGCGAATTGTCGGGCTTCGTTTAGAAATGTATTCAGGTCCTCCGGGCGATCCTTGGCTACCTTGTGATACCAGGCCGTTGCGGCGTAGCTGGGTAGATAAAGAACGTAGGACAAGTCCTGGCCGGGAAGAAAAGAAATCGTGCTGAGGTCCAGAACGCTGGACATGAGCACTATTCCGTTGATGGCCATGTTTGCGCGGCCCTGTAAATAATTCGCCAGCGCTGCCGAGCGAAAAGTTCCATAGCTTTCGCCGATTAGAAATTTCGGCGAGTTCCAGCGGTCGTTGCGACTGACGTAGGTGTTAATAAATTGCGCGAGCGAGCGCACGTCCTGATCCACGCCCCAGAAATCATTGTTCTTGGATTTGCCAACGGCATGACTGAAGCCGGTGCCGACGGGATCGATGAAAACCATGTCGGTGCGGTCGAGAAGAGTGTTCGCGTTATCGGCGATTTGATATGGCGCGGGCGGCGTGTAGTCGCCATCCTTCGTGACCACGCGGCGCGGGCCGAAAGCACCCATGTGTAGCCAAACGGACGACGATCCTGGCCCACCGTTATACAGGAACGCAATCGGCCGCTGGCTCATGTCCTTCACATCGGATTTTATGTAGGAGGTGTAATAAACGAGGGCCGTCGCCTCGCCCGCTTCATTTTCTAATTGAATCGTGCCCGCGGTGGCTTTGTAACTGATGGACTGGCCGCCCACTCGAATCGTGTGATCGGTCGCAATCGTTTCTTCTTTGTTTGACGCTGCTGAATCAACGGCGGCAGTCTGGGCGGCTGCGCCCGTCGGCGGCGGCGCTTGCGCAAATGCGCTTACCGCCGTTCCTGCCGCCAGCAAAGTGAATACAACTCCAGCTTTCCAAATCTTCGTCATTCGTCTGCTCCTGTTGGGAATCGTGAGTTTTCAGCTACGCGCGAACATTGTGAAACTCAAAAACGCCGAGGGGTTTTACGCAGACGCGCGGAACCAAATGTAACGCTGACCTGAGCGCACACCGGTGCCTGCAACCCCTCTTCTAGAAGACGCAAAAATCCACAAAATGTTTCACCCGACTGACAGGATATGATCACAAGTGACGGGGGAAAACCGGAAGTATCGCCATCGGAATCGGCTTGCCGTTCTGGCGGACGACGTACCAGCAGGGACTGTAGCCGGAATGAGGAAATAACGAGTGAACGCAGGTCACGGTTTGCGCGTCGGCCGGCTCGTAATCCTCTCTTCCATTCTTTTGCGTGATGGCATAGAAGCGGTCGAGCTTCACGGCTTCAAATGGATCGTTGGCGGTTGGCTTCCAGATTCTGTAGCGCAGCCAGAGGAAGTCACCGGCATAAACCACGGTAAGTGCAATTAATAATACTAATGCGGTTTTTTTCGCGATAGGAAGCAAACGGTTCATCCGGAATGTGCGAAGCTAAGAAGAAACTCTGGGGTGGGCGATGGGGTTCGAACCCACGACCCTCGGAGCCACAGTCCGATGTTCTACCGCTGAACTACGCCCACCGCAGGAATAAAATCTTAACATGCAGCGATGAATTTCCCTAGGCGGAGGCACTTGCGCGGGGTTTCTGCGTGAATCTTCAGCCGCGCTTGCGGAATGGCGTGACTTTGTTTGTGCGGGGGCGCGCGGCACCTTCGGCGGGAAGACGCGACTGCGCGTAGCTTGCCCAGCGGCCTTGCGGTTCGTACTTCAAATAAAGACTGAGATGTTCGCGCATGCGATCTTTGTGGCCTGAGGCGTCGAACAGGAGCGCCAGGTTCAAGTGCGCGTCAGCAAGCGACGGCGCGAGGCGAACAGCGCGCTCGAGATTCTCGATGGCCGCGCGACGATTGCCTAATTTTTCAAAAACACATCCGAGATTGAAATAGGTGAGCGCATTTTGAGGCTCAAGTTCTATCGCAGCTTCAAAACAACTGCGCGCTTCTGCCGCATCGCCTAAATGAAACAGCGCCGTGCCGAGATTTACGTGCGCTTCGACCCAATCGGGAGCCAGATCAACGGCGTGGCGATACGCATCCGCCGCGCGCGCCATCGTTGTTGGACGCACATCGCTTGCCAGACCAATTTCAAACCATTCTTCGGCGGTGTGCGAAGGCAGCGCGAGCACTTTATGTTCAAGTACCTGTGTATCGAATTCCAGCAACAGCTGTTTCGTGAGCGGCTCAATCGGCGGGCCGCCCGGCCACGGTTGCGCTACGACAATTTGCCGGCCGTTCGTGCTGATGTGCAGACGCGAAAGCGGCGCGGTCGCGTGGCCAAGTTGCTCACGCAAAGCTTCCAACGCGCGGCGCAATCTACGCGCCGGAATGCCGCAGGCGATCATGCGCTTCAAAGTCTCCAGTGCCACCAAATCAGTGAACGTGAAGAAACGCTCGCCCCAGCGTGCGTCAGGCGTGATCAGGCGCAGACGGGCCCAATAGTCCAGTTGACGCCGAGTGACGCCAAGCATCCGCACTACTTCATCGCGAGTGAATCGTTGCCGCATTCTTGTTTTCGCACCGCTGTTGCTGCACCCAGAAGACGTTCCGGCGCGCGCCGGAGTGTTGATTGTATCCCGTAAGACGTTTGGCGCAAAACTTTCAGCGCGGGCTTAGTGAGCTGCTTCCACCCGATGCGGAATTATCCACATTGCGAGCCGAATGGGAAGGAAAAAGTTTTTCGCGGACAGGGGCTTGCGCGGCTGGAACGTTGGCTTGCGCAGGCGCGCCGTGTGTGTGACCTTCGATGAGGCGGATTGCCGCCTTCCATGCAACTCCACGCCATTGAACAACGTTCGCTGAACCACCAGGTAACTATGGCGCGCCCGCTGCTGATCGTGCTGGCGATCGTGAGCGAACTGCTTTGGGGAGCGCCATTCGACGCGGCCGATGAATTCCTGTGCGCGTATCTTGCGTTGAGCCTTCTTGTGGCCGTCGCGCAGAATTTTGAATGGGGAAGATCGTGGCGATTTCCGCTGACGGCGGATATCCTGGCCCTCGCCGCGTTTCTGGCGATAACGCCATCGGTCGTGCCGCTGTGGTTCCTGCTGCTTATCGTCGCATTTGCGGTCGGTGTCAACTGGGGCGGCCAGCGCGCTTACGGAATTGTGGGTTTACTCACGCTGGCAACGCTCGCGTGGTCTTTGTTGCGAAACAATGGAACGTTGAATGATGTTGTGCGCGCCGGGGAAGTGGCGTGCGGCACGCTCGTGTCCGGCCTGGGAATGGCGTACCTCGGCGATCGAAACCGGCAACAGGCCGCCGAATCGCATTTCCTCGCAGGCCTCGCGGCGAAGCTGCGCGTCGAAGCCGGGGTAGCGGAATCCTTGCGCGGTTTGCTGAACGAGTTGACCGTCGGATTCGATTGCGAGCGCGGGTTTTTAGTTCATCGCGACGCGGATCTCGAACGCATCTTCATGTGGCGCTGCGATCGCGGCAGCGATGCCCATCTTGTCCCTGAAAGTCTGCCGCTCACGGCAACGGACGGGTTTCTGCTCGACATGCCCAATGCCAGCGTGCTGTGGAATGATTTGCAGAACACTCCACAAGGGTACAGCTCGGATCGTTTCACCGGCGCACCGCTTGCGGAAACTCCGCGCATACCGGGTCCGGCGCAAAAGTTGATGGACTTGCGCTCGGTGATTGCGGTGACGATGGAAGTGGAAGGACATCCAACGGCGCGGATATTGTTGGCGAACGGTAAGCGGCGATTTACGGTGAGGGATTTGCAGGCGCTCGAACGCGTGGTGCGACACATCGGCCCGCCACTGGAAAATTTATTTTTGTTGCGCCATTTGCGCGCCCGCGCGATTGAATCCGAGCGCAGCCGGATTTCGCGCGATTTGCACGACGGAATTCTGCAGACGTTGCTGAGCATTCAGATCCAGCTGGACGTGCTGCGGCGCAAAGTAATGCAATCTCCTGAACAAGTGGAAACCGCGCTGGGCACGTTACAGCAAACGGTTCGAAATGAAGGCGCGGAGTTGCGCACCATGGTTACCGACCTGCGTCCCTTGCGCGTGCAGAGCGCCGATTTGCTGGACTTGATGCGCGGATTCCTGGAGCGGTTCAAGAACGAATCCGAATTGCAGGTGGACCTACTGGTGAATTCGGAGGATTTGCAGGCTCCCGACCGGGTTTGCAGGGAACTCTTCCAGATTTACCGTGAAGCACTCAACAACATAAAAAAGCATGCTCGGGCTACCCACGTCGTGGTAAAACTAACTCAGTCGGAAACGAGCATATCCCTGGTCGTGGACGATAACGGAGAGGGATTTAGCTTCGCAGGAAGATTTTCGGGTGACGAACTGGACCGATTGAGACTCGGTCCGATTTCCATCAAGGAACGAACGCGCACGGTCGGAGGCTTGCTGACTGTGGAGTCAAGCCCGGGTCACGGTGCGCGATTAATAGTAGAAATTCCACTGGGGTAAGATGGCGAAAAGCAAACAACCGATTCGCGTGCTGATTGCCGATGACCACGCGATTTTCCGCGATGGTCTGCGCAAACTGCTCGACAACGAGGACGATGTAACCATCGTTGGCGAAGCGCAAAACGGCAACGAGTGCATCAAGCTGCTGACCAAGCTGAAGCCGGATATTCTGCTGCTCGATCTGAGAATGCCGGATAAAGACGGCCTTGCGGTGTTGGAAGAAGTTAACTTCGATCAACTGCCAACGCGCGTGATCTGCGTGACGGCCGCGGAAGATGACCGCGATGTGGTGCGCGCGATGCGTCTCGGAGCGCGCGGCGTGGTGCTGAAGCAATCGGCGACGGATCTTCTCGTCAAGAGCATTCACCGTGTGTACGCCGGCGAAATCTGGCTGGATAATCACATGACCGCGGAAGTAATGAAGGCGTTTGCGAAGTCGTCGGAATCCGGGCCGCGCCGCGAAAAGCCGTTGCTCAGCGACCGCGAAAAAGAAATTGTGCAACTGGTGGCGCAGGGTTTCCGAAATAAGGAAATTGGCGAGAAGCTTTTCATCAGCGAGCAGACGGTGAAGAATCACCTGCACAATATTTTTGACAAGCTCGGAGTTTCCGACCGCCTTGAACTCGCGCTCTACGCGATCCATCATCGCCTGATTGACAAAGCCTAGCAGCGAGCCTCGCGGAGCCTTGCGGCAAATCTCTTTTTCATTCAACTTGATTAGCGCATCCGCGCAGTACGACGCGCATTTATCGGGTATTCAAATATCCGCGCCCCGCTTGACTTTTTGACCTGGTGGAAGCGAATTGCCAATTAGTGTGAAAACTTTTTGATGGTACTGCGGTACCGCCGCGCGAGGCCGAAAATTAGGACGCCCGAGCTATTGAAACAACTGCGCCCTTCCCGTATTCTCATCACGTGGACGAAAGACTTTTATCCCAGCAATATTGAGGAGTAACCGTGGCAGCAGCTGAACGCAGATTGAACCAAAGATTCAAGATTCGATTGCCGATGACGGTGCGCTGGACGAGCGGATCTAACATCGGTGAAGCGAAGACGGAATCAACAGATGTGAGTTCGCGCGGCGTTTATTTCCTGTTGCCCAAGGGAGTGAAATCTGGCTCGCCGGTTGAAATCCTACTGACGCTGCCGCATGAAATCACGCTGGCGGGACCGGTGCGCGTTCGCTGCCTGGGGCGTGTGGCCCGCAGTGAAGATAAGGACCCGGGGCGCGTGGGCATCGTGGCCGAGATTGAACGATATGAATTTCTGCGTGGCGACGAGTTCGCCGCGTAGCAAAAGCTTGCCCGCATCCTGCGGAGGTGGGCAGGAAATACTAGGGCGCTTCGACCCCTCAGCGAAGCGCCCTGGTCTATTTCTCAACGATAGAGAATTCCGAACTCATTCGTAGCGAAGTGCTTTGACCGGATCGAGCTTTGCCGCGCGCGACGCCGGATAAAGTCCCGCAATCAGACTCACGACGATTGAAAATCCGATCGCCGATGCCACCAACCATAGCGGTACCGACCAGATTTTTTCCGGCGGAAGATTCTGCCGCGCCAAATAATAGTTCGTGACGAAATCAATGATTCTCCCGATCAGCCAGCCGAGAAAAACGCCCAGCATTCCGCCGACTAAGCCCATCACGCCTGCTTCGGTGAAAAATAATTGACGCACGTCACGGTCGGCCGCACCGAGCGCCTTCAGGACTCCGATTTCGTGGCGGCGCTCCAGAATGGCCATCACCAGCGTGTTGATGATTCCTAGCGACGCGACGGCAAGCGCAAGGCTTCCGAATATTCCGAGAAACAAATCGAGCACCGCGAAAAACCTCTGCAAATTTCGCGCGGCATCGAATAACGAAAACGCACCGAATCCCAGTTGCTTCACCGCGTCTTCCACGGCTTGCACGTGATTCGGATTGTCGATAAGCATCGTCAAACTTGGATAGATTGTTTCGCCCGGATTGGCGACGACTTCGCGAACATCAAACCCTTGCACGGCGTTCAGTCTTTCGACGAGTTCCAGAGGTAGCATGATGCGTGCGCCGCCGAATCCGCCCGGCCCGGCCGATTCGCCACTCACTAATCCCACCACTTTCACTTTCACGTCCGCGGATTGAATCGTGAACCCGGGCCCGAATTCGCCATTCGCAACAAGATCCTGCGGCCGCTGATTCGGCGGCGTCGGCACGGGTTTACGTTCCGGATAGCGAAGAGTAACTTCCTGTCCGATCAAATCCTTTGGTTGAAAATTTCCCTGATCCGCCAATTGCTGCGCCAGGTCTGTATGAAGGATCGCTTCGTTGGCGTTTGGTCCAGAAAAAAATGATCCTGTTATGGGATCAAATTGTCCGGTGCCGCGGGCGTCGAATGGCACACTTGATGCCGAAGTTACGTGTCCCGTGCCGCCATAACGCAAGTCTGCGGTAAAGCGAAGTTCAGGAAATACGGAAACGACATTCGGCATTGCCGCAAGTTGTTTGCGCACCGTGGATGTAAGCGGCTTCATCGGCGGCTGCAATTGAGGCGGCAGTCCGGGCGTTGGCGTATCGTCAGCTTGTTGAGCTCGCCCGCGCCCACCGCGTCCACCTCCTCCGCGCCCCGTCAAACTTCCGCCAATCGGACGCGGCGTCACGTACACGCGGTTAAATAATCCGCTGCCTTGCAGACGGCTCATCGCCAATTGTTGCAATCCGATGCCGAGCGATAGCATGGCCACCAGTGACGCCACGCCCACGGCGATGCCCAGCGTTGTCAGAGAATTGCGCAGCATTGCCTCGCGTAGATTTCGTCCAGCAAGTTCCATCAAATCGCGCGTTTTCACTGGGCGTCTCCGTTCGAGGAAAGCTTGCCGTCTCTGAGATGGAACTGCCGCGCCGCGTAACGATCTGCCAGCCGCGCTTCGTGCGTCACCATGATGACGGTCATGCCCAGCTCTTTATTGAACTGTTGAATGAAATTCATGATCTCTTCGCCGGTGCGGCTATCCAGATTTCCTGTGGGTTCGTCGGCCAGCAAAATTGTTGGACGATTTACGAGCGCGCGCGCGAGCGAAGCGCGTTGTTGCTCGCCGCCGCTCAACTCCGCGGGACGATGCGCAAGCCGTGCGGCCAATCCGACGTGCTTCAGCGCTTCGCGCACGCGCCCAGCGCGGTCACCGCGCTCTACTTCGGCCAGTCGGAGTGGCAACTCAACATTTTCTTCCAGCGTCATGCGCGGCAATAAATTAAAGGATTGGAAAACCATTCCGACGGTCAGGCTGCGGTATTTGGCAAGTTCATCGCCGGACATTTCTGCCAGGTTGCGTCCGTACGCGAGAATTGAACCGCCCGTGGGTCGATCCAATCCCGCAAGTAAATTCAGCAAAGTGGATTTTCCCGAGCCGGAGGTGCCGAGCAGCGCGACGAATTCACCGCGCGCGATCTCCAGCGTCACTCCATCTACGGCGCGGATCGTCGCCTCGCCCATCAAATAATGTTTGGTAACTTCGGCGGTTCGCAGCGCCGGCTGATTCGTTTGATTATCCGTCATTCATCTTCCTTTCAATCGCTTCCATTTTAGGGATACAGTCAACAATCAGGCAATGTTGCGAGGCGTTTTATTCTACACGCCGTCGCGCTTTTACTTTCCCATTAGGCCAAAAACAATTCCTGCGACGGCGTCTTGAAACGAATGAGCGATCATTCCGGGCTTCAGACTGCGCCGCAGCACGGCTAGCGTTCCGAACATCGCGCCGAAAACTCCGATGACGATGGTTTGCTTCCAGCCTTGGTAAATGTGACCGGCGCCGAAGAGTGCAGCGGAAATCAAAACGCCCGCCACCGCGCTCTTGGTCCAACCGGCAAATTGTCGTTGCAGATATCCGCGGAATATTGTTTCCTCGCAAATCCCGGCGGTGAAGGAAAGCAGAATCCATGCCCCAATCTCCGCCGCGCCGGCGGGCATCATGAAGCGCGTGCTCTGCCCTTTGGGATCTATGTGTAAAAGATGTCCTGTAACAGCAAGAATCGGAACTGCGACAAGCTCGAAACACGCAGCAAACCCAAAATCCTTGAAGTTTGCGATGCCTTTCGACCAGCGTGGGCCAACCAGTTCGCGCAGTGAGATTCCGCGCTTGCGCACGCCCCACACGATGTACGCGAACACAGACCATTCCATTACGAATGTCGGAAGGTAGAACACCAAATGGTTAGGTACGGCCTGAGCGCGCATGTGGATTGCTCTTGCCCGGCCGAAATATGCCCACCCCGCGAGGAATGCGAGCAACGCGATTGTGTGGAGGGCGCTCGCAATAGAAGCGCGGGGGTTGAGCGCATCGTTTGTCGCGGGCACTGGTGTCCCCGAGGCACTTGCCGCTAAAGTAGGCTGAAATGTGCTCATATCTAGTTCTACGACCAGACTCTGCTGTTTGTTTCGCTGAATCGTCACAATGAACTTAGATAGTATGAAACAATCGCCGGATAGACGCTGCCCCGCGGCAATTCTATACTCTACCAATGAGTTCTGAAACCGATCTTCTGCCGGCCCTGCGCCGCTACTGGGGATACGACTCCTTCCGCCCTTTGCAGGAGAAAATCGTGCGCAGTCTGCTGGCCGGGCGAGACGCGTGCGTGGTGATGCCCACTGGCGGCGGAAAATCCCTTTGTTATCAATTGCCGGCCGCGATGCTTTCCGAAAAAACTGTGATTGTTGTCTCACCTCTGATTGCATTGATGCAGGACCAGGTTGCGCAGCTCGGTCAAATGGGAATTTCCGCAGCGATTCTGAATAGCGCTGTGCCGGCGGATGAACAGCGTTCGATCATGCGCGACGCCCGCAAAGGAAAATATCGCTTGCTGTATCTTTCGCCGGAGCGCCTTGCGGTCGATTCAACGGTTGACTGGTTACAGAGCGTGCCTGTCTCCATGTTCGCCATCGATGAAGCGCATTGTATTTCGGAATGGGGACATGAGTTTCGACCGGAATACAGACAGATGAGCCGTCTGCGCCAGAAATTTCCGGATCAGCCAATCGCGGCGTTTACGGCGAGCGCTACTCAACGAGTGCGTCACGACATCATTGATCAGCTCAAACTTCGCGATCCGCACAAATACATCGCCAGTTTTCACCGGCCGAATCTGCGCTACGTTGTCAAGGAATGCGACTCGCGCACGCAACCGAATTTTCTGATTGCCGCGCTTCGCGAACATTCCGGCGCGAATGTAATTGTTTATTCTCCAACGATCGCAAAAGTTGGAGAGACGGTGAGTTTTCTGAAAGAGCAGGGAATCGCGGCCATCGGATATCACGGCAAAATGGATGCCGACGAGCGCCGCCGCAATCAGGAACTTTGGATGTCTGACGAAGTACGCGTGCTGGTCGGCACCGTGGCGTTCGGATTGGGCATCAATAAAGCCGCTGTTCGCGCAGTGATTCATCTTTCACTACCGAAATCGATCGAGCAGTTTTATCAAGAGGCCGGCCGCGCCGGACGCGATGGCCTGCCCGCTGATTGTATTTTGCTCTGGCAGAAAAAGGACGCCGGGCTGCTCGCATATTTCATCGAGAAGCTAACCGACGCAGCCGAAAAAGATCGCGCCTGGGACCGCTATCGCACGATTCGGGCATTCGTTGAATCTTCAAATTGCCGCCACCGGCAAATCTGCCTGCATTTTGGCGAAAATCCCAAATGGAAAACGTGCGCTGCGTGTGACGTCTGCGGATACAAAATAAAAGCGCTGTCGTCGCGCGCCACTTCGAAGCAATTGCCGTTTGCCGATTCTGGCTCGATTTCGGCGCCATCCAAGCGGGACAAGCGCCGCAGATCCGCATCGGCAGCTCCCATCACGCGCACCGGCGAGGTCATGAACGCGGCGCTCTATAAATATCTTCGCGAGTGGCGGCGATCTAAATCCAAGGAATTGGGCATCGCGGCATTTATCGTGATGCATGACACGACGCTGGAAGACCTGTGCCTGAAACGCCCGAGTTCGATGCGCGAAATTCGCGAAGTTTCCGGATTCGGCGAACGCAAAACGGAATTGTATGGACGCGAAATCCTGGAGGCGCTGAAACAATTCCGCGAAGAATCCGCAGAGTCTCAACACGTTCCGAAGAAGCTTGGAGCATACGAAAGAAGTGCGGCGGTTCCTGATAAAAAGATTGAGCCTAAGCCGAGGACGAAGTCAGGCGCCTGGTGGGGAGCGCGCTAAAAATAGAACTATCTTTCGGGAATGGAAGGATATATCCGTGTATGCAGACAGCAGCGACAACGATCCCGCATTTCGTGACGCAATCCACGACTTGGAGACCGGCGGTTTTTCGGGCCTGGCTCCGCTGTTTCGCGAATACCCGTCTTCTGGTCACTCTTCGTGTCAAATCATCGGGTGGTACGAGTCTGGATATTTCAAGAACGAACCCAAGGCATTAAACGAAGCGCTCGCATGTGCGTATTTCAACGGTCAAACCAGCGACGCAGATTTTCTAGTAAAGAATGGTGTAGATCCTCTGGCAGGTGCCGGCACCGGGATGAATGGCTTTCACTGGGTCGCGAATCGCGGACAACTGCAAACGGTGAAGCTCCTCATCGAAAGAAAAGTTCCGCTCGAAGTTGAAAACATGTACGGCGGAACGGTGCTGGGTTGTGCGGTCTGGTCCGCGATCCATGAGCCCAGGGCGGATCACCTCGCCATCATCGAAGCTCTGCTCAACGCAGGTGCGAAGGTGGATGCCGCGGAGTATCCCACGGGAAACGCGCGCGTCGACGAAGTTTTGCGACGCCATGGCGCAAAGATGTAAATGAAATCCGAAACTCCGGCCTTCTCGTCGAATTGAGACTGGAACGTTGCTGTGTCGCGCGTTCAAGAAAGGCACTCGATGATCGGGGCGTGGAGATTCGAACTTCAGGCTGCTGCGCCCAAGGAAGTTGCAAAGGATCTGTCTTGATGGCCTGTCTAGCTTTATGCTGCGTCACAGTAGTTGATTTTGGGCATAATTTGCCAGTAGTCGGACCCGAGTTGGACCCAAGTTTTTCCTTGCGATTATGCGGACGGCAGGCAGACGCTCGCTTCGCGTTCACGCATGTCGACCTAACCTTTCGCGGGCGCTCCTTGGGTGAATGACCGCGCGACGTCTAGAGATTGAGAATTGAAGTTTGCGGACACAGAGAGCGAATTATCGCGCCGTAAAGGCCTCTCGCTTTTCTCGATCGAAAATCTACTGGGGCTGGGTTAATTGTTCACTGTCCTGGCTGGAATGTTGACTTCCAGCAACAAGCGCGCGAGACGGACGTCAAGGCGACACTTTGCGGAAGGATGTGATCGCGCAAGCCAGTTCGTAAGCCTCTTTAACCCCTTTGACCAGATGACCCTCTGTTCTACTGCGCGTTAACGAAATCCTTACGGCACCCTCACGACTCCTTTAGCACCGGCATGCCACTTTTCTTACGACCTGATTTCTTGCGAGAAGTCGCGGCGAAGGCTGCGGCGCTGGTAGGAGCGGGACGGAAAGTGTCAATCGTAAATGTGGGCTTTTCTGATCCTCGTGAGTTTCGGACTTGTATTCATGTTGTACGCGCTTGTGCAATTTACCCGCGAGTCCAAACGGAAGATGGGCGCGCGCGGGCGTAGTTCCAATCCAAAGATCGGTAAGATATAGATTTCACACCAGTTACGCATTCTGCATGGGATGCGGCGCCTGAACCAAAGCTGGTGGCTCTCGACACGCCGGGAGCGACTTTCCGCCGCCGTAAAGCATTCGTCAAGAATGACTTCCTCCGTCGTGCCAGGCCCTTACGAAATCCCTACGGCTTCTTTACTCCTTCCTTATTTTCTTGACTGTAGTTTACCGAGGGATGCAGGGGTGCGAGTGCGACGTGACGGCGGGCACTCTTGAGAGAGATCTTAACCACGGATGCACGCACGGAAGGCGCGCGTCGCTCGCGAGCGGCGCGTCAGCGAAACGGAGCTGCGCGCGATTGTCGCTCGACATACAGAAGGCCGTCAGCTTGGTTTTCTGGGAGAAGCGCGCGTGAATGTTCTTGAGTTGAATCTTGATTTGGATGGTGCACATCCGGAAGGGCGTTAATTTAGCCGTCCTCACTGGAATCCGTGGGCTGCGCATCCGAAGGCACGATGAATCTGTAGCCCACCCATGGTTCTGTTTGAATGAATTTCGGCTTGGCGGGATTGGATTCAATTTTTTTGCGAAGTTGATTAATCACGACGCGCAACGATTCGGTTTCATCGCCATAATCGGGGCCCCACACCGCCTGCAGTAGCCTGCGATGTGACATCGGTTTTCCTCCGCTGGCAACGAGTTCGCGAAGCACTTCAAATTCTTTGGGAGTGAGATGAACAGGGGTGCCGCGGACGGTAATCGTGCGCTTTCCGAAATCAAAACTTAATTCTTTTGAAGCGAGAATATGTTGATTTTCCTCACTTGGTCCGCGACGGAGTACCGCGCGAACGCGAGCGAGAAGTTCCTGAATGCCAAATGGCTTCACGACGTAGTCATCGGCACCGGCATCCAGCGCGCGAACTTTGTCTTGGTCGAAACTACGAACGGTGAGCATGATGATTGCAACATCCGAGCCGCGGCGCATTTCGCGGCAGACTTCCAATCCGTCCATGACGGGCATGTTCACGTCGAGGAGTACAAGGTCGGGGCGTTCGCTGCGGAGTTTTTCCAGTGCTTCCTGGCCGTTGCGCGCTTCTACGATGGCGTATCCTTGGGCAGAAAGAGTGGTACGCATCACGCGCCGAATCTGTGGCTCGTCATCCACCACGAGAATTGTTGCCGAATTCATTGTGAGTCGCGCCGCATTTCGGCCAACGGAAGCGTAAAAGAAAAAACGGAGCCGTGGCCGCGCTGGCTGGTCACGCTGATCGCGCCGCCGTGCGCTTCGACGATGGCTTTCGCAATTGGCAATCCCATTCCGGTGCCCAGCACCAGATAGCGCTGGTCTTTGCCGCGATAAAACTTATCGAAAATTAGTCCGAGTTCCATGTCTTCGATTCCGGGGCCATTGTCCGCGACGCTGGTGGAAAGAAAACCTCCGTGGACTTCAGCCGAAATCGTAATCGGCTGATCTTTGGGCGAATAGACGTCGGCGTTTTCAATTAGGCGAACGAGAACATCTTTGATGCGATTGAAATCTACGCGAACGAGGGGAAGGCTAGCGGCGACATCCACGCGAACAGTTCTGTCGGCAAGCGCGGTCTTGCAATGCGTGAGAGCGGCGGCGACGATTTCCGCGATCGAGTTCGGTTCCAGATTCAGCTCAAATTCGCCGGCATCGAGCCGCGCCATTTCAGCGGCATCGCCTACGAGCTGGTTGAGACGATCGCATTCCTCATTGATGACGGAGAGCAGTTCGCATTTCTGTGAGTCCGACATATTTGCCGCGGAAAGCAGGCTGGTTACGGAAGCTTTGATGGATGTGAGCGGCGTTCGGAAATCGTGCGTAACGGAATCGAGCAGCGCGGACTTCAATCGCTCGCCTTCGCGCGTCGCTTCTGTTTTGCCAAGTTCCTCGACGGCGCGCGCCCGCTCAAACGCGATGGCGATCATGGAACCAAGCGCCTCCAAAGTTTGGCGCGAGAGGAGGCGGCCGGAAATTCCCAAACTTCCGATGGGCCGCGTTCCCATTCGGACGGGCACAAGACAAAGGCTGCGGGCCGCGTCGCGAAGCGGTTCTTCCCGGACCGTAGCGCGCTTCAATTCTTCGTCGTTGAAATGCGGCGCCGCACCGGAATGATAAAACTTTTGTTTGTAATCGAGGTAGAGCGCCGCGGCGCCAACCTCAAAAGTTTCCACGATGTGATTCGGAATTGCGTTGAGGAGCGTAATCACGTTTCCGGAAACCAGAAGTTGCTGGCTGAACGCGTACAGGCGCTCGATTTCTTTGCGGCGCTGCTGCGCTTCATCCGCTTCGCGGCGAACGCGCGTTGCAAGCTGGCTGGCGATCAGCGACGTCGCCAGAAAGGCCACAAGCGCCGCCCAGTTTTGGGGATCGCTGATGGTGAATTTGCCCACCGGCGGCAAAAAGAAATAGTTGAAGGCCAACATTGCGGCTACCGACATAAACGCTGAAACCGCAAAGCCCCAGAACGTGGAAACTGCTAAAATCGCCAGCAGATAGGTGAGCGCGACCGTGGTTTGATTTACGGTAAGAACCCTGCGGTAAAATAGAGTAATCGCGGCAACAATCACGAGCGCCGAAACGAATTGCAGTACGCGAAAGGGAAGTCGCCGGAACACGTAAGTATTCTAGCGCAGCTGTATCGCCGCCGCTGTTGAAAGACGAACGATCGCTGCCGAAAGACGAATGATGCCCCGGAAGCCCGAAGATTGGCTTGAGAAGGTCGCGCCCGCCGAGAAATCGAAGGGCATCTTCAAACTATTTCTGGGCTATGCGCCGGGCGTCGGCAAAACGTTCAGCATGTTGAGCGAGGGCATCCGCCGCCGTAACCGCGGAGAGGATGTTGTAATCGGCATCGTCGAAACGCACGGACGAAAAGGAATTGAGGAATTAACTCCGGAGCTGGAAGCCGTTCCGCGGAGGAAGCTAGAATACAAGGGCACAGTATTTGAAGAAATGGATGTGGATGCCATTATCGCGCGCCGCCCGGCAGTAGTGCTGGTGGACGAACTTGCGCATACAAATATTCCCGGTAGCAAACATCGCAAGCGCTACGAAGATGTGCAGGAAATACTCGCCGCCAAAATCGACGTGCTTTCCACTCTGAACATTCAACACATGGAAAGCCTGGCTCCCACTGTACGGACGATTACCGGCATTACCGTTCGCGAAACAGTTCCTGACTGGATGCCGTTGATGGCGAACGAAACTGTGATGGTGGACCTGACTCCCGAGGCATTGCAAAACCGTATGGAACGGGGCGATGTGTATGCTCCGGCAAAAGTGAATCAGGCGCTGGAGAATTTTTTTCGGCGCGGCAACCTGATCGCTTTGCGCGAACTGGCGCTGAGACAGGTAGCCGAACATGTGGATCGCAGCCTCGAATCCTACATGAGCACAAAGGAGATTGAGAAGAATTGGCCGGTGCGCGAAAGGCTGGCTGTCTGCATCAGCGCGAATCCAGCGGCGCAATACTTGATTGCGCGCGGCGCACGAATGGCCAGACGCCTCGATGCGGAACTGTATGTGGTTCATGTGGATACCGGTGACGACGACAAGAACAGTAATCAAAAATTATTGGAAGCGAATATTCATTTCGCCGAGGACCTCGGCGCAAAAGTAGTTCGTCTGCGCGGGACAAACATTGCGGATAAAATGGCGGAACTTGCGAAGGAAAAACATATCACGCAGGTCATCTTTGGCCGCTCAGCTGTGAAAGGTCTGCGCAAACTTCTATACCTCTTCGCTGTTCACCGGTTCTTACGCGAAGCCCCTGCTGTGGACGTCCACATCGTCACCCACGAAGAAGAGTGAAAACGTCTCCATAGCTCAAAGACGGGTTGTGGACAGCGGGAGTGGCAAATTCTAGCTGAATGAAATGAACCAGTTACGAAGTGTCGCCAAGCGTGCTTCGGGTAAAAAGTATGGATGGAGATAACCGTTCATATGCAGCGCTGCTATCGAGAGAAGAATTGGATTCTGCGGTTCATCGTACCTCGACCCGTCCTAGTACCTACTTGTCCCTACCAAAAAGTCCGTTCCGCATGAAACTGTTGAACTTATGAACCTGAGTCTAGCTTTGGCTGTTCGCTATCCAATCTCGTGGCGCTGCTGCGACAGCAACTGTTTGTCTATCGTGACCTGTGGACATGGCTGGATGATCCATTCCAGCCTCCGCCGATACCGGCAGGGTTGCCAGAACAGCTGGCCTTGCAGCTTGGCTAATTGGACAAAAGATTTGGACAGCAGAAACAATCTCGCATTCCAAAAGCAGTGTAATTACGATATTTCGGGGGAGCGAACTTAGACAGCAGCAACCAAAAGCCGCACTTGGGAACGGCCAACCTGCCCTCCGCGCAGGGAGCCAAAGGGTGAATTATGCTGTGTTTTTGCGATTACCGAGCCGTGTTCTCAGCTAATTTGGACAGCAATGGTCCCAACTGGCAAAAGAGCATGGCGATGAACTGACCCCAACTACTGAAACTTCGGGCATGTCGCTCGGCGTTGTGCTTGCGTACGGCAGATTCAAATTCAAAGCGAGGGATTAACTGTAAAATCTGTGCGAAAATACTGCTGACTCGAGTCAGGGCTGAGCCTCCTTAGTATTGTGATTGGCTTTTCGAGAGCCCAATCTCAAACTAACAGATGCTCGGCCTTTTTTCTTTCACAAATCGAAATCCTAATTTGGACAAGCGTGACGTGGTTTATCGAAGGGGTGACCCGTTACATTCCCTCCGCTATGGTTCGCTTCAGACCACTTTCTAAGAGATCATCGCACGGGTAATGTTTTTCAACTTAATGGACGCGTATTCGGCTTGCTTCACGATCTGAATGTCGCAGTCGGACAGCCAGACACAGAAATTGAAATCATTTGTGGTTACCGCACCCCTCGAGCCCCAGCACTGTCCGTCCGTGCGAGCCGAGTATGATTAAGTCGGCATGCAATTCCTCAGTAAAATCGATGATCCCCGCAGTAGCCCCACTTCTACATCCGACGCTCTCAACGTTGAAGCCTGCGGACCGGAGTGTCTGACTGGCACGATCTAACAACTCTTGTGCCTGATTTGCTTTTAGTCCTCCCATCAGTAGTGTCCGGTTAAAAGAGGAGTAAAAGCAGGGATGCCGCTGCCGGAGCGGGTTCTGATGCGATGGAGGGTGGTGTCGATTTGAATGCGGAGGTGCTTTTCGGCCTACTTTCCGGGAACGAGATTCCCGGAGGAGACCGATGCCTACTGGCAAGACGCTGTTCGCCCAACTCATGGATTTTTTGCCCTGGACGACGTTTGCGCGGATCGTGGAGCGCTACGATGGCGACCGCTACGTAAAATCGCTGCGCTGTGCCGAGCATTTCCGCATTATGGCCTTTGCGCAGCTTACCTATCGCGAGAGTTTGCGCGACATCGAAGCCTGTCTGTCGGCCCAAGCCTCGAAACTCTACCACCTGGGTTTTCGCGAAGCGGTTCACCGCACCACGCTCTCCGATGCCAACGAAGCCCGCGATTGGCGCATCTATGCCGACTTCGCCCAAGTGCTCATTCGTCAGGCCAGGAAACTTTACGCGTCGGAAACTCTTGCAGTCGAACTCTCCGAAACGGTTTACGCACTGGATTCCACGACCATCGATCTGTGCTTATCCGTCTTCCCTTGGGCGCGCTTCCGCTCGGCCAAGGCCGCCGTGAAACTGCACACGCTGCTGGACCTGCGCGGCGCGATCCCCAGCTTTATCCACGTTTCCGACGGCAAATGGCATGACCTCCACATGCTGGACTTGCTGCTCCCCCAGGCCGGAGCCATCTACATCATGGATCGCGGGTACCTGGATTTTGCACGGCTCCACGCATTGCAACGTGCGGGAGCTTTCTTCGTTACGCGCAGCAAGACGAATCTGGATGCTCGCCGCATCTATTCGGCGCCGGTGGATCGCAGCACCGGAATCATTTGTGATCAGACCATCGCTCTCAACGGCTACTATAGTCGCCAGCACTATCCCAGCCAACTGCGCAGGATTCGTTTCAAGGTTCCCGAAACCGGCAAGACTCTGGTGTTGCTTACCAATCAATTCGATTTTCCCGCCGCCACCACCTGCGCGCTCTATAAGGATCGCTGGCAGGTGGAAATCTTCTTCAAGTGGATCAAGCAGCATCTACGCATCAAACGCTTCTTCGGTACTTCGGAGAATGCCGTGAAATCCCAAATCTGGATTGCGGTCTCCGCCTATGTGCTCATCGCCATCGTCAAAAAACTCCTCCAGCAGCAGGCTTCACTCCACACTTTGCTACAGATTCTCTCCGTCACCCTTTTTGAAAAAATGCCCATCCAGCGAGCGTTTTCCCGCATCGCTTGCCATTCCGACATTGACGCTCCCGCTAACCAACTGAATCTATTCGAGTTTTAACCGGACACTACTGCTCCCATCACACATCACACCGGTTGGGTAATGAGGTACTCTATTTGCTCGACCACAGGCGGGCGACAACCTGTTGATGCTCCACAGCAAGAGCACGAACCGATGAGTAGCACGGCCCCAGATTCCCCCACCGGATTGACGAGCGACGAGGCTCGGCGCCGCCTTGCGGCTTACGGAGAGAATGCCGTTCAGGATGTGGTCCAGAATCCGATCCATCGGGCCTTGAAAAAGTTGTGGGCACCGGTTCCGTGGATGCTCGAGACGGCAGTCGTGATGCAACTGGCGCTCGGCGAGTATGTGGAAGCTTCAGTCATCGCGGTTCTCTTGGTGTTTAATACGGGCTTAGGATTCTTCCAGGAGGGCCGCGCCCAGGCGACGCTCGAAGCCCTGAAATCGCGCCTGCCATTGACCGCATCGGCGCGGCGCGACGGCGTTTGGAAAACGCTATCGGCGGC
>OBLU010000142.1_pt1 | contig 66654 bp, 51 predicted proteins | sample 1518681 | NCBI WGS metagenome assembly OBLU01 (sample SAMEA3539304, study PRJEB22396) | soil metagenome | biome: tundra; feature: field; material: soil | place: USA | collected 2010-05 | depth 0.15 m | reverse complement strand
GAGATCCTGTTAAATCTCCTCCGGCAGTAAACCCAGAAACCCCCGTTTTTGGTTCCCATTTATCATCTGTGGCAGACCAAGTTAATAATTGTCCATCTGTTGGATCAACAGAAGATATTTCATTTCCCTGAATACCAACCACTATTTGACTGGTGGGTGAACCTTGTAGGTCTCCACCTGCTATAAATCCAATTGCTGGTGTTTTTGGTTCCCACTGTCCGTCTGCTGTTGACCAGGTAAGAATTTGCCCATTAGTTGGTGTAGTAGAAGCAATTGGGTTACCATGTAGACGAATAACAATTGGTGCTGGATAATTTCCGCCCAAATCTCCATAAGCCGGTCCAGTTGGTGTACCAGATCCGCCTCCTCCACCACCGCCAGAAGTTATTAATTGTTCTAATGTGTCAAGACGATTGCGAATAGTTCCGTAAATTCCACCAGCATTAACACCTATGTTTGATTCAATGTATATTACAGTATCTCTTAATTGATTAAATATGGTACCATTAAGAGGTGTTATGCCCTCAACTACTTGTGGTAAAGTAATCGTTGTATCTATGCCTGCTGGAAAAATAGAAGCCATTAGTTCCTACAAAAATGTAATATTATTAAAATTATATTAATTTTACATATTGATAACTTGTCAATACATGGCCAGACGGATTTGTTGCAGAGGGGGCGGTAAAAGTTATCCAGTATTCGTAGGTTGTCCCAGAAACATAATATCCTGAATTAAGAAATTTAGATGTGGATAAAGATACCTGCTGAAATGCTAAGGAGTCTCCTGCAATTGTAGTTTCTACAGACGAAGCGATCGTATAAATGGTGCCGGTATATGCTGTCATTGTAAAACCCTACTACCATTCCATGGAAAAGAAAAGTAACCCAGTATAATACGATCTCTAGTAGTAGCTACCGTTTGAGTATTTAATGTATTTCTAACAGAAGATGGCGCCAGAATAAAAGAACTAATTCCCTTAATCCCAGTAGGTGGAGGTTGGTTTGCTATTCTAACATAAACGCATGGAAATAATTCATCTTTCAGAGTAAATGGATTTTGGGCTGAACCTGGCGAGCCGTTAATTACTGGGGCTATTGAAATTGTATCTCCAGTAAGAGTGCTTAATATTAATATTGTTGAGGTGCCATTTAATGATCCTTTAAAAGCTCCATTGGCAGTAGAATAAGTGATTGCCATATTTTGAAAAACAGAGACATTTTGTGCTGCGGAAATTACACAAGGATCTGTATCTAAAGAGTTATATGAACCATTCTGTAAAACATCAAAAACAATTCCTGAACTAGCCTGCGTTTGCGATCCTACGGGGCATCCAACACAATAAAAACTGTATCCTATACTATTATCTCCTGCCATCATATGAAATCTATATGTATTATTGGCAATAAATAGTGCTGAAAATGATGGAGATGCATCGGTTCCGCCACCCAAAATGACTACCGAATCTGAAGCACTTGGAACTACAGTTGCGGCAGGTGAACCAGTTATAAAGCCTGCTGAAGGGCTGTAAGTAATTCTCCAATTAAGATCTCCAGAAGTTGATCTTTGAAATATTAGTTCTCTTTTTACACTACCAAATAATGGAGCTTGAATCCTAAACCACGCTTCAGAATTAGCCAAACCATTAGCTCCAGATAACCCACCTGTTATTTGATTGCCAGATGAATTGTATGTAGTACCATCTGAAGATGACTTTACTGTCCAGCCTGCGGACACAAGTGTAGTCATAATAGTGTACATAGTTATTGATCCGGTTGCGGGGGTATTATTTACAGAGTAAAGCACGGTTATTTTTATCCTATTAAGTTAATGGCGTAGAACTATTCCAAGGAAATATATAATGTCCTAATAAAATATGATCTTTAGCTGATGATATAGAAAAGGTATCTAAACTTGTTCTTTGTGTTGATGGGGCCAACATTATTGAACTTGTTCCTTTGTATCCCTGTGGAGTTGTCTGCACGCTAACCCTACCCCAATATACTGCAAACATGTCATCATTTGATGTAAATGGATTTGGTAAACTGTGGGCGCCTGGTCCAGCTGGAAAAATAAAATATGTAGTATTGGGGGTTCCTCCTAAAGATATTATTGAAGTAGAAAGCCCTACATAAGTTGTTCCGAGCAACCCAAATGTATTTGTATAATTTGCAATTCCTGGGGATGAATTTACTGCGGTAAATACTCCTGTGCCATATCCATCATACAACACACAAGGATCTGCATCTCCAGTCGAATAAGTTCCTGTTTTCATAACGTCCATTAAAAACCCGGTAGTTAATGTTGTAGTTCCTACATTATTACCAAACCAATAAAATCCATATCCAACTGATGAGTCTCCCGCTCCTATTGAAAAACGGTATCCTCCGTCCGCACCAAATAGAGTTGCTCCGGTAGGTGATGCATTAGTTCCACTTCCAAAAATAACTACCTCATCTGTCGCACTTGGAACAATTGTAGCGCTTGGAGCCCCGCCGGTAAATCCGGCCGATGCGCTGTATTTTATCCTCCATAAAACATTGGTTGTTGTGCGTTGAAATATTAATTCTCTATGTTGTGATCCTACTATAGGCGCTTGTATTCTAAACCATGCTTGAGTATTTGCTAGGCCGTGTGCTCCAGAATTTCCGCCAGTAATTTGTCCTCCAGATGAATTATAAGTAGTTCCATCTGCGTCTGATTTTACTGTCCATCCCGCCGCAACAAGTGTAGTTAAGACAGTATACATGGCAATTGTACCGGCAGTAGGAAGGTTGTTTGTAGAAAATTGAAAGGCCATTTATTTATCCATTTATTAAATTAGTGGTGTAGACCCATTCCAAGAAAATACAAAGTTACCTAAAACAATATGATCATTGGTTGTAGATATTGTCATTGTATCTAAATTATTTCGCAAAGTAGATGGAGACTGTATAAAAGTACTAATTCCTTTATATCCAAATGGCGAGCTTTGTGAACCATCACGCCCCCAAATAACTGGTAATAAATTATCACCATATGTAAATGGATTAGATATACTAAATACATTTCCTATTCCTGCTGGAAAAAATACACCGTTTCCACTTGCAGTGGCATTAAAAATAATATTGTTAACTGTAACTGTAACATAAGTTGTATTTAATAGTGCTTTCCCAATATAATTTAATAATCCACCACCAGCAGCTGTCCAGCCAAATCCATAATTAGCGGCTGATCCAAAATAAATAACGCAGGGATCAGTGTCAGATGCAGAATAAGATCCACTTTGCATAATATCTAATAAAAACCCGGAAGTGATAGCTGTGGCAGAATTTTGATTGTTTGCATTTGCAAACCAATAAAAGCCATAACCTGCAGATGAGTCGCCTGCTATCATATTAAATCTATATGCCGAATCTGCAGCAAATAATGCTGCCCCGGTAGGTGATGCGTCTGTGCCAGATCCCACTATAACAACTTCATCAGTGGCAGTAGGTGTCTGTGTAGCTGCTGGCGATCCACCGGTAAAACCAGCTGAAGCACTATATTTAACTCTCCATGAGGCATTGGTGGCTATTCTTTGAAAAGTAAATTCTCTATGTTGGGACCCTACTATTGGGGCTTGAATTCTAAACCAAGCATCAGCATTAGCTAAACCGTGAGTTCCAGAGCCGCCGCCAGTAATCTGACCACCTGAAGATGCGTATGTAGTTCCGTCTGAATCTGATTTTACCAACCATCCGGCAGTTACAAGTGAGCTTAAAACAATGTACATTGCTGCTGCACCAGTTGCTGGAGTATTGGCCACTGAATAAGTATAGCTCATTGAAATACAATCCTTGCCATGTAACACGTGACGCTAACCAAAGAGCTATCAGAATATAATTCCGTTTGTATTATTCCCGGACCAGATACTGATTCTAATGGAGTAACCTCGACTTTAAAATGATGCAAGGTAGAGTCTGTACCATAAGCACATACAGAACCAGAAAGAACTGTAGGCACACTGCTATTACTTATACCTGCAACATCATATAAATCTATATTAACATTTGTTGATGGTGATGATGTCTGCACAATACACTCAAAATATACTTTAGTTCCGGCCGGTGCTGCTGTAAAATAACATGCCCCAATTATAGATTTTTGTGAGGAGGTGGCCGTTGTTGACATCAGACCGGCAAACAATGGAAGCCCTAAATATTGAATTTGCTGTGGGGAAGATCCTGGCGGTTGTATAGAAAACCAATTAGTTCCATCTGAAATTAAATCAATTCCACCATAATTTGTATTTATAATAAATGTATTACTTCCATCAATATGTTCTGATGAGTGGTGTGAAATTGTAATATTATTTGTTCCTGCTGATCCAGAACTATCTTTAATTGAAAGTTTTCTGCCGGCCGTTGGAGTCGGCAAGGTTATAGCGCAGGCCCCAGCATAATTAACAAAAACAAGACAATCTGTTGTGGTTGTATCAAGAGTTCTTGAGCTAGAAGTTACTATAATCTTAGTGAGAGAAAGTCCGCCAGTTAATGTATTTGTTCCAGTAGTAGTGCCAATAGTTATTCCTGATGTGGCCATATTTAGTACTTGGGCACCATTAATATTATATTTCCAAGAGGTTAAGCTAGTATCCGAATCAAAAGTGAATACTCCGGGGGTGTTTAATACTGTGGTTATTCCTGCTGAAGAATAAGAGAATGACCCAAAACTATTTAATAATGATACAGTTGAACTGGCAGTTATATAAGCCGTAGCAAGACTATAGTTACCAATTCCCCAACCGACACCACTACCCATTATTTGTAGAAAAGTAGTATCATACAAGCCATTTCTGCATGTTAAAATTTGTGTAGAACTATTTATATCACCAAGACGCATGATACCAGAATATTGTGCCGCAGTAGAATGAGCGCCGAACTCTATGGCATTACCAGCTGGAACATTTATCAAGCCAGATGAAATGCCTAATTGATCTACCCCGTTAAGATTAAATTGCCAAGATGTTAGGCTTGCATCAGAATCAAAAATGAATGCCCCAGAAACAGATCCCGTAGTCATTCCTGTTGAAGAATAAGATAATGATCCCGAACTTATATTTAATACTACTTCACCACCAGTTATAGTAGTTTCAATAAATTGATTATTGCCAATATTTAAATGAATAGTACCAGCACTACCAGTAGTATTTACAACATTAAGATCTGAGGTATTATATGCATTTCTACATTTTAAAATATCTACCGCATTGTTTATATTACCAATTCGCAATAAGCCAGATTGTGCAGATGTTGCATGGGCCCCAAATTCTAACGATGTGGTGCTTGGAATATTAACTAATCCCGCCGCCCCAGTTAATGATACCACTGTATTTCCAACGGTAGTTCCGGTCACATCTCCTGATAAAGAAATTACTGCGCTACTTGTTGTTGGTTGCCATTGACTTGCTGAATTTTTCCAAGCCAATACATAACCATCTTGTGCGGGTCCTAATGTGCCTGATTCAATAGCATTTCCCTGTATAGCAATTACTGTTTGTAAAGTAGCGGTTCCAGATAAATCTTTTCCAGCACTAAACCCAACAGGAGCAGATTCCGGTGTCCATTTACTTGTAGATGCTAACCAGGTTAAAATATATCCGTCTGAAGGTGCAATATTAGAAACAGATCTTCCTTGTAATCCAATAACTGTTTGTGATATTGATGTTCCAGATAAGTCTTGAGAGGCCGTAAATGCAGACCCACCACCGCTCAATGTGATAATTACTTGCTCTAATTCATCTAATCTATTTCGAATGGTAGATGATGAACCCTGGGGATCAACTCCTAGGGTTTGTTCAATTACAATAACTGTATCTCGCAATAAATTAACTGACTCAGCTTTAACAGAAGTAGAGCCATCAATTGCAGGAGGTAATGTACTACTATTGTCTATATTAGAAGGATATATTGTTGTCATAAACGCTTATTTGTGAAATTTTAGTCTCACAGATAAGCGGAAATATCCAGCAGTTTAATATTAATAAAATAAGCTATCTAGATTTTGCTTTTTTAATTTTTTCGGCAACAATCGCATCTTCTGGCTTAGTATCTATAACCACTTTATTTGCCATATCAATTCCCGCAAATACATCATCTGTAGCTGTAAATGTATGGGTTATCTTTTCTTTCTTTGCTGCCTGTAATTCTTTTGTAACAACATCTTTTCCAACTGAATCAATATCTAACGCCAAAGACATTTCGATTATTTTTTTATCAATTGTAGTAATTTTATTTCGTAGACCATTAACCTGAACGCGATCTAATTTTACAGCCACATTATCTAAATTATTAGTCAAAAATCCACGCAATATGATTAAACTATTTAAATCTTGTAATTGATTTGATATCATTTGTCTTCTCCTTGTTTAATTCTTGTAATAACTCCATCCTCGCCAACACGATCTCCGTCATTAAGTTTAAATTTAATTGCTAACTGAAGTATCATATTTGAATTTTGTACCTCAAGTACCTCGCTCTGTGATAGAGCCAGTTTTGCATTTAATAAGGCTATTTCTCTTTTTGATTTAAGATCTGATAGGGCCAATCTATCTTCCTCTGATATTTTTTCTGGCAATGAGAAGAGCTTTTCCTCTGTTAATTGGGTAGATGGTTGTAATAAATTACTTTCTTTAGGTTTATCTTTTGACATTAACTTTTCCTTTATTTTAAAAAACTAGTTCATTTTTATCTATATCAGATATTTTTAAAATTGATGGTTTGTTCTATAGTTTATTGATGATATCCATTTGTGTTCTGAAAAATCCTTACAAATCCACCAAACAACTTTATGACTTCCAAAAGTTATATCATTTGGTGTTATCCCAAATTCTTTTAAATTTTTATCATAATCCCATTCTTTGCAAAGTTCAGAATGGGTTTGTGAAAACGGTAGGGGTTTTATTTTTACCATTTTTCTATAATCATTGTTATTTCATTTGTCAAGTGATTAGGTATTTTTTATAATATTCGTGCGCTTTCTGTGGCTAATCTAGAGCGCTCTCCATTCACCAAATTAATTTGTCCAGAAAGATAAGATGGTTTAAACTTTTCTATAACATGGACTAACCCGTTATCAGATGCATTTAAATTATTATTATCTATTTGAGAAAAATCACCGGTAATAAAAATTCTTGTATTTTCTCCGGCCCTAGTGAGTATGGTTTTTATTTGATCTGCTGGAATATTTTGTGCTTCATCAATCAGCATCAAACTATTAGGAATTGATCTTCCTCGAATAAAACTTATTGCGCCAAGCTCTATTTTTCCCTTATCAATATACATGTCCAAACTAGTTTTCCACCCACCTGATTTAGATGCAAATAATACCTCAAACGAATCGAAAATTGCTTGGAAATAAGGATTTAATTTATCAGAAAGCTCTCCTGGCATATACCCTAATTCTGCGCCGACTGAAACGATCGGACGATATATTATAAGTTTATCATAAGCTTTTTTATTAATTAATAACTCCAAACAGCAAGCAAGGGCCACAAGTGATTTTCCGGTTCCACTAGGTCCTGTTAAAGTCACCAAATCAATATTAGAATCCATCATTAAATCAATTGCCATAGATTGTTCTAAACTTCTTGGTGATAATTTCCAGGGATATACTTTTTTAATTGGCTTAAATTCATTTTCAGAAACTAATCTACCACTTATAATATCTTTTCCATCATTATCTTTTAAAATTGCAAATTCGTTTGGACTTAATTCCATTTTATATTCAGTAGGATCTATTATTCCTTCACATACGGCAGCCCCACCAGCATCTTCATTTATAATAGTCTGTACGCCACAATATACATCATTAAAAGTTCTATCTTCGGCTTTATGGGTTCTGGCTCCCATTCCTTTTGCCTTCGCTTTTACACGCAGGTTTATATCATTAGATAATAAAATAAGATTTTTGTTAATGAGCCAGTTATTATATGCACAAGCCAATATTTGAGTATCACCATAATCAGGTGGCCCGTCTTCTTTTAATAGATCATATGGTTTTGCATCAATGCTTATTATTGCACCATTTTCTAATAAAACTCCCTTTATGATATCTCCTTTATCTGAAATATCATCCAACATTCTTATAGATAGTCGAGCATTTCTTCCTGCGTCATTTGCTAGTTTTTTTAATTTATCTAATTCATTAAGTACAGCAATTGGAATTATAATATTGCTTTTTGGATAATGCTGATAAAACTGGGGATCATTTATTAAAACTGAAGTATCCATTACATATATTTTGTTTGACATTAAAAGTTTTTCCTATGAGATTTAGGTTGGAAAATAAACTTTCTCTACTACATCTATTACTTATTTATCATTACTTTCCTCATCTTCAAATATACTCCAAAATTTAATATTCATTTCAACATAAGCTCTTTTCCTTGGATCAATATTAGATCTATCTACTTTAAGATTGTAAATTGATTTATAGAACTCTCCAATAAGATCTTTTTCCGCATAAATTTTTAAGTTTCCATCTCCACTTTCTATGATGGAAATATTGAAATGAGCTAATGATTTTCTTAACTTTCCCTTTTCTTCCGGGGTTAGTTCTTTGTCTGGATTATATTCAATTGGAACTTCTAAGGCATCTAAAATAGCCCTAACGAAACGGGCTTGTTCCTGTTTTTCTATCTCATGGGTCTTTTCGTTTCTATCTAACAAAACAGTGTATTTCATTGCACTTATAGAAATGCGAGAAAATGGATTATTAACCACACTTGGAAAACGTACAATTTTTACAAGATAAACATCCTTCTTGATACGTAAGTGAATTTTCTGCTTGACATTGTGGACATACTTTTTCACCAGTAGAAATTGTTCCATCTGTTATATAACTTTTTAATACCCTGCCTATAACTTTTGAAAAAGAAGTCATATCTGAATTCTTATCTTTATGTAATTGTTCTACAATATAATTAATTGGAACACCATGACGTAAATTTAAAGAAATTGATCTTGAAAATGCTTCGAAAGTTTTGTTTTCAAATACACTGGAAATGTTTTTAATTACCATTGTATCTTCTCCATCGCCTATTGATAAATTATATGTTGAGTTTCCATTTACTTTTCCATTTTTAATTATTTTACCAAATTTAAATTTATTTGGAATATCAATATAGGACGATAAGCCGCCGAAAACTTCATATGGCTTGTGATTTAATAAACCAACAAATAAGGTCCATTCTTCTCCCTGGACTTTTGCCTTTTTAATATCACAAGATAATTCATCAGGTCGTTTTGGTGCCATTATATAATTAATATTTGTTGGCCGTCCATTTTTATCTATTTCTAATTTTTTATCGTTATCAATTGCAACTAAAACTCCTGAACGACATCCATCCCTGTATACGGTAAATCCCTTGCATCCAGATTCCCATGCCCTCATATAAACTTTTGAAACTGTTTCTTTTGTAGCGTCACTTGGAAGATTACAAGTTTTGGAAACAGAGTGATCAAGGTTCAATTGGCCCGCCGCTTGCAAATCTACGGACGCCTCCCAATCTATCTCATTTGCGGTGGCTCCATGATACGGTGATTTAGTAATATCTGTTTCTCCGGTAACACCCATCCACTGTTTAACCCCATGATGGTATACAATAAACTCTTGCCATTTATCACCAATATCATCTATAAAATCTACTTTGATATCTTTATCAGAAGAATTAACTTTTTTTCTTCGCGTGTATGATAACATAAAAACTGGCTCAATTCCTGATGAAGTTTGGGTTTGTGTTGAAACAGATCCTGTCGGAGCAGTAGTCAAAAGAGAAATATTACGCCTTCCATTTTTCTTATACAACTTTTTTAATTCTGGATCTTGTTCTAGTACACGAGAAATAAATGGATGATCTTTTTCCATTTTTTCTTCAAAGATCGGAAACGCACCCCTTTCTCCGGCCATAATAAAACTTGACTTATATGCATTGATCATTAGTTGTCTATATATTTCTCCAGTCATATCAATTGATTTTTTTGATCCGTACTTAATTCCTAGTGCAGCAAGACAATCCCCAAGTGCAGTAATACCTGTTCCAGTTCTTCTTCCTTGTATGCATGATTCTAAAAATTGTTTCCATAAATTTAATTCTATAAGCTTAACTGCTTCTGGCTCTGGATCAGATTTTATTTTTGCAATTATTTTTTCTATTTTTTCTATTTCTAAATCAACTAAATCATCCATAAGCCTCTGTGCTTTTTGTGAGATATCTGCAAATTTTTCATAATCGAATTCAGCTTTTTTAGTAAATGGATCTTTAACGAAAGATAATAAATTAACCACTAAAAGTCTGCAGCTATCTAGACCAAGGGGGAGCTCACCACATTGATAAGTATATATTCCTGAATATGATTTATTTCCCTTTTTTTCCAAAGTTTCTGTTATAATTCCAACTGTATGATTATCGTCTACGGTGATATTATAAACAGTATGGCTATCTGGTAATTCAATAACACTAACTACTTTATGATTATATAAATTACCTGCCTCAGCAACTTCTTTAAAATTTTTATATCCAAATTTCAGTGATTTGCCTATACGATATGGTAATTTACTTTCTTTACATGCCATTTCCCATTCTTTCATAAGCGGCTTTCTTCTTAACTTAAATTTAAGATTAGAATAGACCCCTGCCTGTTTTATTCTTATTCCTGATGTTCTGTTGGAATTAAATAAATGTATTCCTAGGTGTCTTTTATCTTGAAACTCCTGATCAAGATTTAATTTATCCAAACTACATGCTAATGAACAAACTGATTGTTCTCTTTGATAGTGAGTTGTATTAAAGTCTTTTTTACATACTTCACAATTTTTGATCACCATTACTTCACCATTGATAATATCGGCGGTATATCCCTGTTTTTGCATTTCTTTATATATTCTTGTTGTTCTTGGATCGGTATCTATATATTTTAAATTTAATTTTTTAGCACATTCTATAGATAGTTCCGTGACTCCCATTAGCCCGTCTATTCTGAATTTTGAAAAAGCAACTGGTAATTTATTTTTAATAGCAAATTCAGCCCACTCTGAATTACTAAATCTTCTTCCTAATAATTTAGTTAATTCCATTGCTTTTTCTTTTATTTCATCATTAGTTGATCCGCAATATCTTCCATTTTTTTCGCCAACCGTATCAATAGAAGAATGTAATTTTGAGTGACCCTTAAAGGTCATTATTTCAAGATTATTTGGATCATTATTTAATGAATCATAGTCCTTGTGATGAATTACTAATCCGCCGGTGTTAATGAATCCATTTTTCTTGGCATCATCATACACATTATTCCATTTTATTGGATCATTAAATTTAGCAATTAACCTATGTTCAAATACTTTATCTTTATGTGCGTCATTCACATCACAATATACCCTATAATAATCTTTGCCACCTGTTTTAACTGGTTCTAGCGTCTTAGTAAATCTGGGTAAACTATCTCCGTTTTTAAGATTTTTTGCTTTAACTTTTGATCCGTCTAATAACATAAAATTATGATCTGGTGTCGTATCTACATGTGCACCATTATCAAGGATTATGCGAACCATTTTTTTATTGTGCCCAGTAATACGTGGGTTTCTTCCTACTTTAATTGACACCTTTCCAGTTTTTGGATCAACCGAATAGACTGGAACATCTTTGCCTTCTTCTGCCAGCTGTTTTATTGATATGGAATTTCTTCCATCAGCCACGGCAATCATAGCGTCGCCCGAAAAACAAGGATTCGTGGAATGAGTTTTCATGTTGGGATATTTTTCTGCGTATATATCTGCCGGTGAATTATTAATTATAGTATCCCAAAAAAGTACACCAGGTTCTGCTCGTGTATGAGCGCATTCAATTATCTTATCCCATATTTCTTTTGCCTTAACAACTTTTGTTATAGTTGGCTTATCAGAATCAACCGGCCATTTAAGTGTAAAATCTGTATCTTTTTTTACTGCCTTCATAAATTCATCAGTTATACGGACAGATACATTTGCTCCAGTTACTTTTTTTGGATCTTGTTTGATAGTAATAAAAGTTTCTATTTCGGGATGATTAATAGAATTGCTTAAAAGTAAAGCCCCACGTCTTCCAAATTGAGCCACTTCTCTGCAGGTATTTGAAAATCTTTCCATAAAAACACCTATACCGTCCGTTGTTTTGGCTGCGTTATTGGTTGGCATTCCACGTGGTCTAATATTGGACAGATCACATCCAACACCCGCACGTCTTTTCATCAGCTGAGCCATTTCTTGATCTGTTTTGAGAATGCCACCATACGAATCATATGGAGATTCTACTACGAAACAATTCCCCAGTGACTGAACAAAATGATCGTTTCCGATTCCAAACATAGGGCTGCCCTGTGGAACTATATATTTGTAATGATCTAATAGAGAAAATATTTCTTCTTCTGACAGCGGGTTTGGATATTTTTTTTCTATGCGGGCGAATTCTTTAGCTAAACGATGATGCATATCCGACGGCGTTAATTCTAAATACTCGCCACTATTATTGACTAATGCATATTTATCAACAAAAACTTTAGCCGCCAGATCATCGCCACCAAAGTATTCCAAACTTGCATTAAAAACCTCATCATAAGTAAATTTCTTCATCAATCATTTCTCCATCTTCCGTTAATTGTAAGTTCTCTTTTAATATAAGCAATGCCGAGTTTCTAATTCTAATAATTTTACTTCTTGAATATTTCAATTTTTTACACGCCTTACTAACCGACATTCCGCTTTTTTCACCAAGTCCATATAAAGCTATAATTATTTTCTTTTGTAATTTATTAAGTTTTTCAAATGCTTTTTCGAATTGTTCTGAATTTTCTTTCCATTCTATTTGCTGATCTTGTAAAAACCCGCGATCAATCATTAGCGGCAGTTTTTCTCTATGTGGTATATGATTCTTTGCATACCCCATTGGAAATTTAACAACCGAATGATTACTGGCTGACCTACTAATACGAGTTTTTATATATTGATTAGCCCAGTAAAAAAACGGGGACTTATCTGGGTTATAATTTCTTAGTGATTTCAGGAGCATCTCATTGCCTTCCTGAATAAGGTCTGGATAATTATGAAAATTTCTATATTTATATGCCTTATTGACAACTAAATCTTTCATTTTAATTAAACACTCCCCCTCTAAATCACTAACCCGTTGTAAGTCTTTTTTATCTTTTGTTTTATTTGCTACCTTTCTTAAATCAATTAAACTCTGAACTAACTCTTGTGCTTCTTTTTCTGAGATCATGAAATATTCCTTAACCCTTGAAAATAAGGATTAAATATAAGATAGATCTATATTGTATTTTGTCAAGGGGTAAAGTATTATTTTTATTGAAATAATTTACTTACTGATAAAATCACTTACTATACTTATTACTCGCCCAGCCTACTCCACCGCTTTTTAATACAAATCCCGAAAGACTTATTAATTTCTTTGGTGGTCCGCTTTCTAAACTTAATGTCCTACAATGTGGACATTCTTTAAGGTGATCATCTTTAATAGATTGTTCTACTTCATATGTGCCACTTTTTGGATCTTCTTTATTAAGATCACGATCCTTACATTGCTGACAAAAATAATCGTACATTGGCATAATCTTACTCCTTCTTAATATCTATTTTTTCTGCTATATCTTTTATTAAATCATTCATTTGATCTTCTGATATTTTTTGTTTGTTAAGTTGTGTATTTGCAGATTTAACAAGATTATATATCTTTTTTAATTCTTTGGGCGAAGACGGTGTTTGACCGTTCTTAACTTGTTTTAATATGCCTTGTAATTCTTTTAAAGCATAGTCAATTATTTTTTGCTGTTCTTCTGGTAATTTTTTATCGTTCATTTTAACATATCCACATATCGTTTATATTTTTCTAAATTTTTCTCGTGATCTTTTATACTATTTATTACATTAATAATTTTATAGAAATCCGCTCCCTCATGTTCTAACTCTAAAATTTTATAATTATCATTTAATATTTTAAGTTGATCCGCATCAATAAAACATTCAAATTTATTTGGATTAGATATTTTTGATACATTTGGCAACTCAACCACTGTTCCTAATTTTTCATATATTTTATCATATTTACTTATTACTAAATAATGTATTTGTTTCATAATAGTATTCTATATTTTTCTATATTATCAATGAAGTTTTTTATTATATATGTTGTTCCTTCTTTATGCTCTACTCCCACTATCTTATATTTATTTGTAAGTATCTGATAATCCAAGGCCAAATTAATAATATATTCTTTTGTTTGTGGCACAGTAGATCTTAAATTAATTTCTTTATCTACACAACTAAATCCCTCATCATATACACTTGCTATAACATATTTCACAATAAAGCCTGATATTTTTTAAGATTATAAAATGCTCTTTCTATTTTAATTTCCTTTTTGTTAATTTTTAATTTCACTATAAAAAGATTAGAGACATCTGTATTAGGTGAAGTTTCTTCTATACAATTAAAATAGGTAAAGCAATCTTCAAATTTTAAAAATTCTTGACATACAAAATTATATGGTTGATTTAAGTGTTCTTCTAGTTTTTTTAAATCGGGAAATTTTAATTTGTTATAAATTTCATAAAATATTTTCATAATAATACCATATATTTTTTTAAGTTCCAATAAATTCTTTCTACTATTACATCATTTTTTTCAACCATACATTCAGCCATCATATATTTTTCTGGATTTAAATTTAACAAATTTATACTACGCATTGCATCTTCAAAAGATATATAACAATCCCAATGTTTTATTCTTAATTCAAAAGCCTTTTTTATTTGGGCTTTATTATTATACATGCTTTTTGAGAATAAATGATATTCTTTCATTGTAAGGCCATATATTTTTCTAAATCCCAATAAACCTTTTCTATTGAAAATTTCTTTCTTTTAATTTTTAATTTTACAATAAAATGTTCTTCTAGTTTAAAGTCCATTTCTTTTGCCGCGTTTATACAATCCACAAAACTTTCTAAATAAATTGGTTTATATCCATTATCAAAATCATATTGTAAATCATTAGGGCAAGTGTGAAGCCCTTTATCAAAAATACTATATTTTATATTCATTTAAAACTTTTATTAATTTTATCTTCACCTATTAGGTTTGCATAGAAATTTTCATTTGTGCGTGCTTTATTTTTTAAATGACGGACATCTGATTTTATTTTAGCATCCAGATCTTTTCCGGTTAATTCTACTTGCCCCCTAAATGTCATATTGATTAGTCTTTTGGGGGCGTGATCTGGCATTCCTTTTTCTTTGCAGACTGGACATACTTCTAGTGGTTTATTTGAACTTAATGATAAGTCCTCAAATTCAGTTCCATTATTTTCTGGGTAATTTGGATCGGGGTTATTCTCACAAACGTATAAAAATGTTGGCATATTATTCCTTTTGTTATTATATATCAAAAGATTATTCTATTGATTTAAGTCTATCAAATTTATTTTGAAGTTCTTTAATTTCGGAGCAGGTATAAGTTAATAACTCATCTTTTTCTTCATATGCTGATTTTGGCTTGGGAAATTTAGTATTATAAATATTTTCATAATAACAATTTTTAAATCTGAATTCTACCATATCTAGTTGTAAATCATCTATGTCAAATTTAAAATTATCAATCTTAAAAATTAAATGTAAATCTAAATCACAATCAGAACAAAAATACCAAAATTTAGAAAAAAACTTACCCTGATACTCACTTGCATAATCAAAACTATGAGATATTAATTTTTCATTTGTATATTGTTTATATGAAAAATTATTTTCTTTTAATATATGTTCGAGTATGAAGTTTGCATAGATCATTGTATTTTATTGCTTATATCACCAACATTACCACTTTGGTTTTCCTCTTCCATAAATCCATCAAGAATAGCACAGCACTCTAATTTCTTTATTAGATTTGCTTCTGCTAAACTTCCTCTACGATTTTTAGCAAGATTAATTTTCATATCGGGGTAATTTTTTTCCTCTTTTCTTTGCTGAATAATACAAAGAAAATTTGCATTGTCTAATATCTGTGTGCTTCTTCTAACTGACTTAATACTAAACTCCCCGGCGCTTTCTGCATTACCTTGTCTTGGATTAATCTGAATTGCACTTAATAGAGCTACCTCTTTTGTTCTACTAAAGCTATGTAAATTTTCAGCTATTTTTGCCTGTTGAAGCCAATCTCCACCATCTTCATCATCTTTTTCGGTGCTTAATAGATTCAGATAATCTACGATAACTACGTCTGGCTTGGCACCTTTTCGTTCAGAAACTTCATTAAATATCTTTTCAATATTAGAAACAGTTGCATCCTTGGCAATATCTATAATCTCAAAATAATGATCATATGCATTAACAAATTTTAGAGACTTACCTACTCTTATTTTTTCTTCTTCATCCAATATAGCATCTCTCATATGAACCTGTTTAGACATACTCATTCTTGACAATATGCGTTCAGCACAATCGGCATGAGACATCTCTAATGAAAAATAAAGGATATTATATCCTTTATGAAAATATTTATCCATATCAACCGTATTAGTTTGCATAAACATTTGTACGGCCGCATTCATTAATATCATGCTTTTGCCTGAACTAGTTGTCCCGGCGAATAACATGAGCTCCCCTGGTTTTACACCATTTGTATTCCTATCAATGAAATCATATCCTGTTAATATACCATTTCCAAATTCTTTATTTTCCGTCTTTGCTTTATAATAGTTCTTAAATTCGGCGGCATACTCTTTCAAATCTCCCTGCTTATAAATCTTCTGACTTGTAATATCTCTAATATCATTTAAGCTTTTTTGAATATCAATTATGTTTTTCTTTAAATCACCTCCCTCCGATAAATTACTTTTCAACTCCCCTATTACCTTCTCACTATATCTTTTCTTTAATTTATCTATATTTGGCTTAAAGTCTTTTTCATCAAATTCCATATCACTTAATTCAAAGAATATTTTACTAACGTGTTCTGAGAAAGTTTTATTATTAGCCGCACTTACTCTTTCTTGTATTGATTTCTTGCTTGGTATCTCTTTATATACTTTTATATAATCTACAATGATCTTTACAAATCTCCATAAATCCGCACTGAATAATTTTTCGTTCTGGTCAGCCACGAACTCAATAGCATACCCTTTATTATTTAATATAGTTTTTAATATTTCCATCTCTAATTCATCAAACATTTTATTCCTTTCTAAAATCTTTTCCAATTACTGGTATTTCTTTCATCTTACTCATTATACTATCAAGAGACGCTTTAATCTCTCCGGTAAATATTTCTTTTACATTAGGACTATTAGTTGCGAATAGTGTTGGTAATTTATTTTCATATCTTGTTCTTAATACCCTATCTAATGTACGCCCAAACAAATCTGCTCCAGCCCCATTATTAATATGTCGTGGATCTAATTCATCAATACACAATATATCTACCATTGTTAATTCTTTTTTTGCAGAAAATTTATCTTCATATGGCGCACTTATTAATCCATCTACAACATCTCCCAATGTTGTATAAAGAACACTATAATTCTTTTGCGCCCCCTTTTTTAATATCTGTGTTAGTATTGTTGTTTTCCCCTTACCATGTCCACCACTCAAACAAAGCATACTACCGCTTTTATAGAACCCTGGATAGTTTTCATTTATCTTATTAAAAATGTCTAACAAAGATTCTGACCCCCTAAACTCCTTCATATCAAAATCCCAAAAACTAGTTGGAATATTGCCTTCTAAATACCTATTGTAAGCAGTTATTCTATAGCAACAGGTTTCACATAATCCATCTAGATTTGTGCCGTTGTTATTTTTTTGAGAACAGGTCTGACAGCTCTCCAGTAAAGTTATTATCTTCTCTTGGTATTTCTTGCTCGGTATGTTGTTCAGGGCTTTTGAACGTGATATTTGGTATTCCATAATTAACTGCGCTTCCACTATTTAAGGTGTGTGAACTTAGTTTCTCTCCTATTTGTTCTCTATCTATCAACATCTTCTCTTTCCTCAATTCCGCAAGTGTCATTAAATCTTTTTCAGTTTTATGAGGTATTGATTTAATCGTTTCAAAATCTTTAACGGCAGAATTGAATTTATAAAAAAGAATTTCTGAATGATCTGGAACAATAATAGTATTTATTCCTTCTAAAGTTTTAAGAATAGAATTTGTGTCGTTCCATTCTATTACTTCTCCATCTAATTTAATACTGTTCTTGAAAACTATTGTTATGTGATTGCCTGGTGATGGTTTCATATGACCTTATCCAATACTGTTAAATCTATATTATTACTTTTAAGTGCATTTAACATGTTTGAATAGGTGTCGTGATTATTGCCTTTATCAATATAATTTTTGATCATTGTTAGATCACCGTAGGTTTTAATGTCTTGATCAAATTCTTTTACCACATTAAGAATATTTTGTGGCAATGATGATGAGCGTGAAATTGTTGTCGCTAGTAATACGTTAAACTTATATTCGTTTGTAGTCGCCTGATCGGTTAGGAATGCCATACTTGTAATTCGTTTCTTTTTTTCAACTATCTTTTTCTCAAAGAACCAATCAATATAGTTTTTAAGTATTTCCGGATCAGAACTTAACATATTAGATAGTTTCTTAATTTGGAATACCTCGTAGCATTTTCCTGGGGCACTTGAATTAAAACGGAAGGTATAATTTGTATTATATTGTTTTTGATACTTGGCGGCAAAATATCCAATCAAATGAACAACTTTCCATTGATTATTTGGAAGTGTGTTGATTTCTTCAAATTGATCAAAAAATTTCTGATAGTGAATATTTGGTGATTCAGTTAAATCTGATGTTTGCATTTTATCTTTCATAATAGCAATTGATATCTTAAAATCTGTTTTTTATATTCTGGGAACTCTTCTATAAATTCATTAAACACACCAGAATAATTTTCTCTTATACATAATAAATATGGAAGTATATTTATGCAAATATCTATTCCATAACACTTATAATTATTAATCATTATACTTGTAAAAATTTTATTATTTGAATTTTTCGAGGGTTCTAATAAAGAAAAACTTGTATCATATTCTGAATTACTATCTCTAATTTCAATTTCATATACATCATCTTCTTTATATTTATTAAAAGTTCTACATATAAGTAATTTTTCAAACATTCTTCGGCCATGATATTTCGAATTCAGGTTCTGCTCTATAAATTTCCAGCCTTGTTTTAGAGTGATTGTGTAAATATTTAATGTTATCTACAAAGTCTATTATGAAACTATTTTCTTTGCCCGGATATTTTCTTATTACGCGCCCTACTCTTTGAATGGTCTTGACAATACTTTTGGATGGACTTGCTAAAACTAACGCTGAGGCAATGGGGATGTCAGCACCTATCTCTAATATCTTACTGCAAATAATACAATCTATATTACCATTTATTAAATCTTGTTTTGCTTGTTCTCGTTCTTCCTGATCATCTTTACCACTCAATAATGTGCACCTTATTCCTTCACCCGAAATAAGATCATATAATATTTTTCCGTGAGATATATTATTAAATATTACCAGTGTCTTACGGCCTTTTTCAACAAAGTCTTTCGTATATTTTACCACTAAATTATTTCGCTGTTCATTCTCTACAACATACTCACGATATACTTGTTGGTAAGTACCTTCTATATTCTTTTTAGGAACATTAACAAACTTGATATATGGTTTTGCTAGATATCCCTGTTTGATTAAGAATGAAGCGCTTATATCCGCAAGATAATTTCCAAGCAACTCTTCTAATAAAATACTTTCGGAATTCTTAGTTCCTTTAAATGGACTTCCGCTGAATCCAAAAAAGTGTTCAATATTATTTAAGTTTTTATGAATTGCTTTAATTGTATTGCAAGAAGCTATATGCGACTCATCTAACATTGCAACTTTTGTTTCATTAATTAATTTTTTAATATCTAAATATTTTTCTTTTGAAATTGCTTCTTCATCAGAGTCTTCATCATCATTAAGAAGATCTTTTTTCTTAATTGATAATGCCTGGCCTACTGACCAAACACTTACAATATTAATTTTAGTAATAATACATTTTCCGTCTCCTATAATACCTATCTCTTCTGCATAACCTGAGTCCTTAGAAAATAAATTAGAAAAAAGTTCGTGAAATTGATATAGCAATGTTTTTCCAATAACAAATATGCAGGTTGTTTTTCCCAATCGTGCTACCGTCATTGCCATTATTAAACTTTTACCAGAACCAGTGGCACTTTTAACTATTCCTAATCTTTCATTTACTAGCTTATCCACTATTTCCTGCTGATACGGATATGGTTCTAATTTCAATTTTTCTAGCGCCATAGAAATATCTATTGGATAATTTTTTGTTAGGGCCGTCCTTCCGTCTACAACATCAACATCTTTACCGCTGTCTTTAAAGAACTTAACTACCCTATCTAATAACCCAACTTTAAAAATTAGATTAGCAGATAGTAAATGATTGAACCCATCCCACCTTTTAAAGTTTCCATCATTCTTATCATAGAAACCTTTTTTATAAGCTTGCGAATAAATTGAGCTTTCAATAAATACAGATAGGTGTTTATTTAGAGATTGTAAGAAATCTAAATCTGTTTCATCTTGAATTTGACATTTGTTTCCAGTGATAATAATTTTAGACATAGACTCATTCTATATGAAACATTCCTTTAACAAATTTAATTATATATTGAATTAAAATATTAACTGGTTGATATTTAAATACATTAATTGCTGTTGTTTCTATTTTATCTATAGTATCTGATGTATTATTTATATTTGCAACTACCGGAGGTGAAGTTATGATTACAGAGCCAACAGTTTGATTATTTACTATCGCAGGAATAACCGTTGTAATTACCTCTGGCGTGCTTGGTGGTGATTGAGCTGGTATTATAGGCGCCCATATCAAAGAAAGATCATTCATTACATCTGTATCAACTGGTATCCCATTTGAAAGTAATGTTTTTGAAATTCCATTTTGCTGCATAATATAGGATTTCCAGGGTGCAGGAATTGTGGGCGGGTTTGCATATGAAGCAATCCAAAGATCGTAATTAGCAAAATCAGAAGAAAACTTTACATTCTTAGCAAAATCCGGATATGTATATATAATCGGCTTTCTACCGCTAATTCTTTCATACTCTTGTAGATATGTTAAACACCAATCTCGTATTTGTGATGGAGAACAGCCCCACTTAGCAAAATCAGCTGGTTCTGGCCATTCTATATCGGCCGCTGCTATTTGTCCTTGTGATGTATTGAAATGTAAATTCGCCTGGCCTTTTGGATCTCTATCCTTGGATCCAGTTGAAGGTAGTGGATAACAAAAATTATAGCACATTACTTTTAGCCCTGCATTTTGAGCTGCTATTAAATTTGTTTTATATTTGGAATCCGCAAAATCATTTCCAACAAAATTTCTTAAAATTGTAAATGAAATTCCCTTTTTTACAAGCGCATTAAAATCTACATTTCCTTGTAAAGAAGAAATATCACAACCTTGATATATTGTCATTTATTCCTCTTATCTATAATACCAGATGAAAATTTACCAAATGTAGATTTTGATGCAGAAATTTTATCTTTTATTTCTTGTGTTTTGCTAATTACTTTTTCTCCAAGATCAACATTCATAGAAAGATTTCTCTGCTCATTCTTTCCCTTGATCGTCACGTTTAATCCCTCAACTTCTTTCTTTAAGGATTCGATTCGTTTCTGTGGCAGGTCAAGTCCTGAAAAAATAGAATAGATAACTAACCCATCTTCATCTTTCATTTCATTGTCAATATAAATACCTCTAAAAACTCCATTTGGTGAGGAACAGGTTTCATTTAAAATACTAGAAGCATAATTTAACGCGGCACTACTAATCGATCTAATCACAGATTCGGTAGCAACCATAGCAAATCCAACATACTTTGCTTTCTTAATATCTAAATCAGAAAGTAAATTAGAACTCATATGATCTATAATAGAACTTGCAATAGCAGTCTCATCTTCATTGTAGTTTTTTATTACCATTTTTCCGTATGATGTTAAACCTTCGCCATCAAGCATTATTTTAATTAGCTCCATACCATCAAGACTCTTTATCTTACTTGGCATAGAACTTAATTTATTTAATGCATGCAGTGGTTCTGAGATTACCTTATTACTTAATTCAAAGAAATCTAATTGAGATACATCACTATAAATACTTTCTATTTTAGCATTATCAATTAAAATTAAATTAGCAATAGTTTTATTTTGTGCCATAGAAGCAATTTGACTCAATGTAATTAAGCTATTTGATTTCGTTTGACTATCATCACTGTTAAGAGGCAATACACAACATACAATAATTGGTTTTCCTGTTTCCGCCACAATTTCAATTAGCGTGGTTAAGCTTCCTGCCCCTGACCCGCCGCCGAGAGAGCTTAAAATCATAATAACATCATTGGCGGCAAAGTTTGTATTAACTAGCGCCTTGATTTGTGATCTGTAATTCTCTGCCATACTTTTTCCAATTTGAAGATCTTTTGCAGCACCACCAACAGAATTATCTAATAGTAATTTATTGGATTCCGGAAGATCAATAAATTCTAAATCTTGACTAGCTGTATTTATGACGAAACTGTTATAGCCCTTTGAAAAAAATTCAGCTGCTAGACGACTGCCACACTGCCCAGAACCAAGGAAGCCAATATTTAAAGTTCTATCTTTCTTTATCACTTTTTTTTCCTCTGTTGGTTTCATGCTGTCTTCTTTTGCAGCCAATTTTGCTTTTAATTTTGCAAGCTTGTCTTCGTCTATTACTGCTACCTCTTCTTTTATTTCGGCTTCTTCTTTTTTATCGTTTGGTCCCATTCCACTCATAATAGCCTCGTCCTTTATATTGTCAAGTATAATTTCTTGTTCTATTTTTATTTTTTTAGTTTCAGCTGACATTTTATTCTTTCAGTGCCCAACTATTATTAATAAACCAGTTGATCGTATTTGTCAAGCCCTCTTTTAACTTAATTTCATTTTTCCAGCCTAATGTTTCTCGTATCTTACTAGAATCACTGGTATATGTATGTGCATCATTATCGCCTTCTATAAAATCAATTAAGTTATGTCCTCTTCCCATAATATTACAAATCTTTTGAATTACTTCAACATTGCTAATTTCATCTTGTGAGGATACATTATATGTTTCATTTTTAATGCCATGAGTAATTATTTTATATATAGCATTAGAAAAATCATCAACATACAGGTAATCTCTAACTGGTGGAGACTTCATTCCTTTTCCATAAACAGGAAATTGCTGATTTTCCAATATACACTTTATAACAGTCGGAATTAGTTTTGAGACATACTGACGGGGGCCATATACATTGCTGCTTCTTATAATGTTAAAAGTTGTTTTGGATCCCCTAGTATATGCCCGCAGTAATAATTCTCCGGCAAGCTTAGAAGATGAAAATGCGGTTAATGGAGTTGTTTCTGTTTCCTCTGCTGTTGCAAGAGTGCCGTCACCATTTTCCCTGCGCCGTGGTGTTTCTCCATATACTTGTCCGGTGCTTAAATAAATAAATCTTTCCACACCCCATTTAACTGCTGCCTTAACCACAATATCTGTTCCCGAAATATTTGTTTGAATAAATTTATTTGAATTATTATTTTCTGTTGCGGAATGAATAATAATATTAGGCTTTTCAAATCCAATTATTTTATCCATTATATTTTCATCACAAATATCAGCAATATAAAATATACGATTTTTCTTTGAATAAATAGTTCCAATTGGAGCGTGATTAATATTATCAATACCAACAAACTCGTAGGGAAGTTTATCATATATGAATTTTCTTATTAAATTTCCGCCTATAAATCCACCCTCCCCTAAAACTAAAATTTTCTGTTTCACTTATATATCCTATAATTTGAATCGTGAGAATATTTGACTATTTCTTCTTTACTGGTTCTATCTTTCCAAAATTTAAAAAAAGTTCTAATATTTTGATTAAGAAAAAGTTTATGAATTGGATTGCTTTTTAATGATGCGCTCTCCTCATGACCAATAGATACATTTCCACAATATACAACCTTCTTTTTTAGATCAAGACTAATTCTTAAACACTGATCGCAGTCTTCAAAAGCCCATACATATTCTTCATTAAATGGTACCTGTTTAAATATATATGCCGGAGAAATAGCAACAGCACCAGTCACCATATTAAACAAACGATTTTTTCTATCTACCTCTTGTTCTGGAAATCCGCTCTTATAATTCATTGGCGTTTTATAGGCAGAAATTACAACTCCCGCGTGTTGTAATTTATTTGGATCATTTATGTAATTTAATTTTGCTCCTACCATTCCAACTTCTTTATCATTCTTTATAATATCAATCATATTTTGAATTGAAGTTGTATCATTAAATACAATATCATTATTCAATGTAAGAATAAGATCATCATCTTTAAGATTGTCTATCTTGGAAAAAAGAAAATTCATTCCTTTTGCATAGCTATCACGATTATGTGGATATGCTATTCCAATTATATTTGGATTATTCCAAGAAATAATTTTTTCAATAGAATTATCATTGGAACCATTATCTTTAATTATCCAGCGAAACTCTATATTTTTTAATGCTGGTAATAAAGAGTTTTTAAGACGAATAAGTAAATCTTTTTTATTATAGTTAAGTGTTAGAATATAGAGCACTGTTTATAATCCTGCCTTCAATCCAACACCAACAACAAATGATCCGTCTGTTAATAACCCTAGATTTGGCCCGACATAAAGATTTCTAATCAACCCTATCTTTGCAATATCATTACCTAAATTATATTGAAATGGCGTAAGTTCAACTTCTGCTTTTTGTCTATTTGCTTCATATCCTGCCCCAACAACTCCAAAGAAAAAGTCCGGCGCTATTCGTGATTGTCCGTATGAAACAACGCCAATTGCCAAGTTAGGAGTTGCGGCACCTTCAATAGGAATATGAGATAAATTAACTCCACCTGAAACACCAAGAAATAATCTAGGATTAAACCACGATAGGCTTGCTGTTGGATAATTTTGAACGAACTGCGCCTTATTAATAGTGATCGGGTAGTCTTTTCCACCAGTATTTACAGTAAATTTATTATATAATGTTTCTTTACCATCTGCATCCGTAGCTATTACTGAACTAACATTATATGATCTGGCTGGTATATTAGTACCCCATGGTTTTGCCTGATCTGCACTAAAAGAAATATCACCGAAAGGAACAATTGTATTATCTGCAAATGATTCATTCAATGTTAGGTGTTGCGTATTTGCTAAATATCCAAATGGATCTGAGTTTGGACTTACTGGCGTTGTTGGGGACGGCGCTGGAGTTGTCCCACTGCTTGGAAGATTTGTATTGTTTTGTGGCTTCGTTATAACTGAAATATTATTTATTCCAGAAACTGTTGCCCCCAATTTATCAATATCACTTTGAATTGCCGAAAGATCAATTTTATTCTGAGCCGCAAATGCCTGTAGATCTGCCGAAGTAACATAACTAGACTGTGATCTGGCTATTTGGTCTGATAGCTGTTTCATTTGCACAAGACTGCTTTGTATATCAGCCTGTTCAGTTGCCATTTGTTTTTCTTTATACCATATAAATCCAGCGGCCCCAATAACTGTCATTACCAATAGTACCAATAAAATTTTAGTTGTTAGTGTCATTTCTTATTACTCCATTTTTTGTTAAATATTTTTTTTGCTTCATTATATAATTTTGCAGTATTTAATTGTTTTGAACTAATCTTGCCAAAATGAATTACTGGTATATCAACTAATTCAAATACTATTCCCATTTGAGTTGCGCGAAAAGAAAGATCAGTATCTTCAAAATATGCTTTTCCATATTCCTCAGAAAATGGCCCTTGATAATCATTTATATGTAATCGATCCCATGTATTCCTATTGCCGGCTAAACACCATCCACTCATATAATTAATTTCTTTGCTCGTATTATTTGTTTCATATTTAAAATTGAATTCATTTTTTGGATCTACATAACCGCCTGTTGGACCTGCTAAACAATTTCCTTTTTCTGCTTTATCAATAAGTAAATCAGTCCAGTTATTATGATTATCTTGAATTCTAATATCATTATTTAAAAAAATTATATAATCACCCGAAGATTTGCCATAACCCAAATTACAAGTATTAGCAAATCCTGTATTGGTTGGTTTTCTAAAATATAACAAGTTGGATATATTAAGTTCTGAAATTTCCGCATCTGTTTCGTCTGTTGATCCATCTGATACTACTATAAGTTCGTGCGTGTTTTTGTCAAGTGCCGAAAGATCATTTAGACAGGATTTTGTGAAATTCCATTTATTGAAAATGGGAATGACTATACTTACTTTCATTTTATCAATATATGGTGTATTTTTTATTTGGTAAGGGCAAGTATATTTTTTGTAATATGATCCCAGTCATAATTCTCTTTTACTTTTGCGGCATATGGCTTATATTGCTCTAATAGTTTTTCTTTGTTAGCAACTGCAAATCGTAATTTATCAACACCATCAGAAATGTCTGGTTGAAATGCTTGCAATCCCGTGCGTTGTTGCCAATATAAATAATTTGCTGGTACATTGAACATCTTTCCGTCAATAAGAAGAGAATTTTGATCGTTTAAAAAGTCGAGGTATCCGCCATAGTTAGGGGTAATATTTATAAGGCCCAATACAAAACTTTCTAATTGGGTCATACCAAATGACTCGCAATTAGAAGCACTAAAAACAATATTACAAGAACTATAAAAATCATACATATTAGGAATAAATTCTCGTATAATCTCTACTTCTGCATGTTTGGGGTATTTATTTTTAAAATCAGCAAACACATCTTTAAAGTTTAATTCAAAAACATGTGTGGCGGGACGATCTTGTATTTTTAAAACAAGACATACGTCATCTTTACTTGAGAATGCTTTTCCATACATATCAAGAAGTCCTGTAAGATTTTTTCTTCTATGTATTTGTCCCAGAATTACGCCTATCTTTGTGTTCTTATTAGTTTTAAACTTATATGGTATTGCTTCTTGTAAATCCTTATAATTAATACCATGAGGAATCACTTTCATTTTATTATCCGGAATACCAGAATTAAGAAATACCTCCCTGGCGAATTGTGAAGGAGGTAAAATTAAATCTGTATTATTATGATATTTTGCAAATCCAGGTGGCAAAGGGCTTTTGCCATTAAATTCATAACACCATATTAAAAATCTGTTTTTATTTCCATTGGAAAGATAATGAGAATTTTTAATGCAGGTATATGTTAGTTGAATATCATAATTAGTATCGAGCTTACTTCCAACTATATCTGTTTCATTTTCTAATGTATATCCTTTAATATTTTGTTTTAAATCTTCTGGTAAATATATTATGCCGTTTGTTGAGAATAGATCGATTTCATGCCCCTGATTTTTTATAGATCTAGATATTCCTTTTGCCACCTCAGACCAAGAATGTGATTTTCCTAAAAATCCACACCAAGAAATTTTCATACTATTTTATATATCAAATGAAAGAATTATTTGCTTTTTACTTCAACTAAAAAATCAAACTGATATTGTGATGGTCTATTCTTTTTATCACCGGGGTAGAAAACCTGTATTGAATGAACGCCAATGCCCAGTTTATTTGAATTAACCATTATAGTAGTAGATCCTTCATTATCAAGTCTACAAACTCCTAGGGTTATATTACCAGATTTGAATATTACCGGACCAGTTGCAATATGTTTTGGAGTAAATATTGTAGCAGTAAGAGGAAACTTATCACCTATGAATACCTCGCGATTCATTTAATTGTTAGCTTACGATTATCATTGATGGTGGGGGACAATCAATTGGTGATGGCGTTGGTGTAGGTATTCCAAGAAGATTCTGTGTCTTATTAGAAGTTATATAAATTTGATTATTTAACCAGCCTGCTTTTTTAAGATGACAGGTTATACTAATTTTAGTATTCAATGTCTGAAGCGCTATATCCTGTATTAAGTTATCGAAATTAAGAGTTAATAAAAGAGTAGATTGATCAAGAGAAACACCAATTTTATTATCAACTATTACTCCAGATAAACACTCATATCCATCAATTCCATACCCATCAATTCCCTGTAATAAAGGAGAATAGCTTACCAATCCAACTTCTACCCTAATCTGATTATTTATCAAAGCATCTAAACTTACATATGAATTATCCGCAAACTTCATGCTTTGATATCCGATTCTTGTATAACCAGATCCGTTGAAATTAGCTACAAAGTCTGTTAAAATATTAAATGTTTTTTCGGTTGGAAAATTTATTGCAGGAATTTCAAATAAAACCGTTCCTATTTCATAATCTACTTTATAAAATGAATTATCTTTATTTACTAGCTGCCCGCCATCATTAATTACTAAATTGTTTGCAATAAACAGATCATTACGGCCCGGATCAAAACTTGGAACCAATGGAAATGATTCTGATGTATTACCAATAGTATTTATATTATTAACATATCCTGATCCATAATTAAACGCAGCCGGAACAAGTCTTGGATTACTATTGACAACCACGCTGCTTTCCTGCCACACAAGTTGTTTTGTGATAGTAAACATAAGTGGGCTTGTTTTTAAATTCAGTCCAGCAAATAATGAATATCCATCTAAATATACATCTGGAACTGGGTGTATATCTGTATTTCTTGTAAGGTCTGATCCCGGGTAATCATCAACCCGATCAACAAATTCCTCAACTGTTAGAACCAAAGCATTAAAATTTGTTCCTATTCTATTTGCGGGCGAAGTTGTTGCTGGAAATGGAGAAACTAAATTAATATAATTTGTAATATAATTAACATCATTTACTGTAATGTTCATATCACAATCTATATCTGCTGCCATGGCTTGAAGAATTGTAGTAGAGTTATAAACAATTTTTCTTATTGTTAGATCATTATGGCCTATTAGACTGGCAATAACAAATACTCCATTATTCCCTTCATTGATAATATCTACAATATTAAGTGTATAATTTCCTATATTTGTTATACTATTAAATGTTGCTGATGTTGAATGAAAACCCGCTTGTGAATCTATATTTGGATTTGTAGTTATAATTCCATCTGATCCGCTTGCAATAACTGAAAAATCTATTGGATTAACTACTGTCCAAGACAAGCCAGTATTATTTTCAAAACTTGTTGTTGATGTTAGGTATTTGCTATATGATGGTATTGTGTTTAGATTTAAGTTTAATAAATTTTGGGCAAGAAGTAAATCACTTGTATCTATAATCCCATCACCATTAATATCTCCATACATCAAGCTAACTAATTCTGCTTTTGCAATTCGATAATAACCATCTAGATTCGATATATTAGGTATAATCTTTGCACTATTAAGATTTCCATTTATAAGCTCTGATACTAATTCAATTATGTTTGTGTCATAACGATATCCGTCAGTACTATCTGTTATAATCTTAATTGTTATTTGATTTCCAGTCAAACCATATTCGTGAAATGATGCGCTTAATGTTGCGGTAGCCCCATTATAACTCTTAACATTGCTATCGGTTATTGTTCCTATAAATAGTGGTTCTGAAATATTTTGAATATTAGCTAGTGCCGCTGCGTTTAAAAGACTAACTGATGGCGCGTATTGTTTTTGAGTTAATATTGGGTTGCCAGTACGATCATCTTCAACCGGTACTGACTCAACAGTATTTGCTTGCACTAACGCACTAAATAAATCATTACGAGAAAACTGCACATCGTTTAATACATAATCAATAGTTGCGCCAGTCGTAGGATCAATATTTGTTTTTGGTATATCAATTCCATGCCCATTATCATATGCAGAGCCAGACGATACCTTTGCACTATCTGACCATACCTGAAACCATAATGATTCTTCTGGCACATCAACCCAAACACTTCCATTAAAAAGTGACTCACGTTGAACTGTAGAAGAATTATCTCCCGTCGCAAATTGTAATGTTACTGCTGACGAATCCCCGGCCCTTTTAACCATAACAACATAATAGTTTCCGGCCGTTAATACCAATCCGCTACCCAGTGGTGTGTTGCTGAATATAAAATCAACTGGTTGTGGTACTGTGCTTAAAACAATACCGGAATTTAATAGGCTACTATAAGTAATGCTTAGTTGCGCAATTGGTATGTTACTAGGATCGAAGTCAATTGCTAACTGTGGAATAATATCAGTTGGACAATTAACACTGGACTGCAATTGTGATATGCTTATTAATAAACCTCCACTCCACTGTACCGCCGCATTATCAACACTCATAAGCAATGTAATCTTCTGTATGTTATTTCCGCTAGCTAAAAACTTCTGACCTACTTGAGAACTAACATCTCCTGGTAATAATCCACGTAATTGCCGATAGCCCGTCATAATTTTTAAGCTATCGATATTATAACTTGGAAGCGCATTTGTTAATACATTATTTAAGGTGCCACCAGAGCTAACATAAAAATCTCTAAAGAATATGTTAGGTTCCACATCTTGTGAAATCATAATGCAATCTCGTGATAAGACAAATGGCCCTGCTTCTTTAATAGTTAGTCTTCCACCTAAATTAAACGACTGTGCTTGTGTGCCTACGAAATCATTGAAAAGTATAGTTAATATTGTCTTGTAATGTTTTGCACTGACCTGTTTTTCGTTTTTATTAAATGTAAACTGATCATATTGAATGTTATTTTGAAAGTCTAATCCTATTACGACTAATTTTACTGCCCTTTTTCCAGCAGCCTTTGATCCGGTTAATTCAATCTCTAACTGATTGCCACTATTACTATCACTTGGCTGAAACTGAACATTAATTGGTTTTCCATCTAATAATCCATTAGCTAAACTAGAATCAAACAATACCGGTTGAATTAGGTTATCTGGTAAAACACCAGACCCAAAGTGATTATTAATTATACCCGCTTGTATTTGATTGTTAAAATTCTGCTCTAAATCAAGATCATCATCATCTACATTTTGCGAATCAAACCAGGCATTTTGTGGTGCGGAAACGGGAATACGCATATACTCTCTCTATTAATATGTTAAAAAATGGACTTATTCATAATTGATAAAAACTCGTGAATTTGCTGGTTTCAGAGTTTCAATCAATGTATTTAGGACTGTTTTTACTTTTGGGTTCTCACTAACTATATCAAAAGAATCAAAAATATTAACGGTAAAATCAAAGTTTCCAGTGTCTTTGTTTTTTAAGGTTGAAAAATTAGTATTTTTTGTTATTAGCGTTTCAAAGTCTAATAGCAAGGTTGTATATAGATCTGGGGTAACCGGAAGAGCAATATCAATATTTGGTGTATAATTTACGTCCATTGATTCACCAAATGGTTTAAAAATTGGTCTAGAAATATTACTAATTCTCAAATTATCTATAAGAGCATAGGCACCATAAACCCCGGTATAATCTCCACCAATGAAAAATTCATTTATGGTATCTTTAAACACTATACTTGATTTTATTTTATTTTCCCCAACGAAGGAAGACCCGAATACCTGGCTCTGTCCAAATAACAATCCACTTCCGAATAATACGTTCCCCTGTTCATAGCCGTCTACGAAAAATCTTAATCCATCAGTTCCTAGCCCAGAATTTACAGTATATGATGCTTTTAATCTATGCCAACTTCCCTTTGTCCAAAACACTGGGGCTCGTACTTGATAATCTATTCCACTTGCCTTAACATCAAAATTAACATAACCGGATGGATCTTTATAAATTGAAATACGGTCTCCATTTGTTCCATTTGGTATATAATTCACAATGACTGGTGTTTGTTGACTTGATAATGGTCTATTAAGAAAAATAGTTTGCATATCAGAATCAATTCTTCCGCCGGCAAAATAATCTATATTTTGATCTCCTACTTGGGCCTTAACGTTTAGTATGCTTGAGATTTTTCCGGAAACTTTAACGGTAGCATTATTACTACTAATTACTTTTTCGCTTACCATACCAGTTGCATCAAAATAGAACCTGTAATTTGGATCATTACCAGCATCAAATAAAGGATTGACCCAGAACTCAATAGTGCCTTGCTGTTTAGAATTTAGTATTCCTTTATTATCAACTAGTAATGATTTTTTTGTAAAGGCTATGCTCTTACCAAAATTTTCATTAACACTTACTGATGACTGAATAAATTGATCGCTTGCCGTAACATAAAAATTGGAATCATTGGTAAATGGATAGTTATCAAAGTGTAAAAGCATCAGGGTGTTGTTAGTTGGTATTGATGCTTTTAATGAGTTAAAGTTTTTTGTAATACCCTGTTGATTTGTTGCTATTGTTTCTCCCACCCTTGTATCAGTTAATTTTTCTGAAACAATTTGAAAATCATCTATTACACAATTTGCTGTGTTACTTCCATTTAAGTCAGTTCCAATATATCCTTTAAGTGTGCTAGCGTCTATTGGTATTGAAATATTGCTATTATAATCAAATTCATATAACCCCTGATTTAATTTATATGGCTGTCCTAAATATCCATCTGCTGTATTTTCAAATGTAAAGAATCCATTTTGTAATCCACTTCTAAATGTTGATACGTTTAGAATTTCATATACTCCGTCGTCAGTGAATGATGCGGGTAGGGTCGTAGAAAGATTTAAGCTATTAAAATCTGTTGACACTGATTCTATTAGATACTGTCCAGCAACTGATGATGGGCTATAAATAACGAGGTAGTTATTTATATTTTCTGCTGAAAAACTATTATTGAGATCCGTGACAACCGATCCGCTGCCAGACAAACTATTTCCAACACTCATTTGATAACTATATCTTATAATTGGAGCCGTATTGCTATTCTCTGCATGTGTAATTGGGTATGTCTCTTTCACAAGAATTACTGCACTATTTTTTGTAGAATCTAGCGGCTTGCAATTTACTTGTACAAAATCTACTGTTTCAAATTTACTGGTTGTTATTTGTGTAGAGTTTTCGGTAAATGTTAAAACGTTAGTTGATCCAGACACTCCGCCAATTGTACCATGAATAGCAACTGTTATTGATGTAGTATAATCAATATTGTCGCCAGATATATATACTGACAATGTTCTTCCGGTATCAGACACAGATGGCTGATCAGTATATCCATCAAAAATAAAAATACCCGATGTTAATGTTGAGTTGGTTGGTCCTATACTAGTATAGTTTAATAAGATATGATTTATATTAACATCACATAATAAAATTGGTGATGGCAACATAGTTTTAATTATATTAGATGTATTTCCCCAAACATAATATTTTCTATTAATTCTTCTATTATTCAATCCGAGCGTTCGAATTAACACAATATCATTTACTTGGGCCCTGTCAATTATTGTTAAAATATTATTACAATAGCCATCTCTGCTTAATTGATAAGCTGGATGAATTGCGCGTACACCTGGAATCTCTTCTTCTACATTACTGTATATTGAAAAATATCCATCTCCAACATAGTTAGCTGGCATATTATCATTCAACACCAAATTATGTCCATTTACTGCTAAAATTATATTCGATATATCAAACCCGGGCTCATTTATTCTTATAACATATCCCGGCAATACTCCTTCTGTACTAAAATTTATAGAAGAAGATGAAACCTGATTATATCCATCGGTAGTGCTCAAATCGTATCCATCCAAAGCACTGTGTAAAAGAGAAACGGCTATGTTTGGATATAAATCTATTTTTGTTTGTACTTGAAAGGATGTTTTATTTACGGAGAACATTGCGCCATTAATTGATATTGGCATTGGAGATAGAAGAGTTAAACTATTTCCATTGACTGATCCTATTGCATATCCCAATGGATTGAACCCCGGTTCTTCTACATATAAAGTTCCACCTGCAACAATGCCATAATCATTAAAACTTAATGATGAGCTAACTACATAAGACGTGGCTGTTGTTACCAAATCAGTTGAAGAAACAACCCCATTTGTAATTTCACCCACGATTTCTTCTGGATCAACAGTTCTAAAATTTTCGTGCAAATATGGATATGTTTTATTTCCATACTTAATAATATTTGGCACTTCAAATCCATCGATAAACAAATGTAATTCATCTTGGCCACTTTTAGTATTTAAGACCCATGAGGTAGCAACATAATGTAATTGTCCGGACTGCCAAGAAGATATATCTGAGCTTAAAATATAATTAGTTCCAAACTTATCTATTACCCTGAAGTTTAGATATCCGCCTTCATCCTTAAATAATGAAAATCTATTTGATTTAATATCTTTACCAAAATCAAAAATATAATGTTGATTATCTGCTAGAAAAGTTAGGTTTTGTGAGATCTCATATCCATCGTTTGTGTTTAATGATTTTACATCATAAAACTTTCCATTAGATGACATATTGATTTTATAATCTTTTGCAGAATACCCATCAAAGTGCCCATTATAATATCCATCATTAAATACATCTACGTACCATCTATTAAAATTACCGCTTATATCTTTTGAGTAATAAATGAAAACACCATTTTTACTTTCATTTGGTATTCCAAGAACATTATCAGAAGTATTTAATGTAAAAGAATATCCGTCATATGTTGGGTGGTATCCGGATGGCCCTATAAAAATTTCTTGTTCTAAAACTGGTATGGCATTTTTAGTAATAGAAAACGTTACATCTGATTGGTTATCTAGTCCATTCCAATCAGGCACTATCCAAGTACCCAATGTTCCTTGCTCTAATCTTAAATTAGAAGAAATTGGAAATGTAATTGATTGTCCGGCTGTATTAACCAAAACACCATTATCATATTTTGCAGGAAGAAGAGAAAAATTTCCAGTGGTTTTTATTGGCTCTTGATTTAATAAGCTTGTTCCCAATGCCCAGCTTCTAAACGCGCTTTCAATAATTTCTGGCGGAGTATGAACTATTGTGTTTACAATGTTGTTCATTGATGATAAGGTTGGCCCCGCTGTAAAAGATTGCATTGCGGCCATTAATGCATCCCTATATCTTTCTCTTTCAAAAGATACATCAAGGGTATTTAGTATAGGTATATTAATTAAGCTACCGAAGTTTTTTAATAATGCGTCTCGTAATGCCCCTACTTTATAGCTAACGAAATAACTGTCTCCTTCACTTAAAGCATTTGATTGCCTAAAATCCAAAACGTTATCACCATACTCATAGCTAATAAGAATTTCATCAGCTAAATAACTATAGTCAATATAATAGTCTCCTTTATTATAATCAACTACCATTGTTGATCCACCTATAACTGTATAAGTATAAGTTAAAAGAATTGGATCTCCTATTGTTGGGGAGTGTGCGCCTGATAAAATTAATTTAAATGGATTACCAAGAACAATGGAACTAACACTTAAGGATGCACTACCAGTCAATCTGGTAATTGCAAAATTAAAATTTATACTTGATGACTGATATAGCAGTGATGTGTTTGCTAAAATATAATGATTGGTTCCGTCAAATTCTACATTATGGTATTCATTAAATACCAACGGAGATAAAGTTATTGTTTTGCCATTTGGTGTTGATGCGGAAGCAAAATTTATTGGCTGTATATTATTTAAAAGATCGTCATGAGAAAATAAAGACCTAATAAACTTTACAGTGTTTGATACTCCCGGTGTGAATATTGAATTTATAAACTCACCAATTTGTCCGCCTATGACTTGATATGGTAGTGTTTTGTCTCCATTAAAAAAACTTTCATCAGCAACATCAAAACTAGATGGCAAAATACTTCCGTCAGAAAAACTAATATATGAGAAGGTTTTATTTTTCTGACTTAATGTATTAATCTGATAATAAATATCATTGATGGATATTACATGTGGAAATGCTGGGTTAATATATCCACGTTTATAAGAAGCAGATCCTATTGAAAAATCCTGTGCTGATGGAACCAAACAATACACAACCCCATCAACATAATCAATCTGATAATATCCATTTTGAGTTAGTCTGGAATTATTTTCTTGCTCAGTTAAAAAATTATCAAAATATATTTCTTGTTGAAAAATATTGGCGTTAGAAAAATTAACACTAGTATTAAACGAAGAGCCTATTACATCTTCTGATGAACCAATTATATTATTGTTATCTAATAGAATTTTAAATATATTACTTGGCCCGCTAGAAGTTGATCCACTAACAAAAAGAATTTCATTTGGTATTACTTGAAAGCTTGCCCTCTCCCCTATTTCAGTCTCTATATTTGGCGCTTGATTGTAATTAAAAATAATCTGACTATTTGTCCATCTTAATATTTGATATATTTCACCTGTTGTTTCATTATAAATTCTAAATACATTAGTAATCGGAAAATTTAATGGCTGTATGGCATTGAGGGCAACCAATCTGTTTTGTATTCTTTCATTTAAAGCTTCAATATGAACATCTGCATTGTAATCAATTCCTTTTGCCAAAACCTTTTCATAATTATAAATTATATTGGCAGATGAATTTACAAGGCTTCCATTTGGCAAAGAAACTAAGTCAGAACTGTCGCTATCAAAAACATAATCTATTTCAGATTTAAATGTTAGTTGATATGAATATGAAGCTAATGGTGGGAATGGTCCGGTTCCATCTTGTGTTAAGTCTTTTCCATAAACATAAACATTTCCGGTAGAATAATCAACAGAATATTCTCCTGGGTTTGCTGGTAAACGATCTAATCTAAAAACTATTTCATATAAAAATGCCGGATGTAATTGATTTAAACCAACTAGTGCATTAGGATCCGTAAAAACTACATCGCCAATACTTCCGGCCGCATCACTACTATTAACTATTGGGGCGTGAGAAAGAGTAAAAATATTTTCTAATGGTGGCAAAACTTCTCTTCCTGATGGTAATACAGTATCAACAACAAGAGTTGTATTATCAATAATTTTACCAGTATCTTTAAATTGATATGATACTTGTATTTTAATAATATTATCCAATGAAAAGTCTGGGTCATCTAAAACTTTTTCACTTAGTTTAATCTGATTTGTAGACAGCCCAACCAATGTAAAGGCAAAGTCGGGATCGTATTTTGAATCAGAAATTTGATATCCAAGTGTATTTATGTTATATGTGTATGATGCCGATGATCCATATATAAATATTACGCTATTAACAATAATAATATTTTGCTCTGATAGATTTAATATAAAAGAATTTAAATTAAAACTTCCTACAATATCTTCTGAGTTAATTGTTAAAAACTCTTCATGTGATGTTGATAATAAAGAAACTGGATAAATAGGAAACTCACTTACGCTTGTTATATTTTGTGCTAATGCCCCGGTTCTATTAATACCTACTCGTGTTACCTCATAAGCGCCTTCCTCATTTAATCTATCAAATGGGCCACCGGATCTTACTTGGGCCTCATCTATCACGGAAAATGAAAGATAGTTTTCGTTTTTTGATTGTCTTATATCATAAAGTACTTTTGATAATACAGTAGACATGCCCTGTATATAACTTGATACTATTGATGGATTTTCTAAATCATAAACATTTTCTCTGTAGAAATTTGTTAAATATTCTTGAATTGGGTTATCTGATTCTAATGGGCCGAGAATTAACTCCCTATTAGTCACTCCGTCTACAAATAAAACTGATTGTCCATTAAGAGATTTAAATATTATTGTTGATGTTGATTGAAATGTTATGTAGTATGCTGCCAATGGTGTTAGTGGCTGGCAAGTTATATTTAAAACATTCGTGGTGACGTCAACTGATAATACGTTTGAGTCTGGTACCCCTGGCGTTTGCGAAGTTATAACAACATTTTCAACATCAATTCCCTGAAAAAGAGCATCAGTAAAACTTGCGCTTATATGGGCACTATCTACAATTGTAATCGAATTGATTCGTAAGTTAGCCATTATTAACTACTTTCCTGATTAATTAAAACTGTATTCGCGGAGAAATATTCATTTTCCTGTCCAGTGATTGTTAGTACCTGTCCCTGTATTCCATCTCTATTGAAATAAATAACTCTTGCTCTCTCTACCCCGTCTACTGCCTGTGCTGCTACTACTAGATCTGATGAATTCAAAATATCACCAAACTTGTTTGTATTTATAGATGATGTAATTCTGTCTTTAACATTTTGTAATACTATTGCTGCCGAATCAATTGATGCTGCTTTTACAACTATATTTATGGTTGCATCAATTAATATTCCTGTTGCCGATTTAACCAAAATATCTGCATTAATCGGTCTCTGTCCCTCTATAGTAAATGTGGTATCGGTTATAAGTTTATTATAATTATAATTTATTAATATTCTTTCATTTGTTTTTGGCGCTAAATAATTATAAAAAGCAGTATATCTTGATCCTGTTAATGGCTGAGTAAAATATGCAAAAGTAATTCTTGCTGATTTAGAAGAATTAAATCCGCTTGAAATATATATTTTTTCTATATGTGCAAATCTTTTATTTGTATATAGCGTACCATTACGAGTAAAATAAACATTTTCTGAATCATTGGTTGTGGCGTAATAAAAAGTAATTCTTAACTTATCACCTATTTGTGGAATATTTGCCAAATTATTAGTTGTGGCTGGCAATTGAAATTCTATATTTTGTAATGAATTATTATAAATCATCTCATTCATATAAAATAAATTATTACTAATCATAGTCCCAGATACATCATATGAATTAATCGTGCTTAATATATCATTATTTGTAGTTGTTGAAACCCTATCTAATTTTATAATTCTTGCAATATAATTATTACTACCTATGGATGCATTTGAGTTTAAATTTAAAAATGTTTTCATTGCTTCTAATATATTTTGTTTAAGACTATTGCTTGTGGCAGTAAATACAACATCTACAACTTCCGTTATAGTAGTTCCAGACGTAGTTAGTACGCCAGTATTATTTATTTGATCCGAAATAGTAATTGCTAATTTGGTTGGAGATTGATGTAGATTTTTATTATTGAAAATCAAAACCATAACTTTATCGTTCTGTGATACCAATGTAGATGGTGGTAAATTTAAAATATTATCAATTACATCTATTGAGCATGAACTAGTCCATAGGTCTTTATTATCTTCTAATCTGATTATGCTTATTTGATTTGCATTTAAATTATTTGATGATATAGTGAGTCCTAATGAATTATTGATATTGTTATAACTTAAAATATTAAAATATCCATCATTGTTTATATTATTTGCATGAAATATATTTAAAGATTTTCCTAAAATATCATCTACTGTACTAAAATTAAAAGAATTACTAAAAAATGTTGCCAAATATCCATCTGATGCGACGGAAGATATATATCCATCGCTTCCGCTTCCAATAGATAATCCCGTAGTATTATCTATTATATTGAAATGCAATCCGGTTTCATCAACAAAATTATTTATAGGTATATAAAATGTATTTGTTGAAAAATTAAATAACATTGATTGTAGGTCGCTTTTTAATATATCATTTTCATATGTAAATGGCTGTACTCTACCGATATCATCTGCAAAATAAACAACAAGAACATTATCGCCCAACTTCGGAGAGTTAAATCCTGAAAAAGTTAAATTATAATTTCCACCTGATGATACACTTATTGTTCCGGCTGAATAACCATCCCAAATTACTAATTCGGAATTCAAATCTATAACTGATATAACTTGCTTTACAGACATATTGTAGTCTGCGGAATCTATGCTCAAAGTGACAAATAAATTTCCCGATCCATCTACTTGAATTGTTTGGTTTTCTCGTTTTATTGTATTTGATGGTATTGTATTTAATGATCCGGTATTACTGTTAAAAACAAAACCATTTCCAGATCTACTAATTGGTAAACTAGTTATTCCCTCCACCAAGACATTTTGCACATTAGACAAATAGGTAACATCTAAATATAGTTGAGAAATAAGTGGTGTCAAAAAATTTGTTGCAGGTATAGTGATTTGATTACTAACAAAACTTCCAGCTGAGTTTACCACGTTAAACATATCAGAAATATCATAAATTATATTTACTGGTAATGATATTAATGCAGTAGTATCTGTTGGAAGAACTATTATAACATTATATTTTATTTGAATTCCAACTACAACCCTATTGTTTAAAATAAACCCGTCATCTTCTATTGTATTATATATTTCTTGATTTGAATTTAATAATTTAATTGATTCCACTGTATCAACAGATGAATCAAGTGCTGTTAAAACAATTGCCAGTCTATCAGTAAAATTAGCTACGGTGCTTTGTGAGACAAACCCATTTGTGCTACTAAAAGTATTAGCAGAAATTATTGAAGATACTGGTAATTTAGAAACGCCTGTATATAAATTATTAGAAGAGTTAAGAACAAATAAAACTCTCTCATCTCTAATTGCGTTTGATATGCCCCAATCAATACTATCATTAACATTTCTTGGATTATTTTGTAATATTTTTCCATCATAATCACTGTATGGATCATAACTAACTATCCATGTATAATCTACCTGCAAAATATCGCTTGCTGATGGTAGGGTGTTTCCGGTAATTTGAATTCTTCCTGTATTATTAACTGAATTTGTTGCACCATCTAAATTTTGGTTGGTGACTATATATCTCTCTCCCGTGTTAACATTAAATACTCTTGTCACGTTTGTAGCGGGGTTATGTAATAACTGAATGATAGACCTATCACTAGATGACACCAGGCTATTTTCATTCGGAATTAATATTTTTTGCTGAATTTCTGGAATTTGCAATACGTCTGAAAATGTTGTTGCGTCTTGTCCATTAAAAGTTGATTTAACTCTATCTTCTTGAAATAAAGTAATTTGATTTGATACCCAGTGGAATTTATCAAAACCCCATGGGCTTCCTGCATAAACACCGGTATCTTTAATTAGTTCATAGTTTCCCGTTACTCTTCCAAGACTATCTATTTCTTTGGGAATAAAATTTGTGCCACTTTGTGATCCAGTGACTTCTAAAATATCTTGTACCGGTTGTGCTGGCAGTGTTGCATTTGCTATATCATCTAATCTTTTTTGAGCAACAGTTTTGTTTACATCGGACGGTATTTGTCCAAGAACAATTATATTCGCCGGATCAGTAGGATCATTTTTATTGCTCTTATCTTGATAAATAAAAGTATCAGTAAATGTATTGAGATTGTTTCCTAATATAATAATATCTACTTTGCCGCCAGATCCCTCTGAAATAATAGTAGGAATTCCATCTGAATTTTTCACTACCTGGGTTCCGTCCCTTGTCATCAAAGGATCTCCGGGACCAATTACAATGGCATCTTCTACTAATGAATTTGATAGGGCAAGATTTTTATAACCAAGTGCCGTTCCTATATTAGACCCACTAAAAATAGAAAGAACTCTATTTCTGAAAGTTGCATCGTCTTCTTGGTCGTTTCCACCTGTGAAAGCAAAAACATTTGTTACATTGGATACACCCTGAATTGAGGTTTGATTTAAAGAGTATTGTGCAATCTCGGTGGCAGTTCCAGAGGTAGATGATTGAACAGAAACCTCTACGGCGAATTGATCTGTGATCCCTAGAAAGTTTAGATCGTTTTGATACTTAATAGCGACTGCCTTGTAATAATTAGATGAAGATGGATCAACACTAAGCCCATTTATTACAGTAAAAGTTAAACCATTTGAAGCAATTATCTGGTCTCCTTTATTAACAGCAACTACGGCCGGTAAAGAAGCAAAAGTCAATAATGCTACTCCAGAAGATGGAGTTGCTGTTTTTCTTGATGAACCAAAATTTTGCGCTAACTTATCTAAATCACTTCCCGCCACCAGTCTTAAAGATTGCTGATTTGAAACCTTGGATAGTTCATCATAAATAAGCGCTACTTGGCTTGCAGGACCATCAATAAACAAATCCCTAATAACAGTACCTGGTTTGGTATCTGCATTCGGTTGTGATGTTCTATAAAAATCTATTAGAGCAAGAACAACATCATTAGTGGATCTTATTGTTACCATTTAATTTTACCTTCATGTATTTGATGCTGTAAACACCGCGTTAACTTTTCCGAAAGCACGATTTAAGACTTGAATAGAGACATTAAAAGTACGAAAATCAACCGTGCTTCTGGTTATTGAAATATTTTTTATAAACGAAATTTGTTCATCTGGAGTTACTGACTGGCCTGAAGATACCTGAAGGTTTTGTAAATTCTGTAAAGTTTGAACTGCATTTTGTAATTGACCTTGTGCCATTGATATAATAATGTCTGTTTGCAAGTACGAACCAATTAAAGATCTGGATATTAAAGAGCCGTACCAAGGTTGAAGAATATTTCCTCCTGCCGCCGTAAGAGCTATTTTTAGTATATCCTGTATCAGTTTATCAGAGCCGCTAACCTGCGCTAAATCGCCGTTATTTAGCACCAAATCACCATTTTTTACTTGCAGGTCAAATGACATTACTACTCCTAATGTTATGTAAAAATATCAAGACGAATTAAAAGCCTGTCCAGAAATTAAGCTATCATAATAAGCCTGAATAATCTTATAAATGGTAGTTAATTGCACTTCAAATTCTGATAAAGCCAAGGTGATTTCAAATGTATTTGCCCCTTTTATATTTACATTTGGCCAAAAACCATTAATTCTATCTATTGCCCTTTGGTCTATTAAACCCAGCAAAGCATTAGGATCCATAAGCCATAGTGCAGCCTGTATTGCAACTATATCAATAAGCCCAAGACCACTAAATTCTCCCATTATTATTTCAATGTCTTTTAAATAATCAATTCCTGAGTTGCCCAATTGATTCCTTCCATCATTTAATATTTGTAATGTCTCGTCGAAAGATTTCTGAACACTCTTATTAACATTAAATACCGTATCATCAAAACTAGAAAAAACGAAATCACCAGGATCTGCAACGCCTTGTAATCCAACGCCGAACTCAACATCATTTATATATTTTTTTCTTGTTTGCTGAATAATATCATTTTCCACAACCCTATTATTTGGATCATTTGGAACCACGTCTGGTAATGTTCCCCCGTCAGTTCCAGCTTCAACACCATTTTTTGCATCTGGAATAGGCTGCCAATTCATATTAGCTCTAATATATTCAATCTCTGTAATTGATTCTACCAGTGCTTGAACTAACGACCTAATAGTTTTAAAATAATTATTAAAAATAGTTAAATCTGATTGATTTAATTGTTCTAATGGGCTTGAAATAACACTAATTAATTCTGGATCTGTAACATTAAAATCAGCTTTTATCTCTTCTATTATTTTATTAATAAAATCACCACCCGGTAAGGTCGTTACGTTTTGATTATTGAATCTTGTAGAAATAACTTTTTCTATATATGGACGAGACAATGAATCGCTTGTTCCGGTTTGTGACTGAAATAATTTTGTCTGTGATTTATCTTTTAAGAATGGTGCACAAATTCTATTTCTATTTGGTCTTACTCCACTATCAATTCTTGGATCAACTATAAATGGTTTTAATAAATGATTGGAAGAAAAAACACTAACATTATTTGCCGTACCAACAATTGATCCTAAAATAGAGCTTATGCTTTGTGATGCAGCAACCGTAGCAACTGCTGCAGAAACACCTATTGATGTAGTAGAGGTTGTTCCCATAATAACCTCTGGTCCAAAAAATTTAGCTATTTCATTTAACCTATCATTTACTGTCTGAATTTGATTTGGATCATACACAAACGGATCTGTTCCGCTAAATTGTTTATCAAAAGATCGTATAAAAATTGATCCTAATGCAACTGCTTGTGATGTAATATCTCCAACAGAAAATATCTTTGCATAACTTTTATAAATTTGTTCTCTTGGGCTTAATTGTTTAGAAATAAAATTATTGTTATTAATTATATTTTGTGCTATTTGTTTATTAGTTGCTATGCCCGCTTGATCTGTATTTAAATTAGGATCAAATCCCGGACTATAAAACCCAGTTGGGCCGCCATTTGGATCTACAACTGGAAATCCAATCATACGATAGAATGCATGACATCTTGACTCTTGATATTGTGGGCTATTTTGTTCTTGTGCATTATTAACTAATGCATTAAAGTGGCTTCTGATGCTATCTATTGGTACTATAAAATTTTGATATAATTTATCTATATCGGCATCAAGTACATCCTGATCATCAAAAAACTTAGATTGTGGCGGAGTAGTTTGATTAGTCATTATTACCTACATCGCGAGCAACATCAGAAATATCTCGTCTTGGTTCACCATCACCAGGTGGTCCGAATATAGGTGATTTAACAAATGTATATGGTAATGATTTAACGACCACTGATGGGACCTGATCTATGTCTTTTGGATTATTAAAAATACTTATAAAATTATTATTAAATGACACTTTAACCTCGCCGTTTCCAGAGTCTTTACTAGTAATGTCCGCTAAAAATAAACCATATCCATCGTATGAAAAATTAGAAATATTTCCAAATGTAATAGCTCCAGAAATTTGTGATGCAATGTTGGCGGCAATATCAGATGGTAATTTACTTGTCATTACTGTTCCCGAGCTTTCATTAACAGATACCGAAACTACTATTGGTAAATCAGTAAATTGAATTGATGGATCTATAGTGAAATCGCTTTTGTATTGATCGAATCCGGCTGTTATGGCAGCAACTAATGCAGTAGCACAATCTGCCCTCAAATCATTTAAACAATTAGTAATAGATGTTTGAAACTGATTTGTGCTTGCCGTAGAAATGCTCTGTCTATATGTTGTAATAGCATCTGTTATACACTGTTGAGCAGCGGTAACATCTGGTAATAAAGGAACTATTGCAGCTAGATTTTGTCCATTAAGATTGAACTGTGCACCAATAGTATTATTTATAAAGTCTTTGTTAGCAGCAACTTCCGGAACACATCCTAATGTAATCAAGCTTGAACCAACTAAAACATCGTGATTGATTGTAAATGTGTAGCTAACATCTGGAAATAAAATACCGTCAGTTGGTTGTGGTATAGGCCCATAATAATTTGTTACGAGGTGGAAGAAGTCATTTAATGCAACCGGGTTATTTGTAGCATCTAGAATTAATGTTCCGTCATCCTCTTCAACTACCCCGCCAACTAAATTTAAGGTTCCATCAAATGGTGAAACAAGAGTTGATCCATCATATGACATAACACCTGCTGTCGGTGGCTTCTGAACAATGGCATTTACAATTTTAATATATCTTGGCCCCTTTGGATCTGTTAGATTACCAAATGCCGCTGGATTATAAAATACCCTAAAATCTATTGTATATGGTGTTGATGATGGTGATGTTGTTTTATCATAAGATGTACCACTAGGAAAAAATACTTTTGTGAATCCGGGTGGTAAATCAAATGCATTGGTAATATTAATAAACTGTTGGTTTTGAACTAAATTAGGATCATAAAATTGCCAACTTTCTTGACGAATAACTGAAACCATGGCCGGAAATCCTAGTGGTAATATAAGACCAGAATCAATACCAACTGAATTAAAATAAAGGAAATTACCAGTCGAACTTTTAATATCTGTATTATCTTTAATAAAGGCCGGACAAACATCTGGGGTACAACATCCATCACTACTTCCATCAGAAGAATCACATGGTGGAATTTTAAATAACAAACTTAATAAATCTTTTATTACTTGAATGATAAGTGCAAATACGGCCATAATAATGAAAAGATTTTGTAGTAGACATAATAAGTCTCCAATCTTTTTAACTATAGCAATTATACCGTCATTATCAGATCTAGAAATGGCTCTTTCTAAGGTAATAATATTAGCTAAAATTATTTCTATTAATTGAAGTAATCTTTCAATTAAATATAAAATCAAAGTTATTAGTAATAATATTAAAGATATGATCATTAATATTAAAGCGAAGAAAGGAAACAGGGCAAGAAAATCTGGAATACAAACCCTAAATAATCTCTCTAGTGCTCTTATTAATTTAATTGGATTATTAATAGCGCAAAGAATTTCAATAATACATAATATTAAATTTAATACTGGTAAGAAAAATTTATATAACATTAAGAAAGGTAAAAACTTTTCTAATAAACTAAAAATACCACCATAAATATTATTTAAAAAATCTGGTTCAAATGTTGGCTTCAATGATCCTGGCGGTAAAATCATCTCTAAAAGATTGAATAGTTCAGTTAAATCATCTAGTGGTAAATCTGGAAATGGAATGTTTAAATTTGGAAGTTGTGGCGCAAACCCACCAGCGCCAGGAAACGGACTTGGCGGAGATGTATTAAAATCAGAGTCTTGAAGTGGGTTACATGGCATTATTATTTTTACTTATATTATATATCACAAGATTTTAAACTTATCTTATTGGTCCTTTTCCTGGATCTTTAAGAATTGAACGACCATTAGCGATAATATTCTCTGCATCAAAATAAATAGTTGAATTACTTCTAAACATCATGTTTTGATTGGCAGAAAATACAATTCTTCCCGGTGTAGTGACGGTTAGTCCTTCTTTATCTATTCTCAAAATTGTTAATTCAAGGTTTTCATTATAAACTCTAACATCTACGGTACCAGATCTAAATCCAGAGGCCCCTTGAAAACGATTTGTCTCTGCTGGAACTGTGGGACCACCAACCTGAATTAATAGGTCTCCATCTAAATTGGCTCCTAAGCTAACGCCATTATTTAGATCCCTACCTATATTAGCTAATATCCCTCCCTGTGTATCAACCCATAGCGATTGCCTATCAACCGTATTCGCACCTATATTAATTTCTAGTGATCCATCAAAATTTAAGCTTCCACTTCTTCCGCCGGCGTTAGCATTTGGTCCGGTTGTAATAATTGTAGGACTAACTATATTAGTTAATAGCGGAACTCTTCCTGAGGCTATATTTGTAGTGGTTACATATTCTACCGGTGTATAATTTGATCCTGTTTGAAATGAATCACAGGTCTTGCTAATGTCATGATATACGGTTCCATGCTTAATATATAGTGGTAAATCAGAAGTAGAAAAACGATCTATTGGACCAACAATATTTCCTAAGTCATCTTGTAATGCAATTGGGGCGTTGTTTAAAAAAGATTCAACTAAAATATCTTTGTAATCATCATTAAAAACCAAATCATCTGGATCGTTTGTTTTACTGTTTGGAAACACAGTTGAATAGTTCTCATATCTGGTCAATAATGGAATGTTGCCTGTTTCACTTGATGCCGGAACATTTAATTTGATCTGACCTTCTTTATCAATATCTAATGAAAATCTACTTCTGGCGCGAGCATAATTAGATCGGTCGGTTACGTCTGGCGGTCCTGATCCTGTTGTTTCTTTTCTAGCATTTAATTCAAAATGGAAGGCTACACTTTTTCTTTCCTGCCGCTTAATTTCCTCATAAATATTTTTAAAGGTATCAGATTCAGATGTAGTTGATTTTATATTTGATACTGATAATGTATCTTTACCAATTGGAATAATACTTCTGTTGATATCTAAAATATTTCCATATAAATCAACAACTGTTCCCCTAATAGTTTCAATAAGATAATTAGGAGATACCAAGCTTAAGCTTAATGTATCTGCTCTTCCGCCTCTTCTTGAAATAATATATTGATTTACTGGCGAAGCATTAGATCCGTAATTTTTTAATTCAACATCATTACTTTTAGTATCAGCGTCTTGTTCATATTCATAATATAATTCTCTTTTTTCTACTCTAGCCGGGTTTCTTGTTGCACTTCCAGAACTAGATGTTCTTGTAAGAGCAATTGGATCCATACCAATAGATTGTAGTCCCTTATCATAGCTTGGTTCCGTTAATCTTAATGAGGTGGCGACATTCCTTTTAGGTTTTTTATCTCGCTTTATAATCCCGTCTATGTTTCTTGACCCTTGTGTAAAAGAATATGAGGAATCAAATGAATGTAATAAAATACTATTATTAATATCAAATACCATTTGATTATTAGGATCACCAATAGTAATACCATTGTCATTTAAATCAATCCCACCATCACTATTTGCCCTGATAGATAGTTGTCCTTCAATGAAAGTTGGTATTTGTAATTTAGAACTTTTAATGGTAGTTTGTGACGCCGGATCTCTTGCAAGGAATGCTACTATAAAATAATGTCCGCCTCCCTCTGCCTGTCCAACTACTACCGGGGTCCCCTCTCCAATCCATCCACCTATAAATCCACCACCAGAAGATAGATAAGACATGGGCAGCTGAGCAAGAGTTGGTTGCCCATCATCAGTTCCAGAAATAGAATTTCTGAACACAATTTTAGCTGTCATTGTAGACTGGTTTATGCTTTTAATGGCAGCAAGTCTCAAATATCCAGATGGTTTTAAAATTGGTCCTGACATTTATCCCTTAACTATTTGGCTTTGGAGTAATATTGTTAGTATAAATCCAGCAATCTACTGTATAGTTATATATCACGCCATCTATTTGTGATTGCACGTTTTTACTCCCCATGTTTGAAGAGGACTTGTTAATAGCGTCTCTACCAACATAATATGCTTTGCCCGATGGATACCTAAACTCTCCTACATTGCTAGGGTTTGAGTCTACCGCAACAACTATAACCTGTTGTGTAAGTGTAAATGCTGATAAATCTGTATTCGATTGTTTAGTATTACCTACTGCATTTGTACTACCGTCCAAAGAAACTTTTCCTGTTAAATAATCTAGTAGTGCATTGGCTAGGGCGGTTGCATATTCTGACGGCTGTGTAAAATTAGAATTTGCTGAATTATAAAAAACTCTAATTTCTAAAACTGGCAGCATGTTATCAGATGCCATATTTAAAGTTGGTGCGGCATAATCTATAATTTGCTGTATTGTTGTCCTGTTAGCACCACCATACATTCCCTTGATAATATCGTCTGATGGACTAGAAGAAACAAAACCACCAGATACATTTATATTTCCAACAATTGTTCCAACGTGTTCTTGGTTTGTTGTAGTATCTTGTTTTTTATGTACATGCTGAGATATGTTTTTATTGTTGTATAGCATTTTACCAATAACATCAAACATAGTGGGAATATATTCACCGGGATTATGTCCATAGGTTAAAGATATATCTGTGGTATAACCTTGTCCATAAGTAAAGTTATGAGAAACAGATTCTACATAAAAAAGTAGATCATTATTTTCTAGATAAATTACTTCTCCCGGTTGTTGATATTCATTTCCAACTAGTGTCATTGATCCACCAAGAATTTGTTTTCTGGCTTGATTTAATAATGAAACGGCATATGGAGCACATTGAGATTCTGGATCTTGTAAATACGGGGCGTCTATTGGTGTTGGAACAGAAATACCATACATTCTCCATAGATCATAATCTACCGCGCTCACGGTTGTCATGATATTTCCTTGTTTACCAATATTTAAATCCTGTGGTAAGTCAGAGTTTGCAAGATACAAATCTCCTACTCTCCCGGTTACCTCAATAGATGTAAATGGCGGCCGGTTTTCTTCTATAGTATAATTAATGATATCGTGATTTTTAATAGTAAACCTTCCGCTTGATCCAGGTCCCAAATCATCAAATGACTCGTCTTCAATCATATGCTCAAATACTTGTGGAATATTTTTATTTCCAAACAATGAAGGAAACAACATTTTATTAGTTGTATTGGTTGCGCCCGATCCAGCATTACCTTTAAATAGGTCTGTTGCTTCTTGAACATTTTTTAAAGCATCCGCCGCCTGTTTAATTGCTGTTTGTCTTTCTCCTAATCTACTGGCTACATTATTAAGAATATCTAGTACCTCTACGCTGCTAGCTACTTTAGTTACTGGATTTCCGCCCTGTGATTTTCCAAAGATTTGGATAGGATCAAATGTCTGGGCTGTTTTACTTCTTAATCTATCAGTGATTGTTTTTTGACGAGTTTGTCCACCAGCCTTACTTAAAATAGATTGTAAATCTTTAAATTGATCTTGCGAATTTGGAGATGGAATAGCACTAACTACTGACTGAACGAGTTTAGCACGAGACACGATATCAAATGCGCTAACGTTTGACTGTGAATTTATATTGGTTAATAATTTTGGTATTGAAGCGATGGCTTTATCGGGACTTGCTAATATTAATAATTCAGCGGGGGTATTAAGCATTTTGCCAGTATTTTGATCTGAAAGGAATTGAAAAAAAGCAGAATTTGTAGAGTTGCTTAATACTAATCCGGCAGCTTGTGTTGATTTTATAAAATTAACACACTGAGCATCATCTATGTTTCCAAGTGCCAAACAATAAAGTCTAATTTCATCCTCTAGCACTTCTATCTGTGAAAATAATAGTGTTAATTGATCTAAACATAAATCTTCTAAAAATTGTGGATAGATTTGTATTCCAAGTTCATTTTTCATCCTTAACATTCTATAAAATACAGAGCTTGGAACCCTATTAAATTTTTGATTTCTTATTTCTATATGTCCCTGCGTATTACAAAATATCTCAAATCCTCTGAGTGCTTGTACTACGCTATTTATTTTTTCTGATACTGGCAAGTATTCGCTTTGAAATATAGAAAAGTTATTAACAAATGCCTTTTCAAAATTTTGAATATCATAATCTTTATCATATGTATCATCTATTATTAATAAATTTACATCTTCATTTGCTCTAACTTTCCATGCTAATCGTTTAGTAAGTAATGCTACTTTTTTTCTTAAATCTCTTTGTGAATTATTATCTAATCTATTTTTACTACTGTCCTGTAATCCGGACGGGTCATAATCAACAGTTATATCATTTCCGATTATATTAATTGGCTGATTAATTTTTGTTAATTCTGTTCCTATACTACTAATTCTGTCCTGTATCTGTGTATCAATTGCCGCTAAATATTGATTGTCTTGCTGAGATCCGGGTGTTCCAGATTGATTAATAAAAGAAATTTTATCTGCCAAACTTGATCTTTGTGATAATAAATTTTGTAAATCTTGGTCATATGCAGAAACATTAAGTTGGTTATTTAAAATCTGTGCAAAAGTAGCATCATCCATTACTAAACCTTTGAATGGAATAAAATTACCATAAATAAGATTTCTATATTTTAAACCCTGCTGTAGTCCCCTAAAATAAGATTTTGCTGGAGGCTCTTTTGTAATAGGATCTAATTTAAAATTATCAAATTGAATTGCGGCTTTATAAAAAGTAGCAAAATTATATGGAATACCGGTAATTAATAAAGATAAAACATCCATCATATTTTGGCCAGCGAATGGATCTGTAGTAGTAGCAACACCAGGGCTAACAATTGGATTTGTTTCAACTGTATCTCCGAATTGTTCTAAAGTACCGATCCCTTCTTTCCAACGATAGATCATGCCCTCTGGATCATAGAATACCTTTGCCATTGACGCACTTTTAAATCTATCAGCATCTTGTGTAAGAAATTGATTTTCGCTTGATTGGGACCCTACCATTGCTCCATTTTTATCTTTAATAAAGGCAGAAGTAAATAGATTTGTATTTTCATCTAATAAATCAAAAGTCTGTTGTTCTACTGGTAGTTTTATCGATCCATTTGCCGAATCAAATTGTATTTTAAATGGAGTCATTGGATCATATAAAGATCCATTAAAAACATCTACGGACGGCTTAAAGTTTACAATTCCATATTCAAAGAACGCGGCATTATCTTTTCCGCCGACACTTACTACATAATTACCATCGCTATAATTCATGCTAGCCGTTTCAACTACCCCGGCAAATACATGCGCTCCGTCAGCCTGTGATACAAATTGGTTCCTTAGTGCCATCCATAACCAGTTTGGAAAATCATTACCAACATAAACTGATTTTTCTAAAGAATACCCCTTAGCAATATTAAATGTATCCCTAATATCACCTACTAAATTATTTAATCCTTGCATAAACCCAAGTCCATTAAAATTACTCTGTAGTCCTCCAGTAATTTTTGTATCCTGTTGTTTTTGTGAAGATATATAGATATGAACATTATCCATTGGTTGAATAATAAGTTTATTTCCATAGTGTAGTCTTAGTTTTTTACGTAATAAATTTAAGTTTGTTCCCGGATCTTGATTAGAAAAATTGGCTTGTTTTCTACTATTAACCATTAGCGATAACTGTGTATAAAGTGAACTAACTATATCATTAAAAACAGTTGCCTCATCTGGACTCAATCCATCTGATCCTATTTGTGTAGATCCTTGTAATGCAGATGGATCTATTGGATTTTGATTTGCTCCCGTATCATTAATATTGCTTAAAAAATTAGCACTAAACTGAATTTCAAAGCCCACATTATCAATAATTGCTCTAACACGTTTTCCTAAAAATGTATCTGGCTCTACTATAAACATAACGGGATCGGCACCACGTGAAGAGCGCATAGTATTAAGTTCATTTTTCTTATCAGAAATAATTTGATCTAATGAGGTAATTCCAAGTTGTAGATATGAGTTTGCATAGTATTTATTAATAGAATCAGATATTGCTTGTTCAATATCTAAATTAGTAATCCTCATTAAATTATATGGATCATCAATTGTAAGGTTAAAATTTCCTGCCGCAAAAGTCTTACAAGATGTTGTTGTTTTTAAGCTTGATACATTGGTTAGTTCTATTACTCCCGTGCCTTCACCAAAGCTAGAACGAAAAGAATCTGGAACATTAGTAAGCCACGTGGTAGAGTCAGTTCCTTTTGAAAAAGCAATTACCTCCCTAACCCTATCAACTACATTTTTAAATCCTGTTAAAGATTGCTGTGCGGACGTTAGAACCGAATTAGATAAGTTTCCATCACCGCCCAAAACACCTCCAACAGCAGATGGTAAATCAAAAATGGTATCTGTAAGAGAAAATATGATTGGAAGAAGATGATAGTCTACTTGTCCTATTTCACTTGATACTTTTGCTATTTTAGACAACTTTTCTATTGCTGATATTTGTTTACATTTATTTTGAAAAAGAATTTTAGTGGCACGGAGAAACATTGCTTCGTTTTTATCCATCTTATCTGGACGGTAGTTTTCTGCTAGACTATTGAATGCTCTTTTTTTAACTAGAACGGTAATTTCTGGTGAATTCATTAATACATCTTGTTGAGAAACTTTAGGATTATAAAAATCATTTCTATAAGACCCTAATTCTGTATATGATCGTTGCGCAGTTTGGTCTACTTGTTTGGCAAAATCCCCAAGAAGTCCGTCCCTAGTTGTGGTTCCATTTTGCATAAGGTCAAGAGATTTAACTTTATTATCTCCGGACTCAAATTGCTGAGACATGAGATCGCCCAGTCCTGATATGAAGTCTAAATTAGATGCCATTATTTTTCTTACCTTGCTTTATATTATTTACCGAACGGGCTTTGATTATTTGGATTTAGTGAATTAAGAAAATTATTAGATAGATTGCCAGTATTTTGTGCTGTTTGTAATCCCTCAAATGAAAGAGGAATAACCTGGGCATTACTTGGACCATCGATAGCACTGCGCTGCCATGGCATTGAATTTACTCTATACCCTCTTCGCTGGGTCACGACAAATTCTATATCATAATTAAAGAGCCCTATTTCTGAAACACTTTCTGTGAAGTTGAAGCTATTGAAATAGCCTCGAAAAACCCACCCTGTATAGTATAGCTCAATACCTAGTGCCATAGAAGCAAGAGATGGCGGGTTCTGTGGTAATATGTTTTGTGAGGCAGGATCAAGACCAACTAATCCGCTTGCTGCTGTTAAAATTCCACCTGCAGCACCACCCAAATTTCCTAGGGCAGAATCAACAAGGCTGTTAACACCAGATACTGAATTACTAGCAGCCATTACCAATGCAGTTGAATCAAACATTAACTGCTCAGATCTGTAAATTTCTTGAAGAACATTTAATCCCTCAACGCCGCTACTTCCAGTGTGTCCGTTAATTCTTAATGTACTTAATTCTTCTCCCCAGTATTGAATTAAGAACCCACCTTTAGTTCGTGTCTTATTGATAAGCTTGGAATTATTATAGTTAATTGACTGTGGGTTAATATACATATTTATAATGCCAATCTCGGGAACAAACCAATGGGCAGTATTTCTTGTGGCCGTAGCAAATCTTTGGCTTGGAATCTGACTAGAAGGTAAACCATTTCCAGTGGCATTAGGAATTGGTGGAACTACGAAACCATTCTGTTGAAAATCCTGTGCAGTATAGTTCTGTCCGGATAGGGCATTACCAATACCAGTGGCTGCTTTACCAATATCACTTGCTGCATCGTTTAAAAGTCCCATGTATTCCTATATAAATGCCGAATTAAAAGTCATGTTAATCATATCTTTGGTACTATTGCACTGCTTGTTGTTTTTGTGAAAACATCAACTTCTTTATCTTTTTTGGTAACAGTGGCCTTTGTACCTGGTGGAATAGTTATTTCCAAAGATACTCTTTGCGGGCCCTGTGCTGTTTTTTGATCTTGTGTGGCGCTGGCTGCGTTCCTAGCTGGCTGAGTATGAGTATTTAAAGCAGGTGAATGCCCACGTGTCATAGTTTTGTAATCTAGTTTAGATGCAGTTGCTGGATTCTCAACTTGTGGAGTATTTTTAGTAATATCTTTTTCTGCTGCGTCTTCTGCCAGTTTAATATGTATATCTTTAAGTGCTAGCCCTATTGTTTGTGCGTCCTTAATAGTTTTATCAGCTACATCTTTACCGCCCTTCTCTAATTGACTAATTATTCCATCAAGAGCGCTAAAAGATTCTCCCACCACTTGCTTTTTGGTATTATCAAAAGATCCGGTTTTATTTCCAAATTTTCTTGGATTATTTCCCTCCGGGTCGGTGTCCATAGTAGCATTATTAGATCTTGCGTCGTCCATAAACTTTTCAATATCCTTTTTGGCAGAACTACTTGAGCCTGCTAATAATTTTAATGAAGCCCACGCATTTAATTCAGCAGCTATCGCTTGTCTACTAGCTGAATTAGCAATCTTATTAAGAACTGTATTATTAGCTTTTTGTAGTTCATTGCCCTGGGTCATTACCTGATCTACGGCATCTTTTCCACTTTTAAGTGCATTTGATGCTCCGCCAAGATTTCCTTTTGATAATGCATCCAATAATTTTGTAGCTTTTGCATCTCCTTCTGGGCCACTACCAATTAATCCTCCGAAAGCACCACTTTCTAACATTGCTCTTTGTTTATTAAATTGTGATGCTGCCTCTGGAGAAGCAGCAGCCTGATCTGAATTAGCTATATTTCCACCAAATTGTTTTTTTAATGTTGATTCAATCATTCCCATTACCTGGTCTGATTTATTCTCTCGCATCAGTTTTTCAATTTGAAATGCCCCCTGTAATCCACCAGGACCACCAGATTGTGCAGAAATAAATGCCTTAGTACCCATAGTTAATTTACCAAGATTTTCAGTCATTTCCTTAACTATATCTAATGATGCGCTTGTAGTTAGACCCGTATCTCTTAACGCATTTGTAAATCTTCCAATAATTTTAGTTGCCCCATCAGTTTGATCTCCAACAAATTTAAAACTTTGTGCAATACCTGTTAGCATTTTTTCTATTGGATCAAAATTAACACCTAATGCTTTTGAAACAGTTGAAATTGTAGCAAATAATTCGGCTGTTTTTTGCGCGCTGTTATCTACCCTACCCATTGCATTACCGAGATTGTCATATGCTGCCCCTTGAACCTCAACCAATTTAGAAATATCTTGTCCTGAACCACTCAATAATTTAAGAGATGCCGTTAATCCATCAGTACCAGCAGTCCAATTTGTGCTACCCTTTACATTTTGATCTAAAAATCCGGGAATTTTGCCTAACTGATCTGAATATTTTGCCACTTCTGCACCTGTAAATCCAGTTGCATCAGCAGTATTTAATAACATTTCAGAATATTTTAAAGTATGGGCCTCTAAGTCACCAATTATTTGTCCATTCTTATCAAATATTTCTCCCATTCTTCCTGATGTAGACATTAGTCTGATAAAACTTGACTCTGCTTCTTGTCCGGAACTGGCGGCCGTACTTAAATTTGCAACGGCACTTAAAAATAATTTTCCTGCTTTAGAAGATCCCACTACTTTTTCTAGCTCGCCATACGTAGCAGTTATAGCAGTTATATCTGATGATAGGTTTCCAAACACATCACTACCACTTTTACCAATTCCAGCAAATAAATTTTCATTTCTAGTTAAGGATGCTTTTAGAGTTAAGAATGTGTTAGTGAATGCTTTGGCGTATGTATCATTGTTAGATATGATATTCCCGGCCTTATCCATGGCACCACTAAATAGCTTTGCTGCATCATGTGCATCTTTTAATATTGTAGATAGTGTTAATTTTTTTCCATTAATATTTACATTACCAAGCCCCTCATTAATACTATTAATGAATGTATTTGTTCCAGCCAATAAATCATTTGTATTTGAAATACTAGCTTGAACAGTTGGGTCAATAATCGTATTTACCGTAGTTGTTGGTGTAGTGCTTGTTGGATCTCCTGCGGCCATTTATTTCCTCATGTTTGTATCTTGCGGTGTTTCTTACGTCTTGATGCCTTACTATTTTCTTCCTCATTAATTTGCTTTATTTTTCCAAAAACTTCCTGAGACGTCTTTTCAAACTCTTCATCAGTTGACATATGTTTTTGTGCTCCGGCTCCAAGTACTTTTTTAACCGCCTCTGGATTAGTAAACGAAGCAATCAAATAGCCCTGATTTTCTAACAACTTAAATTCGTCTCCATAATCTTCTGACCAGCTAAAAAACATCCATGCTTTTTGAACAGGATCCATTTCTTCAAAAAATGGATCATCTGGCATCTTATTAAACATTTTACATAGGAACCAAAGAAAACGATGATCTGGTTCCTTAACTATTTTTTTATATCCTCAGTTACCTCCTTAACATCTTTTTCGGTTGATATGCCATACTTATCATTAGCTTCTTTATTAAGATTATCAAATTCTTCAGATAATTTTTGAATAACTTTTTCCTCTAAATTATCAACAAGATTAAGTTTATCTTCTAATTTTGAACTACTTAAAACTGTATCAATATCAGATCCATCAATCTTACATATAGAACGGGCTAATCTCTGTCTGCGTCCCTCAAAAAGTGTTTCAAGGGCATTTGCTTCACTATAAGCAATTCGTATAACTTCTCTGTTCTCAAATGCTTTTAAAGTTCTAATAGAGAATACTGTACTATCAATTTGAACATCCTTAGTGAGCCTCCCTATACCAGCAAGCAATTCCATACGCTGTTTACCAAATGATGATACTTTATTTACAGATTCTTGTTTATGCTTTCTAGCCTCTTGAAACGCAGCCTCAATTTCTTCGTGAGTTGGCTCGTCATTAGCCCCCTGATCTTGTGATGAAAAATTATATTGCTTTGGTTGATTTTCCATTTCTGGCGGCAAAACATTAAACTCGCGCATGGGTCTTTGTCCTGGCGCCTGTTGAACCGTTTTTTTGAAATTTGGGCTATTAAATTCTGACATTTTGGTCTTTCCTTTGTGGTTAAAGAGATGGTGGCTCTCTATTATATACTATTATATATCAGAGAGTTTGAAATTGATTAATGAAATATAAATTACTTAAATAAGCCAGATCATAATTATCATGGCTTATTCTAAATAACTAAATTAATATAAAATTATGAAGAAATTCAAAAGATCTACAATGAAATAGAGATGAAATTAGTTAAATGTTCGAGAAATAATCAGTAATTAGACCTGGTGCATCCAATGCGCCGCGCCTCTGACCAACGTCAGTTTGTCGTTCTATACTATTGATCTGAAGTATGTTACTTCCTCTCTCACCTCCAACCGCCGCATTCCCACCATTAAGTGTTGAGTAAATTGATTCCGCCTGAAAAGACATCGTATCAGTAATAATAAAATTGCCTGCCTCTAATTGATATCCAATTGATGCTATCCAAACGTTACGAACAGTAGTGATAATGGCACTTGAGCCGTCTCCATTAGAAGTATCATATATATCTATGTCAAATGGAATGCGCTGTGACGATACATGTAGATATCCTCTTGAAAATGCTTCTGACATTCTTAAACGATCATATCTAATACGGGTACAAGTTCCAGCAATATCGGTAGCTGCCTTTGGTGTTGAATCAATGTGCCCATCTGTCCCTAGCTCATCAATCATAACAAGCGGACGTGTTTCTGTAATATTAATGCTCTGTATAGCACCGACTGGTGTAGACCCAACCTTAATTACTATCGAAGTTGATAAGCTAGTACCAGTTCTATCACGACCATTAATGCCGTCTATAATACTGCCAGTCTTTGGTGTAAGTATCGCCATTTATATTCTCCTATTTAACCTTTTATGTTCCTGAATTAATTACGCCGACACCGACATTGATATAAATCCAATTTACTGGGTAGACGGGCTGTACTAAGCAGCTAACGTTCCACTGTCTAGGATCAACCAAGTCTCTCGTTACTGACAGGCTTGCGAACTGAGTAATCAAACTCTGTGATACGAATGAGTTCAACATTGAAGTTGCACGTGCCGTTATAGTTCCCGTAGTATCTGGATCTTCTGGATTGCCTATGAAGCCCTGGAAACCAAGTCTAAATGATTTTGAAATTCGATCTCGTATGAAGACGATTGAAATTTCTTGCTCTTCTGGGAACCCGCTCTGTGAGGTAGTGATACCCCATACAACTCGTCCGCCACCTGCAACCGGTTGAAGCAATGTGGCCCCGGCATTTACAATGGTTTGAATTACCGTTGGACTAAACTGACGGTTCTTCAAAATTGTGAATCCACTTATAATCTTGTTTGTTAATGGAACCGCAACATTTGCAATTCCACTTAATTTTCCAGCCGCTGCTGCCGCTTGATAAAATCCATCTATTATCTGATTTGATGTACCAACTTGAGCCACGATCTGATCAGGATAGAAATAAACAGCACGATAAGTTTCTCCATATGCATTTGAAACTGAGTAGTTAGCAAGGTCCTCACCTGCTAGAATTTCAGCAGTAGTATTTCCCTGAATGCCTTCAAGGATACCAATATCTTCAACCGCGGCAAATTTGGCACCAGTAATATTATCTGGTGTTAATCCATTTATTGCGCCTATGAATAATACACGTTCTTTCTTGTTAAGGATATTGCTCATTTCTAAACAATGATTCATTGCGTTTTCGAAAATAACTGAAATCGTTTGTTTTGGCAGTGGAACAAGAATATCTATTTCCTGAGTTTCCATTGTTGCAAGAGCAGTCTCCCACCCTGCATCATAGAATGGTGCATCTCTGCTATCAATATAAGTGATACGTAATGCGTATCCGTTTGGAACTATGTTTTTATTAAGAACCAAGTAATCACTTGTTTGCGTGCTATCAATGACTTCGAACTTAAGGTTATGCTCACTAATGAATGATTTAGCAATAGTAAGAAGATTAGGTCCTGAGCTGTATGCCGTAATATCAAATAAACCTATATTCGTTGCAGTTGGAGATGATACTGTAACCTGAAGCTTATACCCATTTGGAACTGGACTAAACGTATTAAAGTTTATTGCTGTGCTATGAAATGTTGCAGTGGCAGTTCCGGGTGGGCCGCCAATTGCAGTAAAAGAACCATCAGTTCCGCTTGTAGATGGAACCAGCAATCCTGTAACTGAATCTACTAAATTAAAACTAACAGAGGAATCATTTACGAAATTACTAAAAGGAGGTGTCCCTTCTGCTCTAATTGAAAGATCTCCTCCTGATACAGCAACGATTGGAAAACTACCAACATTAGTTAAATTGGTAGCATCTATGATGTTAACTGATTTACCAATATAAGATGAATCAAAAACAATTGATGGGCTGCTGAATATGGCGTTAATTTGTGTGCTTAAGTCTCTATTAATATAACCGTCAAAACCAAAATTAACTGATTCATTTTCTTGGACTACTGAGTAAGAGAATGAATTGCCGCCAGGTGGATTAACTGCATCCATTACGAATGCACTAACAGATGGATTAGATCCTCCGGATCCTAACGTAAAGAAAGGAAATTTATTTGGTAATAGTTGTTTTTCAATTCCCGTGACTGGACTAGTTACGAAAACGTGAATATCTGAGTTATCATCAGGAGAAACACCAACTGGAAATGGAATTACGAAATCATTATAATTCGTAGATGTAGCTGGAAAATTAGATTCAAGTTCTAATGAAGTTCGTCTTGGAAGTGATGGCGCCGTTTCAATTGCCATAATACCAGGAGTACTATTAGCAAAGGCAAGAAAACAACCAAGTGAAAGAGTATTATCCAAGCTAACACTTCCATGCTTAGCAGTTATGTCTGCCATTGATGTAAAGAACGTTGGATCATTAATATCTGCCACTGGAATATAAGTCGCGGTTAATGAGTCATTTCTAGAGAGAACGCCGCTAGCGATTTTAATATTAAAAGAATCTCCCTCACGAAATGGAGTAAATGTTTCTAATATTGAGAAAGAAAGTATTCCGTTTGAAGTAACTTGATTATCTGCAACCCAAAGAATAGCATTACCATTGGCATCTAAAATTTGCCCTGATACAGATCCGAATGCTGAAAATTTCGCCGTATCTGCAATTGGATTATTAGAACCATCTCTTTGAACAGTAATACATTTTATAGTCCAGCTTTCATTTGGGGCATTAATATCAACAAGAGCCAAATTCTGAAGTGAACCAGTTCCAACATTATTAACACCAAGAATATAATTTGCTCCGCCCTGATTTACTATATGGGCTCGCTGAAGTTCTATATTACCAAGCACAATATCTACGCGATAATCAAAAGAATTTGAAAATGCATTGTTATCAATTTGCTCTTCTAAACCAATTAACAAAACACCATTACGAAATAATTGAAGTCTATTTGAAATAATCGGAGACAAAAGAAGTGAAAAATGCCTGCCGTCTTGCCCAGAGATTCCGGTGTAGGTTGGATTAAGACCATCATATCCGTCGCCAGTTGCAGAAGAAACGAGAACCTGGCTTCTAGCACCAAGTCCCATTATGCAGGAAATTCGTGAGTTATTGATAGGAACAGATACCCCGTTACCTATAGAAGTTGTATTTGAAAATACACTTGGGGGAGCATTAGGTGATACGCCGGGAATATTACTCATAATTTGTCCTCGTTATAAACAATTTATTCATTGCTTGTTCAAGAAAATGTGATATTATCCGCTTATTATGTTTTATTTTATTCATTATTCCTTTTAATTGCATATCTTTCATAAGTTCATTAGTATTTCACTAATACTTTCTCTCGTGTTAATTGTTAAATTTGGTGCAATTGGACCATTTGGAACTTGACCAAACTCAATTGAAAAATTAATTACATCTATAACATTTTCAATTGGAATTTCTCGTCTCCATTCACTTCTAACAGTTAAGGTAATGGTTTGTGTAAATAACTGATCGTTTCTATCTAGAACTTGTGTTGGGGCAGAAGATGATACGCCTTTAATTGCTAATCCACTTTTTACTAAATCATTATAAGCAATATCAACAAATAATAAACTTACCATATCCACTAGTTCATCTCTGGCCCTTAAATCACGAGCCATTACATCTATGCTTATTGATCCTTCCCACGCGCCAGCAAAGATAAACGATTCTGGTACTGCATATTGCTTAACATTATATCCATCAATAACCTGAACCTGTTTCCATTGTACACAGCTAGTTTCCCTATTTAAAGAAACTGGAACAGATGTCATTCCAGCGTTTCTTACTATGATTGCCGGATAATAAATAACATCAAAACGATATGACTCTCCAATAAATAATCTTGTGGTAATTGAGTCTTCTAGTCCTGCCTGTAATGACATGTCCGTATGATCTGGGGTCTGAGGAAACCCCCACTGATCAAACCTATAGGAGTACCAGCTGTCCTTTGCAAAAAAATCTCTTAATGTAGCTATAACCAACTCTTTTGGATATAGTGTCATTGAGTTCTGAACTATATTATGAATACCATATAGATCGGATCTAATGAAGTTATTGGTTACCATTTAATTACCATATATATGTTATTACTACTGGGCTAAAAACTAATGTTATAGGAGAGCCGGTATATACATTAAAAACCATATGTAAATTAAAAACCACTGTATTGCCCGAACTTGTTATAAACCCACTTGCACTACTAACATCTAGTGTAATAGTTTGACTACTTGCTGATAGAGCCGCTTGATTGGCATAGGCATCATAATTAATATGTTGAAGTGAATTGGTAATAGCCCCAGCCGACGCATCTAAAATATTAGTTGAACTGCTAGTACTAATTAAACTTGTGCTAATAGTAGCTGCTGGATAAAACTGTCCGGAAAATAACCATGCTCCGATTTTAGAATTTAAAATTTTAACACCATTTGGTAAACCAGGAATAGAACCAGTCCAACTAAGCTCTTGATCGCTAACTGATACAGATGCAAAAATTAATAGTGTGGTACAAATAAGGTTAACAGCAGAGTTATTGGCTACCGTCGTAAGAACAGTTGAAACACTGCTAACTGGTGATGCCATGGTATTAATATTACCAATAGAAGTTAATCCCGAACCAAATCCCCCAAGTGTAAGTGCTACCTGAGCTGTTTGATTTTTATTTCTCTCATATATTAAAGTAGATGGCGTGGTAAAATTTGATAAAGTTGTGCTTGAACCATCAACTGTACTTGAATCAAAGAAGTTATTAACAACTGTAAAATTTCCACCAGCACCAGATATTATATAATTTTTGATACCACTAGCATTTCTTACAAATTTATTACCAGAAATAAAATATGTTGCAGTTGAAATTATTGGACTAATCTGTATAAAAACAGAATTTGTCGTGCTATTTATTATACCATTGAAATTATTATCTAATATTTTTGCACTATCACCAATATTAACACAGGCATAATAACTATATGTTGTAGTGGTAACTCCATCAATAGCAACCCCCACTCCATTATTAAATTTATTGTTAGATATATCTAATTCCATATATCCATCTGAATCAGCTCCGAAAACCCAAATAGCTGTATTTGAATTACTTGGCCCAGTACCACCGCCCCAAAAATTAGAAATAAAGGTTGAATCAGTACAAGTTAAAATATTATCCTTTATTGATATTGATAAACGATCGACTGGATCAGATCCGGTGTCTCCAGAGTTATCCACCTGAATCCAAGAACAAGAATTTTCTTTAATTACTACTTTTCCAGAATTTGAAAGAAGATTAGCGCCCACATTTGCTTTGCCTGCATTATTAAAACTACCTATTAATTTACAAGCGTTTCTTTCAATAAACAAACAATCTTCTTTATTTTTTACTATGCCAGTATTAGAGACATAGTTTTCTGGAACATTGAACCTAGTCATATAAGAAATTGACCCACATGTATTATCAGAAATTGATGAGTTAATAACAGCAGGTGCGGCAATAAATGTTGTTCCTGAGGTCTTTACAATAGAAGAAATAATAATCATTTGTTCTTTATCACATAGATTTTTATCTATTCGGCAATTAATCATTCTTGCTGGTTCTAATGGAATTGAGGTTGTATTTATTGTACTTATAAATGAAATAACAGCTCTAACATCTTTTGTGGTTATATTGCTAATGAATTTATTATTTGACACATTACAATTTTGTAATGTAGATGAAAAATTTGGAAACTCAAAACTAATAAATGGATAGTGATCAGCAAGTGAAGATGTAAAAATACATTTATTTATATTAATATCAGTACTGGTAGTGCCCACGGAAGAGTAAATAAAAGCATTGGAACTATTGACAAGATTAATAGTAGAATAAGTACCATCGCCAACAGGGTTGTTATTATAATTAACATTACAGCCGTTAAAAATAATATTGTTGCCAGTAAGAGAAAAAGCTTTAGAAATGGTTGTAGTAAAAGTACAATTATTGAATGAAACATTGCTTCCTATTATTGTTGTATTATTTATGATAAAATTAAGATTATTAAAAGTAATATTAGAAATTGTTGTTGATACACTGAGGGTCAGCTGTGTATTTCCACTAATACCAGTTATAATAATAGGTACTGAAGAATTAAACCCTGGGTCAGAAGATATTGTCAGTGGGCCGCTTACATTTATAACATTTGCCACGTTATTATTTAATACTGCCCAATTTATAGCTTGAGTTAAATTACTATAATTAGCTGGATTAATAGAAGATACCAATAAACTATTAGTTGTTTCATTACCAAAAATTCTAACGTCGCTTGGGGTTCCTAAAGTAATTGTCGTCATTTTAAACCACCGTTGAAACTACTGTATAAATAATAGTTAAATCCTGTCTATTATTTACAAGGTTGGAGAATGTAGAACAGTCTACGCTATATGATGTAGATGCCGCTGGATTAAATAATGAAACCAATCTACTTGGTGCATTTGGATTATCAAGGCTTACGTTAAAATCTGTTAGCGGAATTAACTGAATAGATCCCAATTTGTTTATACATATGGCCCATGTAATTTGTGTATAAATTACCGATGCATATATTTCTTTAACAACAGGTACTTCAGTAGAAAAAGCATTAACTGCTATAAACTGTCCATTTACCAAAACTAATCCGCCTCTGAATGATAAGGAATCGCCTGTTTGAGAAACGAAATCCAATCCTCTAATTACTGCATTCTGATGTAAATACTTTGCTGTAGAAGAAATAAAATTAACGGCTGAGTTAGTAAATTGTACTTCACTAACATTACCAAATGCCCTTGCGTCTCTTAAATAATCTAGTGATTTATCGATATCATTTACTTGACATGTTGCGACTGGCATTATCTCATCATCTAATAGCAATGATGGAAATAACTGTATATCAATAGTTTTTGGTGATGCCGTCCACGTAGGAACGTTATCATTAATTCCAAAAGTAAAATCAATATAGTCTATATTTGTTTCATCGTAGAACCTAACAATCTCACCTTTTTTACCAGTAGTTGTTGGGCCTAAATTAGTAATTTGAGATCCTGATGACCTTCCTAAATATCCATCAAAAACACCTGTTGTTAAACTATAATCATTAATTAATAATCTAATTTCTTTATCACTATTAGTTGGGTATCCTCTTAATTTGGGTGAAACATTATAAAGATTAATATTAGATATATCTGCGCCTGATATTAAAAATCTAGCTCGTTCATGTGTAAATGAATGCCCATTTCCATCAACATATACCTCAAAGAATCTTTTATGACTGCCTGTATCAGTTCCTCCATCAAAAATATTTTCTTTATCAAATGAAACTGAGTCATCTGAAAAATATAAATTAACTAATGAACTTACCGGAAGTGTTATTGCTGGAGATGTTCCTGCTCCATGAACGCTATCGTATACAGTTATGGAGGCATAGGCATTTGAACTATCACAATTATAAAGAGAAATTGTTTTAATAACAAATCTTCCATAATTAAAATTATCTACTGGATTAGTAATTGGTATAGATGGTTGAATTACAATTGTTTTTCCGGTTTTAATTCCAGATAATGATAAATCATAATTAACTTGATATGTTGTTTCCACTCTATTTGGAAGAATATTAACATTGGTTATTGTTGCCGGCCAGTATCCATCTCCAAATTTATCTTGATTGTGATCTAGGGTGACGGGATCTGAATTTAATCGTTCTCTTTCTACCCCATCTGTATAAAAGAAATTTCTTTTAAGTGGATAAAATAACAGAGTAGGACTAACTATTGCCGCACTAATACTCGCGTATGCAATTGCTACGGGAGGACTTGCAACATTGGCAGCACTAATCCCAAATCCAAGAGGATCAATTAAATTAAAATTATCAACTACATTTAACGGATAAGATGATGTAGAGGTGTTTGTATAATTTCCACTGTTATCTACGGTGCCGCTAACAATTGAAAATGCAGTATTGTTATATGGATCCGCTAACATTACCCCAAACTGCCCGTTATATTGAAATGCAATAAAACGATAATTAAATCCTGGTACTCTAAACGCCGCATTTGTTGCTTTTATAATCGAATCTAATGTATACTGCCCTGGTGTAGTTCCTTGGTTTCCAGTTATATCAATAGCTGGTAAAGGAAATTGTTTCGTTGGGTCTCCATTATAAACTAATGTTAAATATAAGTTATAATGGCTCGAATCTATTTCTGATGGATTAAAACCAATTCCTAGTGCCACTGCAGAACGTGGATTTGCAATTATTAAGCTTTCATATGCATCAATTGAATTTGGTGATTGTGCCGTGGCTAATACACCAAATTTATTTCTATGGAAAGTTGACCTATCAATTCTAGCAATGGCACTGGAATTTGAAACAATATTTTTTCCATTAATTCTAACTGCATAAGATCTGGTAGTGCCAACAACAATTGCTTCAACTGAATCTATAATAAACTGATAAGAAATTCCAGTATTATAATTAATAGTAAGTAAGTCTCCAGATCTTACCTGTGTAAACTGAGCATCAAAAGTATATGTACTTAATTGTGATGATGTTGGATTAAATAAAATAACGTCATCGCCAGTAGAACTATCAATAGATCGGAAGAGC
>OBLU010000139.1_pt1 | contig 67470 bp, 65 predicted proteins | sample 1518681 | NCBI WGS metagenome assembly OBLU01 (sample SAMEA3539304, study PRJEB22396) | soil metagenome | biome: tundra; feature: field; material: soil | place: USA | collected 2010-05 | depth 0.15 m | reverse complement strand
TAATAATATGTTCATCTGAGTCACCAAACTGGCAACTGATGAATGTCTCCAGTTTAATTTATTATTATGATTTGATACTCAATACTTCCGCAATCAAGACTTTCCCTGATTATCTCCTTCACCATAAGAACTTTCTGTTAATTCTTAAGAATTATAAAGCCAATCCGGCATAATATTTTAATTTTCTGAAAAAATTAATAGTATGGACGCAACCACAAACGGCATCAACTGGTTCGAAATACCGGTAACTGATATGCAGAGAGCAACATTTTTACCAGGTGATTTTCACCATGCACATGAATGAAACGGAAATGATGGGAATGCAAATGGCCTTTTTCCCTTATGAAATGGGAAGCGGTAAAGCTTCCGGTGCTTTAGTTCAGGGGGGAAAACAAATGCCGGGAGTTAAAGGACCGCTTATTTACCTGAATGCTAACCCTTCAATGGATTCGATACTTGAAATGATACAAATGGGCGGGACTGTATTAATGCCTAAAACACAAATATCCCCTGAAGTTGGCTATATGGCTCAATTTACAGATACCGAAGGAAATAAATTGGCCTTACATTCACAGAATTAAAATAAGCAGGGGAATTCTTATTCCAGCATGCAAAAATTGAATTTTTTCCATTATTTTTTCTTCACGGGTATAAGTCTTGAAAAAAAGAACATCAATCTGGACACCTTGCTTTAAGAATTGTTTGATCCTTTGTTGTAAGCATCATTGTTTCAATATTTAGTTCTAAAATATTACCTAAATGTTTAGGCATACATAAAAGACTTTGTTATGAAAATTGAGGAATTGACTAACTTTGTAGTGGTTTTTAAGTTTATTTATTAATCAATAAAAATCAAATATTATGAGCGTAAATAATAAACATCTCGCAACCATTCTGCTCGGAGCAGCAGCAGCTTTTGGTGCCTATAAGTATAGTAAGATGACGGACGAAGAAAAGCAAAAAATGGCTGATTCAATTAAGGATAAATTTCATAAACTTAAAGCAGAGGCTGAAAACTCAACTGAAACAGCCAAAAATTATTTTAATGATCTGAAAGGCAAAGCCACCGAAATGTTTAAGGAACATTTTCCGGAGGCAGAGCAACATTTTGAAGATTTCTTCAAGGGGCCAAAAAAAGATCAGTCTACTTCTGCGTGAGCAGGTAAAGGAAACAAAATAAATTAGAGATCTTTTCTAAAAGAATGAAATTATTAATTCCTGGGATGGAATATGAATATGATTGAGTTCTTTTTTTACAAATGAAAAGCGCTGATGCACGAGATATCTTTGGTGAAGAATATTTTCAAAACACTTGAGGATGAATTTCCCGGCAAAATTCAAAACGTTCGTGGTATTTATCTCACTTTAGGCTTATTAAGCAGTGTCCAGCCAATTTTGATGCAAAATGCTTTTCAGGCAGTATTGGAAGATGAGCCTGCATATAGCAAAACTTCATTACATATTGAGGTTTTGCCGATACAGATTTATTGTGATGATTGCCTAAAGACTACCTTAGTTGAAAATAACAAGTTTATTTGCAGTTGCGGAAAACCAAGCAGGAAAATTGTTCAGGGTGAAGAACTTCTGATCAGTAAAGTAGAATTTGCCAGGTGACGGAAAATGCTGAATTTTAATATTATCCTTCATTCCGTTAATCAACCATAATTTTCAAAACATAAAATAAAAAATGACTCCTAAATCTAACAGGGCGCCAGTTGGGTCCTTACAATGTGAAAATACCACCCTAAACTTGCTGAAGGCAAATGATTTTGTTGCGAAAGTGATCCGTGAACGCTTGCAGGAAATGCTTGTGATAAATATTTGCTCCTCCCCGGGAAGCGGGAAAACAACCCTGCTCCAGGAAACAGGCAAAAAACTAAAGGATAAAATAATTATGGCCGTATTGGTTGGTGATCCCGAAACTGAAAGAGATGCCATAAGAATGAAAGAATCAGGAATTAATGCGCTGCAGATTGTAACGGGTGGTATGTGTCACATTGAAGCCCAGATGATACTACAGGCGCTCGATCACATCAATCTGGAGGGTGTTGATTTGTTATTTTTTGAAAATGTGGGTAATCTCGTTTGTCCTGCCGCCTTTGATTTGGGAGAGGATTACCGGGTAACAATCATATCAACTACAGAAGGCGACGATAAACCAAAGAAATATCCCCGGATGTTTTTAACAAGTGAATTGATGCTGGTTTCAAAATCAGATCTGTTACCTTATCTCCCTTTTTCAGTCGAAGCAGTAACAAAGGATGCCAGGGAAATTAATGCCGATCTTGAAGTAATTACAATTTCCAGTACTAACGGTGAGGGCATTGATAAATGGTGCGACTGGCTCATGAATAAAGTAAAAGAAAAGAAGGAAGCAAATATCGCCATTGAGATATAAATAACAGAATTGTCGATCCTGCTCTAAAAAATTTCCTTCAGTTATAAAATATATTCATGTTTACATTTCCGTTATTGCTTACTATTTATGCCGGCTTCACCCATGCATTTGAAGCAGATCATTTGCTTGCAGTAAGTAATATTGTTTCGCAAAGAAATAATACCCGGTTATCCATGAAAGATGGTATTTTCTGGGGCCTGGGTCACGCTTCCACTATATTCTTTATTGGCGTGTTGATGATCGTTTTTAAAGCAGGAATTTCTGACCAGTATTTTCATTATTTTGAAGCCGCTGTCGGAATAATGCTCATTGCATTGGCTGTTTATCGGTTGGTAGAATATTTCAGGGATAAAAAAATAGTTATTCATGCTCACCCGCATTCTCATGAAGGACATCAACATAGCCACCTGCACGTTCATGTTGGTAATAAAACCGGCCACCGTCATAAACATACGCTTGCCTATGGAGTAGGCCTTGTTCATGGTCTTGCCGGTAGCGGCGCATTAATCATAATTGCGATGTCACAAATGAAAAGCCCGGTTCAGGGGTTAATCTACCTGATTATATTTGGTATGGGCTGTGTTGTCGGGATGTTGGTTGCTGCAGGATTGTTCAGCATTCCATTTTCAAAAAAAATTATCCAGGCACAATCGCTGCAAAGTGTTTTAATAATCCTTACAGCATTGTTATGTCTTTTGTATGGTGGAAAAGTTTTCTATGAAAACCTGTTATTATAAATTCTTCAGGAGGTTATTGATTTATTGATTTCCGCCCTGGCTCCATGTCGTTCTTTTTAGTTTCCAGTTTATGTTTAATAAAATGCTGCCAAACGAAATGAAGACAAATATGAGCATGATCAGCCAACCGATGGCAGGCATTAGCGTAATCAACTTAAATACAATAAAGAGCCCAAATGCAGAAAAGGAGAGGTGCCAATATTGCCAGTTTCTGTAAAAACGGTTATTAAGCCAGTTCGCTACAACAATGGAGGTTATAACCGTTGCCAGCAAGATTGCTGCAACATAGCCGAATACGAGCAAAAGGCCTATTGGGACCGCTATAATGGTCACAAAGGCAATAACCGCAGCAATGGGAACTGTTATAAAAAATAACATTCCGTAACCAAAAGACTGGAGTGTATTCATGAAAAAAGTATCAGCCGATTTCTTCATTGTGGAAGAGAATAGATATTGGATTATAAGAATCATCAGCAATGCCATCCCAAGGTACCAGAGTAATACAAAGAGAGTGTTTCCTCCAAGAAAATACCACTCCCCTGTCTGGATACGCAATGAAAGGTCATAGGTGACTGTAACATTATTCTTTTGTAACGATTGCTTAAAATCTATATCAATTGGTTTTCTTTCCCAATAGCGGACATTTTTGTTAAAAACGGCATTGTTACCAATAATAATTTTCCTTGCACCAATTTTTGATTCTCCGCCAATTATACCATTGATGGTTATACTTCCTCCGCGACAGTCAATATCTTTAGCAACATTCCCGTTTAAGACAAATTCACCAAATACTCCTCTAATTTCGCCGGTTACATTTCCATTAACTGTAATATCGCCGCCAGTTACCAGCAGGCCTCCGATGGTGACTCCTTTATCTATTAGTATGCTTCCGCCGGCCACCACCACATCGCCGGCCACATTTTTACTTATTTGAATCTTACCGCCTGCACAACGTATATTTCTGCCTGCATAGCCGTTAAAGATTACGGTTCCTCCCGCAAGCAAAATATCATTTGTTACCGAATCATTAATATTTATGGTACCGCCGGCTATTGTTAAGTCTCCATAAACCGGTGCGTTAATAGTAATGCTGCCACCGGCAATGTATAAATCTTCATAAACCGGCTGGCTGATGATAATATTATTTCCCTGCTCAATGCGGAATGCATATGCCGGTGCCATGAAAACTGAGACCGTGATAAGAACAAATATTTTTTTCATAAAAGGAAGTTTCGAACTTTTTTTCTTTTCACTTTCTCCTGGATGGCTAAACTGCCCATTTGCCTTTCAACTGGAAAGCCAATAAAATAGTGAGAAAGCCTATCCCGAGGTATAAAACATGAAGCCAGTGAACAATGTGTATTAATATCATCTGTATTAAAATCCATCCACAAATAATAATGCCACCAGCCACAGCCCAGTCATAACGGGCAGGACTATGTGTTAAAGTTTTGTAAACAGCAATTATATTTGTGCCTCCAACAAATAATGCCAATACTATTCCCGGAATAAGAAAATCCCTGAAAGGAGTCTTCACCAGTAGGCTCAACGGCAGGTTTAGCAAAGTGCCGTCGGGACGGGCAACCATCATTATACCTGAAAGAGTCACAGTAATGGCAATAAAAGCTATCATTATAACTAAGAGAGTTTTCATGTTATATCATTTTATTCTTAAAAATACAACGGGTTCTTCCATATCGATTTATTTAAGGTCCCTCCCCGGGCGGAGGAGATTCGTACGAGATAGCATCATATATTTCATCTTCATCAGGTAAGATATCAGGATCCACTTCTTCCTCAGGCAAAACAATTTCTCCGGCATCCAATGGATTAATTATTTCAACATTTTTTTCTTTTGACAATTTCCTTCCCTGATCTGATTTTTGTTTTTTATCCTGTATCATAGCAAATAATTTTTTTAGGTTTATTAGGACATTAATTTCAAAATCGATAATCTTTCGGCACACCTCACACTAAACGCCAAACGGGTATGTTTCCGGCATTTGCGTACCGTCAGGTTCTATGTGTAAAGGATGCAGTGCCATCGTTACATCAATGAAGATGAAAGCATCGTAGCGTAATGGAACAATAGTCGGAACATAATTACCATATGCTTCATATTGAGGATTGTAAACCACACCAACAGCTCTGTGCCCTAAATGATTTTCCATCAACGCTTCATTATTTGCAAAATCATCCATGATCACCAGTTTATTTTCTTTGCCCGCTTTATGGAGTAAATATTCCCAGCTTCCTTTCGTTGCTTCTGGCAATTGCATAGGCTGCATCCTGGCACCCCAGCTTCTTCCTGCCATAACGGAACCTTTATAAGAGCCAAATCCTACCAATACCACACCCTTTTCGTGATGTTGCGTTCTGGCTAATTCACCAATGTTAAACATTCCTTCGTCTACCATATCGGTAGCTCTTGCATCTCCAATATGGGTATTATGTTCCCACACGATTACTTTAGCCTTTTCACCATGAAATTTTAATAATCTTTCCAGGGTATCAGCCATATGCCTGTCTCTAACATTCCAGCTATGCGGACCACCCTGTATCATGGCACGGTAGTACTTTTCAGCATTAACAGTAATGATTGCATTCTGTTCTGCACTGAAAACATTTTCATGGTCAGTATTATAAGTGGGTAATTTTTGCCGGATCTCTTTTAATAAATGAACTACTTCGTTTTCACATATTTCAGGAACGAACTGCAAGGCCCTTGCATAAGCCTGCCCTTCATCCTTTCTGTAAGGCTCAAAACAGCGGAAGGCTTCCTTTGCCACTTTCAGTGCAGCCGGATCTGTTTTTTTTAAGTACTGCATAATGCTTTCCAAACTTTCCCAAAGGCTGTACACATCTAATCCGTAAAAGCCTGCCTTCTTGTTTGCAGGTAAACCTTTATTATGTTTTTGGAGCCAATCTGCTAAAGCAACTATTTCCCAATTTGCCCACATCCATGTAGGCCACCTGTTAAAGGCATGTAATACCTTAAATGCACTTTTGTTATCCTGATCATATCCTTTCACAAACCTGTTGAGCCGGTAACAATCCGGCCAATCGCCTTCAACAGCAACAAAATTGAAACCCTTCTCTTCAATCAGGCGCTTTGATATATGAGTACGCCACGTATAATATTCATGGGTGCCATGGCTTGCTTCACCAAGCATCACAATCTGCGCATCACCTATACGGTCAAATAATGGTTTCAAATCAGCCTTGCTGTGCAATGGGTAAGCCCATTGTTTTATTGCGCCTAAAACTTCCGGTTCATTTACTTCTGCTTCTTTGGTGAAATAGTGTCTCATGATTTTTGATTTAAATGCCCCTTGAAATGTTTCCCTTTTTTCTATTTGCATCCCTCCTCAAAGCAACTAATTCCAGAGCTTTCATTCAATGCTATTCATCAACACCTTTGCTGATTGTTGTCAGTAATTTTTGAAGGAAATAATTAACTAGGAATTGTCTGGAGAATGGAAGATCGTTCATGAGGATAAATAATTTTAATGTGATAGGAATAAAATATGAAAGACAGAGTAGCCTTTATTCAGTAGCAATTGTGTGCTGATCTAATATCCTGAGAACTATCAAGATTTTTATTGATGGTGGTCATTAGAAGGGGAATGTTACTCAATTAAATTTGTAGCAAAATAAAAGCCATGACAGATAATAATATAAAAATTAACACCCTGCACGACTTGCTGGATTATAATGCCAGGAAATTTACCAGTGCCGAAATTCAATTAAAAAACCGGTTGCCTGAATGGGTTAATCTTGCGGTATCTGTAAAATTAAAGACGGTATTGCTGAAGTATCATGACTATATCCAGGACCATGTAAAGAAACTTGAAAAGTTTTTTGAGCAGGAAGAAATCAATTCAATAAGCGTATCAAACCGTGTAATGAGAGCTTTTATTGAAGAAACGGATGAAAAGCTGGAGAGTTGTTCGGATTCAGAGGTGAAAGATGCCTGCCTGCTTGCAAGTATCCAGTCTATCAACCATTTTAAGGTAAGCATCTATGGAACAGCAGCTGCATTTTCCAATACATTGGGTATGGAAGACCATGCTAAACTGTTTCATGAAGCCGAAATAAATGAAAAACAAATTGATGACCGGTTATCACAATTGGCAGAACATGAGATTAACACAAAGGCAAAAGCGCAGGTGGTTTTGACGGGTTAAAAGATAAAAATATGGATTTCAGATACCAAAATGAAGTTAACGTTCCCGTTGGCCATGTGCGTCTTGAGGGAGAACTGATAATTCCTTCAAAAGCAAAAGCAATCATCATTTTTTCTCACGGAAGCGGAAGCAGCAGATTTAGCAAGCGCAACAGGATGGTTGCTGAATTCCTGCATAAGAAAAATTTGGGCACATTGCTTTTTGATTTGTTGACAAGTAATGAAGACCAGCATTATCATAACCGGTTTGATATTGATTTGCTGACTAAAAGATTAGCCGGTGCGACTGAATGGCTGGAAAAGCATCCTGCTGCAAATGACTGTCGCATCGGTTTTTTTGGGGCAAGCACGGGAGCTGCTTCTGCATTAAAGGCAGCCGCTATTTTCCCCGGAATTGGTGCAGTTGTATCCAGGGGAGGCAGACCGGATTTGGCGACAAGTAGTTTACCTAAAGTAGATGCGCCTACTTTGCTGATAGTGGGAAGTCTTGACTATGACGTTCTTCAATTGAACCGTGAAGCTCTCGAACAATTAACCTGCCTGAAGAAACTGGAAATCGTGAAAGGAGCTACTCATCTATTTGAGGAGTCAGGAACAATGGAAATAGTTTCAGAATTGGCGGCAAACTGGTTTGAAAAATATTTAATAGACGTGAAGGTACAGGCACCTGGTACATAAAAAACCTTTGCAGACCTCAGAATAAAATAAGGTTTGAATTAATATTAAGCGTAACAAAATATTCAAACAAGAAATAGAAAGCAACCTTTTTGTGCTGACAAATATAATATTAAAAAAAAGTTTTGGAAAAGATATTTCGTGACAGAACTGAAGCCGGTAAGCTATTAGCTGAAAAATTAAAAAAATATAAAAATGATCCGGGTGTAGTATTGGCTGTTCCCCGCGGCGGTGTGCCTGTGGCCTATGATATTGCCAGGGAATTAGGGTTTCCTACAGAAGTCATTCTCATCAAAAAGATCGGGCATCCGGCTAATAAAGAATATGCCATAGGGGCTGCCAGTCTTACCGATTATTTCATTCTTCCACATACAAGGGTTACAGAGGAATATATTCAACAGGAATTAAAGAGAGTTCGGCGCAGGTTAAAGGAAATGTATACCACATTCATGGGTGATAAAGAACCCGAAAAACTGGAAGGTAAAACAGTGATTGTTGTTGATGATGGCATTGCTACTGGGAATACGCTGCTTGGTACGATTAATGTATTACGAAAAAGCAAACCGTCGAAAATAATCATTGCTGTTCCGGTAGCATCAAGGAGCGCTTATGAAAAATTATCTGAGGAAGTAGATGAGGTAATAGCGTTAATGGTTCCTGATACATTTTATGGAGTAGGAGCATTTTATGAAGATTTTCAGCAGGTAAGTGATGAAGAAGTATTATTCTACCTGGGAAAATTGGAAGAACTTAAAAAGGCAGTTTGATAATCAGATAAATGTGTGGATATAGAAAATTTGATTTTAATAGAATTATTACCGGAGCTTCAGCAAAAGTATTTCGTTATTGTTTAACTTATTAAATATGTCAATTATGAAAAGTGATATCAAAATCCAGGAAGACGTAATGGAACAATTGAAATGGGAACCATTTCTAAAATCTTCCGAAATAGGAGTGGCAGTTAAAAATGGCATCGTTACTCTATCGGGGCAAGTTGATTCTTATTCAAAAAAACTCGCCGCAGAAAATGCTGCAAAAAAAATTGCCGGAGTAAGGGCGATCGCTGAGGATATCCAGATTGGCGTTTCACCTACTAATAGGAAAACTGATACTGAAATAGCTGAAGCGGTACTTAATGCATTGAAGTGGCATACAATGATCCCGGATGAAAAAATAAAAGTAAAAGTAGAAGATGGGGTAGTAAGACTGGATGGAGAAGTGGAATGGGAATACCAGCGTACCCAGGCCAAGCTGGTGATAGAAGACCTTGCAGGCATTCGCTATGTACTGAATTTTATTAAAGTGAAACCGCAGATCAGTGCTACAGAAATCAGGAATAAAATAAATTCAGCATTTAAAAGGAGTGCTCTTATAGATTCCGGAAAGATAACGATAGAAGTAACCGGTAGTAACGTGTGCCTTAAAGGAAAAGTGCGCTCCTATGCAGAAAAAGAGGATGCCGAAAATGCAGTTTGGAATGCTCCCGGGGTAGCAAATGTAGATAACAGGCTTGAAATAGAAGTGCCTGAATATGCATTTTAAGTCCGCGGCAAGAAGAAGGTTTAGTGATGAGTAGGAGGAAGGATTAATTTTCCTTATAGCTGTTTCAATAACTAATTTATTGAAACAGCTTTTTTATTGAAACAGGCAAGATCTCGTCATAGTCAGAAAAAAAATCTTGTTAGAAAAAATTGAAACAATTGGAAAATCACACTTCAATAGTGGTAGTCACCTCATCAATCGATTCTGTATGTTGTTTAATTTTTCTTTCCAGATCTTTGATCGCTTCTCTGGCCGCTTTATTAAAGGTTTGAGATCGGGCATGTGCAACAAGGTTATCGCCAAATATTGTCAGTTTAATACTGCAGACTTTGTTTTCAGAAAGTACAATAGTTGCATCCTCTTTCAACATTACTTCGGCTCTTGCTACATTTTTAACCTGATGAGAAAGTTTCAATATTTCATTCCTCATTTTGCTGATCAATTTTTCTGAAATTTTGCCGTATGGGGTTTCAAATTCTATAGTCATAAACTAAATTTTAATATTTTAATATTGAATGAAGACAGAATAAAAATAAGTTGATCTAAAGGAGTATTTAATGATATCTGTCAGTTAAAAAAATGATAATGATAGGCGGTCAGGGCTCATTTTCTTCGCATGCTTCTCATATGATCACGGAAATTTAGCCAGGTACTTAAAGCAAGACATATAATAAAAACGATAAGAGTTATATATTCAACCAACTGCTCATTCAGGTTTGCCCTGGTTAATTTAAGTATCAGAAAATGAATATAGGAATTTGAATGGTCGTGATAGCCGAGCTTTGCTCTTACTGCCCAGTGCCAGTCTGTACAAAAACAATATCCCCACCCATACCAGATGCCCAGCACAAACCAGGAGAAAGCAGTTAGTAACATTGTTATTAAATGTAGTCTCCTCGTTTTTTTGAAAATCCAACCAAATAAATTGAATAGGGTGAAAGCTGTATGGAAAACAAAGAAGAAAATATTGAGAAAAGCATAAAGCATCTGAAGAATAATTCGGAGAATAAAACTAATCAAAGTTTCTTTTTATCAAAAAAAATGATGCTGAATCAAACTATATCCCCCAAAACTTATTTTTCATTTCATTATTTAGTTGCAGAGCAATTAAGATGATAAAAAACATTTTTAAATTCAAGGAAACCATTAGTTCATTTCATAAAAAAACGAAAGATTAGATTCCTAATCGGTTTTTCCAAATCATGTGCTAATAATTTATGAAAGCTTGAGAAAATTTCCCGGTATTCCACATCTCATGTAAATTGTGAAATGTGTACCTTTAATCCCCAAATTAAATTATGATGAAAAGATTTTCCCTATTAATCCTGGCAATAATTATTTCATGTTCCATTTGTAATTATTCATTTGCCAAATTACCAATTGACAGTACACATTTTATTAATCAAAATATTATTGCTGATAATGCCGGACTAAAATTACCAATTGACTTTTCTGCGACAAAGTATGCCGAAGGACTGGGTGAAGCCCGGCATATTGCTGTTACAGCGGAAGGAGATGTATATGTAAAACTCTCCACTCTTTTGAATGGGAAAGGCATATATTATTTACATGATTCAAAGGGAAGTGGTTTGGCAGATTTAAAATCAGGTTTCGGAGATTATACCGGGACGGGAATTGGTGTTAAGGACGGATATCTTTATGCTTCATCGGACACACAGATATTTCGCTATAAACTTGATGCAAATGGAAAAGTGATTAACCCCGATAACCCCGAATTGATTGTAACGGGATTACTTGATCGCCATGAACATGAATCAAAACCTTTTACATTCGATAATAATGGAAATATTTATGTTACCATCGGCGCATATTCCAATGCCTGCCAGGTTAAAGACCGGACCTTTGGATCTTCCGGAATGAATCCTTGCACTATACTTGATTCAGCCGGTGGCATCTGGAAATTTAGAGCAGATAAAGCCGACCAAACCTACGGCGACGGTGAGCGTTATGCAACCGGGTTGCGCAATGAAATGGGCATAGCCTGGAATCCTGACGCAGACGCGTTGTATGTTATGCAACACGGAAGAGATCAACTGCATGATCTGTTTCCTCAATTGTACACCACCAAACAGAGTGCTGAATTGCCAGCCGAATGTTTGTATCGCTTAAAGCAAGGGGATAATGGAGGCTGGCCTTACATTTATTATGATCAGATACAACATAAAAAAATATTGAATCCTGAATATGGAGGTGATGGAAAGAAGGAAGGTGGTAAAGACGCCATTGATCCGCTTATGGCTTTTCCGGGCCATATGGCTCCTGACGGATTATTATTTTATGAAGGAAATATGTTTCCGGAAAGGTACAGGCATGGAGCATTCATAGCTTTCCATGGTTCATGGAACCGCGCTCCTGAGCCGCAGAAGGGATATTTTGTGGTATTTGTTCCTTTTAAGGACGGCAAGCCCAGCGGTGATTGGGAAATATTTGCAGATGATTTTGCCGGAGGCCCACAATTCATGTCGCCAAATGCTGCAAAGCACAGACCATGCGGTTTGGCACAGGGCCCTGATGGAGCGTTATACGTTTCAGATGACCAGGGGGGAACTATTTATAAGATTGTGTATAAAGGAAAATAGATGAAGTTCATTATTTCATACCTGGTTTTATTGATAACATGCAACCTGAATTTATTTGCCCAAAAATCTTTCATGAATGCCATGAAAAATGGAAAGGTCATTTACGAAAAAACCTGTTTAACCTGTCACCAGGCCAATGGCGGCGGCGTTCCACGCATGAATCCGCCTCTTGTAAATGCAGCCTTTGTAAATGGTGACAAAAATAAGCTTATCCAATGGGTGATTCTTGGATCAACAGAAAAAGTGCCTATTGATGGAAAATATTATTCAAACAATATGCCCGCCCAGGCCACTCTGAAAGACCAGGATATTGCCGAGGTACTCACTTTTATTCGAAATAGTTTTGAAAACAAGGCATCACAGGTTACAGCAAGTGAGGTAAAGAGCGTCAGGATGACTACAAGAAAATAAAATGCTTTCACTCGTTTGATCAATTAAAATTTTTGATCCGATTACCTGTTTAGTAATTCCTTTCTTTTATCATATTTCACACCGTTTCTATATAATTCACACCATGCCTGGTCTTAAATATATTTTACTTTAGTCCGGGATTAATTGATACTTTTAGTAAAGAAATCAATTTCTTAAAATTGGATTTCGAAATCCCCTTCCTCATCAAATAATTTTTAAATTGTTACTCAAAAAATAAAATTCAGCTATATGAAAATTTATCATTTTTTACAAGAACAGTTCGCCCGGTTATTGAATATAACTTTATCTAAAAAAAGATTATTAGAGGCAATCATTTTATTGCTGCTGGTATCGGCGGGTTGCCCGGCTTTATTGGCCCAACCTTCAGAAGGAGAATCGGTACTTAGAAAAACACTTGGTAATGGGTTACGGGTAATAATTGTAAAAAATGACCTGGCGCCGGTTGTGGCTACCGAATTAAATTACATAGTTGGCTCCAATGAAGTGCCTGCGGGTTTTCCGGGCACGGCCCATGCTGTGGAGCACATGATGTTTCGTGGAAGTAAAGGGCTTGATGCCGATCAGTTAGCAGACATCAGCGCAGCTATGGGCGGTAATTTCAATGCAGATACGCGCCAGACCGTTACTCAATATTATTTCACCTTACCTGCGGAGGATTTGGGTATTGCGCTAAAGCTCGAATCTCTCCGGATGCGGTCTCTCTTAAGTACCGATTCACTATGGAAAAATGAACGCGGAGCAATAGAGCAGGAAGTGGCTGCAGATATGTCTAACCCCACCTACGTATTTTTTACCAGGTTATTGAAAGCCCTGTTTAAGGGAACGCCTTATGAACATGATGCATTGGGTACAAGGCCATCATTTGACAAAACGACCGGCGCGATGCTTAAGAAATTTCATGATACATGGTATGCCCCCAACAATGCAATATTAGTGATAGTCGGAAAACTTGATCCGCAAGCAACTTTGGATGAAGTGGAAAAATCATTCGGGAGTATTCCATCTGTAAAGCTGCCGGCAAGGCCTCCAGTTGACCTGCACCCCGTAAAATCCGACACGTTAAATCTTACTACCGACCTCCCCTACGGTTTTGCGTTAGTTTCATTTCGGATGCCCGGAACTAAAGACCATGATTATGCGGCTTCCCAGATTCTGGCTGATGTGCTGAGCAGCCAGCGCGGCGATCTATATGGATTGGTTCCTCAGGGAAAAGCTATGTATGCAGGATTTCAAACAATCGGGATGCCGCAATCGGGTTTATCTTTTGCATTGGGTGTATTTCCAAAAGGAGCCAATACCAAATCTCTCCTCAAAGATATTTGCAGTGCATTAACAGGATACCTGGATAAGGGCCTTCCTGAAGACCTCGTTGAAGCTGCCAAGAGTCATGAAATTGCAAATGCAGAATTTGGCAAAAATTCTATTTCGGGGTTAGCTGAAAGATGGTCTGATGCAGTAGCCGTAAATCAAAACAATTCTCCGGATGAAGAACTGGATATGTTGAAAAAAGTAACGCTGGAGGATGTAAACCGTGTAGCCAGGAAATATTTGGATCTCCACCACGCTAATTATGCTGTGCTTTCACCGGAGCCTTCAGGCAAGCCGATTTCAAGGAAAAGTTTCGGAGGCCAGGAATCCTTTGCGCCCAAAAATCCGAGAGAAGTAAAATTACCGGAATGGGCTGATCTCCTAAATACAAAAATTACGGTTCCCGCCTCCGTTGTAAATCCTGTAGTATATAATATGGATAATGGAATAAAACTTATCGTGCAGCCTGAAGATATAAGCAATACCGTTAGTATTTTTGGTACAGTTAAGAATAATTCTGATCTTGAAGCACCGAAAGGAGAGGAGGGGGTAGATGAAGTTTTATCGCAATTATTTTCTTATGGAACAACTACGTACAATCGACTGGATTTTCAGAAGCAGCTGGATGATATCAGCGCGAATGAAAATGCCGGCGCTGGTTTTTCCCTGGAAGTTTTAAGTGATCATTTGGACAGGGGTGTTCAACTGCTTGCTGATAATATATTACATCCCGCATTACCTAAAGAGGCTTTTCAGGTAGTTCGCACGCAGACGGCAAGGGCAGTAGCAGGTGAAATTCAGAGCCCGGATTTTTTGACGAATCTTGCTTTGCTGAAAGGCTTGTTACCTGCCGGTGACCCTGAAATGAGGCACAGTACACCCGCCAGCGTAGATTCCCTTACTCTTGAGTCGGTAAATAATTATTATCAAAAAGTTTTCCGTCCGGACCTGACCAGCATCGTAGTTATTGGTAAAGTGGATCCTGAACAGGCTAAGTCTATAATGGATAAATATTTTGGAAAATGGAAGGCTTTCGGTGTTCCTCCGGTTACCGATTATGCTTCTGTTCCTGGAAATAAGCCTGTAACCACAGCCGTCCCCGATCGAAGCAGAGTGCAGGATAATGTAACGCTGGCGCATACCCTGCCTATAACATTCAGCGATCCTGATTATTATGCCCTTCAATTAGGTAACCATGTTCTGGGAGGAGGCTTCTATGCCACCCGTTTCTATAAAGACCTGAGGGAAAATGCCGGGCTGGTCTATTTTGTTTCTTCTGATTTTGAAATGGGAAAAACGCGGTCAACATATAAGGTTAGTTATGCCTGTGATCCGCCTAATGTTTCCAAAGCAAGAAAGATTATTGAACGCGATCTCAAACAAATGATCGTGGCGCCCGTAAGCGAAAAAGAATTGAAACAGGCGCAGACTACGGCCCTACGTGATATCCAGCTTTCAGAGTCCAGCGTACAAAGTATTGGGCACGGTTTGTTAAGCCGGTCTGTAGACGGGCGACCCTTGAATCAGCCGACTATTACTGCGGAGCAATACCTGAAACTTAACCCGAAAGACATTGAGGCCGCCTTCCGCAAATGGGTCAGGCCGGATGATTTTGTGCAGGTAACGCAGGGGCCTAATCCCCAATGAGAACAATTAGAATAAGCAATATTTAGTCTGAAGGATTATTTAATAATAATATTGAAAGGGAAGGATGAAAATTCTTCTCTTGTCTTATTAAATTTTTAAAGGAGTCTATCGACTTCAGAATCCGGTGGAAGGAAAATTAAATTATAAGGTAATAAAACATTTTAAATAAAACTCCGGATTATATAGCGAATCCTATATGATAGATATTTCCAAGGAATTCCAGGATAATGTTTTTTAGTTAATAATTTTCAATCGCATGTGAATTCTTATTAGTACTAATTGCAGCCCCTTATAAAGATTTCAATAATTTGCCCCATACCATGCAGCTCCTAATAATGCTGTTTTCGGATTCATGATCATCTTAATGGGAACATCTTCCAGCAAATAATTTAATCTCCCGCTTTGGCAATAGGAATTATAAAATAAATTGTCCTGGAAAAGAGAAATATTCTTTGGCGCTATTCCGCCGCCAATAAACAGGCCACCTGTTGCTTTCATTTTCAGCACGAGGTTTGCTGATTCATAGGAAAGGTAACGGATAAATAATTGCATCGTTTCTTTACAAATATCACTTTGAAGTACATTTTCACTGATTACTTCCGGTGCATCATTGTTTTCCATTTTGTCTTTGAGCCAGCCCGGCTCATCCATTTTCTTTTCATCGCGGAGAAATTCGTAGATATTCAATATCCCCGGACCGCAAGCAAGGCGCTCCCAGCTAACATGCCCAAACTGTTTTGCCAGGTAATTATATAATTCAACATCAAACTGATCACGTTGTGCAAAGTCACAATGTCCTCCTTCAGTTGCAAATGGGAAAAATGCATTTCCGTCCCAAAAAAGGCCTGCTTCTCCGAGGCCGGTTCCGGGTGCAATTACTGCTGCGTTTCCTATAGGGGTTTTGTTACCTTCATGAATGCGCACAATATCTTTTTCACTTAGCATCGCCAGGCCATAAGCATTTGCTTCGAGGTCATTGATGATATTTATCTTTTTTATTTTGTAATGATTGGATAATTCGTCCCTGTCTATCTCCCAGTGCAAATTTGATAGCTTCACATGACCGCCGAGCACGGGGCCTGCTACACCCAGGCAAATTGAGTCGGGAGATGGAAAACCTTTCAGGAATTCATCTGAAAGATCCATCATATTATTATACTGGTGAGATATGTAATGGTCTTCATGCATGATGGTAAATTCGTCACCACTTGTTTTGAAAAGAGCTAGATTCGTTTTGGTGGCTCCAATATCACCGGCAAGTACAATTGTTTCAGTCTTGCTTGCCTGATTTTGTGCTGGCTTATGAAATGACAATAACATATTATTTTTTGTAAAAAGGATTAAAAATTATTTTCCTGATGATATTTCCTGGCGATAACCACATTCAAAAGTTCTTGATATTTATATCATTTTGTGTGAATCAATTCAGTTCACTGGTTTTAAAGTTTTGTAACAACATATAAGATTGATGCTCCTGCAATGGTCATGATCGTAGTCCATAATTTCGGATACTGACTTTGGCTTTCAGGCAATAAATCGCTTGCCCCAATATAAAGGAAAAAACCCGAAAATACAGCCAGCACTATCGCAAAAGAAGATTCTGGAAGTTTAAAAAAAAAGGCTGTAATAACACCTATAACCGGCGCGATTGCATCCACCACCAGCCACTTAAAAGCTGCCCTGCTGTTATTCTTATCTTTTAAAACAACGCTCACTGTATTGATGCCGTCTGAAAAATCATGCGCCACTACGGCAATGGCAATCGCTATTCCTATAGTTGTGGATATTTGAAATGCCCATCCAATAGCAATCCCATCCAGGAAACTATGAACAGACAAACTACCTGCTCCCAATTGGCTCTTGATGCCTGAAGGGTTTTCATGCTCATGGGAGTGAAGTACAGCCAGACGATCAAGGATCATGTAGGAAAGAAAGCCAAGCGCTACAATAAATGTTATTTTATCTGCACCATAATGGTTAGTCCCCATGGATAAAGCTTCGGGAAACAAATCGAAAAATACGACACCGATTACCGCCCCGGCACTAAACCCTAAAATAAGATGAAGTTTGTCTTTAAATCTTAATGCAAATAAACCACCGGCCAAAGTTGAAAAAAATGTTATGATACAAATCAGTATAATTACCATGCAATAATTATTAAGGGAAGATGCTTGTTGCATTTTTCCTTTAAGTGTAACATTCTTTTCGGGTACCTAAGTTGATTTTAATGAATCATGGCTACTCCATCTTTTTAGGTTGGGCAGATTGCTAACTGCCAAATCTATGGTCTTCGAATCAAAATTCATTTTTTCCATTTGCGTAATGATATTCGAGAACATTTCTTTTAAAGTGATACCCGGCTTTGTAAATGTACCATTTAGGTAACAATACCTGCAATATTCGTTGCTTTGAGAACCATCTTTTTCTGTTCCATGTACCTTAGGATTATCCAGGGGCATACCACAACTCTGGCAATATGTTTCGTTTTCCATAATTTTTTTTTATAATTTCTGATAAAAAATGGTAACAATTGAAATTTGCATCAATATATTCTTTCACAGTCGCCTGCATCATCGAGCGCAATTCATTTCGCTTTCTCTCTGTTTCATTCTCCGTCGAATGATCAAGTGCCGGGAATTCGCTTTTCTTTAGCAGGGCAGCCTGCTGTTTAATGGCCAATTGTAAATCATGAAACTTGCCTGCAGAATAATTCAGGAGAGATTGATGCCCCTCCACTTTCTTCGCTATTCCAACAATAGAATCGCGCCTGATCACATCAGCTAATTTATTTCCCAGTTCGGCTATCTCCCTGGTATAAAATCTAATCGAATTATTCCAATCGAACAGTTCAACTTTATAATATTGTGCAATAGTTGTAGTCATACAATTTTAATTGAGATGAATTACCATTTCTCCCAATGAATATTTTGTGGATCATATTTATCCAGAGGTTTTTCTATGCCTCTGGGATGGCCTATTGGTATCACGTTCAGCGGAATTACATTCACCGGTATTTGTAACGTTTTTTTGACAAATTGTATCAATTCCTTATTAGGATAAACGGCAGTCCAGACAGCACCGAGGCCCAAAGCTTCAGCGGCCAATAAAATATTTTCGCTGGCGCAGGTGCAGTCAATTATCGCGTAAGCCTCACTGCCCATTGCTGCTTCTTCAGGAAAGGCACATACAATTATTGCAGCTCCTGCTTTATTCAGCATTTTAGCAAAGGGAAGACCATTAGCCAATTCATCTAATTTTGCTTTTTCAGTAACTACCACAAATTTCCACGGCATCATATGAACCGCGGCAGGAGCAGCCATTGCAGCATGAAGCAGAACATCAATATCTTCTTTGCTTACCGGCGCCCCGGTAAAATTCCGGACACTTTTTCTCTCCTTTATTACGGTCAGTACATCTTTTATTATCATTGTTTCCATAAAATAATATTTATTTTTTTTACGGGTTGTAATATTGGTATATAATTTTTAGCAAAACTATGCACTGTTTGATGAGCTATCAATGATGCTCATTAGCAAATACGCTGATGATGGTCAAAGGGAAAAAATTTCAATATGGTCTTGCCTTCAGTGTGACATTTTCCGGAAATGCCAGGAAATGGTGATACCAATCATATAATTATTTGAGAGCTGTCATTCATTCTTAGAGTGGCTATTGGTAGCTTTATATTATGAGAAATAATAAATTTATTTTTATGAAAAGAGAAATTTTTTTGCAGGAAGCATTAAAATCAATGCAAGAGGAAAAAGGAAAGATTTGCCTTTCCATCGTTGTGCCTACCCACCGCCTCTCTGACGAACGAAGAGTAGATGAACTGGAAGTAAATAAGGCCCTCGATAAGGCGCGGCAATTTCTTGAATATAAATACCCCGAACCTGAAATAAAGCCATTGTTGCAGTCACTTGATGAGCTATATAAGGAGATTGATTTTGTTCACAATACTGAAGGATTAGGGTTATATGTATCGCCGGATTTGAAGTATATTGTTCATTACTCTTTCCCCGTAGAGGAAAAAGTGATAGCGGGCGATACTTTCGAAATCCGGGATTTGCTGTACAAATTGAATTATTCGAAAACCTATTTCGTGTTGCTTCTTTCAGAAAAGACCATTCAGCTGTTTGAAGGAGCCTGGAAAGACCTTCATGAAATTGGAGATATTAATTTCCCGATGGAATATGAGGAAACATATAGTTACAACATTCCAAGCCGAAGTAGTACCCTTGCCGGAAGCGCCCATGTAAAAAGTTTTGAAAAGGATAAATCGGAACTTGAAGAAATCAGGTTTACAGATTATTTCAGGAGGGCAGATGTATTGCTGGATGAATATATGCCGGGGATTACGCCTTTGATTGTTATGGCGCCTCAAAAGGAACTAAGCTGGTTTGAAAATATTTCAAAACACAAGAATCAGATCATTCAAAAAATTGCGGGAAATTATCATTATTCCAACAGAACTGAAATTGCAGAAATAGCATGGTCAGCTATGCGCAAGCATCTCGACAATGAAAGAGAAATCCTTATAAAAGAGTTTGTTGAAAAAATCGGCGAACATCGCGGCGTGAGTGGTTTACAAAATGTGTGGAATGCTGCCAGGGAGGGTAATGCATTGAAGTTGCTGGTTGAAAAGGATTTCCGGAAACCAGGTTTTGTATTATTATTAAGTGGTGCAGACAGGCTATATGTGCGCCCACCCAAAAAGCCTCATAAGATTTTGGCTGATGCAGTTGATGATATTATTGAACTTGTATTAAAGAAGAATGGTAAGGTCTATTTTGTTGATAATGGCAAGCTTAAAGATTATAAACATATAGCTTTAATAACCCGTTACCATGCAAAAGACTGATGCTGTTGATCTATAGACAGGATCATCGCGGAAATGGTACATCCATTTTGTGGCTATTATCACATTTTTATATAAAACCATTATTCCATCAAAAGCAATTATCTATCATGAAGATGATCATTAAATGAGGTGATGGCAATCATTCCCTTTTTAAGAAATAAGTGCAAACTTTATATAATGGACGAAGACTTTATAAAGGATCCCATCCCTTCAGATTCCGATTCACCGAAACCTAATCCGCCGGAAAGAAGATTCAACTGGTGGTGGATTTACCTGCTGTTCTTCGCCTTTATTTTGGTTCCTCCATTCATGAATAATTTTTCTTCCTCAAAGGAAATTACCTGGCAGCAATTTGAACAGGATATCCTGAGCCAAAATGCAGTTGATAGAATAGAAGTGGTTAATAAGGAGACAGCCGAGGTTTATATAAAAAAGGAATTTGCCAAAGACAGTGCATTTAAAGATGTATTTAAGCCTTCTTTTGGGGGCGGGCTCAATACGGGGCCGCATTATTCTTTTACAATCGGCTCTGTAGAAACCTTTGAACAAAAACTGGATGAAGGAGAAAAGAAATATAATATCACTCAGGCTATACAGGTAACCTATGTAAATAAAGTCAACTGGTTCTGGAATATAGTGGGCTGGGTATTACCTTTTGTCTTAATCTTTGCCCTGTGGAATTTTCTACTGAGGCGCAGGGGCGGTATGGGAATGGGAGCGGGGGGTACTTCTGTTTTTAATTTTGGAAAATCAACCGCTACCCTGGTTGAAAAGCAAAAGAGCAATGTTTCCTTCAATGATGTGGCGGGATTAGAGGAGGCAAGACAGGAGGTGATGGAAATAGTTGAATTCCTGAAAAATCCCGAATCATTTACCAAACTTGGCGCAAAAATACCCAAGGGTGCAATTCTCGTGGGGCCTCCCGGCACGGGAAAAACACTTTTGGCAAAAGCAGTTGCAGGCGAAGCGCAGGTACCGTTCTTTTCCATCTCAGGTTCTGAATTTGTAGAAATGTTTGTTGGTGTCGGAGCCTCCCGGGTGAGGGATCTTTTTAAGCGGGCCAAGGAAAAAGCGCCCTGCATTATTTTCATAGATGAGATAGATTCCATCGGAAGGTCACGCGGAAAAGGAGCTTTTCTCAGCGGATCAAATGATGAACGGGAAAGCACCCTCAACCAGTTACTAACGGAGATGGATGGGTTTGGAACCAATAGCGGGGTCATTGTTCTTGCGGCTACCAACCGTGCCGATATGCTTGACCCGGCATTACTTCGGGCAGGTAGATTTGACCGGCATATATACCTGGAACTGCCCAACATGAAAGAGCGGGAAGAAATTTTTAAAGTGCACCTTCGTCCGATCATATTTGATAATACGCTTGATTTGTATTTTCTTGCTGCTCAAACGCCAGGTTTTTCGGGCGCAGATATTGCTAACATTTGCAATGAAGCTGCTTTAATAGCTGCCCGCAAGAAGAAGGATAAGGTTGCCAAATCAGATTTCCTCGATGCCATTGACAGAACCGTGGCTGGTTTGGAAAAGAAAAGCAAGATCATTTCACCCGAGGAGAAAAAGATTATTGCATATCATGAAGCCGGTCATGCGGTGGTAAGCTGGCTGCTCAAAAATGTAGATCCCCTCGTGAAAGTTTCCATTATACCGCGGGGTAAATCATTGGGCGCTGCATGGTACCTGCCGGAAGAAAAACAATTAAAAAGCGAAACTGCTTTTAACGAGCACTTATGTGCTACCCTCGGAGGAAGAGCTGCTGAAGAAATTGTATTCGGTGAGGTATCTTCCGGGGCATTGGATGATCTGGAAAAAGTTACCAAAGAGGCTTATATGATGGTAGTGTATTATGGCTTCAACAAGAAGATTGGCAATGTAAGTTTTTACGATTCCACCGGGCAGCGCGATATGAGTATTCAGAAACCTTATAGCGAGGAAACAGGCAGATTAATTGATGAAGAAGTCAGAAAACTGGTAGCAGATGCATATGTAAAAACGAAAGAACTCTTAAAACAAAACCTGGATGCCCTGAAGCAGATAGCCGAATTGCTGCTGAAAAAGGAAGTGATTTTCAAAGAGGATCTCGAAAATATTCTCGGAACAAGGAATAACGTAAATATTGGTGGAAAAAAAGCCAATGAAAAAATTACGAATGCCGCTCTTATATAATCCGGTTTCCGTCTTTATGACACTAATCATTTAATCAGGTTACCAATATCATTACTATTGGCATCTTCTTTGGGTTACCTTAGTTACGGATATTTCTCTCAAAAAATTGCCAGATGCCTCATGAATATACATACGATTGTTCCACTATTTACCCGGGAGTTTATGTACCAATGATGGATGAAGCAGAAGCAAGCCGGGAATTAAAATGTTCCTATCATGGAGAGGCTATTACCCCGCCGGTTAATATTATTGAACTGCCGGAAGCTTATAAAATAGAATTTTCCATTCCCGGCGTATCAAGAGAGAATATTCTCATCCATACTGAAGGTAATATCCTTTCAGTATTTGTCGTCCGGAAAAAACGCGGAGCGATCAATGGAGAAGATTTCAAAATGCATGAATTTAATTACGGCAATTTTGACCGTCATATCATCTTACCAGATAAAGCCGATACTGTATTTCTGACTGCAGAGTATCGGGCAGGGATTCTGCGCATCATTATCCCAAAATCAATATATCCCACTAAGAACCCCCATTCAAGAATAGTTGTGTATTAGTTGAAGATATGCACTTTTGTTCATCAGGGAACGCTTTGCCGGAACTGTTGTTCCGTAGAATTACTACTGCTGAAATTCTGTTGGCGTAGCCCGTATTTTGCCAAATGTAAGGTGCCGGCAGTCTTTAAGAGGAGGGTTTAGGACTTTTTTCTGCCAAATAAGCCTTGAACTGCTCAAAGGTCATTCCTTGAATTTCCTTTTATATCTTTTCTTTGCTTTCTCGAAAAGTATTAACCATGTCAAACTCTTTTATTTTTTTATCCTTCAGTTTCATAACCAACTATATCTTTTGGTGAAAGCATTTCAAGTATTCCATGCCCCAATCGTAAATTTACAGAATTATAGCCTCGAATTCTAAAGATATTTACAATATGCTTAAAGGTCCAACTGATTAAAATGTCGACCTTGCTAAGCGATGCCGTTGCAATGTGAATGCAATCTTCAAGGCTTGTCTGTCTGACAACCTTTGCATCAATGAGAAAGCAAAATTCAATTATCAAAATGAGCGCTGCCTGCCTTTCCTGTTTTAATATGAAGTGATCCCAAATTCTTCATTACCTGCCAAATAAAAATAAAATATCTTAGCCGATCACACGGGTTTTAATCTAACTGAATATCCGATGCGGGAATCATAGAATCAGAAAATGAAAAAGATCTGTCCATTATTACTGGTATTTTATTGTTTCAGCTCCTTTGGACAAAAAGCGGAAAAAAATGCTTTTGTAAAAATCATCTATACTCCCGGCCACCCGGTAAATGCCTTTAAACCGGCACTCTCACTCGGGGCTGCATTTGACGGGCATGAACAAGGTGAAACGGATCTTATTCTTAAGTCTGAAAATATTAAAGCCATGATTTCTTCAGGATATAAGCCACTTTCTTACCGCCTTCGGACTGAATTAGCCAATGAAGTATGGCATTGGAACCCCCATGGCAGCTGGAGCGATGCTGAAAAAAAACAAGGTTACTGGACTTCATCAGACAATCCGGTAGATTTTATATCTATGTCGCATAGTTATAGACTTCCGCGGCGGGGTAATACCTATGACCAGGGAGATGATGATGGCTATTCAAGAATTGATGACGGTAATGAAAATACATTCTGGAAAAGTAATCCTTACCTCGATGAATATTTTTCAGAAACCCGGAATCATCCTCAATGGATAGTTGTTGACCTGGGCAAAGAAAAATATGTGAACGCAATTAAAATAAGTTGGGGGCAACCTTATGCCACTTCCTTTACTGTTGAGTTTGCGGTGCCCTCTATCTATACTTATTTTATTCATTTCGGATACTATGAAATTCCTGATTCGGCATTGTGGAAGCCATTTGCTCACAACCTTTTTATAAACCAAACCGGGAACGATAATACCATCAGGCTCTCCGATACACAGACCAAAGCCCGTTTTATCCGAATCAGGATGACAGCCGGTTCCCATACTGCTTTAACAGGATCTTCAGATGTAAGAGATAGTTTAGGGTATGCTATAAAAGAGCTGGAAATAGGCAAAGTAAATAACCAGGGATCTTTTATTGATTTCATTCATCACCGGCCCAATAGCAAAAGGCAAAGCAAGATTTATGTATCCTCTACCGATTGCTGGCACCGGGCTGTTGATATGAATCAAAATACAGAACAGGCGGGCATTGACAGGATTTACCAGAGCGGGTTGACGAATAGTGTCCCGGCATTAATTCCGGTAGGGTTATTATATGATACGCCCGAAAATGCTTTCGCTTTAATTAACTACCTGGAAAAAAAACATTACCAGGTGGGGGGAGTTGAATTGGGAGAGGAAGCCGATGGTCAGTTCATTGCGCCTGAAGACTATGCCGATCTGTATGTTCAATGGGCAAAAAAGATCCTGAAGGCTTATCCGGAAATACCTTTGGGAGGCCCCAGCCTTCAGGCTATTATCCTCAATCAGCGTGGTGAATTGTTCAGTACACAAAAATGGCTAAACAGGTTTTACAACTTCCTCGAAACGCACCATGCAACAAACTTTTTTGATTTTCTGAGTTTTGAATGGTACCCTTATGATAATATTTGTGATTCTGCTGGTGCTCAGTTAATACAGGCCCCAAGATTGCTCGCACGGTCTCTAAAAGATATTCGTGAAAGTATAATACCCAATAATATTCCGCTATATATTTCCGAATATGGTTATTCCGCTTTTAGCGGCAGGTCGGAAGTTAGTATTGAAGGAGCATTAATGAATGCAGATATTGTTGGAAGTTTTATGACACTCGGCGGAAGTAAAATTTTTTTATACGGTCTTGAACCCGGTCAGCTGGAACGTAATGATGATTGTTCGTCTTATGGCAATAATATGCTTTTTGGCAGAGATGATAACGGGAAAATTATTTATAAAACGGCCACTTATTATGGTTTCATGATGCTTACACATTATTGGGCTCAAGCGGCGGATAAGATGCTTGAAATATATCCAACTTATACAAATATTCCGTTCCAGAGAAATAAGCCTGTAATTACAGCTTATGCATTGAGATGTGCTGACAGCACATGGTCTTTGCTACTTATTAATAAAGACCCGGCGAATGAATGGAATATTGATTTGAAAATATTCAATCAAAACACGCTTACAGCATCGCGCCTGCACTTTCCGATAGAAGCCTTCCAATTTTCAGAAAAGCAATATCAATGGCAGGAAAACGGAGCTAAAGGATTTCCATTTCCTGATTTACCACCCGAGAAGATAATGATAAACGAAAGAGGAGCCGTTACCTTACTGCCATACTCTTTAACAGTGCTAAAGGAAATTAATAGATAATGATTTTACTCCTACTGAGATAATTGCACCAAGGGGTATTTAACCCGGAAGAAGACACCTGAACTATTGCCCTCTGATGCATATAGATGAATACCCGGAAAACCCTGAAGTCTGAATAAAATATTTATCAAGTTTATCCAAATACCTTTCGTCTTTAATACCAGATCGGTTAAAGAACAGAACACCGCCCAAGCACATTTCGGAATAAATCCCTTTTACCCAATAACAACCGCCACCTCCACCTGCATGGGTAAAAAGCTGTTGCCAAACCGTGTGTACCATTTTACCTCGCCGGGTATTCTTTCCCTGGCTTCTATTAAAGAATATAAAGTTGAAACAGTAAATTTTTTTTTCAATAAAGACGAGGACTGCCTTTTTCGTATCTATCCAAACTCCGGTTTTCTTTAGCATCGTTTATTAATTCTTTATTTTATCAGTTTACAAATAATGAAAATTGTGTGATAAACAGGGCGAGTTATTTTAATATATTACGCTTCATTTTGTTTCAATTAATTCGTAGATAATATATCGCGGTGGTAACTATTTCCTTGCTTTCACGGGAAATGCAATTAAAGGAATATGGGTATGATAGCTTATTTTCTTTGTTAAGCTGGTATGGTATATCCTTTCCCAAAATCCTTTTTTGTAGGTAGCCATCATCAACAAGTCAATTTCATTTTCCCTGATATAATCCTCGAGGGTTTCCCGGAAATCCTTTCCGTAAAGCCGGGATGCCACGAGAGTATTTTCATAATACCTGTCCCGTAACATTTTTTCGTATTGGGGCATTTTTTTAGAATGTTCCAGCGCGGTTACGGCCTTATCTTGTTGCTCATCAGTATATACGGCCACTTCCACTTTGGCCATAAGTAAATCTGCAAATTCAAATAGAAAATTCAGTATGGCAGGATCTTCCTCAAAACGATTAGTGGTAAAAATTACTTTCTCTGGTTTCCTCCACATGTAGTCTCCCGGCACAGCAATTACCGGAATTTTTACTTTCCCAATAACCTTTGCAGTACGGCTACCCATAAAAATTCCCTTAACTACACCGGCCCCCAGGGTGCCCATTATTATCAGGTCAATATGCTTATCGTCTATCGAACGGACAATAGTTTTGTGTAATTCATATTCAGAGACAAAAGTTGCAATGTCGATGCCATCCTTCTTTTTGACATTATTTTTTATCGCTTTTAATTTTTTTTCAGCTTCATTCAACTGTGACCTGTTAAACTCTTTGTTGACGCCGAGGTAGTCTGAATACAGGCTTCCTTTTATTTCAAAGGAATGAAAAACTGAAATTTCTGCCGGAATAATTTTGGATAACTGTATCGCGAAATTCAGGGCATTCCCTGCACAAGATGAAAAATCCGTTGGCACTAATATATGTTTCATTTTATTTTTTTTAATTGTAGAATTTATAAAAACTACTTTCTTTAGATTTTATTAATTAATGATTTTAATCTTCTATGATCTTTTGGATCGAGTCTGTTTAGCAACAGATATTCCAGAATGCACATCATGCTGATGACTCCGGTAAATTTCTTTTTCTGAAATACTGGATAATCTTTGTAAGGAGCATTAACCAATGTTTTAAAGCCTTTCTCAACCTCATCACCTGCGTTGAAACACACCGGGTTTTTGGTCATAAGGGACTTCAGTAAAACTGAATAGTTTTTCTCAGAGGCTTCATTAATAATTTTCCAGCGATGTATGGTACCGACCGGGATTCCTCCTTCCATCACCATAAATTCTTTAGCGTGGTTAGTCATCACCGTACCCATTACTTCCTGTACTGTGCTCTGTGCCTGTAAACTATCATAATCGTATATGGTAACCTGGCCAAAGGTTATTCCTTTTATCAGGGATCGGAGATGCAGCTTATATTCTTCAGCTTGAACTGCGCTAAAAATCAAAAGACTGATAACAAGTAATAAGAGATTTAAATAGAATATGCCTACCACCAAAAATCCACCAGCGATTACTTTACCCGTTATAACAACAATTCTCGATGCTTCAAAATAATTCATCCTGTATCCAAGGATCGTTCTGAAAATATTACCACCATCAAGAGGAAAGGCAGGTATCAGATTTATGAAAAACAACCCAAGGTTTACCAGATGTATTTTGTAAAGCAAATCGCTTTCGTGGATAATATTAAAATGTGTGGGTATTTCCCATATCGGAGTCTCCGATTGTATAAAGGGTAGCAATAATCCGGCAATGGCTAGATTTACAAGTGGACCGGCGAGGTTGATCATAAATTCCTCAGAGCGTCTTTTTGGGAAATTTTCATAGGAAGCGATGCCGCCAATTGGAAGCAGCGTTATTTCATTAGTCTGAATTTTGAATTTTTTGGCAACCCACCAGGTGGCCAGTTCATGAATGATAACACTTAGAAAAACAAGCACTATAAATATCAGCGACCAGTTAATATTATTCAAGGTAAAACCCTCCACCGCATTTGATGCAATGATCCACACCAGGATGATCAGAAATGACCAGTGCATCTTTATTATTATTCCATTCAGTTTTATGAGTTTTATGCTTCTTTTCATTTGTTGTGTCTTTTTATTTCCTTCAATTCATCATTATGTTACCTGCTATGGGCTATGAATAATGGTGAATTTAATTCCTTCATTAAAATATCCGCCATGCTTGTTTTAAACCACCTTGAAACTTCGCTCCGCTGATAAGCTCCCAGCACCACCAATTCATTTTCACCGGAATTTTTCATAAACCCGACAATACGCTCTTCACTGTTTCCTTTTTCAATTTTATATTCCGCTTTTGGAAAATGCCTTTTTATAAACTCCCTCATCAGTTTATTTTCCGGTAAACGCAAATTAGCCATATCGTCCTCATTTACAGTATATACCATCACCGGCAGTTCGTCGACCGTTCCAAAAAGATAGCTGAACATTTTTATTGCATACAGGCTCGACGGCCTTCCATCATAGAGCAGCACAATCTTATCAATCGGTTTAAAGTTCCATGGAACGAGCAATACTGGACATTGCACACCAATCAGCAAATCTTTAATAAAAGCGGTAGGAAGTTTTTCTTTTCCCCTGGTGAAAGTATCATGTTCATTTATGATTACCAGGTCTGCAAACATGCTTTCATGTTTAAGTTCCAGTAGGGCAAATTTCTTATCCCTGTGTATAGAGAAATTTATTTTTGCTTTTTCACACGCCTTTTGAAATTGCTGTACAGCCTCATCCCGTTTTCGGGCATCTTTTGCATCTAAATTTTTAAATACTTTCTGGTAGTTTTTCTGCGTGGAAATAATATTATAAAAACTATAGCTATGGTAGAAAAATTCATCTAAGAATACTCCTACAAGGTGAGCCTGTGCCTTTTGGGATAGCTGAATGGAATACTCTATAGTGCTCTTGGACATTTTGTAACCGTCAAAAACGGCTAAGAATTTTTTCATGAATTGGAGGTTTTTTAAAAGAGAAAAATCTCATCAATATAAAAATATTGATGAGCTGCAGTATAAAAAATGACCATAATCATTCTGTTTAATGATTGCAATACTCATATGGTAATATAATAATTTGTTGATGAATATCATCTTTTTGAATGATGCAGATTCTTTTAAACTATCTCATGGAATCATAATTTTAGCATAGATTTCTTTTATAACAATATGAAGGATGAATCAATAAATTATCGAAATCGTTGTTAACCTATCGTAAACATTCAAGCAGGATAATATGCCGGCAATAAAATTAAAAGAATTACAATACGAAACAGACAGTTGGAAAAGCAGGCTGGCCTTTATGAAGGAAGAGAATATTCTGTTTAAGAATAAGATCTCTGAAATTCTCAGTAATGGTTTTGACAGAAATTTACTGGAAGATGTCGAGGAGTTTCAGAACCGCTTTATTAAGGCTGATGAGGTAATCGGCTTGCTTAGAAATGACATAGCCGAAATCGACAAATTGCTGATCAGGGAAATTTTTGAAGACGGGAAAATATTAAAGGAAATTGAACTAAAATTCAAAAGGTTTCGTAATCATCTTATCGTTGCTCAAAGGCTGTTTGATACCCTAAAGAAGGAATTTAATTCATTCCTAAAAAAAGATACCTAGTGCTCTGTCGATTCTTGAATTGCGTTGCCGTACAAACTTTCTGTCGCCAGATAAGCAGATTTGAAAGTAATGTTGTGGTTAAAAATCTTGGTGTGGCCCTGTTTTGATAAACATATCCTAAAGAGTGCGTGATGGAAGTCACTTTTTTTGGTTGAAATATTATTTAATTTGGGTCTTAACAAAAAACGGGAATTTCTATATTTCGTCTTAATACTAATCGGTTTTGCAGGTTCTTTAATAACAAGTCATTTTAAATAAATCAATTCAGCAATTATTAAATAAAATTTTATGAAAAGTAATATAGGTAAAACAGATAAAGCCATAAGAATAATTTTAGGCATCATCATTGCGGCTGCTGGTATTTATTTTAAATCGTGGTGGGGTCTTGTTGCCCTGATTCCACTAATCACAGCCTTTACTGGATTTTGCCCCCTATACAAAATTATTGGGTTAAGTTCCCGTTCCGCTGAAGCGAATGCTAATTGAGTCTTGTATTTATAATTGTTGAATATCAGTTAACCTTAATGACCCGTTAGTTTACCAGGTATTCCAGCTTCTTTTGATTAGTAATGATAATATTTCCTTCTTTAATTTCAATAAGGTTTTCATGGCGGAATTCGCTTAAGGTACGGATAAGTGATTCTGTTGCAGTTCCAGCAATCGTGGCGAGATTTTCGCGACTTATTTCAATCACGAATTTTTGGCCATTTGCTTTTTGATATTTCTTCTGCAGGGTAATGAGCGCTTCAGCAACTTTCTTGCGAAGCGAATTATAGGCAAGGCTAAGCAAATGCTCTTCTTTCTCAGAAATATTTTTTGCCAGCAGGCGGACAAACTGGTGACTGATCTCTTTATTATTATGGATTAGTTCTTCAAAATCTTCCTTAGGAATCAAAGCCAATTCTGTTTCTTCAAGCGCCTCTGCGGTATCTTTATATGCGGATTCTTCCAGCAAAGCGATATGCCCGAGAAAGTCCCCCGGGCTGTACAGGTCAGTTACCAGTTCCTTGCCGTTATCATTGGTTTTATATGTTTTTACTTTTCCTTTTACAATATAAAACAGCCTGTTGGGGCGATTACCTTCAAGGTAAATAATTTGTTTTTTCTTGTATTTATTAATATTCCGGTTTTCAGAAAGTGAGCTCAATAAATTATTGGCAGATGAAATCTCTGTTAATTTTTGCACCCCTTCCAAACCCGGCGCAAAATCCTGCCTTAAGTTTTCAATTTTCTTTAGCCTGCTTTCCACAGCATTGAGCAACTCAGTTCCGTTGAATGGCTTCGTAATGTAATCATCAGCTCCAAGTTCCATTCCTTTTCTGAAATCGGTTCGGTCTGTTTTGGCAGTAAGGAAAATGAAGGGTGTATTTTTTATTGTATCATTTTTGTGTATCGCATGCAGTACTCCATAACCATCCAGCACGGGCATCATGATATCGCATATGATCAAATCAGGTAAACTTTGGAGGGCTTTTTCAACGCCGGTTTTTCCATTTTCTGCAACAATAACTTTGTAATTTTCGAGCTGAAGTATTTCTGCAGTATTATTACGGATATCTTCATTATCTTCTATCAATAGAATTGTTTTCATGTTCGGGCGTTTTAGTAATAAATTTAATAACAAACTCCGTTCCTTTTTCCAATTTGCTTTTGCATTCCATGGTGCCTTTCATAAGTTGAACGTATTTTGAAACTATATGCAACCCAAGACCGGTTCCCTGGATGTTGCCTGCATTAGCCCCTCTGAAAAACCGTTCCATGAGGTGGTGCTGGTCTTCTTCCGAAATGCCTATACCTGAATCCTTTACCGATAGCATAAAGCACTCTTTCAGGTAAATAGTTATAATTTCAATGGGACTTCCTTCCGGTGAAAATTTACTTGCATTGGAAACAAGATTTGTGATTATGTGCTTTAATAATGACATATCGAATAGTAAAATCGGGTTTCCCCGGTGGCGGTAGCGGACCTTTTGTTTTGGTTTCAGTGTACTCTTTATTTCACCCAAAATTGACCTCACAAGATCCTGTATATTCACGTTTCCATACTTTACCTGCAACCTACCTTCCTCTATTTTTCCAAGATTAAGGAAATCATTCAAAATATCGGTGAGTGTACTTACAGAGCTGATAATGCGTTGAAGGTGCTTCTCTCTTTTGGGTTGATCTTCTTCCGTCGTGTATTTTTCTATCAAATAAGCAGAAGAAAGTACCGTACTGAGTGGTGTCCGGAATTCATGGGATGCCATCGAAACAAATCTCGACTTCAATTCATTCAGTTCCTTTTGTTTTTCCAGGGATACTATTAATGCCCTTTCGGTTTTCTTTCTTTCAGAAATATCTGATGAAATTCCCATATAACCGGTAATCCCTCCTTTGGAATCGCGGATAGCCGTTATTGTTAAGGATACCGGAAACCTTGATCCGTCTTTTCTTATGCAAGTAAATTCCTGTTCCTCATGGATATTTCTTCTGGCTTTTTCCACCATTACATCAAAATCACTTTTGAAATTTATTCCAAATTGCTGGAATAGTTCTTTTCGCTTCAGGTCTATTTCTTTTTTATCATGAAATATTAACGGCATTTTTTTCTCAACCATTTCTGATTCCTCATAACCGATATTGACCGCCGCTTCAGGGTTAAAAAGTTTGATAACACCCTTTTCATCAGTAGCTATTATCATAGCGCCGGCATTATCTACTATAGCTTTTTGATAGGCTATGGAATCCTCGAGTTTTTTATTGGAGACTTCAAGTTGTGTAAAAGCATCATCCAGGGCCTTGGTTCGAAGTGAAACTTTAACTTCCAGTTTATTTTTCAAATCTTCAATCTCAGCCTCCGCTTTCTTACGGATGGAGATATCACTGATAAATGCGATAACATGCTCTTTACCCTGATACTTTTTGGTTGCCAGGCTTACCTCAACGGGAAATTCTGTTCCATCTTTTTTTCTTGCAAACAGGTCCATGCCTATACTCATAGGCCTGTTTTTGGGGTGCTTGTAATAAGCATTCCTGCGTTTCAAATGAGAAACACAGTAACGTGCTGGGATCAGTATTTCTATTGGCTGCTGGAGTATTTCATCCATAGTATATTCAAAAAGTTTTAATCCAAAAGGATTCACAGATTGAATTTCACCTTCATTATTCAAAAATATAATTCCCAGTGCTGCATTATTAAACAATACTTCAAACCATTCGGAATTTATAATTTCTTTATTTGAAACAGCTATCATTACTAAATCTTATAATGCCTGGATAGAATTTCCTTTTCTGGATTTTCCAGATTAGAAACACAATAAATTTCACCTACTATTATTACAATCTATATGATTATGGTCATTTAATATGATGATAAAAATTAGCTTATTGAATAACCGGGCATTAATAAGTATGGGAGAGTAGTTTCGATCTGGATTTTTTTAACAAGTTTGTATGTCTTCTTAAGGCGGATCAAATTTACCGAAGGGAATTTGTGTTGAAGAGTAGCAGGAATATCCCGGTTTAATCCCTTTTTAGATTTCTCATTTCTGATTTTGAAACCTGGTTAATACATATAACTTCCTGATTGAAATTTATTTAATAATCAGGAAAAAGTATCCGGGATGATTACGCCTTGATTTTCCAGCTTACGGATCGGTCTTTCAGATAATTCAATACAAAGTTGAAGCAGTCCTTATTGTCTCCGATTAATTCAGGAGGATAAACTCCTTTTTTAGTAAACATATTTTTTGCTACCAGGTTAACTGTTGCCGTGCATGTATAACCGGTAGTACGAGCCATGGAAGATGTTTGCGTTGCTGTATCATAATAATCCAGTAAATCATATTCAATAGTCTTCCCTGCCCCATATATTATCACTTTCATCACAGTTAATTCTTCTTCTGTTTCATCCATTTTCCATTCGTTCAATAAAATTTTGGATGTAAAAGCCAGCGGGGAAATTTCACTTCCATCTACCATAATCTCTTCTTTGTTAAAAAAGCCAATTTGCTGAAGCGCCTGTATCAGGTGAACATGGCCGGGATACCTGAGTGTCTTTTCCTTTTGGTTGGGAATATGTGGCATGGAATATAACAGTGAACGCAAACCGTCGGTGTTAAAGGCTTCCAATGTGCCCGGACCTTCAAAATGCAATATCTCTATTTCGGTTAAAGCCGGTTTTGTTACGATCATTCCGTTTACCTTCATCCTTGCAGGCCGGGTATATTCTTCAATAACATCAATAGGAGAGAAGGGCGCCTTATAATAGAAGGGTGGTTTGGGATGCATAGGCAGCCCACCAACGTAAATTTTAAAATCATCAATTTTCATTTCCTTATTATACCGGCCAATGATGTAATTGCTCATGCCGGGAGCTACACCGGCATCCACTATAGCAGTTACATTCTTTTCTTTGGCCAACGCGTCCAATTGCAGCGCATCTTCCGGAGAGAATGAAATATCAACTACATTTTTACCACAGTTAATTACTGCCTGTAATGAATCAAAACCCATAAATCCCGGAACTGCGACAACTACTAAATCAGCTGGCTTAAGGAAATCTGCATAAGAGGAATATTCTTGTAAATCCTGAATTGCCGTTTGAATACTTTCATTTTTTTCTTTAAGCAATTTCAGGTGCTGTTCATTAACATCCAAAGAAATAACAGAGTAATCTTTTGCAAGGTCAAGAGCTATAGCTCTGCCTACCATCCCGGCGCCGAGAACTGCAATCGTCATAAATGATTATTTTTTACAAAGATGCCGAATTAATTGCTTCCTTTTGATGGAATCATCTGGTAACAACAGAACACTTTAAGGGATTAAAGGATTATCCTTTGGAAATAATCATTAATCTTCATTTGCAACTTAAAATAGATCGAAAGGGTAGAAAAAATTTAATTTTTCATGGTCTCTATTATGAGCCTTCACTTTGAATAGTGAATCAGCAAATCAATTATTCAACTTGAGGCCATGGAACCTTTTCAGAATTTATTCATTTATCCCGTTATTCCTGGTAATGGCAAAGGAAAAACAAAATCAATCACATATCCCCTACCTGCTTTTTTCACATGTTCTGAATAACCTCTCAGGCTCTTAGTAAAGGTTTTTGCAAATTCTTTATTAAGCTTGCCTACAATAGGATCGAGCATGCTTATTTCTTCTTTCAATTTTTCCCTTTTCAAATCATCAAACGGTGCATATTTCTCTACTACTTCCTCAAAATACTTTGTAAATCTCTTATCAACCTCTTTATAATAAGGTACAAGAAAGGGATTTTCTGTAAATGTTTTAAAGTGCGCCATTTTAATTGCTTCGGCTTTTTCCCTCTTGCTTATATCATGATCTCCGCTTGCAGCATATATTGAAAGCAGTACCGGGGCTTTTAACAACTCATTCCACTCATTATTTGTCAATTTTTTGAAACCGTTATTCATTTTCTTTTTTTTTATCATTTCCAATTATATAAAAAGACTGATCTTCTGCTTATAATGCCGCAACATTATATTTCTTTTCCGCCTTATTAATATTCTCAATGCCTTTTAATAATGCATCGGCATTAAACGAAATACTATCTATTCCCTGTTCTACAAGAAACTGAGCAAACTCCGGGTAATCGCTTGGAGCCTGACCGCATAAACCAATTTTTCTTCCTGCTTCTTTTGCTTTATGAATCATAGTTCCAATCATATCCATTGCGGCTTCATTTCTTTCATTAAACAGATCACTAATTATTGAAGAATCTCTGTCGATTCCTAAAGTGAGTTGGGTCAGATCGTTGGAACCGATAGAGAATCCGTCAAAGATCTTTGCAAATTTTTCGGCGAGCATCACATTACTGGGTATTTCTGCCATTACATATATTTCCAGGTTATTCACTCCCTGTTCGAGGCCATATCTTTTCATTACAGCTATTACTTTATTTCCCTCTTCAATGGTTCTGCAGAACGGGATCATTACTTTCACATTAGTCAAACCCATTTCATCCCGCACCTTTCTGATTGCTTCACATTCGAGTCGGAATCCTTCCCTATATCTTTCATTATAATACCGGGAAGCACCGCGAAAACCTATCATTGGATTTTCTTCATGAGGTTCAAAATCTTTTCCGCCAATAAGATTTGCATATTCATTTGATTTGAAATCACTCATTCTTACTATTACATCCTTAGGATAAAATGCAGCTGCTATAGTGGCCACACCTTCAGCCAGCTTGTCTACAAAATATTTCTCCTTATCAGGATAGTGATGGGTCAGTTCTTCAATCTTTTGTTTTACTGAATGATCTTTTAGCTCATTAAATTTTACCAAAGCCATCGGATGTATTTGAATAGTATGCATGATGATGAATTCAAGGCGCATCAAACCAACGCCATCATTAGGATAGAAGGACATTTTGAAAGCTTTGTCCGGGTCGCCGGCAATTAACATTACTTCGGTAGTTTGAGGTTTACGGGAATTTGAAAAATCATGTTCATTGATCCTGAATTTTAATTTTCCCCGGTACACAAAACCAGTTTTGCCTTCCGCACAAGAAACAGTGATCATCTCTCCATCCTTAATATTTTTTGTTGCATTCCCGCATCCTACAATTGCCGGAACGCCCAATTCCCTGGCAACTATCGAAGCATGACTTGTTCTTCCGCCTTCATTGGTTATGATGGCACCTGCGTTCACCAGTATAGGGTCCCAGTCAGGGCTTGTAAGATTTGTAACAACAATATCACCCTTTTGCAATTGGCCCGAATCATCCGGTGATTGTAAAATTCTTGCTTTACCGGTAGCTATTTTGGATCCAACAGCATTACCTTCAGTAAGCTTTTCGCCTTTTTCAAGCAGCTCATATTCTTTTACGATTAACGGATTTTTTTGTGACTGCACAGTTTCCGGTCTTGCCTGTATAATAAATATTTCATTGGTGATGCCATCTTTGGCCCACTCCAGGTCCATTGGCCTTTGATAATGTTTTTCAATTATCATTGCCCATTTTGCAAGCTGCTTTATTTCTTCGTCATTCAGCACATATTGTTCCTGTTTTTCTTTTGGGGTGGGGATGTTTACTACAGGGTTTTCAGGATCATTGCTGTAAATCATTGTCTGGTCTTTTTCACCTACCTTTTTCTGAATGATCGGATTTTTTCCTTCCAGAAGGGTTGGCTTAAATACAAAAAACTCATCTGGTATTACTGTACCCTGAACGATGTTTTCTCCTAAACCCCATACTCCGCTGATATGAATGATATCCCGAAAACCTGATTCCGGTTCCAGGGTAAAACATACACCTGAGGAGGCTTTGTCTGACCGGACCATTTTTTGAATGCCGACAGACAGGAGTACTTTTTCGTGAACAAAACCATTGTCTTCACGGTATTTAATAGCCCTGTCTGTATATAGTGAAGCAAAACATTTTTGTACTGCTATCAATAATTCCTTTTCTCCTCTGATGTTAAGGTAACTGTCTTGTTGCCCTGCAAAACTTGCCTTGGGCAAATCTTCGGCTGTGGCGCTGCTTCTAACGGCAACTTCAAAATACTTACCACCACATAAAGTTTTATAGGCATCCAGAATAGCTTTCTGCAAATCTTTGGGGATTTCAGCTTCCATTAATAGCTTTCTTGCTTTTGCTCCCAGTTCCCTCAGATTTGAATAATTTTTCCTATCTAATTGTTGCATTAAATCTTTCAGCTTTTCCTGCAGTGAATTATGTATCAGGAAAGTCAAGAAAGCTTCGGAAGTAACTGCAAATCCGTTGGGTACCGGAATACCGGCAGTGGATAGTTTTGAAATCATCTCTCCCAGGGAGGCGTTTTTCCCGCCAACTGAGGCAATATCATTGATGCCTGTGTCTTTAAAATGCTTAATATACTGTTTCATAAAATATTTTTTTTAATTTTTAGTGGTGTAATGCCATTATGGGTATAGGGCTGTACAATACAAATTGCTTAGTATGGGTCTTGTGAATTAATTTGTCGACGAGGCTGTGGCGCTTAGGTAAAATGATCAATAAATCAATGTCATTTTTCTCTGAAAATTCCATAATCCCTTCATCTAAATCAGGGCTGGTAACGAAATGATAAATAGGTTTTAAATCAACCAGCATCTCTTGCACCAGACCGGATTCATAAATGGTATTCGGATCAAATTCCCTTTTCTTCGCGATATTCAGCACGTATAGTTTGGCATCGAAATCATGAACCAGCGATTTTATTTCATCCACAGGCATCGTGTCTACTACATGGTCAAAATCGCAGGCCAACCCGATTTTTTGGATAGAAGAAAAATTAGCGCCAGGAGGTACGGTGATCAGAGGCCACATTAAGTGTCTCATTGCATGAATGGTATGGCCGCCAAAAAATAAACGATCAGCAGCCGTGGTGCCCTGGCTACCCATTACAACTACAAAAGGATTTAATTTTTTGCAAAAATTATTAAGCTCCTCAAAAAATGAACCGAGCCTGATATCTGTTCCGATATTTAATTTTCCTTTCGTTTTATCTATTAATTTTTGCTTCAGCGCATTCATTTCCCGCTCAATGTCCTGCTGAATTTTTTCAGGATTTTCAACAACTGCAACTTCATTATAAGTTACCTGAATTTGATAAATGTGTATGAGCAGCAAATTTGCATGTAATGTGAGCGCCATTTCTGCAGCGTATTCCGCTGCAGTGGAAGCGGCTGAAGAGAAATCTGTGGGAACTAATATTGTTTTCATAAAACATGTTTTTTGTTAGTTTCTACCATTGCAAAATAGCTTTGGCCGTTAAAATTTATTGTTTGCTTAGGTACCGGATTTACCTTTTTTTTTTCAATACTCAAATTGTCAATTTAATAATGAGCAATAAAAATCGGTTGAGAAATTGTCTTAATGATAGGTTCAGCCTGGCTACTCTTAAAAAATCTCGAAATGGCATTTCTTCCGTAAGCTCCCATTATTAAGAAAATATTTTTCCTGGTATACAGGTAGTCAAACAACTTCATGCCTGGTTTCCCTTTTAGAACTTCAAAAAGATAGTCTGCATAGTGTGTTCCAAGCCATTCCTTTAGTTTAAGTTTATCCCTGTCTTCCCATTCCCCGGACCGGTTTACCCTCAGTATCGTTGCTTTCTTATTATTAAATTCAGGAAAAAGATAAGTGAATTGTTTCATCGCATAAATGGATGATAATGATCCGTTATAGGTAAAAATTATTTCGTCAATTGCTTCAAAATTTTCTGGGGCAACAACTACAGGACATTCCGTTTTTTTGAGGACGTCCCGGACAAATTCAGTCGGGATCCCTTCATATTGTTGGCTAAAGGATGTTTCTGTATCTACTACCACGAAGTCAGCATATCGACTTTCTTCAATAAGGTCATCGGCCGGAATGCCGTGATCACGATGCATTTTATAATTGACGCCCCTGCTTGTGCAACCCTCTTTAAAATAATTAATATTTCTTTCTATGAAGGCCATTTTTGCCTTGTAACTTTCTGATTTTTCATCAGGCCCCCATTCCATATAAGGCATACCATCTGCTTCCATAAGCACCGGCCTGTCTTCAGGCTCCAGGTTCTCGAGGAATACGCCAGTCAGGTCTGACTTTGTGAGACGGGCAAGATAACAGGCAAAATCCAATGCATTCTTATCCGGATTTAAGGCGTCAATTGCAAGTAATATCTTTTCCATTTGCACATTTTTATCAAAGCTATGAATGGCGGGAGTTTAATTATATGATGGACGTTAGAGGAAATAATGATTTTGATCAAATGAAAAAGGAGAATTTATTGCCAGTCAATGTAAGGATTTTCAGTATTATTATTTTCCAGGGATTTCTTTCTCCCACCAACAATTCAATTAGTTTTAAAATGGGAAATATAGATACTCCACTTCTCCCTCCCGGTAGATCAATTCGGTAATAGGGGGATTTCTAAATGAGCATAGCTTTTAAGGATTAATCTCATGCTATAACTAATGTTAAGAGAGCCAAAATCATTAGTATTATGATAAGCACTATTGCCCCGGTATTTTCGAGCTTCAGTTTGAGTTTCATAATTATATTTTTTATTTGAATGCTAATTATTTATTTCCCTCAATATTATTTCCAACTCCTAGTGGTCTAAATCAGAAATTCCTATCCTCTGCCGCTATTAAACTATTTCATTTTTATCATATCATTTGAAACCAGGTTATTTTTCCTTTAACCAGTCTTTTGCCTTTTGTAATTCATCATTGGAATACGTTCTCAAATACTCGGGCAACAAAAAACCCATTGCTTTAATAGTATGATTCAGCCACGCAATATCAGATAGCACTGCGATCTTTTCCCACCTGAAATAATGCTTTAAACCTGCCAGAGTATCATCCCACATGGCGCCTAAGTCTATTAAAGTCTTATCAGTAAAATGACAAATCAACTTTAATTTGGATTGTTGTTTTGAGTATTTATCAATGGCAGGAAAAATAATATTTTCATATTCTTTAGCTGAGACCTTACCTGAAAATTCAAATCCCAAAATATTTTCGGAGAGATTTTCCATTGGCTTAATCATGATATATATCTTTTCTTTTAGTACCTAAAGGTTGAAAAAATCTTAATCTTGAAATATGAAAGCTGTCAGCAAAACAGATGATAGCCATCACTCTCTTTGCTTGAAGATCCGATATGTTAAAGTCGCAATAATTTCAATACTGATTTGAAGGCCAGTTATTTTGAAATAATTATGGCAATCATAAAATACTCTTTGAAATTATTTGTAAACTATTATCAAAGTTATACAGGTAAATTTTGCCAGTATCCAGGTTCAGGTTAGCTATATCATCATCACTAATGTTATCCAATTCTTTCATAATAGCCCGTAAGCTGTTGCCATGTGCTACGATCAAAACGTTTAACCCTTTCTTTAGATCTGGTACTATGGTTTCTTGAAAAAAAGGCATGGCCCTTTCGAGGGTATCTTTAAGACTTTCTCCGTCGGGGGGAGCTATATCATAACTTCTTCTCCAGATATGAACCTGTTCATCGCCATACTTCATGGCAACCTCTGCCTTGTTAAGGCCTTGAAGATCGCCGTAATTTCTCTCATTCAGCGCTGCATTTTCCACCACAGGAATGTCTTTATTCTTATTTACTTCAAGAATAAAATGTAAGGTGTCAATGGCCCGTTTCAACTTCGAGGTATAGGCCACGTCTATCTTGTAATTTTTCAATTTTTCGGCGGCCTCTTTGGCTTCCTTAATTCCTTGTTCACTCAGGGGAACATCCAACCATCCGGTAAAAAGGTTTTCAAGGTTATACACACTTTGTCCGTGGCGGATCATTAGTAAGTCTGACATAGTTTTTATGAATTTTATTTTTCCTTATTTTTTAAGTGTTAAGGGTATCATCCATCCGTTACCTTTTAAAAATTCAATCAACCCCGGATCGTTAATAGACATTGGGGGAAGCCAAAGATCAGCTACCCGCTCTCGTTTCCACCAAAGCCCTCCTGAATTTCCCGGCTCTGTAAAAGAATACTTATACAATACTGCCCTTATATAACGGGGTGGTCTAGCCGGAAATGGATTGCCGGCAAAAAGCCCTACTGCATTTGGGTTGTTATGCAGCAGTTTCCACACAAGATTGAGCGTCCACGGGTATTGCTCAGCGGTAGACATAGAAGCAAACCACATTTGCCAGTCTAAATGCAACTGGTAGGGTGCAATCTGAGGAGGTCTAGTGTCGAGTCTTACAGGAAGGGCCTTATAAACATAAGGTTTCCAGCTGGCGCTATCTCCGGGGTTTTGATCCATTGTTCCTTCAAAAACCACATTCCATCGATCTTCGCCCACCGTCCCAAATGCCCCATAAGTATTTACCAGATCTAAAGGATCAAATGAAGTATTCATAATCTGCCGGGGCGACAACATATTATACACTGGCTGTATACTAAGAAGGCCAACTATAACAGTAACCGTCCATGCTGAGATCATCATTGGTTTTGAGGGTATAGCTTCAGATGCTGCGGCTTTTGCTTTATCTACAATTGAGCGGGGGAGTAATTTTGACCAGAAACTATCGTCAAAACAAGCTATTGCGGGAAGAATTGTTAACCAATTAAAAAATGAAAGATTTCCACTTAGAATAAGTGTAAGCTGGAACAGGATGATTACCGAACCTGCAATATGGCGGGCAACACGAGGCCAGAAAAGAAACCATGGCGCAACGAGTTCTGCAAGAAAGTTGAACCAAACACCCATTTTCAGAACAAACCTGGGAAGAAAATGAAACCAGCGGCTCAGCGGTCCCGGTAGAGGCTGTGTTTCAAAATGGTAATATAGTGCAGTTCCATTGCGCCAGATTTCATCGCCCCGAATTTTAATAAGGCCTGCACCTAACATGATGCGAAAGACAAGCCAGCGAAAAAGCACAATAACCTGGAAAGGCGTTTCCCGCTTTGGAAATGGTCTCATGTCTATTAAGGGGCACAGGAAGATGGCGAGAAATCCTGTTTCCAAAATCTGGATCTCCCAACCATATCCATACCATTCCTGCCCTGCATGAACAATGGACATATAGAGCAACCAAAGAACCGTAAGTATCGGGGCATTTGCATAGCCAGCCAATACAACCAGGGCCAATATAAATCCAATCCATGATACCGTTAGCAACGCAGTATCTGAATGAAAAAACCAAAAAAGGGAAGGTATATTGAAGAATCCTGCGCTGGTGGAACCAAGAGACTCACGCACCTGGCCAAGATAATTGCTTACTGGAAGCAGGCCATCAGACCCTATTAGTGGGACTATCTGGTTGATAGCTACCAAAAAAGCTACCGAATAGATGGCGCCCAACAGCCGAAGCATCATAAAACGGGTAAGCCAGTAGGTTGGCTGTGTAGCCTCAACAGTTATATCCGTTTGTGATTCGTTTTCCATCTTGATTTCAACTTTTGTTCATGCCCATTCCTGCTATTTTTTATAACTGGATTTTTCCCATTTCCGGTTTCTCTCTTCCGGCAGATCAATACCATTTTGCCTGATATAATTTTTGTGTTTCCAATATTTCAAATTAGAAGAGCTATATGATGATTTTTATTTTCAAAATAAATAATTATTATTTCTGCCAGAGTATCAGGTTATTTTCCAATGGCACTGAAATGCCTTTGTATTGTGGAAAAATACGGGCAGTATAATCTGCTGCAAGTCTTTTTGTGCGCACCTGTGCATAATAAATGTGTTCTTCTGCCAGTACTGAACTGGAATCAAATTTCATAATTATTTTTTCTGGCACGGCGCTGTTAATACCATTAGCAAATAATTCTACCAAAACATCCCCGTGACTTATCCCGTTCAACAAAACATGAAGATGAAACATGTATCCATCTTCTAAGTTATCTATTGATATATTACCGAATCGTACGCCACTCCATTTGGTCAAAAGTTCTCTATGGCTATTTATAATTCTTCTTCCTTCAGCACCTTTTTTGGCCGACCTTTTTACAAAATGTTTTGCTGAAGGCAAATAATATTTTTCGGTATACTGACGAACAGTTCTATTAGCTGAAAAACGAGGCGTTAGTATTGCCATGCTATGCCGCATCTTTTCAATCCATTTGCCCGGTATCCCTTCTTCACTACGGGAGTAAAATGCAGGAATCACCTCTTGTTCTAATAAGTAATATAATGCGCCTGCTTCCTCCGCATCCCAATCAGGGTCCTCGCCTCGTTCCTTCCTGTCTCCGATTGCCCAACCTACTTCAGGAGTGTATGCCTCTGCCCACCATCCGTCCAATTCTGATAAATTGATACCTCCATTCACGAGAACTTTCATACCACTTGTTCCGCAGGCTTCCCACGGCCTTCTTGGTGTGTTGATCCATACATCTACTCCCTGCACCAAATGCTCGGTCAACAACATATCATAATCACTTAAAAAAACTATATGATTGTATAAATTATGTTGACTGATAAACTGAACCCACTGGCGAATTAATGCTTTGCCTGATTCATCGAAAGGGGGTGCCTTTCCGGCTATCACTAATTGAACAGGAAAGGAGCGGTTAGTCAGCAGTCGAATAAACCTTTCAGGGTCATGCAAAAGTAAATTCGGTCTTTTATATGGAACAAAACGCCTGGCAAAGCCTAACGTCAATATATCAGGATTGAAAACCTTCCTGGTTATTTCAATGATTTCTTGTGTTTGGCGGGTAAAGGCCACCTGCCTTTCAAATCTTTTTCGAATATAGGTTACCAATTCATTCCTCGACTTATTTCTGAAACGCCACAAATCCTCATCCGAAACTGAAAAAATATCATTTTGAATTTTTTCAAGGCCGCCTCTCCATCGATCTTTCCCACAGGATTTGGTCCAGATTTCGTCCGCAAATTGTGAATCCCAACTTGGCATATGCACTCCGTTAGTAACTGATCCTACTGGTACCTCGTTGGTGGGCCATCGTGGAAAAAGGCAATTAAAAAGTTTCCTGCTAACTTCACCGTGCAGGCTACTGACGCCATTCACTGCACCGCTGCCGCGTATAGCGAGATAGGCCATATTGAAATTTTCTGAATAATCTTCCGGATGCTGCCTGCCCAGTGCGAGCAGATCATTAAAATCTATGCCAAGTTCCCCCCTTGAATAGTCCCCGAAATATTGCCACATTAATGAAGGGCTAAAATGATCAAAGCCTGCAGCTACAGCAGTATGAGTTGTAAAAAGATTTCCGGCCCTGGTTATTGCCAAAGCTTCCTGGAAAGTGACGCCATTATCTTTTCTAAAATCGCAGGCTCGCTCTAATACAAGGAAGGCTGAATGACCTTCATTCATGTGGCAAACTTCAGGATGAATATTAAGCGCACGCAATAATTTCCACCCGCCTATTCCCAAAATGATTTCCTGTTGTATTCGAAGTTCAGGTCCGCCTCCATATAACTCACTTGTAATACCACGATGAGCAGGCAAATTCGCCAAATCATTACTGTCCATCAGGTAAAGTTTGATTCGTCCTACCTGCACCTGCCAGGTACGCAACCAGACTGGATAACCAGCCAAGGAAATTTTCAATCGCAACCATTCACCATTGGGTAATCTCAGTGGAGTAACTGGCAATTGACCTGGATCATTGTATGGAAAATGTGCTTCCTGGTTGCCATATTGATCAATAACCTGGTGGAAATAGCCTTGCTGATAAAGCAGGCCAACGGCAACAACAGGCACTCCGAGGTCGCTCGCCGATTTCAGTTGATCGCCTGCTACATTACCTAATCCGCCAACATATATAGGAAGAGCTTCATTGAGCATAAATTCCATGCTGAAATATGCAACATGGGTAAGGGATGTATCTTGATGATTTTTCTGAAACCATGTTTCCCTGGAGAGATTATGTTCCTTTAATTTGCCAAGTTCTTTCATTTTATTGCGAAAGGGAGTGTCCGAAAGTAATTTCTTGAGTTGGTCGCGTGATACCGTTTGCAAAACGATCCACGGGTTATTGGTGAGTTCCCAAAGGTCAGGATCAAGTTGTTGCCATAATTCATCTGCTTCGTGATTCCATGACCATCTCAGGTCCATTGCAAGCCCGGTCAGTTCATCGACCCCTTCCAAATCCTTGGGTAAAAGACCATATAACTGGCTTGTAATATCTTTTTGATCATTCATGAGTGTAGAGTTTTAAGGTCTCCTTCTGGGGGTAAATCTCTCGCCTTTAGGCGAAGACTTAAGTTTGATACTTTTGTGTGATGCAAAATTACCGGAAAACATCACATAGCACTTATGATTATAAATATCATATTGTTTGGATAACGAAATATCGTAAAAAGGTAATGGTTGGGTTGGTTGCCGAGAGGGTTAGGGAATTGATAAGACAGATTTGCAAAGAGCATGAGGTAGAGATTGTAAAGGGTCAAGTATCGCGGGATCATGTTCATCTTTTTGTTTCGATACCACCACATTTGGCCATAAGTAAGTTGGTGCAATATCTAAAAGGTAAGAGCTCTTACAAGATTTTGCAGGAAAATAAACAACTGGCCCGGAAATTTTGGGGAAGACATTTATGGTGAAGGGGATATTTTGTAGCGACGTCGGGCAACGCGACTGACGAAGTAATATTGGAGTATATCAAGAATCAAGATGTTGAGAATACGGATGAAAGCTTTATGGTGGCGGAGGGCCTTTAGTCGGCTTCAGCCGAATAAGCTAACAAATCTTTCGGCTTTTAGCCGAAAGTCGTTTAATTTGTATAGATACTGAAATGAATCATAAGAGCTTTTCTTCAATATTTTGGCGGGTTGCAGGATAAACCAAACCATAATCGGGTAATAATAATTTTTTATCTTTCTGACGGTAATTAACTCGGCTAAGTAAATGGGTTATTAAAGCAATGTGTGCGTCTTTCTTATTATTGGCATTTACTACAAACCATGGCGCATGTCTGAAATTTGTCCGCGACAGCATCTCATTCCTTGCTTCTGAATAATCATTCCAGTGATGCTGGGCTTCGAGGTCAATCGGGCTGACCTTCCATTGCTTCAATGGATCTTTCTCGCGGTCTTTAAGTCTCTTTTGCTGTTCACCTTTACTGATATCAAGATAGTATTTCAAAATTATGAAACCAGATTGAGTAAGCATCTTTTCAAACAGATCAACCTCTTTAAAAAATGACTGATATTCTTTTTTGGTGCAAAAACCCATCACTTTTTCCACTCCTGCACGGTTATACCAGCTCCTGTTAAGCAGCACAAATTCCCCTAAAGCAGGCAAATGAATGGAATAGCGCTGGAAATACCATTCATGTACTTGCCTTTCAGAAGGCTTGCCCGGCGCCACTATCCTGGTTTCACGCGGACTGAGATGCATGGTTATCTCTTTAATGGTTCCATCCTTCCCTGCTGCATCCCTGCCTTCAATGATTACGAGCAGTTTCAAACCTGAAGCAATGATTTCTTTTTGAAGCTTCACCAATTCGATGGAGAGGTCATATAATAATTTTTTCCTTTTCTTTATCATTGTAATCGGTTTAGCTGTTACAATTTTTCCGGAATATTTTTTTCCCATTTAAAGAAAGATAAATGAAATGAGTAAGCCGATCACTATCAAAATTCCGAAGGCAACAATTAACTGCTTCCTTATTGATTTATCACAAAGTGTAATTCCATAAATCATTTTAAGCAGATTATTACTTGTAGAAGCATTTACAATAGCTACTACCAGGAATATATCAGCCAAATTCCATTTACTTTGAAGAAGGTTGAGTATAAAGGGATCAATGTCGGTAACTCCCACAACAAAGGAGAGTACATTAATGCCTCCCGTTCCATAATTTCTGGTAACAAATCCTGTAATCACTGAAAAAAAGATAAACAGCCCTGCAAAAATAAAGGCGGTTTTGAATTCCAATGGATTGGTATGGACATTTATTAATGGAGATGTAGTATTTGAAACAGCGGAAGACTTGTAAATTCTTAAATAATACAGAGCTATTAAGCAGGATGCCAGGATAAGCATCCCGAAAAAAGGAGCCAATTTCAAAGCAATATCCTTATTAAAGATATAAGCCAGTAAGAAGATCCTCAGATACATCATAGTTGTTGCAAGGATAATTGCAGAAATGACCCTTTTGTCCCCAGACATTTCCTTACTTTTTCTTGCAAGAATAAAGGTAGTTGCTGTGCTGCTGTATAGTCCTCCCAATATACCTGTTAAAATAATTCCGGATTCAGGGAAGACAAATTTCTTGAGCAGGTAACTAAAATAAGAAATGCCGGAAACGGCTACAATTGCCAGCCAAAATTTATAGGGGGAAATATTGATAGCGGCTGAGATAGGCTTATCAGAGAGTAATGGAAGAATTACTCCGGCCAGCACCAAAAATTTTGCTAAGGTTATGAACTCATGATTGTCAAATTTTTTCGAGAATTCAAATAGTGTTTCTTTTATTTCCGTTATTACCAATACACATACAACTATTAAAAGTACCAGCCATACATGTTGCGTATAGACCAGTGGCGCAAGGCAATAGGTTATGATGGCTGTAACCAGGGAAGTGATACCGTAAGTTTTTTGTTCCTTAATTTTTCCCAGGTAATAAATTGATAGTAATACGGATACCACTGCTCCGCCGCCAAGAAACAGAAACATAGTATTGGGACTAATGATGTAAAGGATAAATCCTAAAATTCCAATAAGTGTGAAGGTTCTGTCTGTGCCAAAGCGGCTTTCAAACTGCTGCTCTATGTAATGGACTCTTTGTTCCAGCCCGATAAGGAGTGAAAATAAAACCACGAGCAGAAACTTTATGATATCCGGGGGTATGAGTTTTATAATTTCCTGGAACATCTTAATCCTGCAAAGATTTAGTAAGGATGAATAAATAGATCTTCATTTCCATGCCTGAATTTAATGACTTTTCCAATGGCGCACAAACTTACCCTACCTAAAATGACTTTCCTGTGATATTATAATAATATCCTAAGCTATTAATCTTTATTCTGCTGATGATAAACCAATGTATTAACGCTTGAAAAATTGAGACATGTCTAATCCCCGGAGATCCATTTTTTTGCCTTATCCAGGTCAGCATTTGAGAATACATAAAGCTTGCAGAAAAACAATAAGCCATAGAATTTTGCAAAACTATTGATCATTGGGTGATCTGAAACTAATGCAACCCTATCCCATGACGTTAGATGTTTAAATCCGATTTTGGCATCGTCAATCATGGCGGAAAAATCGAAACCTGTATAATCTTTTCCCAAATCATATAGCATCCTTATTTTCTTGTTTGTTTGCAATTTCTCTTCAACAGCGGGAATCAATACTGTTTCATAATCCTTTCCGGTAATTTTTCCTTCTGCAGTAACACCCAGCACATTTGGAGGTAAATCATTTATTATTTTGAGCATGATTTTATAATTTAACAGTCATTAATAATCTTCCCAAATTGCAGGAGAGATTTATTTACGGTCAGCACTCAAATGTAATCTGTAGGCAATGAGCCATAAATGATTTCTGTTGCGGCATTGGGTGATACCCGTCATGTTTTTGTTTCATAATTACTTTGTTAACTATTTCCGCAGAGAATTAATGTATAAGCCCATGGTCATTTGCAAATGTTTATGAAATGCTGATCACAATCCTGATTGCTCCAGGCTGATAAAGATCAGTTTCCCAAGTGCTAAAAATCATGACCCTCATTTTTCTAATACCATAATTTTAGAAAAATTAAAAACCAAGGTGATGAAAAAAGTGATCATTCCGTTTGATGGAGGAAATTTCTCGAATGGTGCATTTTCGTTTGCTATCGGGATGCATGAGAAAAAACCTGTCTTACTTACCGGCATTTTTTTGCCGCAGGTAGATTATTCCCGTATTTTTTTCTTTCCTACAGCTTTTGCTGCCCCGGCCTATGTGCCCATGGGAGAAGATTTTGACGAGGAAACAATTGACAAGAACGTTGAGGCTTTCAGGGCAGCGTGCACTAAAAATGGAATTGAATTCAGGGTGCACAAGGATTTGCACGATTCTGCAATTCAGCAATTAACCAAAGAAAGCAGGTTTGCCGATCTCATGATAGTAGGCAGCGAAGTATTTTATACTGGCGGGAGCGCAGGAACCATAGAGTATCTGAAAGATGCTTTGAGAAATACAGAATGCCCGGTGGTAGTGGTGCCGGAAAAATTTCAATTCCCCACAACTATCATCCTTGCTTATGACGGATCCGAATCTTCAGTTTATGCCATTAAGCAATTTGTAAAGACATTTCCTGAATTTTGCAATTTGAAAACAATACTCGCATATGCCGGGGATGAAAAACACCAAATTCCTGATGAGGCTTTAATAGAAGAATATGCTGCAAGGCATTTCGTAAATCTGATTGTTAGCAAGATCGCAGGTACTAATAAAGATAATTTTAATGAATGGCTGGCAAGGCAGGAAAATCCTTTACTTGTAAGCGGTTCATTCAGTCGCTCAGGGATATCTGAATTATTCAGTAGTAGTTTTATTACCAGCACAATTAAAGATCACCAATTTCCTATCTTTATTGCACACCATTAATATTTTTTATGACAAAAATTATTGCTGCTTTCGACGGTCTGAAATATTCAGAAGTAACCACGGCTTATGCACTGGACATAGCCAAACAATGCAACGCTCATTTGGTAGGCATTTCCCTGGAAGATTTTACTTACCGGGGTTTTGCGCTCAATGACATTGTTGATCAAAAAGGTTTTTCGGAAAAGAAGATGAAAGAATTGATAGAAGAGGATAAGAAAACGAGAAAAGTTTCTTCCCTGAAGTTTGAAGAAGCTTGCCGGAATGCGAATATTCCATATACGATTCACCACGATAAAAATATTGCGCTCAAAGAGCTACTTCATGAAAGTATATATGCTGATTTGCTGATCATCGATTCAAAAGAAACGCTTACGAAATACAAAGAAAGTAAGCCCACACGTTTCATCACTGACCTGCTGGCTGATGTGCAATGCCCGGTATTATTAGTAACGAGGGAATATAAACCAATTCAGAAAATAGCCCTGCTATTTGACGGCGAACCTTCGGCAGTATACGCAATAAAGATGTTCAGTTATCTTGGCGGATCCTTAAAAAAATTGCCTACCGAAGTAATTACCGTAAAAGAAGATGGAGAAAAATCAAAGCCGGGTGAGAAGAAACTGATGGATGAATTGATGAGAAGGCATTTTCCGGAAACGCAATATGTCACCTTAAGTGGTGATGCAGAAACTGAAATTGTAAAGTACCAAGAAAATCAGAAACAACATACCTTAATTGTAGCAGGTGCATACAGGAGGGGCGCTGTATCGCGTTGGTTCAGACCAAGCATGGCAGACGCACTAATGATCAGTTTGAAATACCCGATATTTATTGCCCATAATAAAGGGTGATAGTAGCCGGATGAAAGTTTATTATTTTTTTGCAGTATTAAATAAGTGATCCTTATTTTAATTTTCCTGCCAAAAATATTGCCAGCAAAATAATTCAGACAAGCTTCATTTAATAATAATAAATTTTGGAACATAAAATATATTGCCAAACATGGATTCGCTTACACATATAGCTTTAGGGGCTTGCATTGGTGAAGCATTTTTTGGAGAGAAGATTGGGAAAAAGGCGATGCTGTGGGGCGCCCTGGCGCAAAGTATTCCGGATATAGATTTTGTTGCTCAGCTCTGGATGAATCCCGCCGCGGCGTTGCTGGCGCACAGGGGTTTCACGCATTCGATTCTCTTCGCAATTATTATAACGCCTTTTCTCGCCCTCGTAGCAGAAAAGTGGCACCGGCCGCATATTATTTCTTTCCGTAAATGGACCTTCTTTTTCGCCCTGCAGTTAATCGTTCATATTTTTATTGATGCCTTTAATAATTATGGAGTGGGTTGGTTTGAGCCCTTTAGTCATTACCGAATTTCATTTAACACAATTTATGTAGCAGATCCGTTCTTTTCGATATGGCCGGGAATTGCATTTGTGGTGCTTTTGCTTACCGGCAGAAAAAATGTGTACAGAAAATTCTGGTGGCGATTCGGTATCATTATGCCCACCCTTTACATGGCGTATTGCATAGAAAACAAAATGAACATAGATAGGGAAGTAAAAGAAATTGCCCAGGACCAAAGTCTGAAATTTTCCGTTATGCTAACCACGCCAACACCGCTTAATAACTGGTTGTGGTATATTATTCTGGCAAGCGACAGTGGATATCATATTGGTTTCCGCTCAGTGTTTGACAATAAAAAGAAAATTGATTTTCATTATTTTCCGCGTAATGATTCCTTATTGAAGCCATTTCGTAATAGTGAAACCTTGCAAAAACTCGTTCGATTTTCTAAAGGATATTATTCCGCCGAAAAATGGAGTGACACTTTAGTATTTAATGATCTACGCTTTGGCCAGATCGTTGGATGGTATGATCCCAAAGAAAAATTTGTATTTCATTATTTTCTTCAGCACGCTAACAAGCTGTTGGTGCAGCGCGGACGCTTTGAAAATTGGGACTGGATCACTTTTAAATCCCTTATTGCAAGAATAAGAGGAGATTAAAAAATGTGTGACTTCATTTCGAGCTTACCGGCAGCAATAACCCCGGAGAATAGAATATCAGGCACTTTCAGCATCTCTGCGGAAATAAAATGTAAATAACTTCAGTACGATTTTTATAAAAAGGTAAGAAGAAAATTGCAATAGTTTCCTGCCTAATCCTTTAGAAGCTGAATAATTTTCCTCGGTTACTTTGATACAATCTTTTTCAATTATTTCCTCCAGGTCGTTCTTAACACTTTGTGCAAAAAGCTTATTTCTCACATCGAGGTTTAGTTCCATGCTGGCATGGGCGCTGATATTATTTACATTATAAGAGCCAACCGTAACCCGGTGCTCATCAGTAACTGCAATTTTAGCATGAAGTACCCTTGGTTGATATTCATAAATCTCAATGTTGTTTCTTAGCATCCAGGCGTAGAGGTAGCGTTCCGCATTTTTTGTTATGGCTACATCACTCCGACCAGCGAGGATGATTTGCACCCTTACACCCCGCTTGGCAGCTTTTCCCAATCTCCATCTCAAATCCCAGCCGGGCAAAAAGTAGCTGCACATGATAACAATGGATCTTTGGGAATTATTAAAAAGTTCAAAATAACTCCTCCAGATCTGGTTTCGCCGCCTTACCCAATCGTTAACGCGTACACGAACAGAGCGGTAATCTGCAGTAGGGATTGCTTCCAGAAATTCTTCAATATCACCGGGAAGTTCAGGCGTTTGTATTTTGGAATTCCTCCACAATTTGTTGCAGTGGTCAAATAATTGAACCGCTGCCTCTCCCTGTACATAAAGGGCATAATCCATCCATGCCGGCTTGCCCGGGAGGTCATTATACTTGTCTGAAATATTTATTCCTCCAACCAGGGCGTGCTTTCCATCTATTACGGCAACTTTTTTATGCATGCGTCTGCCAAAATAAAACCGGTTACTTCTAATAAGGGGTTCAAAGAATCTAAAATAGATACCTGCTTCACGCAATTTGGAAATGTAGGATTTAGAAATTCCCCGGGAAGCATATCCATCGGCAATAAAATAAATCTGCACATTTCTGCTGGCTGCATTAATTAATGCATCGCCAATCATACTGCCCGTTTGGTCATCATTGAAAATATAAAATTGCAGGTGAACAGAAAATTTTGCAGCATTGATCAGCTCAGGTAAAAGGCTGAAATATTCACTTCCACCCCCGATAAGCTTCACCCTATTCCTGAAAGTATATTTCATTCTTCTTTTACGGCCTGCTGACATTTTTATTTTTTGGGATTGCTGATTTTTTAATTATACCAAATTTATCATTTATTATGATCAGGATTAATAATTCTGATAAGTATCAAATAAATGAATGATCGCTATCATAGAGTTATTTAAGGCCTAAGGATAACTTTATGTAAATTCTCTGAAATGAATCGCCCCAAATCCATCAGAAGGGTTGAAAGAATTGCTTCGGTTGAGTATATGCCGTCTGTGTCAATAGTATTGCCTTTTTCTCCGGTTACGATGCTGAAGCAGGAACTGGATATGAGAATTAAGAATATTACCACTAAAGTTGAATCCATGCTCATAAAAGAATATACTTCTCAAAAGGCTATGCCGGTTATCTATAAATTAAAAAATGTTATAAAGAATCTGAATTATTATACCCATAAAAAAAGCCTTGTAATTTTTGTGTCTCCAATGATAGAAAAGGTTTTTTACCTGGGAATGGATATGAATGAAAAAGTTTCTGTGGACCCTGGTTTTAAGATGGCTGACCTGGTAAATCTGAAAAAAGAGAAGAAAGAACATTTTATTCTTGTTTTAAGTGATCATTTTTCGAGAATGTTCCAGGGTAGCGGCAGTGAACTAAGATTGATTAAATCAAATACCCTGGTTGAAATGGATGAAAATAAAAATGAAGGAATCGGACATGTGAACTCCTTCTTAACCGGATTTCAAATGGGGTTGAATCTGGAAAGATTCCTATACCAGATGGATGTGGGCCTTTCCATTATGCTAAAATCATATCAGCTACCTGTGTTTGCCTTAGGTTCCAAAAATATACTGGATCAATTTAAAAAAATAACCAGGAATGATGAATTTATTGTAGAATATATTGACGGAAATTATAATGTGTCAAGCGGGTGCGATTTGATGAATGTTACCAAACACTTTCTTGACAAATGGTATATAATAAAGGACCGCTTCCTGATGAACCTCGTTAAGAAATCTAAATTAAGAAACAGGCTGGCAGCCGGACTAAATGATGCTAAAAATGCAACCCGGGAAAATAAGGCTGACCTGTTAATTATGGAAAGAAACTATGGGAGTTTAACGAATACTTCCGAAATTTATGATTCGCCAAAAAAGGAAAATGATTTATTCAACCCGGTGTTTTATTTAAAAGATGAGATTGATGAATTGATAGAAAAAATATTTGAAAATGGCGGAGATATAGAGTTTGTTAGCGATGGTGTGTTGGATAATTATGGACACGTTGTTTTGATTGAACCCTGATAATATCGGGTTGTATAAAAAAAAGACCGTTTGAAAACATATTGCCGAATTGAAAATGAAAGCAGTAATGGATCTATAATAGTGAAAGAGTCGGCCGTTGCAAATGAAAAATACCAGAGAGATTTATTAAACCGGTAATACCGGGGATTCCTTAAATGGAAGAATTATTTTTAAATTTATTGTTATGAAAAAGGACGAAATCCATGGAGTGCTGAATGATCATTTTAAGAAAATTGATAAGTATTTTCATAAGATTATGAAGGAATTTGAGGAGGAGGATATTCACATGTTCCGGGTAGAAATAAAGAAGCTCAGGTCCTTTCTTCACCTCGTGGAAATGGAGAAAGAGGAGGGGATCCATTTTAATACAGCAAAGAAACTTAAGACTATATATGGGTATGTGGGTATTACGCGGAATCTCCAGTTGCAAATTAAGTTAATCCGTGAGAGTGTAAAGGATGGAGATGCGCTGCCATCCGAGTATTTAAATAAATTGAAAAAAGAGTTAGGCGAATGGCAAAACAAAATTCGGGATTACATGGGAGAAGAAAATAATTTTTATGATGAGGAAGAACTATTGAGAGCCAGGATGCCTGATAAATTGAAAAAAAAATCAATAACGCAATACATCCGGTTTATGCTCTATAAATTAAACGGGCTGATGAATCATTTATTTGATGATGAGGCTTTACATGGAGTGCGGAAAATACTTAAAGACTTTCATTATAACCGTTCCTTTATTGAAATCCACCTGGCGCCTTTGCCCAAAGGAATTGCAGATGAAAAGGCCACTAAATCATGCATGGACCTAATCGGACTTTTTCATGATAAGTGCATAGAACATGCTCTTCTGCAAACCTATAACGATGAATCAGTCATTAACGATGAAAAGGAATTCTTACAAAAAATTGAGCAGAAGTGGGAAAGGGAAAAAGAAGGACTAAAACAAAAAATTGATTCAAAACTTAAAGTATTGGAGCTCACTGCACAAAAAATTAAATCAGTCTCTTTTGTTGATACCTCCGTTACCTGATTGAGTCTCTGTTCCAATTTTCTGAGGCGGAATTTAAGCCAAAGTATTCTTTGATAAAATCCAACGCACAATTAGGGTACACGAAAGTTGAGTCTTAAAAAACATTAGATATGCCAGAGATCCTAACTATAACATTTAATCCGTGTATCGATAAGAGTACTTCGGTAAGTTCCCTTGCTCCTGAAAAAAAGCTTCATTGCACTGTTCCGACTTTTGAGCCCGGAGGAGGAGGAATTAATGTAGCCCGGGCCATAAAGAAATTGGGAAGTGATGCAATAGCTGTCTACCCTTCAGGGGGGTATTCAGGAAAATTTCTTGACACGCTTTTGCAGCAGGAAGGTATAGTAACAAGGGTTGTTGAAGCAAAAAAACATACCCGCGAAAATATGATCGTAATGGATCGATCCACAAATCTGCAATATCGTTTTGGCATGCCCGGGGAGGATTTAGCAGGAGATGAATGGGAAAAATGTTTGGATTTCATACAGGAAAATGATGCAAAATTTATCGTGGCCAGCGGTAGCCTGCCACCCGGAGTACCGAAGGATATTTTTGCCCGGATCTCAAAAATTGCCAAAAAGAAAAACACCAAATTTATAGTTGACAGTTCTGAAGAGGCCCTGAAACTTGTATTGGAAGAAGGAGTGTATCTTATAAAACCTAACATACATGAATTATGCAAACTTGCCGGTAAAGAAGAATTAATTGCAGGAGAGATTGATATGGTTGCCAAAGAATTAATAGGTAAAACAAAATGTGAAATTATTGTTGTTTCCATGGGTGTCTCCGGCGCTATTTTGGTTACGAAAGATATTGTTCACAAAGTATCTTCACCTATAGTAAAAATAAAAAGCACAGTTGGCGCAGGGGATAGTATGGTGGCAGGCATTGTGCTCAGCCTCGCCAAAGGCTCAAATTTAAAGGACGCGCTTGAATACGGAGTAGCCTGTGGTACTGCAGCTACCATGAGCCCCGGAACGCAGCTATGCAATCCGGCTGATGTAAATAAATTATTAAATATCATGAGGGCCGGGCAAAACTGAAGAAATTCCCTGCTACCTTCTGTTCTCCTTAAATTTTGTTAAAGAACTTTTTCGCTGACTACAATCACTTCTCTAAATGATTATTGTCCTTTATTGATGAATGCATCAGCAATACCTTTACAGCGAAAAATAACTTTAATAATTATTAAAAAAGGAGGACAAAATGTCAACAAAAGAATTAATCAGAAGAAACCAGGGTGACCTTCTCAGCCCTTTAGTATTTAATGATTTGTTCAAGCCTTGGAACGAATGGTTTGATAATGATAACCTGTGGACAGGAACAACCATGCCTGCTGTAAACGTTATTGAGAATAAAAATTCTTACAAAGTTACCTTGGCAGCCCCGGGTTTGAAAAAAGATGATTTCAAAGTTGAAGTTGTAGACAACATGGTTACCATCAGTTCTGAGAAAGAAGAAAATAAGGAAGAAAAAGATGAAAAATATTCCCGCAAGGAATATAATTATTCTTCTTTCTGCAGGAGTTTCACCTTACCCAAAGAAGTTAACAAAGACAAAATCGAAGCAACTTACGAGGGAGGGATCTTAAATTTGGTAATTCCCAAAACGGCAGAGGCGAAAGTTTCTTCTGTAAAAGCAATTGCAGTGAAATAACAGGTTTTCACAGCTCAAAAATCCCTGCCAAATTTCAGGTAGGGATTTTTTATGACATTTATGAAAATGGTTTGAGTGATAATAACAATTGGAATTGCACTACAAAAATTTGGGTTTACGGCCGCCAAAAAGCAATTGATATTAATTAAAATGATGCGCGTATTAAAATAAATCATAATATTAGTTCTATAATGTGGTTCTGTTTTTTTAGTTTTTTTTTAGCACCTGGCCTTAATGCCCAGGATAATTTTCATTTCATAAAATTTGATTTTCCCCGTTCCACCTCAAAGCTGATGTATCCGGCTCTTGTAGAAGATGTTTATCAGATCAGGCTGGGTAAATTATTGTGGTTTGCCCCCGGTGATCAGTCAGCTTCACTCCGGCGATCATTAAAGGATAAAATTGACAGTTCCACTTTCATTGGGCTTAGAAAAATTAAGTACCATGTTGAGGAAATAAATGAAAACGTTGCTACTGTGTTTTCATTGCAGGATAGTTTGGCTGGCGCGAGGATGGACAGGATCTTTACCGATGCAGCCATTGCTTATTGTAAAGATCTTTACGAAGGTGCTGGTATTGATAAATGGATGCTGTATGATGAACTATCCGGCAAAAGTGAAAAAGCCGATAATAATTACCTCGTAACAAATATTGCCGGAATTCTCAATGCAAATGATCTTCTTAATTTTTTATATTCACTTGAGCCGAAGGACCAGGAATATGAATTGCTCAAAAACAAGTTGCTCTCAGCTTTAGATTCTTTATCTTCTTCGAGAAAAAGGCAAATTGCCATTTCCCTGAATTTTTACCGGTGGATGCATCATTTTCATTTTGAAAAATGGATTGTCGTTAATATACCTTCAGCTACGCTGAAATACTATGAGCATAATAATTTGGTTTTGCAAATGAAAGTGGTAGTTGGTAAACCTTCTACCCGAACGCTGCGTTTCGCAGCCAATTGCAACCAGGTTATTTTATATCCCTATTGGAACGTACCCAGGAGTATTGCTATAAAAGAACTGTTACCAAAAATCAAAAGAAATCCCGGGTACATCGATGATTTAAATATGCAGCTTATTGATGAGAGTGGGAATATTGTCAACTATCATGAGTTCAACTGGGGAAAATATAACAGCAATTATTTCCCATTCAGGTTACGCCAATCTACAGGATGCGATAATTCCCTGGGTGTAATCAAATTTAACCTGACTTCTCCATTTAGTGTCTACTTACATGATACAAATTACAAAGGGGCTTTCCTATCTGACAGGCGGTTTATAAGCCATGGCTGTATCCGGCTTGAGAAACCCATTGAATTGGCAAATTATTTATTAAACAATAAAATCGACAGCGCCTTTCTTACAGCCTGCATGAAAAACCAGGAGCCTGTGCCAATAAACCTGGATAAATTGGTTCCTGTTTTTGTAACATACCAAACCGCTGTTGCAAATGACAAAGGAGGGGTTACTTTCTGCAGGGATGTTTATGGACTATTAAAATAAAATTCAATTTATTCAGGAAGTTTTATTTTTAAACATACTAACACTTATGTTTCCATCAATCTGAATTAGCGCCATGGTCACAACAGATAGAAAAAATGAAGGCCTCACGGAAGAACAGGTTTTGATATCCAGGGAGGAGCATGGAAATAATAATATTGATGTTGAGAAACATAGTATCCTGCGCTTTGTTTTCAAAGAGGTGGTGCTTCAGCCCATGTTTATATTACTCCTTGCCGCATGCGTCATCTATTTTATTGTTGGCAGGTATGTCGATGGCATCATTATGCTGGTATCCATATTCATTGTATCCGGAATTTCCCTCTATCAGGAATATCGAAGCCAGGGAGCTGTAGCTGCTCTCAGAAATTTATCGGCTCCCAAAGCAAATGTCTTAAGAAACTGCTTGGAAACAGCCATTCCCACAGAAGATATTGTGGTGGGAGATATATTATTATTGGAAGAAGGTGAGATCATAGCAGCAGATGGTCTGATTGTTTCTTCGCATGATTTTTCTGTAAACGAATCTATCATAACAGGCGAATCCTTTGTTGTTTATAAGGTAGCCGGTGAAAACAATACTGTTTATAAAGGCACTTTAGTAACAAGCGGTATTGCACGGATTAGTGTAAGCGCTGTTGGCAGGGAAACCATGTTTAGCAAAATTGGCTTATCGCTCAGGGAAATAAAGACTGCAAAAACCCCTCTCCAGGATCAAATCAGCTCTTTCATAAAAAATATGATTTGGTTTGGAAGCATCGCATTTATAATTGTCATCGGGTTTAATTATTATATTTCCGGGAATTTTGTACTCTCTTTTTTGCAAGGATTAACGCTTGCGATGAGCATACTTCCTGAAGAGATTCCGGTTGCTTTCAGCACATTCCAGGCTTTGGGCGCTTTTCGGCTGCTCCATAAAAATATAATCGTGAAGCAACCTCATTTTGTGGAAACATTGGGTTCGGCTACTGTTATTTGTGCGGATAAAACCGGAACACTAACCGAAAATAAAATGCAAATCGAATACCTCTTTTCGGCTTCCAATAAAAAATCAGTTTATTGCGATGAGAATTCAGGTTTGCCTTTAACCCTTATAGAATATGCCATGTGGAGCAGCGAATCAAATCCTTTTGACCCGATGGAGAAGGCTATTCATGCTTTGTATGAAAAAACAGCCATACCTGACAAGAGAATGCAATTTAAGCAAGTGCATGAATACCCGGTAGGTGGTAAACCTCCCATGATGACTCACATTTTCAGTAATGATGAAGGTGAAGTAATCATAGCCGCCAAAGGCGCTCCCGAAGCCATTCTGAAATTAAGTTCATTGACTGCATCTGAATTTCATTTCTTTGAAGACCAATCTTTGGAATATGCAAAAAACGGTTACCGTGTACTCGGCGTGGGTAAGGGGATATGGCATGAAAATAAATGGCCCTTATCACAGGAAGAATTTTCATTTTACTTCCTTGGGCTGATAGCCTTTAATGATCCTCCCAAGCCGGGTATGGCATACGTTATTCAAACATTTCATGATGCGGGAATACGTGTAAAAATTATTACAGGTGATTATACCGAAACAGCTTTGGCCATTGCGGATGCCATTAAGCTTGACCACAGCAGGGAAGTCTTAAGCGGCAAGGATGTGATGCAATTATCAAAAGAACAGCTGCGGCAGAAAGTAAGAGAGACTAATATTTTTGCCAGGATGTTTCCGGAGGCAAAATTGAAAGTAATAGATGCATTGAAAGAAAACGGGGAAATAGTAGCCATGACCGGGGACGGAGTGAATGATGCACCTGCGCTAAAAGCAGCGCATATTGGAATTGCTATGGGCAGAAGAGGAGGTGAGGTGGCTAAGAATGCCGCCTCTGTAATACTTACTGATGATGACCTTGGCCACATGACAGATGCCATAGCGCTTGGCAGAAAGATTTATGATAACCTGAAAAAGGCCATCAGGTATATTGTTTCCATTCATATTCCGATCATATTAATTGTCACACTTCCTTTGCTACTGTTTTGGAAATACAGAGATATTTTTTCCCCGGTGCATGTCATATTTCTCGAACTGATCATGGGACCAACCTGCTCCATCATTTACGAAAACGAACCCATGGAGCCCGGAACAATGCACCGGCCTCCACGCCACATGAGCAGCACCTTTTTATCTTACAAACAATTATTATTAAGCATTATCCAGGGCCTTGTAATAACAGCGGGTTGCCTTGGCATTGGTTATTATTATATGCAGGGAAATGACGAATCAACCGTTCGTTCCGTAATTTTCATCACCCTGTTGTTCAGCAATATTTTTCTAACACTCGTTAACCGTTCATTTGATTATTCAATAGGAACTACCAGCAGGTATAAAAATAATTTAGTTCCATTAATAATTTCGATAACCCTTGCACTGATCATATCTTTGCTCACCATGCCATTTATGCAAGGTCTCTTCAGGCTAAGTGTATTATCGGGAAACGCTGTTCTCCATTGTATTTTGGTGGCCCTGGTAAGCACAGCATGGGTAGAAGTCTGGAAAGCTGCCAGAAAGAAAAAACTGGTTATTATATTATAGGAATCTTCAGGTTTTTTTTCACTTTGCCCAGGGCATTATTCTTTTCCATGCATTTTTCTTTCCAGTCTTTTAACATGAGTTGCAAAAAACAGGACCAGGATTAGGGTACTTATAACTATTAAAAAAGAAATGATAAGGCCCGTATGTTGGAAACTCCCCGGTTTTTTTGTTGTATGAAGCGTTTGATTATTCTCCATGGGAATGACATCAAAGGATCCGATTTGGCTGGTTTGATATTGGATATATGAAACGATATTCCTGATATCCATATCACTAAGTTCTGTATGATCAGGCATCACGGTCCTGTTGAATTTTGAGAAAAGTGCCGTAGCGGAACTATCACCACTCTTTATGATTTCCGAAGGAGTACGCACAAATCTTATGATCCAGTCTATTGAGTGCCTCTGCTCCACATTTGCCAATGCAGGTCCGGTAGAATCTTTATCAATCCTGTGGCAGTTCATGCATTTAAGGACAAAAATATTCCTGCCTTCATTTATGGGATCTGCTTTTATTTGGTGCCATGAAGTAAATATTGAGAACACGACTGGCGCCAGGGTGCAAAATTTCATTTTCCAATTTTTGATGCCCGGTAATATCTAATGATCTGCCCTTATATTTTTTCTATTATGAATCTTAATGCTCAATCCGGATTTTTCCTTTTTATGCTTTCATTCATAGCATAGCATAATACTTTACCGCTATTTTATATCAACTGTTCAAAAATATTTGTTTGCCTTGCCCAAAAAAATGATGGAAATTTTGTAGATTATGATTGATATCAGGAAAACCTTTGACTGAAATCAGGAATTCTGAAGTTGCCTGGGACCTTGGTGTTCCCATTTATATCGTATCAAAATACACCTCCGGGGTGCAAAAAGAAATACATTCGTTAAATTACAGCCTCATTTGATCATTGATTTCAGCTTCGCAACTCTATGGTAAAAATAAGTTCCAGGCAGGCCCTGATATATTCTTCAGTTGTATTCCTGTTTTCTTTCTTTCTCAGTTGCTTCTTTTCAGGAGAAAATTTTTCCGGGGCAGGTTTTATTTTTTCTATTTTTCTGACCATTTTTATTGATAACAAATATTCTACCATTGTAGCCGCCGGCTCCGCGGCAATAGCTATTGTTTTTATTTCCGCCTTGCATTCTGCTTTATTCTTTTCAATGGAGTCTTTTTCAGTCAATGTTTTTTTTATATTGATCATTGTGCTCACTGCTATTATATCCCTTTACCTGAAACACCTGCTAAGGCATATGCAGTTTGATAAAACACATATGACCTCTTTATTTGAAAATGCAACTGAAGGCATTATCCTTACAGGAAGCACCGGTAAAATAATTTTGGTGAATCCCGCGGCTGGAAGAGTTTTTGGATATGAAGAAGAAGAACTGATCGGCAAAAAGATTGAAGCCCTTATCCCTGAACGCTTTCTGAAAAATCATGTTCAGTATCGGACAGGGTTTTATCAACAGCCGCAAAACAGGCAGATGGGTATTGGCCTTGATTTGTTTGCCAAAAAGAAAGACGGTAGTGAGTTTCCTGTAGAAATAAGCCTCAGTTATTACCGGGAAGATGATGAAGCGTTCGTTATTGCTTTTGTAGTGGACATCACTGCACGAAAGAGAAATGAAATGAACGCTATCAGGCACCAGCTTGAACTGGAAAAGCTTTCTGCAGATATGAGGCTCCTGAATAGTGAACTGGAACTTAAGGTTGAGGAACGGACTCATGTATTGCAGGAAGCATTATCCAAACTGGAAAAATCGCAAAGAGAATTAAGTGAAGCTCTTGATAAGGAAAAGCAGCTAAATGAAATAAAAAGCCGCTTTGTTTCCATGGCTTCCCATGAGTTCAGGACTCCGCTTAGCACAGTCCTTTCCTCTGCATCGCTTTTGGCAAAATATATAGAAGGCTCCGAGCAGGTTAAAAGGCAGAAACATATTGTTCGTATAAAGGATTCTGTAAATCATTTGAATGAAATTCTGGAAGATTTCCTTTCTCTTGGCAAGCTCGATGAGGGCAAAGTGGCCATGAGCATTGGCAAATTTAACCCTGAAGAATACCTTAGCGATATTATAGATGAAATGAAAGTTCACCTAAAAAAAGGACAGGAAATAATCTTTGATTATTCAGGAAAAGATGAATTTTTTTCTGATCACAAATTATTACGCAATATCAGCATCAACCTGATCGGCAATGCTATAAAATTTTCTGAAGAAAACAAAAGGATTTTTGTTACCTGCAACGTAAATGAGCAAAGCGCGCTGCTTTCAGTTAAAGATGAAGGAATCGGCATTTCGGAGGAGGATCAAAGACATTTATTTTCCAGCTTTTTCAGGGGGCAAAATGCCGCAAACATCCAGGGAACAGGACTTGGTCTTCATATTGTAAAACGATATGTTGATCTTCTGAAAGGTTCAATAACTTTGCAAACAAATTTGGAAAAGGGTTCTACTTTTACGATAGATATTCCTTCACAATATAAAAATTAGTATGAAATCAATATTAGTAATAGAAGATAATGAGAACATCCGGGAAAACACGGCTGAAATACTGGAGTTAGCCGGCTTCAAAGCCCTTACTGCTGAGAATGGTAAAAAAGGAGTAGAAATTGCTCTGAAGGAAAATCCCTCCCTGATCGTTTGCGATATCATGATGCCCGAGCTCGATGGTTATGGGGTGCTTCACCTCTTAAAAAATAATAAGTCCACTGAAAATATGCCGTTCATATTCCTGACTGCAAAGACCGAAAGAACGGATATGCGCAAAGGAATGGAAATGGGCGCCGATGATTATATTACCAAGCCGTTCGATGACATTGAGCTGCTCAAAGCCATTGAAACCCGGTTAAAAAAAGCTGAAATAACCCAAAGTTCCTATCCTGCATCTCCGCAGGGCATTACTTCTTTTTTGGAGGATATAAAGAATAACTGTATAGATAATCTTTCTGATAATTATGAAATAGAATCGTATGCAAAGAAGCACACGCTGTTCTCCGAGGGAAAAAGGCCAAGGTTCCTGTATTATGTCATTAACGGAAAAATAAAAACCTACACTACGGATGATAACGGGAAAGAATATATTACCGACCTGTATTCTTCCGGAGATTTCATCGGGTACAATGCCCTGATCCGTGAAATAAATTACGAAGATGCAGCTACGGTGCTTGAAGATGCTGAATTATTGCAGATTCCCCGCGAAGATTTTATGAAGATGATTTATTGCGATATGAATATTGCCGGCGCCTTTATCCGCATCATGAGTAACAATCTTAAGGAAAAAGAAGACAGGATGTTACAGCTTGCGTACGGTTCCCTTCGCAGGAGAGTGGCCAAAGCCTTAATCGAGATTCAGCAAAAGTTTAGCCGCGACAAACCAAATCAGTCAATCGATATTTCAAGAGAAGACATTGCCCACTATGTAGGTACTACCACGGAGTCGCTTATACGCACTGTCAGCGATTTTAAATCAGAAAAATTAATTGAGATCAAAGACACCAATATCATCATTAGGAATATGGAAAAGCTGAGGGATCTTTTGAATTGATGATGGTATAAACCGGCGATAATATTTTTTCTGCAATATTCCCTTCATCGATCTCCTCGTAGCCTTGTTCCCGCTGGAAGATGTTGAGATTAAAATTATTTTTTCCAATTTCAATCAATAACATTCTTAAAGCCATAGACCGAAAATGAGAAGGGCTGTTCCAAATTTGTTTTAAGGCAGTATTATTGCTTATTTCCACTATTATCTTTCAGGAACTGATCATACTTCTCCATAAATTCATGGTATTGGTATCTTCCATGTATTGGCTTTTCCTTTCCGGATGAGGCCTGGTCAACTAGTTCAAAATAGGCCTTTGGATATTCATCGGAATAAATAGCCGGAAGCACTCCGACCCGGTTGAGGCCGAAATAAAGGGAGAATAACAGGATAAGAGTCGCCAGTATAATTGAATGACCTTTAAAATTTACAACCATTTTAAACGACGAAAGATTGTTGCCTTCTACCAATACCTGTTTCCTTATTAATCCGGTTACTACAAAACAAAGCAAGAGCAGCAGGGCTATACCGCCGGTAACCTGCGCAGTAGCTGGGGAAAACAAAACCAAAGCCAGGGAAGCCAGAAAAAAAATAATACCCAGGTGAAATGTAAGTACCATTATTCCCAGATACCTGCTTCTTTTTTGGAAGTAACGGAAGCGGGTAATCATTTTCATGAAGTAGAACATGACCAGCACTATAGTAGCTATCCCAAAGAGCCATTCGATATAAGAAAAATAAATATAAAAAATCCTGAAGCCCAAAACAACGGAAATTATTAGCAGGCAAGCGGGTTCAATAAAAGAGGCGATATTTACGGCATTTTTACTTCGTAATAATGATACAAGCTCAATAAGAAAAACCAATCCAAAAATAAAAGCTACCGCTCCGATGATATTCAAACCATAACTGTTTTGGGCCATGGAGGCAAATGTTCCCATGACCAGGAGGATAAAAAGCAGGTAATATAAGGGGTTATAATTCTTCATTAGTTGGGCATAAAAAATATATAATTGTAATCATGTGTGAGGAAGTCATCCATTGTTTTCCATTTTTGTTGTTCTCCTGCAGACTCTTTCTTTCGACAAGCCTGCCATAGTATGTAAGAACGGGCTGTGAGATCTTCCGTCTCAGTTAAAGTAGCAGGTAAGCTCGTTTTGGCCCTGTAAAAATTACCTTCCTCGGCTACCCCATACACCCTGCTAACTATTCCTGCAAACTTATTTTGTTCAATTATATCTGAGAGAAAGTTATTGGACATCGTGTTCAATTTTTTTCCGCCAATGCGCGACAAAAGCAGGATCAAATTAAACCGGTAATCAATAGCCTGGTTGATACCAAAATTAAATTTCGAAAAATCTACATCTTTTGATTTTGAGAAAACTGAGTCGAGATAAACAAAGGTAGCCGAGTTCTTCTGTCTCATATACACTTTTTCAGCCATGAAAATATAGGCAAACGCCTTTTGGTAATTCTGCTCAAATTTTTCAGCCAGGTCTATTGCCTCTGCCTGCTTCCCGGCCAATGCAAGATTGGCACAGAGATCCTTTAGCTGGTTCAGGAAGAAGGTTTTCTCCAAGTATTCGTACTTATCGCGTGATGCTGCGAAATGGTCTTTATGAAACAAATGAGAGTATTTCATTCCGGAATCTGGTTCATTCCGGTCAAAGGCCCGGTTGGCCAACATCATATAAATAAGATTCAGATCCAGACTCTTACCCTGGGGCAGGATAGATTCCAGCATTACTATACGCTTAAGCGTTTCATCTTTAAGGGGATAGGTATTATCGAAGCTATTTTCTTCCTGGAAGGGATCAATATTGTATGCTTTGGCTATCCATAAATTGATATAGGATATCTCTTCCGGAGTGGTGTAAAATTCCCCGAAAAGATTATGCCGGTCAATGAAGTTGAAGAAAAGATCCGATTGGTACGTATTGCTGAACCATCCTTCCATATAATCTGGGTAAATGAAAAGGTTTCTTCGTTTGAAGGTTCCCTTTCTTATGCCGTCCAGGTAATAAGAAAGGGTGATAGGAATCTCTTCATCCAGGAATTTAGGGCTTATCTCCCTGAAATGCTGCACAGCCTGCATCAGTATTGTATTCAGCGAGGCAGTATCCGGTTGTAATCCACGGTCAAAATCATACTTATAAGTGTATATGGCCCTTCGTTTTTCATTAATAGCCAACAGGTAATTTCTCTGCGAAGGATCCTTATTAGCGGAGACCATCTTCTCATAATCATCACACAACTCATTGAACACTTCACGACTAGCCATACATAGATTTGGGAAGAAATAGCCTTTAAATGACCTTAAAATATCCCTGGAAATATTTACCCGGTAAAACTGGCTCATATATCCGGAACGAATAACCGAATTACGGTAAACCGTGACAGGATCATCATCTGCATAATTAGTCACCAGCCATTGAAGCATAGCACCGGCTTTATCCTTGTGTCCAAACTGGTAAAAAATAGCCAGGAGATTATTGGCATTATTGAACAGGCTACCGGAGAAATAATCACTCTCTCCTAACTGCTTAATCATTTCCAGGCATTGAACAACCTTATCTCCATTGCCTGCCGCAGCATATAATGAAGCCAGCGTATGGAAACCTCCATTAAAATCATTGGGAACACGGCCGTTGATCT
>OBLU010000136.1_pt1 | contig 68651 bp, 53 predicted proteins | sample 1518681 | NCBI WGS metagenome assembly OBLU01 (sample SAMEA3539304, study PRJEB22396) | soil metagenome | biome: tundra; feature: field; material: soil | place: USA | collected 2010-05 | depth 0.15 m | reverse complement strand
ACCGGGCGCGACGTTCTGGGTGAGGAACGGCATTATCGTGGCGGCCTTGAAGTCGTTGTTGGTGAAAGCATGGCGAGTCCCCTCTCAGCGGCAACCGTTAAAGTGCCGTTGTCAGCAAGTCCCGCATCGCCCAGATCGTGCTCGTGAACCCGCCGCTAGGCCTAGAAACAATGACTTGGGATTGCTGCTTTTGAGGGGTTTTCGGAACGGCTGGTATGGTGCTGTCTGTTCGGTTTTCGTAACGTTTCAGCAAAAACTGGTCAAGTCCGTCGGGCGTGAGAAAAGATGTCCTGTCCAACGCGAGATCATCAGCAAGACCTGTAGAACTCTTGCCCTCCTCCAATAGTTCCAATGTCCGCTAGCTACCGGAGAAGGATACCCCCTCGCCAAGTCTTTGCTGCGCGGGGAGGGCACCCCACGTTGCGCGTCACTCCTGCAATGGATCCGCCACAAAGCGCATTGACAGAGGGGCTTATCCTAGAAGTTCTAGGCGAACTAGCCAGCTAGGAGGAGAGATGGTTATACATTGCGTGCGCTGCGGGAAAACTGAACCTCTTGGTAAGGGAAGAAATGGTGCCCCTGGAAGCAGCCTAGCGATACGCGAGAAGATGACACGGGACATACGCAACTCGTTCCTGAGCACCTGCCCCAAGCTGTGCCGTTCCTGCCTCAGCGATCTCTTTCTCTTCGTTGACTCGCCCGAGCACAGGAGTCTGCTAGAACTTCGGCATGCCATTCGCCTTCCACGCGCTGGTTAGCTATCTGCGGAAATCAGACTGACCCACTAGCGAGCTACATTCCAGCGCGGCGCGCAGCGAGAGTAGACCCCATGGTGACGCTGCGCTACGAATAAAAGCTTGAGCAGATCGGATTGCTCAAATGCGAATTGTCCGAACCGGAGATCATCTACCTTCTGTGGGTGAGCGAGCGTGTCACGCTACGCGCGTGCGGATGCGCCTGGTTGTAGGTCGCCATCATCAGCCGCGTCGACACCTGGGCATGGTGCGCCGTCGCGTCCAGATTGTCATGTCCAAAAGACTTCCGCGATCACATCGAGGGGACAGCCGTTGTCCAACATGTGAGTTGCGCACGCACGGCGTAACAGGTGAGGGTGCATCGCGCTGGCAATCCGTCAGAAGCGGCCAGCCCAAATCAGGTAGGCGAGACCGATCAGCGCGATGGCTATCAGAGCGTAAGGCCAAACCCACGCGAACCACTTCAAAACAGGCACACATCAATCCTAGCGCGATGGCGGCTGACTTCTTTTCGCTAACCGCAGGTGATGGGTTACGTCGGTTTTGCCTAGACAGCGGTGATCGAGAAACTGGGTTCGCTGTGGGAAACGCCTGGCTCAGACATACAACACTTCAGGTTGATTTGGTTGCCGAATTGCAACCTACGTATTCGCGTTCTTGCCTGTTACACCCGTAGTCCGCAAGGAGGACCATGTTATGACAGGCTCCCCCCAATACGCGTCGCAACGAGGCATCGTCTGCTGCATCTGCGCCGGACCGATCCCACTCGAAACCAGCAACACCGATGAGCGTGGAAAAGCTGTTCATGAGGAGTGCTACGTCCGTAAGACGATTTCGAGATTCAGAACAGCCAGCGCAGTTCACCTCCCCGAGAACTGGCTCAGTTCGATAGTTGTGCGGTTCCAACTCAGACTCCGCTGGACGCTATTCCCAGCGAAGCAAAGGAATGGTAACTCGGCTGGGTTGCATCCCGAATTGCCAGCGATGAGTCCAGAACTCCTTGAATACGAGATTAGGCAGGAAATCATTCATGAAATATGTGAGCAGCTCACTCACTCTGCTGCGGCTTAGCGCATAAATTGAGTGGGATTGTTTGATGTGTCCAGCGTGAGTTGATCGACCTTCCTTCCGCGTTCGGGTTCCAAAAGGCGCTCGAGCAAATGAGCAACTTGTTCGTACTTTCTGGGGCTTTCACTCTTGACCAGTGGCAACCAGTACGTCAGCGGAAGGAGGGCAAACGAGTCCTGAAAGATGCTCTGAATACGTTGGCCGCGCACGAATGATGTCTTAGGCATACCACCGCGCTCTGCACTTTCGCCTCCTTCAGCACGGCGGGTTGCGCCGTAAGCTACGCAGAAAAAGGCCTCATTCCTGGATTCGAACACAGGTTGCCAGACGTGCGGAAAATCCGTTTTCATGGTTGGCTCCAGGCCTAGGCCATCACTATGCCTGCTGGTGACTTCTCTGGTCGCAATGAAAACTCTTCAAGCGGCGTTGAACAAGCGCTTGACCGTCTCCGCCCATTGTTGAGGTTCCCTTTTTGCGGCCATGAACTCGGTCGGCCAAGTCAGCGATAAATACGTCGGAGGTCCGACCAGAAAGACGACGCGCTTGCGAGGGCTCGCGTGCTTGATCTCAAGGTAGAAATCGCGAGCTTCGCCCGGGAGATATCCACGAGCATCCAGCAATATCAAATCGTAGAGCTTGGTTCGCCACAGAGTTCGCGCCACCTGGAGGCTATCGGTCGCATCAACGCCAATGCCGTGACTCCGGAAGACATTAGCGCGCACCACGAGCATCCAGCAATATCAAATCGTAGAGCTTGGTTCGCCACAGAGTTCGCGCCACCTGGAGGCTATCGGTCGCATCAACGCCAATGCCGTGACTCCGGAAGACATTAGCGCGCGCGTTGCGGGTAGGCTGGTGGGGATCGATGAGGAGAAGCTTCTTGTCATCGAAAACAGAGCGGCCACGAAGTGGTGGTGGCTGGTACATCCTATACTTCCGAAACCGAAGCGCATCTGTGGGAGGCTTGGGCGGATTCTCCTCCCGGGAGGAAGGGAAGTCAACTGAAATATGAAAAGCCCCGAGCGGCGACTCGGGGCTTTTTTCGGGTCTTCCATGAATTAGTTTGCGCAGCGGTGCGCATGGGGTGTAGAAAAGGGTTCATGGCGAAGAAGAATAAAGCTGCAGTACAGCTCGGTCGCAGAGGCGGAAAAGCGACGGCCAAGAAGCGTACGCTCGAACAGCGCCAAGAGGCCGCCCGCAAGGCTGCAGAGGCTCGCTGGGCACGGAAGTCTTAAACTTCGATGAGTTTGTTGGCAGCGCAATCTCGAATGGATTCGCGACGGAATAGAGGCCCGTAGTATCCGGGCCGAGCGAGACATCAAGAAATGCCACTTTTTCGATGGGAGGACATCGACCACAGCCTCATGAGATTGAGACTGATCGACTTGGCCGAGGAGATGCAACGTCAGATACAGGAAGATGAAAGCTGTATCCAGTTCGAAAATCGCGGCAATCTGAATTCGAACACAGTGCCCTCTCTAGTTCTGAAGATGAAACAGGAGCGTGCGGACGAGCAGGCTCGCAGGGTATACGAGATCTACTGCGACGTCTGGGAAAAGCAAGGATACGTGAAATCCGCCGCATTTGTGCGAGCCGTGTGTGCGCGGGGGATCGTACCCGTATTCCGAGCCCGCAAAGGCGCCATCGCAGGCGAGTTCTCAATGTTTGCTACACGCACGAGTTTCCCTCCCGCGTTGCGCGACACCATGATGAAGGGCTTCCAACTGAATATGCAAAGGCTGGAGGATCGGTGGCGAAGGCGCCTTGAAATCGAAGCGAAGGAGTGTGAGCACGCTGAACAGAGACTAAGGGCATCGCAGCAGACGCTACAAAGGGCGCACGTGGGTGCAACAATGGCGCCCACAGAGGTACCAGCTGAACCGATCCGGCAGCCTTTGGCAGGGGAAGGCCACCAAGAAGTCCGCGTATCAGAGAGTGGACTGAACAGAAGAAAACCCGGTCGAAGTCCAAAAGTGGCTCAACCTTTTGTCGTTTGTGCCGGTACGCTGTGGCGAAAAGCGATCTCCGAAAGTCATACCAAGGTATCCAATGATCAATTACGGCAGATCGCCTCCGCTCTGGATGAGGCCGGCCATTTGCCGCCCGCTGCGCACCTGGAAGGCACGTTTGCACAAGAGGTGAAGGCATACAACAGCCGAAACTCGAATTCAAAGGTCGGCCCTGTTAAGACCTGGACACAGTTGATCTCCCTCGGAGACAAAGATCATCTGCGCGGTATGCGTCGCCTGCTCTCCCGTTGTGCCAAGAAGTTGGACGACGGCCATTTGTCCGGAAATTAATTCCGGACAAAAAATGTCGTCTTGCCTGCCTCCTTCCCTTACCGCTGGATTCAGCAACTTCCGATGTCCGCTTCATGTTTTCGCGGACAGCGAAGCCATTCACCGCGACTGAGAATTGCGGCTTAATGGAATAGACGGAACAAGAATATGCAGAACACCAACGACAAATTCGGTGACACTGAAAGAGAAACCTTCAAGTCGCTGAGGCGATATGAGTTCATCGGTAGCGAAGAGCTAGCTTCGAGATGGAATCTCCCAGAGTCGTGGGTTCGTGAGCAAGTGCGGGCACGATCAGCAGATCCTCTCCCCCACGTTCGATTTGGGAAATACGTCCGCTTCCGCTGGGGCAGCCCGGAACTGGAAGATTGGGCCGAGCGGCGTATAGTATCGAGCAGCAATAGGGTAGTGGGACGGGCTCTCGGAAAGGAGAGCACATGAAGGGAACCCGTCACCAAGAAGGTTATCTGTATCGCAAGGGAAGTCTCTGGCTGCTTCGATACTACGACTCCGAGTTTGCCGCGGATGGATCGGTTCGACGAGTCCAGAAAACCAAGAAACTAGCAAAGTTCGGACTGGAGTGTCCGAACAAGACTGCTGCGCGAGATCTAGCGAGGGAGTTCCTCGAATCGATCAACCTCGCAAGGAACACGCCTGAAAGTGCAATGACCTTGATTCAATTCACCGAAGACCGTTATCTGCCGTTTGTCGAAGAGCACAAGCGGATCAGTACCTTCCGTGGCTATCGGAACATGTGGAGGCGGTACTTGAAGCCGCGCTGCGACATCATGCTGCGCGAATTCAGGACGGTTGACGGTGAACGTGTCCTTGAATCAATAGCTAAGGAGCACAAGCTAACGTCCACGACATTGGCCCACATCAAAGCATTCCTTTCTGGAATCTTTCGATTCGCCAAACGCCAAGGTGTGATCAATTCAGAAAATCCGGTGCGGGATATGGTCTTGCCCAAATGCAAACCTGCCGGCGAAACCTATGCCTATTCACTCGAAGGGATCACGCGGATGCTGAAGGTGCTGCCGGAACCAGCCACGACGATCGTAGCTGTCGCCGCATTTACGGGTGTACGCAAAGGCGAACTGCGCGGGTTGCTCTGGGAGAATTACGACGGAGAGCAGGTACTGATCTCCCAGTCTTTCTGGAGGGGGCACGCGCTGGAGCCGAAGACCCGACAAAGCAAAGCGCCAGTTCCAGTTATCGCGCAACTCGCTCGACTGCTAGATTCGCACCGATGCTTGTCAGGCAATCCTGCCAACGGATTGATGTTTCTTAGCCCAGTGGGAAAGCCGATCAACCTGGACGCCTTGGCGGCAGACGTCATCGTGCCTCTGGTCACCAAAGCGGGAGTCCAGTGGCATGGTTGGCATGCGTTTCGCCGTGGTCTGGCGACGAATCTTCATCAGCTTGGAGTTTCCGACAAGGTCATCCAGAGAATCTTGCGGCACGCTAACGTCGCGGTCACGCAAAACTGCTACATCAAGACCGCAGACTCCGAAGTCGCGGCGGCGATGCAGCAATTTGAGCAATCTCTTGAATATGCACCTAATATGCACCTCTCGGGTACCGAGAGAACGCACCTGATGTGACCGATGGAAGAGAAAGTGTGAGGTAAACGATTATGACTGCGGGATTTAGAACATCTGGCGGAGAGGGAGGGATTCGAACCCTCGGTACAGGTGTTAGCCCGTACAACGGTTTAGCAAACCGCCGCATTCGGCCACTCTGCCACCTCTCCGGCCTTTATAAATAACAACTTGCGGACTGGTTGCCAAAGAGTCGTTGCATGAACGTTGCGTAATCGCCTCCGATAATGCTGTCTGGAGGGCACAATGGGGCGATACCAACGAGGGCACGTCTTTGAGCAACACAGGGCATTTCACGTTCGATATTACACCACGGAAGTCATCGACGGCCAGCCTAAACGGGTGCAGCGGTCGGAGCAGGTTTGTCGAATCGTCTACACGACACTCATTGCATTGTCGTTGCATTGAGCGACCCAGACACCCCCGAACGCGCCCGAAAACCGGGAATCAGGGTACAGGTATGTCATTGAAAACGTTGGCAGCTGAGGGAGAGAGGAGGTGTTTTCCTTAGGGGAGCGGCAGGCTCTTCAATTCCGGCGCGAGCTCATACGCCCTCTCGAACTCGTGCTGTGCCTCCGCGTTCCTACCTTCCTGGCGAAACGCCAAGGCGAGATTGTAGTGCGCTTCGGCATAGCGTGGCTTAAGCCGAGCCGCCTCAGCAAACTCCGCCTCTGCCCTGTGGATATCCCGGGACTGCAGCAGTACAAGCCCGAGGTTATTGTGGCCCTCGGCAAATTTCGGGTCGTGTCGCAGGAGATCGCGAAAGATATTGGCTGCGGCGGCGGGATCGTTGTTTTGGCTCAGGGCCAACCCGAGTTGCACTCGCGCATCTACATTGTGAGGATCAAGGCTAACCGCCTCAGTCAACTCGCGAGTGGCTTCTTGCGTGCGCTGCAGTTGTGCCAGCGCAAGCCCGAGGTTGTAATGCGCTTCCGCCAGATCCGGATCGCACATGACCGCCCGCTGGAATTCCTCCAGCCCTCGCGTTTGATCTCCTGACTTCCAAAGAAGCAATCCAAAGCTCGCGTGCGCCTGCGCGTAGTCCGGCTTCAGCTCAATCGCCTTTTCATACGCTTCTCTCGCGCGGGCCGGTTCGTTCTTGCCCTCCCAGGTAAGACCCAGGTAGTAGTAGCTGGTTGGAAGTTCGGGCGCTTGCTCTGCGGACTTCTGAAATAGCGCCAGGGCGTCGTCGAGTTTCTGTTTCTTCAGCGCATCCACGCCCTGCAGGATCAGCAGCTTCGATTGCGCCAGGCGGACGCGAAACTCATGCAGCCCCGTCAGTTCATCCAATTCCTTCTTGGCATTGCCGGTATCCCCCTGGCTGCGCAAGGCGAGGGCGAGATTGTAGTGCGCTTGCTCGAAATCCGGTTTCAGTTCGATAGCGCGACGAAAAGCAGCGAGGGCCCCAGCGGTGTCGCCTTCCGCCCTCAACTCTCGGCCAAGGTCATACTGCGCCTCCGCATCATTCGGATTCAACGCCACAGCCGTTCGAAACTGTTCCAACGCCTCTCGATCGTCAGCTTGGCGACGCAAAGCCACACCTAACATGAGGTGAGCAGCCGCAAGCCCCGGATCGATCCGTATCGCGTAACGAAACTGCGCCACGGCTTCCTTCAAGTTGCCGAGTTGCCCCTCGACTACCCCAAGCTCCACGTGAGTGTCCGCCGAGGGTTTCAACCGGAGCGCCAGTTTTAGCTCGTGCTCGGCATCGGCAAGATTGTTCTGCTGCGCAAGAATTCGGGCCAACAGACGATGAGTAGCGGCATTGAGTGGATCGAGGGCTTCGGCGGTGCGCAGTTCCTTCATCGCCGCGGTCTGATTCTGCAAGTCGTACCAGACAGCCCCCAATCCGTAATGCGCGTCCGCCCATTTCGGCCGGAGTTCTAACGCCGCCTCGAACTCCTTCAGGGCCTCTCGGGTCTCCCCTTTGTATTTCAGCGCCAACGCCAGATCGTAGTGTGTGACCGCATCTTTCGGTTCAAGCGCCAGAGCGTTGCGGTAATTTGCGATGGCATCGTCCCATGACTTCGCACGCGACAGTTCGGTTGCGCGCTGGCGATAGCTTTCTGCTGTTTGTGCACTGATCCGCGGGGCGGAAAGGCTTCCCACCAGCAAGGCCGCCAACAGACAAGTTCGGATCACGTGATTCTTCCCGCGGGTCGGCACGTTGCGCCGCATACATACACTCTATCTCAAAGTAAGAAGGGGACAGCGAGCGAGCCCGCCGTCCCCATGCTCAAAACTTTGCCACTGCATCACCAGACGAATTTCGCACTGACCTGACCAATGCGCGGATCGCGGGCACTCGTGACGTTACCGAAATTTTCGCTGCTAATGTCCCCGCTGGGGTTGTTAAATTGCGCATGATTGAAGATGTTGAAGAATTCACCTCGAATCTCGAAATGCATTGCTTCATTGAGTGGAATCATCTTCGATAGGCCCAAATCGGTATTGTTGAATCCCGGGCCGTGAAAGAATCGCCTGTTCGCCGTTCCGAAACTTCCGCAGTCAGTTCCGGTCAAAACCCCCGCCGTCCCCTGCCCATTTGGGTATGTTAGAGCGCACGCAGTTGCGGTAAATGCGCTCTGGCTGAAATATGTGAACGTACCGGGAGTAGCGCGGGGATTGTATTTGTGCACTGGACCCACGAGATTGGGCATATCGGTGGACGGGCTGCCGACCATCGAGGCATCTCCCACGCACAGCGGCTGCCCCGTGATCGGGTCTACCTGCGCACACAGCGGCCCGGATACTGGATTCGATTGCCCCATCTGAACCGGGAACCCTGTTGAAAATCGCGTAATGCCCTGCAATTGCCATCCTTTCGTAAGCCTTGGCAGGCCGTGGAAAATCCGATGGAACGGCATCTCCCAGACATAGCTGACCACAAAGTTCTGGTGCACGTCCGTCGACGAGAGGCCACGGCTAAGTTTGGCATTTGAGAAGTTGATCAGCTCGCCAAAAGCAGAGGAATCATCGATGGCTTTCGCGAGCGTATACGAAGCCAAAAAGGTTACATCAGCAGCTTTACCCTGGACCGTCACCTGTCCAGAGTGGTAGACGGAATTCGCCACCAGCTTGGTGAAGGTGTTGCCAAAACCAAAACAGAGGGAGCCGGCTGTCGGGCAGTAGTTGGGGTTTAAAAGAGTATCCCTGGTGCCGTAAACCGTGTTTGCGCCCAGCGTGAACGTGTCCTGTTCAACGTTCGGCCCACACCCGGCGGCACCGCTCGATGCATCGGTATACCCCTGCGCGGTGAGCTGCATACACAACGCGGCGTCACCCGGGTTAGCTTCGGTCTGCGCGATGAGCCGATGACCCTCGGTGCCCACGTAGGACAAAGTCAAGACGGTGGATTTGCTCAACTCACGCTGGATCGAGAAATTGAAGTGCTCGGCATATGGCAGCTTGTTATGAATGTCGTATCCCGGGAAATATGACAGCGGCTCATAAACCGAGAAGTCGAGCGTCTTGTTTGCCGGGCTGCCCGGAATCGGGACGGTGAATGGGAAGCGCTGTCCCTCGCCGTCGGTGCCTCCATCCAGCCGATTCCGGAATGGCTCAGAAAAGTCAACGGAACCCGGACTGGTCCAGTACAAGCCGAAGGGAGCGTCTCCCACTTCATAGAAGAGATTCAAATCCTCGACCGACGTATAGTACAAGCCATACGAAGCACGGATGCTGGATTTGCCCGGTCCGCCAAAAACTTTGCCCAGCATTCCATCGCTAAAGCTCGGAGAGTAAGCGAGGCCAAGACGCGGTCCGAAGTTGTTGTATCGGGTGGGCGCCAGCGTCTTGGGAATGCCCTGATCGCCGGGATATACAAGGCCTTGGGGGGAATTCGGAAAGACCGTTGACTGCTCTCCCTTAACCCAAGTCTGGATTTTTCCCTGTGTGTCGTACCAGGGCATGCTCACTTCCCAGCGAAGACCCAAATTAAGCGTCAGATTGGGAGTTACCTTCCATGCGTCTTGCACATAAGCGCCGCCATAGCGCGTGCGTGAATCCAGGAGCTGTACCGCTGCCTGGGTGTAGCCATTCCCGGCTCCCGTGGTCGCTCCAAGCAGGTAGTCAGCGAAATCTACTCCAGTAACTGTACCATCGAAAACGAAAGCCCCGTCCTGGCTGGCTAAATTGCGTTCGTTCACTTGCAGATAGCGGAATTCTCCACCGAACTTAAGCGTATGTTTACCTATGACTTTGGAGAATCCGTCCGACGCCGTATAGGTGTTATTAGGTTGGAACGTGATCAGAGAGGGGGTGCCGATGGCAAAGTTCTTGAAATAGATTTGGGGTACATACTCCGGAAATCCGGGAGTAGCATCAGGAATGATGCCCAGAGTACCGACACCGGTCACGAACCCGAGTGAAGCAAGCGACGCCTTCCCGCCGGTCGGGTTGTCCAGATGTGTTGAGGTGCGGAAGAAAGTGACGCGCGCCTCGTTCACAGCGTTAGTTCCGATGGTCGTATTGTTGCTGAAGACGAACTCTTGCGCGCGGGTTAGTGTCACCGCTGGGAAGCCTGGCACGCTTGCGCCGCCGCTGGGCAGGGCGCTGTTCACCGTCGAGTCGTCAAAGTGATAGTAGAAGGACCAATTGCCCGTCTTCTGACTATTAAAGTCGACTCGCTCTCCGATTTTGTTGTCAGTAATCTTGTTCTTTTGACGATTGTCCGAGAATGTGCCGTCGGCGTTAGTGGGACCCGGGATGTAGGGGAGAATTCCAACTGCCGCTGGCGACCAAGCAGCTTGGGGAATTACGCCGCCTGGAAAGACGCAGTCCGCCGTCGAGTTACAGCCTGTGAAACTGTATTGCTCACCGTTCGTGACTGTGTAACCCAATCTATTTGAAAGCGTCGTGGGCCAGTCGAAACAGGGAGCGGCAGACGGGGGACAACTGCCGGCAGGACCGGGACCGCCATCGACGGTGCCGGTCAAAATTGAAGGATCAAACTGGCCTCCAAGTTCGGCAACGCTCGGCACGGGAACCTCGCTGACTTCCGCGCCCTGCACTATTCTGGTTCCTTGATAATCCGTGAACCAGAACAGCTTGTCTTTCCAGAATGGACCTCCGGCTGTAAAACCGAACTGATGCTGTCGCAGTTCGGACTTAGGCTGGCCGGAGAAGAAGTAGTTCTGGGCATCCAGCGCGTCGTTCCGCAGGAACTCGAAAACATCGCCGTGGAAGCCATTCGTGCCAGACTTGGTGATGGCGTTCATCACCGCGCCACTGAATTTTCCATATTCCGCGTCGAAGCTATTGGTGATAAGACGAAATTCTTCGACGGAATCAAGATTCGGAACCAGGCCAGCCCCCAGATTTCGCCCTTCGCTGACGTCGCCGCCATTCACCAGAAAGGCGTTGGCCGTCTCACGCTGGCCATTTACTGAGATGTTGCCGGCGTTTTGGATATAGCCCGAGACCGGCCGGTCACCACCGATTGTCCCAGCCGTCGTCGGCGCCACACCGGCCTGCAGGCCCAACAAATCCAGATAGCTGCGGCCGTTGAGCGGCAAAGCCAGCATTTTCTTGGAATCGATCACATCGCCAAGTTGGGTGCTCTCGGTTTCTATCTGGGCTGCGTTGGCCTGGACGCTCATTTCTTCCTTGATGTTTCCGACCGTGAGCGTTACGTCAATGCGAAGCTGGTCGTTTACCTTGAGCACGATTTCGGTGGCGTTAAATTGTTGAAATCCAGGAGTCGTGACGTTCACCTTGTAGTTCCCGACAGGCAGCGCCAGAAAACGATAGGAGCCATCATCGGCGGTAACGGTGTGTTGGGAGAGGTTGGTCTGCGTATTCGTAACCGTGACCTGAGCTCCCTTGATCACAGCCTGTGATGGATCGCGCACTACCCCAAGGATGGACCCAGTGACATCCGCGAGCAGAACGCCCGGGGACAAGAACAACGCCAAGATGACGAAAATCGGAGCGAAGAACCTGTGACCATTTCTCATCACCCATCTCCAGGGGCGGCGGTCTACCTCGACATGCCTGCCCAATGACATTCCCCTTCTACAGATCTGGCGCTCGATCGACTGGTGACTGCGAAACTGGAAAAAAGTACGCACTAAAGTCCCCGTACCGTCAATTGTCCTGGGAGCGTCCCCTAAGCTTGAGGCGAAAGTGTCCCATAAATTACTCAGAAGCTTCCGGACAGTCAAGATGAAACGTATTTTCATCTGGTGATATTTCCTAAATGATGGCGGCGTTAAGAAAAAATTTCTAATTGTGGCGCGGACTTCAACGCTTCGGGCGATTCCGGACCGCAATGAGCGAGATTTGCTCCAGTCCTGGGAAGTGATCGTCCTTATCCGGTCTGCGCTCCGTTGGCGCGATCTGCTGAACCGTGGTTCGCGCCGGCAGCGAGGAACCAAAATACTGTGCATACACTGGGTCAAAGACTTGCAGATCCAACAGATCATCCAGATAAACATTCGTGGACACAACCTGATTGAAATTCATTCCCGCTTCTTCAAGGTTGTCGAGAAGATTACGCATGGTCTGGCGGAGCTGGTGTTGTGTGCTGGTCGCGTAAACGCCGCCGTGTGGTCCGGGTATGAAACCGTCCTTCGCGGAACAATATAGAGTGTCACCGGCAAAAACGCAGGGACTGGCGGTTGGACTGGGTGGCATATTTTTCGGACGCACCGCTTTACGCCGCGTAAGATCTCGTACAGCGACGCCCGTGTACTCGATGTGCGCGCCGCCCGGAAGACTCGATACTTCGATTGTTGCCCGCGCTGGAGTGTTTCCAAACTCAAAACGCCGGGCGTAATGCTCGTTCATGACGCGCGTCGGAATATCAGCCGTCAGATACGGATTTACGAAAACCATATTGTGGAGTTCGAGGCCTGCTGCCTTGACGACTGCCTCAACCCGGTCGAGCGCCAGATCTACCTGTGCTGCCGCATCCTCCGGAACTTTGCCGCTGACCGGATCCATGCCGGGCATGCTTGAGACAAAAAGCCTGTCATGCGTAAGCATCCCGGGGGGAGCAGGATCGTTCGATTTGTAATTCAGCGGATAGACTGGCTTCTTATCCGTCAAACTGCGGACCGCAACGGCGCCGATTTGAATGGGCGACTCGGTAACGCGCGCAACTGCCAGCACGGCACGGGCAGGTGGAGTCTTCCCAAAGTACTCAGCGAAGACTTTATTGAGCTCGTCATATTTGCTGATGTCTTCCAGGTACACTTGCGTGTAGACCAAGTGCTCGATGGTCAATCCTGCAGATTGGACGACCGCCTTTACGTTATCCAGCGCTTGTTGTGCTTGGTCCTTAAAAGTCGACGGCAAACTTCCATCCGGACGCCGAGGCCCTTGCCCGGAAATGTAGATGTAATCTCCGGCATTCACACCAGGCGAGTAGGCCGGGTTCGGATGAGCGGCCCCTTGCCCGGGAACCACAGCGCGCAACTGCTCTTGCGCTGTGAGACTCGACGAAAACAAAACGGCCACCGCTAACAGTCGAGAAGCAGGATTCGGATGAATTCTTCTCAAGACAACCTCGTGTCTTTAAGCTGCCGCCTTCTTCTGCGCAGCGCCCAGAATGGATCTCAGTCTCTGTCCAACAATGATTTCCTCTCCCGGCTTGATCGTCATTGAGACCAACTCGATGTGGTCGGGTCCTTTCGGTTCTTTGCGGTTCGGATTCCCCTCGCGAACTGCTGTCACCAAACTGGGATTGTCCGCTCCGAGAACTTCGATCACTGGATTACCCGCGCGCAGTTCCTGAACACAATCGGAGATGGTGTAGCGCCAGCCCTGCTGATCCCAAGAAATCTTCAGGGTCGGATAACGATTTCCATCATCGGGAGTGTAGGTCTCGGTCTTGACTCCGGGAACGGTCTCAACCAGTTTCCGAATGCGATCCACGCGGCCGTTCCACTCTGCGTACAGTTTCTTCTCGTCTATCTTCAGCCACGTCTCAAGCGCCGTCAGACACCCGATGACTTCCTCTTTCCCAACTTTCATCGGGCGGCACACGGCTCCTTCCCTTGGACTGCAATTGAGGAGGGCGGCTTCGATCAGGTCTTTGCGTCCCAAAAGTAATCCGCTGCACTGAGGACCGCAGAGTCCTTTTCCGCCCGAAAAGCAATAGAGATCAATTCCCATGCGCGCGTAGAGCTTGGCATTGTCGGCAGGCGGGATGCCCGCGGCGTCATCGAGCAACATCGGGATCTTGTGCTCTTTGGCGATGGACAGTTCGTTTTGAAGTTTGTCGCCGAGATCGGTGGTGTAGATCATCGCGGTGTTTTCGTTGATGGCGTTGGCGAGCTCTTCTGGCGAATACGTGAGAACCAGCTTCGCTCCGGTCAGCCGGATGGCGCTGTCAAAGGCGCTCCGGCCACCGACCATGATGACTTCATGCTTCAAGCCGGTGGTGTCGGGAAGTTGCCAGATGTGCTTGTCGTCGGTACCGGCCATACATCCAGCGGTTGCAGCGGCCATTGCGCCCGCCGAGCCGGAAGTGATGATGCCGGATTCGGCGCCCGTCAGCTCTGACAAGCGTCTGCCAACGGCGCGCTGCAACTCGAGCATATTGACAAAATGCTGCGCCGCTTCCACCTGGGCCTGACGAACTTCTGGGAATTCGAGCGATCCGCTCAGATAAGTCCACGTGCCACGACAATTGATCACCGTCTTCACGCCCAGCCGGGTGTAGACATTCTGGAGCGGATCCCGGCCGATGGCGGACGCAGCTTGCGCGTACAGGTCGCGCGCAGCAATCTGGGTTAGCAGAGGGGTGGCCGCCAGCAGTTTTACGAATGATCTCCGGCTAGAGTTCTGGATCGGCATCAATGCCTCCTTATGGAAAGAGTTTCAGTCGTGCTAACGTCCGCCAACTCGTTGCGAATGCGCCTTGGTACCGGCGCCGGCTCAATCTCCCTCATCGCTCAATGGAATCCGTGATCGTACCGCGAGGATGTAGGCGTTACCTCCCGGCTTGTTATGGTTGTAGAACCCTACCGTGCAGTTCGGGCGGAAATAGTAAGCATCTCCTGCCTTGGCAGGGAAGCGGCCCTCGACTCCATCCATTCCACTTCCTGCGACCATCTCCCCCTCTCCACCAACGACCAGATAGATCTCTTCTGCGGTTTCGTGATGATGCGGAAAATTTGTTCCTCCTGGAGCAAAGTTCATCCAGAAAAAGCTCGTCACCACGTATGCGTCATCGATCGCATCACGCCTTCCGTTTCGTGGGCCAACCAGCAACTTGTACAAAACCGACTTGGGATGGCCTTGCACAGTTTCCTCTTTCACGTCATCCAGATTGACAATTCTGGGCTGCTGAGACGGAGCGCTGGGCGCGAGTTGGGGCGGGATTTTGAAGCCCATCACCAGGACCCGCAAAGACTGGCCGGAATTATTGGCAAACCCATGCTTTACGCGCGGGGCAAGGTAGGTGAAATCATTCGCGCGCAGGGGATTCGTGCCGTCACCGTATTGCAGAGTGCCTGTACCCTGCAGAACAAAGTAGATTTCTTCCTCGCGATCGTAGAGAACGCTTTGGCAGGTCCCGTGGGCGTCAACCGTAACTTCGCCGAAGCGAGAAACGCTTCGCAGAATTCGACTGTCTGCGTCACCTGCGCCGAAAATCGGTTTGTAGTGGCAGGTTGCAGAAGATAGATCCGCTTCCGTCCCGTTCAGGCGCGGCAGGTACCGATGCAGCCACGTGGCATCAACAGTCCGATCCTGGGCCGGAAGATTGGCCGGTATCAGCAGCAATAGGAACAGGAGGGTCTTGGACATTTTCGCGGTAAGAGTGCTCACTCTTCGTGCCTAGGCGTGACCGCTGGTATACCACAGAATCTGCTTGACGCAAATCGAAATCTTTCGTTTTATTAGGATTCGTTTCGATTGCGGCCCGCAGATTGCAGGTGGGTTTCGCGTGCTACTCTAATGCGCCGCAGCCGTTGTCCATGGAAAAGCGATCATGACACTCCATTCTGCGCCTTTGAACCGACGGCGAAACCTCTGCGTGAGACTTTTTGCCGTCGTTGTCGTGACGATGTGTGGCTTTTCTTCGACATTCAGCCAATCGAATCCGCCGAAGAGCACTGATTGTCGGGTCGAGGCCATCGACTATAAGGGATGGCACGCGCAGCAACTCTCGAACCGATGGGTGCAGTTGATCTTCGTACCGCAGAATGGCGGGCGGCTGATGCAAGTCACCTTCGCGGGACATGCTTACCTGTTCGTAAATCCCAAGTTCGCTGGCAAGAACCTTCCGCCGAGTTCGAGCCAGTGGTTCAATTACGGTGGCGACAAGCTCTGGCTCCTGCCCGAAGGGAACAACGATGAGCAACACTGGGCCGGTAACTCTGACGTGCTGGACGATGGGCCGTTTACATTTCGCAAGCTTTCGGAAGGGCAGCGCTGTGAGATCGAGCTGACGGGTCCGTCCGATCCGCAGACTGGGATTCAATTTACACGCACGATCCGTTTAGACGCCGATTCGCCGCGCATCGCATTTCATGCATCCATGAAGAACGTGACGGGCCATACCCTCGAGTGGTCGATGCAGTCGGTCTCGCAATACGACACCTCTGTTTCCAGCGAAACGGGTTCCGGGCAGGCCGCACAGATGAATCACGATTTCTGGACGTTCACGCCGGCCAATCGATCCAGCAGTTATTTGAACCGTTATCACGTTCGGTTCGGTCCGGCGGAAAACCCCGCAGTATCGGTGAGGGAAGACGGTCTTTTTACTGTGCACTACGTTCACATGGCTGCCGAGTTGTGGCTCGATTCGACAGAGGGCTGGCTCGCGGTGATCGACGGCAAAAGCCAGTACGCCATGGTCGAGCGCTTTCCATACGAAGACAGCAAACCTTATCCCGGCAAGGCATCTGTCATTTTCTGGACCAACGGTCCGGAAACCCGGCTGAATAGTGAAGGAATCCCTTCTCTGAGCGCTGACCCGGATGCGAGCCCTTACTACCTCGAAGCCGAGATCAACAGTCCGATGTGCCGCTTGCGTCCCGGTGAGAGGTGTACCTTGGAGACGGAGTGGTTCCCCACGCGTTCCGGAAGCGAGTTCCACGGCGTCACAGACGTGGGAATTTTGATTCGGCCACTGAGAGCGACAGTCAGGGAGAACGGCAAGATCGGCCTCTCGGGATCTTTTGGAGTTTTTTATTCTGGGCGCCTCATTGCACGCCTTTACGATGAACACGGTCATGCTGTTGCAGCGACGCCGGTTGCCGAGGTAAATCCGAACGAGGTGGTGTCGCTGGAGACGGAGATTGCTTCGTCGGGGAAAACCTCGCGGTTATCGATCCACCTCGTGGACGACAGCGGCGTCGACCGAGGCGCGCTGCAAGAAGTTCAATTGAGTGCCCAGGATAATCATTGAGATGAAACGCTACGCTGCAGCAGCTATTCTTTTTCTGCTCGCCACAACAGCGCAAAGGCTAATTGGACAGGAGAAGGGGTCCCATTCGAGTTCAGCTCTGGATGTGAGCGCAGAAGACCTGCTGAAGCGGCCAGTGGGCGAGAACTGGCCTTCGTATAACGGGGACTACACCGGACGTCGCTTCAGCAGTTTGCGTGAGATCAACCGTGCCAACGTTGCCCAAATGCGCGCAGCCTGGGTTTTCCACCCGGGCAATTCTCAAAGGCTGGAGGCGACTCCCGTGGTCATTCGTGGCGTCATGTACGTGACTTCCGCGAATGACGTCTTCGCCCTGGACGCCAGCACGGGTCGTGCTCTGTGGCACTATGCTCGTCCTGTAAGTTCGGGACTGCTCGATGATGCCGCAGCCCACAAGAATCGTGGCGTGGCTGTGTGGGAACACTTTGTTTATGTGGAAACCGATGATGCCCATCTGCTCTGCCTCGACGCTCGCTCGGGAAATCTGCTGTGGGACGTCAAGTACGCGGATAAGGTCAAGCAGTACGGAGCAACCAGTGCACCTCTCGTCGTCAAAGACGAGGTAATCGTGGGCACATCCGGTGGTGATTCGGGAGTACGCGGGTTTGTAGCAGCCTACGATGCAAAAACCGGAACCCTGAAATGGCGGCTGTGGACGATTCCTGGGCCTGGAGAATTCGGCTCTGCCAGTTGGCCGGGTGATTCCTACTTGCATGGCGGTGGTACCACATGGATGCCCGGAACTTACGATCCCGAACTCGATACGTTGTATTGGACGACCAGTAACGCCGCGCCCGATTTCGTGGGAGACTCGCGGCCGGGCGACGATCTGTACACTGCGTGCGTCCTTGCAATCGATCCCAACACCGGGAAGTTGAAATGGTACTTCCAGTTCACGCCACACGACGTCTACGACTATGACGCAAATGAAACACCGGTGTTAGTGGACGAAGAAGAGAACGGCGCCCCACATCGTTTGCTCCTGCAAGCCAACCGAAATGGCTTTTTTTATGTTCTCGACCGAACCAACGGTAGGTTTCTGCGGGCGACTCCATTTTTGGAGCAATTCAACTGGGCGACAGGGATTGATGCCTCGGGCCGTCCGCTCCTGTCCGGTCGAGTCCCGACCAAAGAAGGTACGTATATCTGCCCCGGCATCGTTGGTGCCACGAATTGGTTTTCGCCCTCTTACAATCCGAACACGGGCCTCTTTTATGTGATGGCTCTTGAGAATTGCAATCTTTACTTTGCAAGATCAAAGCCGTTCACTCAAGGCGAGACTTTCTACGGAACGGGCACGAAGCTTCCCCCGAATGAAAATTCACAAAAGGTTCTATTGGCGCTCTCTCCCTCGGACGGAAAGAAGGTTTGGCGATATCCGCAGGCGGGTCATGGCAACTCGTGGGGAGGAACGCTCACAACAGCGGGTGGACTCGTTTTTTTTGGCGACGATGCCGACTCTTTGGAAGCTGTCGATGCCGAGACGGGCCATGCTCTCTGGCACTTCAATACTGGGCAGTCATTCAATGCGTCCCCAATGACCTACGCCGTAGACGGAGTTCAGTACGTGGCCATCTGCGCCGGAAGTGATGTGTTCAGCTTCGCGCTGCCACACTGAATGGCCACTCTAAACGGAGATTAGACAAGACTTCAGTGCTCTAAGTATGGGACGAATCCGCGGGTTTTTGTTTCGAGGCGATACACCGACGTCGTTGCCGTGACGTAGAGGGTACCGTATTGCGGATCGCCCCAGGTCAGGTTGGCGGGCTGTTCCGGCATGACGATCGTGCCCAGGTGATTCCCCTTCGCATCCCAAACCCAGATACCCTGGGGCCCGGTCACAAACAGATTGCCGTTCTTATCCACCTTGATGCCGTCCGGAACACCGTCGTTCTTCCCTCCGGGTTCTTCGCCGAAAATACGCCCATTGACCAGCGTTCCATTGGCAGTCACGTCGTAGACGCGAATGTTTCGCTGCGCGCTATCGTCCACATAAAATTTCTTGCCATCCGGAGAGAAGGCCAATCCATTCGGCTGTGTAAGATCCCTAGTCAGCAAGCGCACGTCTCCGTTGTCATCCAGCCGGTAAACGCCTTGAAACGGAATTTCCTGCTTTTCTCCCGCAACCAGATCGAGCGTTGGATCGGTGAAATAGAGTGCACCATCCGGCCCGACAATCACGTCGTTCGGACTATTGAAACGCTTTCCCTCGTAGCGATCTGCGAGCACTTTGTATTTCCTGTCGGGAGTCACCTCGATGATGGCTCTCAAGACGCTCGCACAATCGATCAACCGATGGTGGCGATCGAAGGTATTACCATCCGGGTCGCCCAACGCGATGACCTCTTCCTTTTCCTTTTTGCCGTTCGGATAAACCCGGAAAATCTTGTTAATCGTCTCGTCGCTGACGTAGAGAAACCCCGCCGGATCCCACATCGGTCCTTCCGTGAAGCCGAAGCCGGTGGCGACCGCTTCCAGTTTCGCGTTGCTGCTGATGAGGCCCAGAAACTTGGGAGAGAGGGATTCAAGTTTGAAGCTCTGGGTTTTCTGAGCGGGAACAAGTGCTGCTGCAAAGACTACAGCCAGCAAAGCGAGCAGAAGCGCAACCCGGAGTTTCATTCGGCATCGCTCTCTTTCTTGCGGGGAATCAAGGGTTTGCCTGTTGCAGGAGTGACCATCAGATAGCTCACGAGATCATTAAGTTCGCCGTCACTGAGCAGTTCGCGATAATTTGCTGGCATCAGGGACCTGCTCAGATGCTCGAAGTTCCGCAGCTCCGCCTTTTTCAAAAAGTGGAAACTTCCATCCTTCGTTTGCAACTGCACAGAAAAGTTATCTTCATTACGAATTAATCCCTCAAGTCGATCACCACTAGCTGTGGTAAGGACGGCCGTCAGATAGCCCGCGGACGGCACTCTTGGTGATCTGACGATTTCTTCGCGTATCGCCTTTGCTGATGCAGTAGCTCCGTGGTCGGTGAGATCGGGGCCAAGGAATCCACCCTTGCCTGAAATCGTGTGGCAACTTGAACAATCGCCCTTGCCGAAGAAGATTTCCTTGCCGCGTCCTGCATCACCGGCCGGAGTTCGCGCCTCAAGCTTCCCCTGGAGCGACCGCAGGTAGCCGACTATGGCGCGGGTCTGTCTTTCACTAAGGCTGTGAAAAGCGGGCATGCCGGTTCCGGGTACACCGTTCGAAATGATGCCGGACAGTTGGGCATCTGAGAGATGCAGGACTTTGGCACTTCCGGAAATGTTGACGGCTTTGTCGCTTCCACGGCCATCCAGCCCGTGACAGCCCGCGCACGAGGAGTTGTACGTGTTTCTACCCACTTCGAGAGTAACGTTTGAATGGTCTGAGGAAGAAAGTTGTTGTGCGAGCGAGAAAGAGATGTTGAAGGCCCACAGCAGGAGACAGGGCCCGAGTAACGGAGATAAAGATTTGCGGATCGGCAGCATATGCAAGCGGCCACATTCTACCGCAGTGGAGCGGAGGCTCTTCGGAAAACACTTTCTTTGCTTTCAGGGAATGGAAATTTCTTCCCACAGACGAACGGCTCTCTCAATTCCAAAAGGCGCTTGGCACCAATCGCTGGATTCGGCTCTTTCAAACATGGCAGTGGTAGTGTTAGAGTCCGCGAAAACATGGAACCAGGAGGACGGAATGCCCCCATCTCACCCGTATTCGAAAACACGCATCGTCGTAATTACTCTTGCGGCTTTGATCCTTATTCCGGCAGCGGCGGTTCAAGTGCGTCTCGCCCACGCTCAATCCAATTCAGCGGCTGAAAGCGCATCGACTAACGACGACCTGATCGCGCAATTCCGGCGCGTGGAAGTCGCCTCGGTCTCCGACGCACTCGAGCAGACTACAGGAAAGCGGATGTACATGAGCCATCGCATGCAGCCGATCTTTACGGCCAAATTTGCCGGATATGCACGAACGGTGCAACTCAAAAAGGACGAGGGCAACAAGGATCCCGAAGCACTCACGGGGATGCTGGAAGCGATTGATCAAGGATCGACTGATTCGGTGTACGTGATGGTGGTTGAGGACGGAGAAGACATCGCGGGAATGGGCGGCCTGATGGGCACCGCGATGGCCGCGCGTGGTTACGCCGGAGCGGTGATCGACGGTGGAGTGCGAGACGTAGCCTATCTGCGTAAGATCGGCTTCCCCGTTTTTGCCACGGGAATCGTTCCCTCCACCTCTGTGCACCACTACCGGTTTGCGGGAGCGCAGATCCCGCTGCTCTGCAATGGAGTGCCTGTGAACCCAGGCGATATTGTCGTGGCAGATAGCGATGGTGTCGCCGTCGTGCCGAAAGCGCAGGCGCAGGCCGTGCTCACCCTGGCGCAACAGATGGACTACAAGGAACACTCGATGTACGCGGTCATCGAGCAATTGAAGTCCATCGTGCAAGCAGTCAAGAAATTCGGCCGCCTTTAGGGATGCCGGGATTGCATAAATCTGAGTTTCATCAGATAATCCAGCACTTTCATTTTTGACGGTGTCTATGACCGTTCATCCCAAACGTAGTTACGACATTACGGCTCTCCAGCGTGGGTTGCGGCTTCTGCTTCTTTTTAGCGAATCCCCGCGGGGACTCACTGCGAAGCAGGTGGCGGCTTTGTCGCGGCTGCCGGTGAGCACGGTTCACCGCTTTCTGGCCAACTTGGTGACCGCGGGCTTCTTGAACCGCGATGGAGAAGGCACCCATCACCTCGGAATCGCATGCTTCTCCATTGGCCAGGCCGCCGTAGGACAGCTTGATGTCCGACGCTTGAGCCTGCCGCGTTTGCGGGAACTGAACCAGCAGACCCGCGAGACCATACACCTCACCGTGCGGCACGGATTGTCCGCCGTGTATGTGGAGAAACTGGACTCCCCCGAGCCGCTGCGCATTCATTCACGCATTGGCGCGGCCGTTCCTCTTCACTGTACCGCCGTGGGCAAGGTCATGCTGGCATATATGCCGGAAGACGAGCAGGATCGGGTGCTGCCCGAACTCGACCTGAAACGTCTGACTCCGAATTCGGTCGGGAATCTTCAGGAGCTCAAAACGGAGTTGTACCGCGTCCGCAAGAACGGATACGCCTGCGACCTGGAGGAGCACGAGTTGCACATTCGCTGTGTGGCTGCTCCGATATGGGATCACACAGGAAGCGTGCAATCGAGTCTCAGCATCACCGCTCCCACTTTGCGAATGCCGGTGACGCGCCTTCGCCGCCTCGCGCCGCTTATCCAGACGGCGGGGATGAAGATCTCGGCTGAACTTGGGTATCAACCGACTGTATCTCTGTCACCATTGACCGCGCTAAACCGGAGCGGTAAAACGGAGGCCAGGCTTGGGAAGATGGTTGTCTAAGAACGGGGCGCAGCCATCGGATTCTCCCCAGAGTTTGCTCGACGCGCTGTTTCGAGCGAAGCCGGCTTCAACATGGAAGGGACGCGTGACCGCGCGACGGGCACGCCACCTGCCTTTTTCTGTAGTATTGAGCCGCCTAAATTGAAAGGAGCAGTTCTATGAATTTGACCTCGACTCGAAGGACATTCGCCATGCACTTTGGTTCCGTTCTTTCAGCTCTCGGGCTTACTGCCGCAGTGCTGCCCTCGCGTGCGGTGGCACAGAGTTCAGCCCAAGATGCGAACGCCATCCGTAAGCTGAACGCGGAAGGCAAGCCCGGCAGCGAAAAAGACGTCATCATGCCTGTGATCGTTCACAACGGTTTGATTTATGTCTCCGGTCAAGGCGCACACGATACCCAAGATCAGAAGGAATGGACAATTGAATCCCACACCAGCATGGTCATGGACAAAGTGAAGAAGCTTGTTGAAGTCGGCGGAGGCACGGTTGACAGCATTCTTCAGACCAACGTTTTCCTGGTAAAGATCGAGCACTGGGACGCGATGACCAAGGTATTCGCCACCTACTTCCCACACGGGGGACCAGCCCGCACCACCGTTGCAGTCGCTGCTCTGCCAGGTGATTCGCTGGTCGAAATCAACTGCATCGCGGCCGTAACGCGCAAGTAAAACCAAGGAGATTCTCATGGGACTGGGATCGACGTGGAATCGGCGCGGATTCTTGGGAACTGCTGCCGCCGTGGTGGCCTCCATCTTCGCGCCTCGCAAGCTTTCTTCGGCTGTCAACACGGCGGCCGGAAGCACCACCATCAGCGGTTTCGGCCAGACCGGCAATCCCTACGACGAGCTTGGCCTCACGACCGTAATCAACTGCGAAGGCACGATGACCATGCTGGGCGGCTCAATTCTTCGTCCCGAACTCGAAGCCGTCATGGCTTTGGCTGGTCGCCACTTCGTAAGCATCCCCGAGCTGGAAGTCGCTGCTGGCAAGCGCATCGCAGAGATGCTAAAACTCCCCGATGGCTATGCCGCACTTGTGACTTCCGGTGCGGCGGCGGCGATGCAGTCCGGATTGGCGGGCATCCTCACTGGAGACAATGAGACCCTGATTCGCCAGATTCCTGATCTAACTGGAATGAAATCGGAAGTCATCATTCAAAAATCGCATCGCAACCCGTTCGATCACCAGTTGCGGACAACGGGCATCAAGCTGATCGAGATTGAAACTCGCGAGCAGCTCCGGCAAGCCGTCAACGACCGCACGGCCATGATGCACTTTTCAAACTTTGCCAATGCCGCCGGCCAAATCAAAGTGGACGAATGGGTTAAGTTGGCCAAGCAATACAACATTCCGTGCATGAACGATGCTGCAGCGGACACGCCTCCCGTTTCCCATCTCTGGGATTACGCCAACATGGGCTACGACCTGGTCACTTTCAGTGGCGGAAAGGCGATGCGCGGACCGCAATGCGCAGGCTTGCTGATCGGACGCAAGGACCTCGTGGCTTATGCCCTCCTTAACAACAGTCCGCATGAGGACACGCTGGGCCGCAGCCAGAAAGTCGGAAAAGAAGAAATCGTCGGAATGGTGAAGGCGCTCGAACTGTATCTGAAGGAAGATCACGACGCATTGGCACGAGAATGGCAGAATCGGCTGGAACGCATCTCGCGCGAACTAACCATGGTTCCCGGCGTAAGCACGCAATTCTTCACTCCCGATATCGCCAATCACGTGCCCCACATGCGAATCACATGGGATTCCAGAGTGCCGCTGGAGCCGCAGCAGGTTTCGAAATTGCTGCGGAATTCCAAACCCTCGATTGTCATCGGCGGCGGCGAAGGCCGGCCCGGGCTCACCATGTGCTCGTTCATGCTGCAGCCTGGTGAAGACAAGATCGTCGCCGAGCAACTGTCGCGCATCCTGCGCGGGCACTCAGCATAATGTGTTCGCGATAGCAGAACGATGCCCTCCGCGAAGACAACACGCGTGCGCTGGTTCCTGGTGTTCTGGCTCTTTGTCCTGAGTGCCGTGTCTTATCTCGACAGGGTCAACATCTCCATCGCCGCTGGATCGATTGTTGATGCTTACCACCTCACCGATGTCCAACTCGGGAAGGTTTTTAGCGCATTGGTCGCGGGGTACGCGCTGTTTCAGACGGTTGGAGGTTATCTTGCCGACCGCTTTGGTCCCCGACGTATATTAACTGCCGGAGTTGTGTGGTGGGGAATCTTCACCGCCCTGACGGCGCTTGTCCCCGCTAACATCAGTGGCGCTCTCTTTCTTTTTGTGATGGTTCGGTTCCTTCTCGGGGCTGGCGAAGCCGTGATCTACCCAGCGGCCAATCAGTTCATTACGCGCTGGATTCCCATGCGCGAGCGCGGCATCGCCAACGGCTGGATCTTTGCCGGCGTCGGTGCCGGAGCTGGCCTTACGCCCCCTCTTATCACCTATCTCATGATCCATCACGGCTGGCGCTCGTCGTTCTGGGTGTGCGCCATCATCGGATTTCTCGCCGGGGCAGTCTGGTTTTTCGCAGCTCGCGATAATCCGGCGGAACACCCCCGAGTGTCTGCCGCAGAACTTACTGCGATTCAATCCGGAATCACGGTTACAAGTAATTCACCAAATCCGGGGAAAGAACCTGCCGTTGCCCTTGTGCCATGGAAGCGCGTCGTGCGAAGCCGCGAGGTTTGGGCGGTGACCATCAGCTATTTTTGCTACGGCTACGTGGCGTGGATTTTCTTCAGCTGGTTCTACCGCTACCTAGCCAAAGTACGCGGACTCGATCTCAAAGCAAGCGCTTTCTATTCCATGCTGCCATTCCTGGCAATGCTGGTGTGCTGCCTGTTAGGAGGGGCTGTGAACGATCGACTCACAAAGTGGCGCGGACCGCGGCTGGGTCGATGCGGCCTGGCGGCATTTGCCATGGGAGTCGCCGGAATCTTCATCGCTTTCGGTTCTCAAGTGCAGGGTGCCAGGCTGGCGAGTGTCGTTCTCGCTGGCGGCGCTGGTGCGCTGTATTTGTCTCAGAGTTCATTTTGGTCGGTGACAGCAGACATTGCGGGAGCGTCGGCCGGATCGGTATCCGGATTTATGAACATGGGCGGGCAAATTGGCGGGGCCTTGACTGGCTCGCTCACTCCGTGGATAGCCCTACGCTACGGCTGGACAGCCTCTTTCCTTGTGGCAGCGGGTTTGTGCCTGATGGGCGCTATGTGTTGGTTTGCTGTAGATCCACTGAACACGTTGACACCAGTGCGAACTGCCGAGACATTAGATGAGGTCCACTCTTGAGAGACGGTCACTAGGTAACCGTCGCCTGTGAATCTGCTTTTAGCATGGTCTGCAGTTCCGGACCCAGCAGCGAAGCCGAATTCGTGTCCAGATACACAGTCGCGTCAGGATGGCGCCGCAAAATCGAAGCTGGCGCCATAGGACTGATCTCTCCCTCGAAGCATGCCTTCACCGCCTGCGCTTTGCGCCGGTCCGGAACCACGGCGAGGATTTCTTTTGCCTTGAGAATCTGTCGCGCTGACATCGAAATGGCTTGCTTTGGTACCTGCGATATGTCGGCAAACCATGCCTCGCCGACCTGCTGGTGGCGGCACGCTTCATCGAGCTGGACGATAATGTAGGGCTCCTCGGTATCGAAATCGGCGGGCGGATCATTGAACGCAATATGCCCGTTTTCGCCGATGCCGAGGAACGCGATATCGATCGCTCCCGAGGCTAGTTGCTTGCCTGCGTCCCGCACACCGGCGGACGGGTCGGGAGCATCGCCCTCGAGCAAGTGATAATGCGTGATTCCGGTTTTGTTGACCAACTCTTCCATAAGCATCTTGCGAAAGCTGCCTGGATGAGTGATCGGCAGACCGATATATTCATCGAGATGAAAGGCCTCAACCTGAGTCCAATCGATGCCAGGGGCCTTTGTCAGTGCATCCAGAAACTCGAGTTGAGACGCGGCCGTAGCCGCAACGATGCGGGCCTTGCCCCGCCCGGAGATGGCGCGCCGAATCGCATTCGCGGCCTGCTCGGCGGCAGCACGGCCCAAAGTGGCTTTGTCGCTGAACACTCTAAGCAGCATCGGCAAGATCCGAAATGAGTCAAGGATTGGGCAAATTATACAGGGCGATGCCTTGCGCCCGATGCAATAGTGAACTGGATTTTACTGTGTGAAAAACAAACAGCACGTTCTAGCAGGAGACACATGATCTGTAGTATCACTCTTGTGCTGTGTGCGCGAGTCCCCATGAGAAGATCTGAACACATTGTTTCCGTCCTCATTGTCGGTAGCATTCTTTTTGGCGGGTTGCACGCTGCCGCTCAGACCGTGACCGTTGACGCGACGCCCAGTCATGTTGTCAACAGATTCAGACCACTGTACGCCTTAGGATCCACTGTTGATCGTGTTCCCAGCAATGCAACCGACGTCTTCTTCCGTCCCGACCAGATCCAGAAGGTCATCTCAGCGGGTTGGGGAGTCATCAGCTATCGCCAGAACACAGATTTGTTCGTGCAGACCTGGCATTGGAACCCCAAGGGCACATGGAGCGATCCCGCAGGCAAAGGTTATTTCACGGGAAGTTCAACTCCGACCAGCGAGATGATACGCCATTCCTACGGCTACTCACTGCCTCACCGCGGCTTCACACGCAACGGAGGCACAGAGTTCGACGGCTACTCCCGCCTTGACGATGGAGATGTCGAAACCTTCTGGAAGAGTAATCCTTATCTAGCGAGTGAGTTCACGGGGGAGAATGATTCTCTGCATCCGCAGTGGGTAGTCATTGCGCTCGACAAAAAGGAAAGCGTCGACGCGATTCGCATCCAGTGGGCCGATCCGTTCGCTCGCGATTTTCAGGTGCAATACTGGGTGGGCGATGGCGACGCCATGGACGAGCAGGATAAAGGTACGTGGAAGAATTTCCCTTCCGGAACCGTTACTGAGGGGAAGGGTGGAGATTCGACTCTGCTTTTGTCGCCGTCGCCCGTGTCCACGAAGTTCGTCCGCGTCTGGATGACGCGCTCTTCAAACACCTGTGACACTCATGGATCCGCCGATCGCCGCAACTGTTCAGGGTACGGCATTCGCGAGCTTTATCTGGGCACCATGGCCGATAACGGGAAACTCAAAGATCTTCTTCGCCATTCTCCCGACCAGAAGCAAACGCTCACGTTGTGCTCGTCGGTCGATCCGTGGCATGAACCGTCCGATCTGGATGTCGCGCCCGATCGTATGGAATCGGGCGATCAGCCGGGCTTCGATCTCTTCTTCACGAGTGGAATAACTCGCGGCCTTCCCGCGATTGTCCCCGTTGCGCTGCTTTACAGCACGCCGGAAGAGGCAGCCGCGCAGATGAGCTACATCAAGAAGCGCGGCTATCCCGTTTCGTATATCGAAATGGGCGAGGAGGCTGACGGCCAGTACATGCTCCCCGAAGACTACGGAGCTCTCTATTTACAATTCGCCAACGCGCTTCATCGCATCGACGCAGGTTTCAAACTAGGAGGGCCCTCATTTCAGGGAGTAACCGAGGACATCAAGGTTTGGCCCGACGCGCAAGGCCGTACGTCATGGCTCGAGCGATTCCTCGGTTACCTCAAGGCCCATAGTCGACTGCAGGATCTGTCGTTCATGTCGTTCGAACACTATCCCTACGACGGGTGCGACACGCCTTGGGAAAACCTGTATCAGGAGCCTGAACTGATCACCCACATCATGCAGGTCTGGCGCGACGATGGATTGCCGGCGGGCATTCCTCTGCTCGATACGGAAACCAATGCGCACGGGGGCGAAGCCTCAGTGGACATCTTTGGCGCCCTTTGGCTCGCTGATTCCTTTGCGGGATTTCTTACCGCCGGCGGCCAATCCACTCACTACTATCACGATCTGTCTTACTCGCCTCCGCACCCCGCCTGCCCCAATAGCTGGGGAACGTATCACCTGTTCATGGTCGACGATCACTATCAGATTCTGCAGCCGACGTCGCAGTTTTTTGCCGCCCAACTCATCACCCAGGAATGGGCCCAGCCGAAAGATGCCGAACATCTTCTCTATCGCGCTGCCAGTGATGTGAAAGATTCCCAGGGACACGTGCTGGTGACGGCTTACGCTCTCCATCGTCCAGACGGTCAATGGTCTCTGATGCTCATCAACAAGGACCACGATCATCCACATCAGGTGAGCGTCCTCTTCCATGATTCCGGCGGTCATCAGGACACATCCTTCGTCGGAAAGATCACGATGATTACGTTTGGCAAGGAGCAGTATGAATGGCATCCAGATCGGAAGAAGGGTCACGCCGCGCCGGACGGGCCGCCTGCGACTTCAGCGCTCAAGGCTGGGCAAGGCACAGAATATAATCTGCCCGCGGCTTCCGTGACCGTGCTTCGCGGTACGCTTGGCGTTCCTGGTTCCTAACTTCGCCTCAGCATTTCTTAGCTCCACAACCGGTCCCACGAGCGTTCCTGATCCCACTGCGGAGTAGGTTCGAAATAGCCGGTTCCTGGAGCCACTTGCCGTCGCACGACATCCTCATTCAGAGTGACACCGAGCCCGGGGCGGTCCGGAACGTCTATCCAGCCGCGATTGACGATGGGTGATTTGATCCCCTCGACGACCAGAGAGGACCACCACGGTACGTCAAGCGAATGGTTCTCCAGAGCCAAAAAGTTTTGCGTTGCAGCCGCACAGTGCACGTTCGCCATGCAGGCGATCGGGGTGCCGGCAAAGTGCAGAGCCATGGGGACGCCGTATTCCTCAGCCATGTCGCCGATCTTATGCGTCTCCAGAATGCCCCCCGCGGTGGCAAGATCCGGCTGAATCTTGCTCACCGCGTGCCGTTCACACAGTACTCGGAAAGGCTCTTTCAAGTAGATGTCTTCTCCGGTGAGGATGGGGGTCGGACTCTCGTCGGAAATCTGTTTGAGCAGATCGGTGTACATCCACGGGATCACGTCTTCCATCCACGACAGGTTGTATTTCTCGTAGGCTTTGCCGAGACGGATGATCGACTTCACCCCTAAATGGCCCAGATGATCCATCGAGAGCGGAATTTCCATCCCGACGGCATCGCGCACAGCGGCGACGTACGTCTCGAGCATGGCAATCCCCTTGTCAGTTACCTCCATACCCAGCAGAGGATGTGGAAGTTGATTCGCCTTCCACTGTTGCAGGTCCGTAGGATTCGTGACCGTACCGGGGGTATCCGCCACCATCTCGATACCCAAGTCCATCTTGAGCCACGTGAGTCCCATAACTTCTTTGCGCTCTTTCAATCTCTGCGCATAGACTTTGGGATCCTTCGACTCCGTAGTATCGGCATAGATGCGGATCTTGTCGCGAAACTTGCCGCCTCCGATGAGCGCGTACACGGGAGCGTTGTAGACCTTGCCGGCGATGTCCCAAAGAGCCATTTCGATGGCGCACACTCCGCCGCCTTGGCGCGCGTGTCCGCCGAATTGCTTGATCTTGCGAAAAATCTTGTCGAGTTGTAACGGGTTCTCGCCTACGATGCGGCTCTTCAGGAACAGTGCATAGGTTGGACTCGCGCCGTCGCGGACCTCGCCCAATCCGTAAACCCCTTGGTTCGTGTCAATCCGAATAATCGGACAAGGGCTGGGTCCGGGCTTCACGACCGTTGCCACGCGCAGATCGGTGATCTTCAGCGTTGAGGGACTGGAGTTAGTATTGACCGTCTTCGGGTAGGCTTCCACAGGGTCGCCCAGTAACGCTCCGCCCAGCGCCATTGCAGAGGTCTTCAAAATCTCACGGCGTCCAAACATGCCCCAGTTCTTTTCACGCATGCTTTTCTCCTGTTTGTGCGACCGTATGCACAGTACTGAAAAAGTACGATTCGTTCGCAAGATCCCAATTTGAGAAATAGAATTGTAAACTCGTCGGCAACGACCCGGCATTTGAATCCGCCGATCCAGGAGATTCCGAAATGACACACATCCTGAAAACGATCTGGAGCACCATCTTCGCAGGTGTTTTCGTCGTAACCCTGCTTGCGTCAACTTGCGCCTACGCACAGTTGTACACGTTCTCCAAGCAGGAATTGATTGACTACACGGCGAAGTCACCCTATGGCAGATTTGCTGATGGGCGCCCCAAGATTCCCGATGCCATGATCGAGCGCGCCCGTGATCTGTCATCCGAAGAAGTCTGGGCCGGGCTCCACGAGGAGGGCTTCAAGAATCAGTACGCGGATGGGTTTCAGGTGCTGCATCCTGGAAAGACCATGGTTGGACGTGCCTTCACGGTACAATTCATGCCGCTGCGCGCTGACGTCGACGAAGTTGCGAAGAACAAGGCCAAACAACGCGGCCTGCAGGACCTCGCCAATCAAACTGCCATCGATATGCTCCAGCCCGGCGATGTGCTCGTCGTCGACTTGTTCGGGAAGAAGGTGGACGGCACCATTGTCGGGGACAATCTCTTCTACTATGTGTTGAAAGCCACCAACGGTGGTGGTCTGGTTGTGGACGGCAGCATCCGCGACCTGGACGGCATAGCCAAGATCGATATGCCGGGGTATTTCCGTTCTGCCGATCCGACACCCATCGGGAACGTAATGCTGACGGGCATCAACGTGCCCATCCGAGTCGGCGGCGTGACCGTTATGCCGGGAGATCTCGTGGTGGGGGACCGCGAGGGCGTATATTTCATTCCCCCGCAATTCGTCAAAGAAGTCCTCGACCACGCAGATGAGACCCATATCCATGATGAATGGACAAAAAAGAAATTCGACGAAGGGAAATACAAATCTTCGGAGATTTACGGCTCACCGAGCGATCCTAAGTTGCAGAACGAATATCGGGAGTACCTGAAGAAGCGGTTAGACGAAATCCATAAGCAACAGACTTCGCAATAGCGTCTCTCTGTTCACGAGAATGATTCAGAGGGATTGCGGCCGCTGCGTTCGGTGATTGGGATATGCCTGCATAATTGAATCCGCAGATTCCTACCCTGCATGCCAGCTTTGGCCGCGCTCTGCTCCACGCAGAGACAATCCCGAACAGGCGTTGACTGTGTTTTAGGAAGGTCTGCGCACGGATCCGAAGAACGTGGAACTCTACACTGGAATGGATCAGGCCCTGAGCATCCTGCAACGTCCGCCCCAGGAACGTGTAGCGGCGCCGGAGCGCTATCCCGATCGCTCCAACATGCCATCGCATCTTGTCTGTGAACTCATTCTCAATCTGGCCGAATCCGGAGAGTTCGAGAAAGCAGCCGTCCTGTTCCACAATCGTTTCTTTCAACGGGAGAAGGGCGGCACGAACGTGCGAGAGGTCTGGCTCGAAGTGCAAGTGCAGCGCGCCATGTCATTGGCACAACGGGGACAGTGTTCTGAGGGAGTTAAGATTGTCGATCATCTTGCAGACCCGGTGCCAGATCTGCCGTTTACCGATGATGGACTCGAGCCATTGCTACGCTCTGCCAGATTCAATTACTTGGTTGGAAATTTGTATAAGACCTGCAGCCTCCCTGACAGAGCTCGAAGCAGTTTCAAGCACGCCGCTGAGCAATCGAATCTGGAAGACGCCGTTTGGTCGTGGAGAGCATCTCCGTTAAGGAGTTTTGGAACGGCCTTGGGTTGTGTCCGGTAAAGACATGCGGATTTCACCCTCTGTGACTTCTCGGCGTTTACTTAGGGTGCCATCAGGAATTACCACCGCAACCCAAGGCGTTTTCGGCGAGATCTCATGGGCATGCCAGACGGCCTCTCGGACACCTCCAGAAGTCAGCTCGATCTCCCGCTTGCCTGGTTCCTTTAGGGTGAGATTGTCGCTGCGCAAAGTGAACGTGTGACGACCAGCGCCCTCGGCCGAAACTCGCAATACGACTTCATTGTGACCGAGATCCTCAGATATGACTTTGAAGTCGAGGACGCGGTCAGGACGCAGATCGACATCATAGAATCCGCCCGGAAGGACGGTAACACTCGTGTGTACTGAACCCTGCCGTACAGCATAGTGACCTTCCGGCAAATGAATATTGAATTCGCCGTCACGCGAATTCGAGGGCGCGGTTGTCACCTGACCACTCTGTTGTTCACGGAACTCGACCGGCTCGTGGCTCGCAGGATTGGCCGTTCCTCGCACGGTGGCAGGCACACTGATATCTTCCATCAACCATATCCACTGCCCTACCGGTTGGGTCCATACCTCTTTATAGGTCCAGCAAATTTGGGTGGGCCAGTAAGGGGCGTCGTCGAAGCCTTTGGTTTCAATGCCGACAGGAAGCGCGCCAACCATTTGGCCAGAACGAACGCTGTACAGCGGCGTCCAGTCGTATCCCTCGCCGTACATCACACTGGCGGCGAAAGGATTGCGGCCGACTAACCATTGAGCCTGTTTCTGGGCCAAGTCTTCGGCTTCTAGATCGCCTCGCAACTGTCCTGCCGCCGAGAGCGCTTTCGCTTCCGAAAGCAGAACGCTGGAGTTGCCGCGAAAATCAAACCAGACTGGGAATCTGCGCAGATAGTTCTCGCCACCCAGCGGAATTCCGCGCCGCACTTCTTGCACATAGGCATCGCGGTCAGCGGCCCGAAGCGGGGTCCAATTCTTGGATTCAGGGATAAGCCGTGCTTCGCTCTCGCGATATACAGCCGCCGGCAAAACCGCAAAAGGCTCATCGACGATGGCGGCTGATTTCAAATAGTACTGTGAGTGCAAGACCACCGCCGAGTACCACTTCATCCACTTCTCGTGGTCCGGGAAGGCTTCGCACAAACGGATGAGAGCGACGATTGGCTCCTGCTCCTGGCCGATGTGAAAACGATGAAAAAGATTGTCTCGCTTCGGGCTGGTGTAGAAGTAACCGGTCAACGGAACTGTCCAGGGTTGCAGAATGCGCTCCTGGGAACTGAGCACCAGATCCCCCAAGACAATGGCTTCCTGTGCGTAGCGATCGTCTCCAGTCGCCAGGTAAACCTCGACCGATGCAACAACCCCGAAGGATATTCGCTCCAACTCGTCCTGTGCTCCATAGACTTCAGCGAGCGAAGGCGCCGTCTTCAGGCCTTCTACCGCATACTTCCAGTCCTCTTCCGCGATCATGAGGCTGCGGTTCGCCAACTCTGGATCGATGTCCTTCAATACGCGTGCCGCCAAGGCCTCCACTCCGCTTACCCGGAAGTTCCATTCCGGGTTATTGACGGCTTGTCCGAATCGATCGTCGGACGTGCCCATAATCCCATCGGTCCAGTAACTAACCAATTGGCCGGTGCTGCGATAGCCGTCGCCAAATCGCGTTTTGAGCACCCAATTCAAGCCCCAGCGCGCTTCTTCCAGCAGGCGATTGGAAAGAACCGGGTCTTCGCCGTGCCGCTTCAGACTGTCCGCAAGCGACAACACGGCATACACCATTCCCGGCGTATTTCCGGTCGCAGAAAGATCCCCGGCATCGTGGTATCCACCATTGACGACAATGCGCTTGTCATCATGAATTGTGTAGATATCCTGATGACACCTGCCGTGAATGCCCGGAATTTCGGTTCCGCATCGCTCGCTGTACATGAAGTTGATCGACTTCCAAATGCTGTCGAGCCAGGCGTCATCTCCAATGCGAAAAGAGCGAGTCAGTGTATCTCCTGCTTTGATCACGTACGTGCCTGGCTCGCGCACTGCAGAAAAATCCAGCACTTGATAGTTGCCCAACGGGGTGCTCGCTTGCTCGACCGGTTTGGTCAGAACGATCTGGCCGGTCTGTAGGTTAATCACGGAAAACTCGTGGGCTGCCAGATCACTGGCGATAGCGGACTTCGAGGATCCTGTTGTGTAGCCGCTGTGGCTGAACGCAATCTTTCCGGGCGCCACATCCCATCCCTCCACGTGATCGGCCGCCACGCTCTGTAATTCCAGTTGATCGATGTCTAGGATCGTCTGATCGCCGGGGTCGGGGAGCTTTTTGGGGAGCATGTATGCAAAATCAAGCGCAGTGACACGATCGCGATCCAGTGGAGCAATTTCCCACACGACATGGTTCCACACCTGGTTCTTGAGAATGATCGATTCGTGACGCCCCTCGTTGTATTGGTCCGGCAGTTTGTGGGAGCCGTCATTGTGGAGCGTGAGGGAGCAAGAAATTGCGGGCGCACCAATGATATCGGGGTAGACCCAGAGCGAGATGCGGTTGTACCGGCTCCAGTCTTCGCCAGGAAACTTTCTGGTCGCCACAAGATCTTCCCACTCCCCGCTACCGTCAACCTGGGCGACATTGGTAGTAGAACGGATTCGCAGCGAATGCTGGCCATCTTTGACGTGAACGTCGGTCAACGCCATCTCTCCCGCGCCGGTGAACGACCAGGTGGAGAGTCCTTCCATGCTGTCCAGCACGCGCGAATCGAGGACCTTCTTGTTCAGCCATCGGAATTCAGCGCCGTCTTCATACCTGGCCTGCATCGGCATCTCGGGAACCATTTGCTGTGCCGCGAGAGACACGCCCAAACAAAAGATGCTCAGGAACGTGGTAATGCCGAACCGGCGCGCCTTGCTCGCCCATCTGCTCCATCTTGACTTGATATCCATGATCGGCCCCTTGTGCCTCCAGGCGATAACACCACGACAAATTGGTCTGCAGAAGCTGACTGTTTGCGCTATCGCTTCAGAAGTATTGGAACCACTATCCCCTTGGTCGGGCAGGGGGACGACAGCCATGAGGTAGCGCAGATGAAAATGATGTGAATTTGCCGGCCCGCTACGCCCTGATCGCTTGCTGCAGAACTTCACGTAAACGCTTCGCAACTACCATGTTTTCCCCGGGCTGCAACATCCAAACCCCGACGACGATGGTATTCGGTCCGCCCGGTAATCCCGCGCTCGCAGGGGCACCTCCGGTCGATGGATTCAGCTCAATCCGCGGCTTGCCTTCGCGCAGCTTTTGCATGACTTCCGCGCCCTTGATCTTGATCCGGTTCTGGTCGTAAGTGATGAGCAGGTGCGGAACATGATTGGCGACCTCAGGAATAAAGATCTGAGTCTGCACAGTCGGAATCGAGTTCAAGTGTTTGGCGATACGATCAGCCCGGTCCCGGCACTCTCTTTCAATGACGGCATCATCTTGCTTCAGAAAATAGTCCACCGCGGCAACCAGGCCTACAATTTCCTCTTTCGCCACCTTCATCCCTCGCCCGACAGTGTTTGAGTTTGGTGAATTGTTTTTCTTGGCCGCTTCGATCAGATCCTTTCTGCCTAACAGCAAGCCGCTACACTGCGGTCCCCGCAGGCCCTTCCCTCCAGAGAATGTCACGAGATCAAACCTCATCTGGGTATAGTTCCATAGATTGGAAATTGGCGGGACATCAGCGGCAGCGTCGTTGAAACAAGGCACTCCGTGCTGGTGGGCCACTCGCACCCAATCCTCCCGGCTGATTTTCCCTTCACCCGCATTGAAAAAGTGGGCCATCACCGTACGCTCGGTGAATGCCTGTTCGTATTGCTCCAGCGTCTCCACCTCGACAAAGCGAATTCCACAATTGCGGAGGGCATGGTCATATCCGTAGCGATGAGATTTCTGAACGATCACTTCGTTCTTAAGCCCAGCCATGTCCGTAGGAATGTTAAGAATGGCTTGATCATTTCCCATGTTGATGCAAGCTGCCGTTCCCACGACGAGCGCCGCGGCAGCGCCGGAAGTGACGAGAGCGGCCTCACACCGTAGTCGCTTGGCCAAATATGCTCCTGACGCATCCAGTAGTTCATTGAGGTTTACTGGCTGTCGCGCCGCGAGCGCGATAGCCGCCTGCACTTCGTCAGGCATTGTGGAAGCCGAAAGAACTGTATAGGTCCCGGCCGCATTGATGAATGGGGTCACGCCGAGTATCTGGTAATAATCCACAGCTGGAGGGGCCGATTTCGAAAACGCCCGAGGCTCCAGAGTTAGGATTCCGGAGAGCGCAACCCCTCCCGCGAGAACTGCCTGTGTCCCTTCGCGTAAGAGCTTTCGCCGACTCATCTGTCGCATCGTAAGCCTCCTTCAAAAAGATTTTGGCAGTTCAAAATTAGTCTCGCGGATAATCGTCCGCCCTTGCCGGCAACGACTCGCCTTGATCGGGCACGGTGAAATACTGCGGACGCGCTTTCTCCCACTGCACCATGCTGAGACCGGAAGGATCGTACGAAATGCGTCCCGCACGGATCGTCATGCGGGCCATCAATCGTACATTCGCATCCATTTTGGCGACGCCGCAATCAATGTAACTGAAGTGGCCTTGCGCCAGTTCCAGCACGGCAATATCCGCATCCTGGCCGATCGACAACGTCCCCAGGTCCGGCCGATGAATCTCCCTTGCTGGATTGACGGTGGAGCGGCGAATGACATCCTCCAGCGGCACTCCCATGGCCAGGAATTTCGACATCACGTTGTTCATGCTGACAGTCAAGTAATCGCCCATGTGCAAATCGGTAGAGATGGAATCGGGGATGAATCCCTGTTTCTCAGCGGGAACAGCATTGCGAAACCAGAAGCTGCCGGCCCCATGTCCCACATCGAATATGACGCCACGGGCACGCGCTTCTGCGATGGCCGGATTGAGCTTGCCGTCAGGAAGAATAATGGGAAATTGCTGGGCGAAGACATGCGTGTGTATGTCGCCGGGCCGCATTTTCTTTAGTATCAGGTCCTCGTAAGTTCTTTCCGGTCGCGGCCAGAAATCGAACATGACCGGACTATTCGTGAGAATGCCGCATTCAATGGCACGGTCAACCGCAGCCCAGGGCACGTGTTCCCCATCCCAGACCTCCCTGGTCCAGTAATGGGCAGTTTTTACTCCCACAATGAGGTCGCGATATTTCTTGATGGTGTCGACACAAAGGTTCACATCCATCTGGTCCAAGCTTTGCTCAAGCCCACCGTTCATGCCATTAGCCACGATGTTCAGGAAAGCCAGCACTCGCACTCTGGCGCGGTCAATGACTTCTTCTTTTTCCTGGAGGAACGTCTCCGCACCCGAGGTGCCCGCATCCACGATGGTGGTCACACCGGACTGCAACGCCAGATCGGCCGGAATTCCAAGTGGCAAAGCATGAGCTCGCGCCTCGGGCGCGAACCAGTTTAGCGGCGCGCCGCCATGACCAACATGGTAGTGAATGTCGATTAGCCCGGGCGTAACGTAGAGCTTCGAGACATCCACAACCTTACCGGCTTGGTCAGCCGGAATGTTTTTTTCCACGGCAGCGATTTTGCCCTGGAGAACACCGACATCTCGTACTTCATCGATGTGATTAGCAGGGTCAATCACATGGCCGCCCTTCAACAGCAGATCGTAGCGCGTCGCTTGGGCGAACATAACTACAGGAGATCCGAGGGCGATTGCGATGACCGCAATTATTGCGCGTGGCATTTTTATCCAGCTCTGCATAGGGCTTTCTCTTGATTTTGTCGAACCGAAAGTGTATCCGGTGGGAATGAGATTGTCACCATTCCTGGTGAGTGAAGGTCCGGCAGGTTGTAAAGAAGATCGCGCTATCGTAAGCTGATCGCTGTTTTCTAGGGTTCGATCCAACAAGCTGCAGACTCGGGATTGGGAACCGAATCATGGATCGCCGTACTTTCGTCAAGGCCGGTTGCGTTGGAAGTGCCTCGCTGCTCATGCAGGGGCTCGACCCGATGCTGCGAGCGGACGTGGCACCTTCTGCAGCACCGCCCATCGAACTCCACGGCCCGCCGGGCTACAAGCCTTCGCAGCTTGGCATGCCCGGACTGTTTCCAGGCCGGGTTATCCAGGTCCGCGACCCTAACGCTATCATACGTAATCGCGTTTCACAGCCGATTGTGCGCCATATGCTGGAGCATGCGATGAAGGAGTTGACCGGAGAAAAGTCCGCACAGGCGGCATGGGCAAAGTTTGTTGAAGCGAACGACATTGTCGGAATCAAGATCAACCCATCGGGTGCCCCTGCTTGCTGCTCCTCTCCCGAGATCCTGCGCGAGATCATCGGCTCAGTTCAGTCTGTTGGCGTTCCCGCGCGTAACATCCTGGTCTATGACCGGTATTCGTACGAAATGGACATCGGCAGCTATCAAGTCCTGCTGCCTCCAGGCGTGCGCATTGTGGGCATTCAGGACGCCTTCGTGGATTCTTCCGGTTACGATCCGAATGTTTATTGCGCAGCTAACTTCTTCGGCGAGTGGGAAACCCGCTCCTACATGGCGAGTATCGTGGCTCAGGTAGTCACGAAGATTATCAACGTGCCGACGATGAAGGACCACTCCGCATCCGGAGTTACTGGAGCTCTCAAGAACCTGGCCTACGGCACATTTAACAATGTGGCACGCTCCCATCGTGCGCCGTATTCCTTCACCAACCCACTGATCGGGCTGATGTGCACGGTCGAACCCTTACGTTCAAAGGCTGTGTTGCATATCATGGACGGCATGCGGCAGGTATGGCATGGCGGACCACTGACTCAAGTCCAGGATTTCATCGATCAGGCCGGCATTCTGCTCGTAGCAACGGATCCAGTCGCTCTGGACACCATCGAATTGGAAGCCATTGAAAAGAAGCGCCGCGATCGGGGCGTACCTTCGTTGTGGCAACACGATCCGAATAGCATCACCGCAGACAGTAATGACTTCTATCATGACGCGGCGAAAAACTTGTTCTTCCGCCAGCCCGGACACGTTGCAGCGGCTGGAAAGCTCGGCCTTGGCGTCGCAGACTTGAAGCAGATCGATCACCGTACTCTCCCGGCCTGAACTGATGACGACGGAAGCAGCCAAGTCCAAAACTCCGGGAGACTGGCCCACCCTGCTTAAAGACAATGCCCGCACGGGAGGGCAGGGGCAACATCCAGCACGGTCGCCGGAACGATCTGTTTGGCAATTTCGGACGGGCAGCTCTGTGCGTTCCGCGCCGATACTTGAGGATGGCATTTTGTATGTCACGTCGGTCAACGGAGTATTGCACGCCATCGACGTGGTCACAGGCACATCAAAGTGGAAATTTCAGGCGGCGGGTCAGGTTCATTCCACGCCTTCGCTCTCCGCAAATCGAATCCTGTTCGGATGCGATGACGGAAAAGTGTACGCACTGGATCGGCATGCCGGAAGCAAGCTATGGGAATCGCCAACGGGTGCTGAGGTCTGGGCTTCTCCTGTCATTCACAGTGGGGTTGTCTTTTTCGGAAGTGCGGACGCGCGGGTTTACGCCGTTGACGCAGGGAGCGGGCGGACGCTATGGGTCCAGGAACTTGGCGGAAGAGTCTATTCCAGTATTTATGCGACCGAGAAACAACTCTATCTGGGATGTGGAGACGGCAAAGTGTATAGCCTCGATCCCCCATCCGGGAAAATATTGTGGAGTACGCCCACGGACAATGGTATCGACTCGTCGCCGGCCGTCTCTGGTGACCTGGTTCTCATCGGCTCGGAAGACTTTCGGTTTTATGCAATGAACGCCAACACTGGAGAGGTGCGCTGGAAGTACGAAACAGGATTAGGCATCGCATCTTCCCCGGCAGTTTCGGGCGACCTCGCAGTCGTCGGCAGTAAGGACGGCTTTCTATATGCGCTGGAGACTCAGACCGGCCGCTTGCGCTGGAAAACCGCCGTGGGCGAAGTGGTGACCGCCCCTCCAGTGATCGGCGAGGGGGTTGTGTGTATTCAAGCAGGAGGTATGTTCGCCCTGGACAACGCGACGGGCAATGTAGTGTGGACAGCTGCTCTGGCGGGGGCCGTTCAGTCAGTTCCCGTGCTGGCAGGTGACACGATTTATCTGGCGAGCCTGAGCGGTGAGGTTTATGCGCTGCGATAACCGGCGGACAGCAACGCTGATCAGCTTCTTCCTAATCGCTTCTTTCGTCCAGAGCTCAGAAAATCAAGTTCTGGTTTACAAAAAGAAGTACATCATGGGCACGGTCTTCGAAATCGCTGCCTATGACCAATCATCCGAACATGCCGCCAATGCGATCGAGAAAGCGTTTCAGGAGATCGTTCGCCTCGATGATCTGCTGAGCGACTACAAACCTGACAGCGCCCTGAGTAACTTGAACCACTCGGCTCACTTTCACGCAGAAAAGGTTCCTGCCGACTTATACCGTGTCATCGACCAGGCCATGCAGTTTTCCAGGCTTTCAAACGGAAAGTTCGACATCTCCATCGCGCCTTTGGTGAATTTGTGGAAAGCTGCGCTGCGCGGCGAAGGCACGCCTTCGCGGGCGCAGCAAGAAGAAGTTCGAAGTTGCGTCGGCTACGAGAAGATCGAATTAACTCCCCCGGACCGGATCAGTTTTCGCTCATCCTGTTTGCAGTTGGACTTGGGCGCCATTGGCAAAGGCTACGCCGTAGATCGAGCTGCTGAAGTCCTGCACTCCCTGGGAATCCGCGATGCTTTGGTCAACGCGGGGGGCAGCACGATTTTCGCGATGGGGTCTCCTCCTGACCAGACAGCCTGGCTTGTACACTTGAGAGATCCGTCGAACAAGATAGATCCACAGGTCATGCTCAAAGATGAAAGTGTGTCCACGTCGGAGCAGACAGCGCCTAGTTTGCTGGGGAACGATTCAGCCGGTCATATCATTGATCCGGATACACGAATGCCCCTGAAAACGGTGTTCGCGGTCAGCGCCGTTTCAAGAACCGCGACGGCGTCGGATGCGCTTTCAACCACCTTATTGCTGCTTGGTCCGACGAAGGGCAAGGCGTTGATCAAGAGTATGGCAGACGTCTCAGCGATTTGGATTTCACATGATGCACAGGTGGAAACCGTGACTGGCGGTCCGCAGATTCTGTTTGGCAGAGGCTTATAGGCTCCTCTCAGTCTTGGCAAAATTCCATGAGCATTGGTGACACGATTCTCGTATGGGTTTTCGTCTTAGTCTCCACCTCCGCCTGGAGCAACGTGTTCGTACATTGGACAAGCTCTGCTTTGCCCCCAGCAAAGGAACTCGGCTTGAACGACCTGGTGCTCTCCTGGAACGACAGCTTTTCGCCGCAGGTGAAAGCGGCCCGCAGGCAAGGCTATCGAGTGTATGTCGAAGTTTCGCTACATCAGGCTGCAGCTGCAGCTGAAACTGGCGCGAGTGGCTTGGAAGGCATCATCCTGACTGTTCGTCAGTCCGAGCGCGCAGAGCTAGAGAAGTCTCTTCCAAAATTACGATCGGCTCACCCCAAGCTCAGATTCATGGTGCTCAACCCCGATGGTAAGCAGCCGGAGATGCGGGGCAGTCTGGTGATCAAGCGAGGCTCTGTGCTTGAAGTATCGAGTCCCACCGCCCAACCGTGGATTGATACGAACCTCGCTCTCGTCAAGATTGAACAGAGGTCTCATCAGGGGCAGGTTCCGCTGTACACCTTTTCGTGGGGAGGACTGTCAGACTCCGGGCAGCAACAACCAGCGCTTACAGCGGCGGATTACTCGCTGGCACTGGCTGAGGCAGGCGCCTTTCATGCTGATTTAATCCTGGAGCTTGATGAGCGCCTGCAGAAAGCTCTCAGTGAACATGATCCGGAGGCCTGGACACTTTGGAACCAAGTGCGGTCCTACGCAGACTTTTACTCACATACGGCCGAGCAAGGGCTGGAAGCCGCTGCCAATGTCGCAGTCGTGGTCGATGATCTCGACACAAGTGACGAAGCCATGAATCTTCTGGCCCGTCACAACATTCCATTCAAGGTTTTGCGTCCCGCAGACCTGAGATCGGGGGACCTTGAAGGCTTCGACGTTGTAGTGGTGTTCGCAAAGCCTGATAGAGCAGCTTGTGAGCGATTAGGCGACCTTGCAACTCAGGGCAAGACGATCGTACTTGTGGAAGCGCATAGCTCTTATCCATGGCAGAACGGTCATCCAGTCCGGCTGAATGAACACGCGGTGTCCTATGCCGTTGGAAAAGGAAAAGTGCTTGAGCTCTCAGAACCGGTTACAGATCCCGAGACGTTTGCCCAAGACATCCGTCGGCTGCTAGGGAAGGAAAATGTGCTGATGAGTCTATGGAATGGCTTGACGACGATTGCTGTGCCCTATCGTGAGCATGGTGGAACGGTGAAGGTCCTCGAGTTTGTCAACTACGCTGAAGAGCCGCTTCGCGTACAAGTGCAGGTCAAAGGCTCGTTTGCTTCAATTCGTTACGAGACCCCAGAACATCAATGTTGCGAGTCTCTCGTCCCCGTAAAACACAACGGATTCACCGAGTTCGTAATTCCGGAATTACAGATTGCGGGACGTGTGCATCTGGAAGCTAACCAGGCGAAGGATTCCCGAGCAAGTGGAGTGAGTCCCCGCTAGCGGAATCTTCGGATCAACAGGGTGTGGCGGTCCGATCGATAAAGACCCAGCACGTACAAGGTAACCTTGCCTTTTGTGGAATAAATCTCTTGGCGAATGCGAAGTACGGGCGAACCATGAGGAATGCCCAAAAGCCGAGCGCTGTGAGGATCGGCGGTTGTAGCATCGATCTCTTCGTCCGCGTGCGCTATTTCGAGCTTATAATCGCGCTCCAGGATGGAAAAAAGTGAGACCCGGTCCAGCCGGGCTCGAGCGAGGTCACCGAACTCGTCCGCGGACAGGTAGCAGGTTTCGATTGCAAACGGTTCATCCCCACCGAGCCTTAGTCTTTCGAGCTTAATCAGGCGGCTGCTGGCGGGCAAAGCCAGACGCGCGGCAACTTCCTGCTCCGTATCAATCACATTCAGAGAGAGCAATTTTGAAGAAACGGCTAGGCCGCGGCCTGACATCTGCTCGGTATAGCTCATCAGCTTGTTGAAATGGATCTTCGGCGGGGCGACGAACGTCCCCGCGCCACGGCGTCGTACGACCATACCCTCGCGCTCAAGTCCGGCGAGCGCATGGCGGGCGGTCATAAGGCTAACTCTATGAATCCTCGCCAGTTCCCGTTCCGAGTCGACAAGGTCACCAGGTTTCAACTGCCCCGACTCGAGGCGTTTGACAATCGTGCCCTGAATCCGCTTGTACGCGGGCAGTCCGTTTTTCCGGACTTGTTGCATGATTACTCCCTAAGAAGTTGCACCATACTACAAAGTGCTCTAGCGCTCCAACACAAAATTACTCCCGCTAGCAGGCGCAATCTCATGCACAGCGACGAATGTTGATTCCGGTAGCATGCCGGCGTCTCAGCTGCAAAGCGGGAACTCGCACAATCTGGCTTGTTTCAACTCCATCATTCTATTGGTTGTAGTGAGGTTGCGAATGTGAATTGGGAATTCGTGCCCCACTGGAAAAGCAGCCTCGCGATCTTGCGCGGGCTTGTAGCCCTGATACAGTTCTATTAAAAAAATGGTGTCGACTGCATTTTTCTCTTGACGACCATCGGCCTTCCGCTATATAGCATGACCCCATCGTTTATTTGTTTCGGTTCGAGGGGGGTTCTGTGATGAGACGACCGTCAAGTGCATTCTCCTGCTCACTGCTCGTATTGCTCACCATAGTAGCTACAGCCGGAATGTTCCAACACGCGTGGGGGCAAGAAGTTACCGCTTCCATCACCGGAACGGTCACGGACCCAAGCGGCGCAGCCGTGGTCGGGGCCACGGTTACGGCAACGTCCCAGGAGCGCGGCCTCACTTACACCGGCGTGACAAACGATTCCGGTCTGTACCGTATCGCCCAACTCCCGGTCGGAACGTATGGCCTGAAAGTCGAAAAGTCCGGGTTTGCTTTGGCCTCGCACCCGGCATTTGTGCTTACGTTGAATCAAGTCGCGCGCGTCGACGTTACCATGAAGGTCGGACAGGCCAGTGAAACGGTTGAGGTGACCGGCGCAGCGCCCGTCATGGAAACCGACACCACGCAGGTCGACACTGTCATCAATGCCGCAACGAATGACAATCTTCCGCTCGCCTCGCGCAACTACGTACAACTGACTCTCCTCGCGCCGGGCTCGGTTTCGACCGATCCGAGCAGCTTCAATAACGGCAACAACACCGGCGGTTACGGTGGCCGTCCGCTGATTAACGGCAATCGCGAACAGTCCAACAATTTCTTGCTCGATGGCATGGATAACAATCAGGTATCGGATAACCTGCTGGGTTATACGCCTGCTCCAGACGCGATCGAGGAGTTCAACCTAATCACGAATAACGCCCCGGCAGAGTTTGGCAATTTTGAAGGCGGGATTGTCAACGCGACGATCAAATCAGGCACGAACGCCTTTCACGGCGATGTTTGGGAGTTTTTCCGCAACGACGTTCTCAATGCGAACAGCTGGTCGAATAATTTGGCGTACCCTGCGCTTCCCAAGGCCAAACTGCGCTGGAACATGTTTGGTGGAACCATTGGCGGACCGATCCTAAAGAACAGACTTTTCTTCTTTGCGGATTTTCAGGATCAGCGATTTGATATCCCAAGTTCGTCGACTGCTAATACCGTTTTTACAGCGGCCGAGCGAGGAGGGAATTTTGGGGCCATTTGCACGAGCGGGTTTGATTCTTCTGGGGTGTGTCTGGACAGGGATTCGAAGGGTAATGTAATTCATCAGTTGTACAACCCGTGCGTGTCCTTTATTGCGCCGTGCACTCCTACATCGACTGCGGCCTCGACGCGCCAGCCTTTCCAGAACAACCAAATCCCCCTTGCGATGATCAGCCCGGTGGCGGGTGCTCTGTTTGCTTCTTCGCTATATCCTCAGCCCATCAACGGTGCGTTGCAAAACAACGCGGTATATATAACCAATTCGGCCTTCAACGTAGAGCAAGGCGATCTCAAGATTGACTTCAAAGCTACGCAAAAGGACAATATCTCCTACCGCTTCACCAGGGCTTATCAGAACAATCCGTCCAACAATTCACAACTACTGTTGTCCAACTCCTATGCAACGACGCCGATCTACAACACCGTCGGTGACTGGAGTCGTACGATTGGAAACAACCTGGTAAATGATGCCCGCTTTGGTTGGAGCCATATCACGCTGAATAGTGGGAATAGCTTTGCGTCCAGTGTCGGGCAGTTCGGTAACACGCTGGGCATCGGCAATGGGAACCCGGGAAGTCTCCCTGGCTTGCTAGCGCTAGACTTCAGCAATTCCGCCCTCACGAACCTCGGTAGCTTAGAGGCAACCCAGAGCTTCGATGACCACGTATGGCAGGCCGAGGATGGGATTAGCTGGAATCACGGGCGGCATACCTTCAAGTTCGGGGGTCAATACTGGCGTGAGATCGTCAAGACGTTCTATGCCGGCAACAATGGCGAACTGGGTGTCATGGACTTCGATGGAAGATTCACAGCATCGGCACCCGGTGCCTCCGGCACGGGTGACGGCGGCGCGGACTTTGCCTTGGGTCTCGATTATCAGTATGGACGCGGTGTAAGTACGGGCAAGACTTGGCAGCAGTACAGCAACGTGATCGGAATCTATGCGCAAGACACGTGGCGCTTTACCGATCGCCTCACACTAAACCTCGGGCTGCGCTACGATGCGCACTCGCCGTGGGTTGAGTCCAACAATCAACAGGCGAATTACAACTCTGCGACCGGCAATATCGACCTTGCTGGTCAAAACGGAGCCAGCAAGGGCCTCTACGACGGGACTTGGGGAGGCAAAGATTTCCAGCCTCGCATCGGTTTCGCGTGGACTCCGGCCGCACTCGGGGACCACACCGTGATCCGCGGTGCCTTCACAATCTCCTCCTATATGGAAGGAACAGGTACAAACTTGCGGTTGCCGCTGAATCCGCCATTTACGCCGGCGGAAATCAACCAGATCTATAACAATGTGGCGCTGCCTGGCACGAACACCACAGATGGAATCGTGGGCTCCGCCGCGTCAGCATCGTGCGCACCACCGGCATATGCCTGCTACGCAGGAGATTTGCTGCGAGTCTGGGATCCGAAGGTTCAGCCCGCGATCGCGGATCAGTGGAACGCGACTGTCCAGCATCAATTTGCCGGCAACACCACCCTTCAAGTCGGATACGTAGGGCAGCGGGGAACTCACTTGATGGTGCCATTCGACTTTGCGCAGAGAGTGCTGCTGCCGAATTCGGCTTGCGCCACTCCGCCCTGCACGGCGCCCAGCCCCTATTTCGCCGCGAATCCAGCGCTCTACAACGCGTTGGGCAATGGCGGCCCGGGCGCTACCGTTTCGGGCACCAAATCCAACGGCACCATGAGATACAACTCATTGCAGGCCGTGCTGCAGAAGCAGATGACTCACGGTTTGCAGTACCAAGTCGCATATACGCTCTCCAAGTGCATGTCCGATAGCACCGGTTACTACGGCGCGTGGGTCAATGCGCTCAGCGCCTCAGCCTACTGGCAGAACGTCTACGACCAGAAGTCGGAGTATGCGCCGTGCTACTACGATGCCACTCACGTCGTTTCAGCCTACGCAATTTACGATCTTCCCTTTGGCCGTGGCAAAATGTTGGGCAAAAACGTAAATGGTGTGGTGAATGGGGTGATTGGCGGCTGGGAAGTCAGCCCCATCGTTTCCTTCCGCACGGGCTGGCCCATGCCGGTTTATGGAGCCGCAGATAATTCTGGTACCTACAGCCGCGGGGCGCGCGCCGACTGCAACGGAGTTCCGTCGATTGTTAACACCTTTATACCGGGAATAGGCCGCCAGTGGTTTAACAATACCGGGCAGTTCACCAATCCGGCAGCTGGAACCTTTGGCAATTGCTCGCCGCAACTGTCAGATTTGCGATCGCCTCATTACAGTGACGTCGACCTCAGCTTGCATAAGGACTTCCTAATTACGGAGCGGTTCAGGTTGCAGTTCCGATCCGACTTCGTGAATGCGTTCAACCATGTGCAACTCAACGCCCCCAATATGTCCTTGGGATCCACGATGGGACAGATTACCGGCGCTCAGCCCCCAAGGAACATACAGCTGGCGTTGAAGCTCTATTACTGAGAACAGAACACTTATAATGATGCAGGCGAGTACCTCGCCTGCATCTTTTTTCTTGCGCGTAATTTTCAGAGAGGGTCCTTCGCAAGCTCAATTCAAGATGTATAGATATTTCGGGAAGGCCGCATTTGTTCTCGCGATGGCGTTTTTGTGGTCCGGACCGGTTATTCTGGCTCAGCAATCGAAAGTCGCTGCTGCGCCCCGATCTGGGCTATCCCCCGAAAAAGCGCTCAGCTTGGCCGAGCAAGGCCGCTGCCAGGCGAGCATTGCCGGCCTCAAGCAAGCGATGAACGGCCAAGTCCCTGCGCCAACCCGAAAACAGGCCGGTGTGCTTGGAGTCCGCTGTTCTTTGGCTGTGGATGATCGCGACTCCACCCTCGAATTTATCCACTTACTCAACAAACAGTTCGCCCGGGATCCTGACGTACTTTTTGTCATTGTCCATGCCTACTCCGATCTATCCACCCGCACGGCCCAGGATCTCGGCCGCACGGCCCCGCAATCCATTGCCGCTCATAAATTGAACGCTGAAGCCCTCGAAATGCAAGGGAAGTGGGAACCTGCTCAGCTTGAATATGAAGGCATCCTCGAAAAAGACCCTGGCGCCCGCGGCATTCACTTCTTGCTCGCCAGGGTCCTGCTCTCGCGACCTGATGCCGGGCCTGAGGCACCGGAACGTGCGAAGCAGGAATTGCTAAAGGAAATCCAGATTGACCCAAGCAATGCTGATGCTCATTACATTTTGGCAGAACTTGCCCGGCGTGACCAAAATTGGGATGAAGCGATTTCGCGATTTTCCCAGGCTGCCAAGATCAATGCCAACTTCGCGGAGGCCCAACTGGGCCTGGGCTCTTGTCTCGTTGCTGTCAAAAAATATGAAGAGGCTATTCCGCCCTTACGCACGGCGGAGCGACTCATGCCGCGAAACCCGGAGGTCCACCACACCTTGGCGACGGCCCTGGCCAGATCCGGTCATAAGGAAGAGGCAGAAAAGGAATTTGCCATCCACCGCAGCCTCACTTCCGCCCAGGGATCGGAAAGGCCAGAATAGTTTTGTCTTTACGACATCTGGTACGAAAACTCAGAAGATCTGGAATTTGTCTGTCGTAAACTGAATGCAAATGCCGAGTCGGACCCGTCTAGCCCAATTGACACGCCGCGACTTCGTCTCCGGGATGATCGCAGGATCGTTGCTCCTTCCACGATGGCCGCTGTTTGCTCTGCCGGAGGCTGCGCAGTTTCCCTTCGAGGAGGTTCCTCCGGAAAAGAGTGGGATCAGGTGGGTTCACTCGAGCGGGAAGTCTCCCGAGAAATATCTTCCGGAAAGCTCAGGTGCGGGCTGTGCATTTCTCGACTACGACAACGATGGCTGGATAGACATTTACCTGGTAAACAGCGGGAAGTGCGATTTCTTCACACCGAACCCGCCGCTGCGCAACGCCCTCTATAAAAACAATCGCGACGGAACGTTCACCGATGTAACGGAAAAAGCCGGGGTGTCGGCCGGCGGCTACGGGCAAGGCGTTGCCGTGGGTGATTACGATGGCGACGGTTTGCCGGACATGTATGTGACGCAGTACGGCCGGAGCATTCTGTATCACAACAATGGCGATGGCACGTTTACGGATGTCACAGAAAAAGCGGGAGTAGCTGCGCCGGGATGGGCTTCGAGCGCGGTCTGGTTCGACTATGACAATGATGGCCGCCTCGACCTCTTCGTGGGGCGGTTCGTGGATTTCAGCAAAGGACTGAACAAACCCTGCGGAATCCATGAGGATGGCCGGCGTCATTATTGCATTCCTAAGGTTTATTCGCCGATGCCCAGTTGGCTGTTCCACAACAATGGTGATGGCACATTCACCGACGCCAGCCGGGAATCCGGCATTGCCAACCACCTCGGCAAGGTATGGGGCGTGGTCGCGACTGACATCAACAACGACGGACTGATTGATCTATGGGTCAGCAATGACACGGTGCCCAATTTTCTTTTCGTCAATCGCGGCAAGGGAAAATTCGATGAGATCGCCACGACTGCCGGCGTTGCCTACAGTGACACCGGCCGGGCGCGATCCGGTATGGGGGTGGACTCGGCCGATTTTGAGAACGATGAATGGATGGGCCTGTTTGTGGCAAACCTCGACCGCGAGATGTACGCCATTTATAAAAACAATCATGATGAGACATTCGATGACCTGGCACTTTCCACCGGTATTGGCAAGGCTAGCAAATTCATGAGCGGGTGGGGTTTGAAGTTTCTTGACTACGACAACGATGGCAACCTCGATCTGCTGCTCGCCAACGGGAATCCGGACGATCTCATCGCGACCCTGCATGGCGAGGTCACCTACGAAGAGCCGATGCTCTTGTTCCACAACACTGGGAAATCGTTGGAAAACGTCAGCGCGCACAGCGGTCCCGTATTCGCGAAGCCGTTATCAGCTCGCGGAATGGCAGTTGGAGATTTCGACAACGACGGCGGGATCGATGTCCTCGTGGCAGTCAACGACGGTGCCCCGGTTCTGTTGCGCAACGCTGTTGGAAATCAGAACCATTGGCTCGGAATCAATCTTGTTGGCACAAAATCGAATGCCGATGCCATTGGTGCACGGATAACCTATCAGTCCGGAGATCTGAAGCGACAGCGAATGAAGGTCGGCGGGGGCAGTTTTCTGTCTTCTCATGACCCGCGCATGGTGCTGGGCATCGGGAAACGAACGAAGCTCGACTGGTTGGAGATTCAGTGGCCGCAACCCAGCGGCAAGATCGAGCGTATTAGCGAACTCCCTATCGACCGCTACATCACGATTATCGAGAGTGCAGGCAAAGGGAAGTGACCGGGAGGCGGAACTCGTCCGGAGCCGAAGATTAACCACAACTGAATAGCGGTGGCACCCGCTAAGCGTAAGCAGAGCCTGCTACGTCTTTGCTTGTTTTCGCACTGGATGGGCCAAGCCCTACCGGAGACTCGCAAACTAGAGCCCAACTGAAGTTCCCATGCGCAACGCTGCTCCCGAGCCCACCGCTCAGAGTACGCGTGAACCCGGACTGGAGCTGGGAGCGCAATAATTGCCAAATGACAGACTGGTGCCGAGTTCGATCCGAACAATCCGCTTGTAAGTTGTTGGAAGCAGCGAGCACCGTGTAGAACGACTCTTCTTTGCTAAACCGTGAGCAGGTCAATGGAGGAGATACTCTCGAGGTATCAGTTCGAGACACCGAATATGAAGTAGATGGCGTGAGCTAGCGGTCTCCGGTCAGTCAGGTGCAGCCATTGCCTCTCATCTCGAAGGCCCGGCTTACGCGGTACATAGATCGGTTGCATTTGTTGCATTGAAGAGCCCGAATACCGCCGAAAATGCAACGGTCCGGCGGCTATAAGCTGTTGAAAATACGGATGACCGCCAAAGGAAAGCCGATTAGCAAACGCCGCATTCGGCCACTCTGCCACCTCTCCGGCGGATTTACAGTTTACCGCGGCGTAAGGAGTGGAATAACGGCTTCATGGAGATCGGCGGTCTCACTTGGGGCGTCGCCGCTTTGACGCCGCAAAGCCCGAGTTCTTGTTCGTGATTCGTAACGCAAAACAATCTGCGGCGAATTTCGCACTCGCGTCGTGGACAATGCCCTCAATCCTGAAGGGGGAGAGGAGTGGATCCGGATGACTGCCCCAATTGCGGCGGTACTGGATACGTTGCGAAGCCCGTGGACTTGAACGGTAAGTCCGAAGGCGTCGCATTTATCCGCTTGAAATGTCCCGCCTGCGGGGGCGCAGGCCGGAAACGCTCAATCCCACCTTCGACCGCCGGCTGACCGCACGGCCTGTGGTGCTTGCGAAAACGTTCGGAACCGGGCCGTCACACTTCCCGTCTATATGGTTGACGGTCCGGGCCGCGCGTTTCCGAAGCAACTCTCCACATTCAAAACACGTTTCTTGGATTGATTCGCTTCCGCGCGGTCGAGCGGTCAGGCAATCCCAGCAGCTTTGACGGGAGTTCGCCGACGGGCGGAGGATGCGGTCTCCACCCGATTCCGTCCGTTGGCCTTGGCGCGGTATAGCGCTTTGTCGGCCGATTGCAGGACATGCTCGGGGTCAGATTCTTCTTTTGCAGAGGTCGCGACACCGATGCTGATGGTCACCGAAAGCGGAGCCGGAACTGATTCCTGCGCGAGTTGTCGAATTGCACCGCCCTTTCGTGCGCGGCCGCGAGTCCGCTCGTTGCGCCGGTCCGGTCCTCGGGGCGCCTGGCGCCGATCGCCGCCTCGCATGCGAAACGCCGAGGATTCGATGGTCGCACGCAACTGCTCCAGATGATCCACAACTTCAGAGGTGATTTTTCCCGCAAAAAGAATGTTGAACTCTTCCCCGCCGCAACGGTAGGTTTGTCCCCCACCAGTCACCCGCGCCAAGCAAGCCGCGACCAACCGTAAGACCTGGTCGCCGGTGTCGTGGCCGTAGGTGTCATTGAACCGCTTGAAGTGATCGATATCCACCACCGCGATCGAATAGGGGACCTGCAGCCGGAGAAGCGCATCGTTAAAGGCGCGTCGCGACGGGAGCGTCGTCAGTTCGTCGTGATAGGCAAGAAGATAGGAGTTCTCAATGATCGAGGCTGCCAGAATGCATGACGCTGTGGCCGAGTACATAGTCGAAATGCGTGTTGTCCCGGTGAAGCGCAGGGACAGGAAAAAGGCGGAGAGCGACCACAGCAAGGCGCTGTCGACCGGTTTTCGGATGAACAAGAATCGCGCCAGCAAGAAGATCCCTGCTGCAACGAACACAACCAGTGCGTAGCCCGGCAAAGAGATTACAGTCGCCAGGTGATGCGCATGGGCAGCGGGCGAAGGCAATCCCTCCGCCGCGCGGCAAAGTACGGCTACGATCACAAATTGCACGAACAGCATCAGCCCGACGGGCGCTGTGGCAGAGACGATGAATCCGCGCTCCTGCATCAGCGCGATGAGAACGAAGTCCAGCGGCACCAGCACTGCGACCGCCTGCACGGCCACCCATCCCGGCGTTCCGGGCGAGACATGCCCTCCACCAAACAGAGCCATTGCCTCTTGGGCCAGAAACAGCACCGCCAACGCGAAGAAGATGCGGCTGGAATGGAATCGCCAAGCCAGCAGCATCCCTCCCATCAGTGCGCAATAGTACAAAAAGCTCAGGGCTGGTAAAGCCAGCGTCAGCCAACCGGAATACCCGAGCGCCGCAACCCCCAAGAGCAGAATTCCGCCGGGCACTGCCAGAGACTTTAGCGTGGTTTTGCTCCACATCCGCGAGACATGACTCCAGTTAGAAAAAGTCCTTCGGAATTATCTCTGGTGAACAGGCACGAAGGAATTGGCCGCGGAGGTTCGCACCAAAATGAAACTGAATCTGCGCGGATTCATGCCGCACATCCCTATTTGAAACCGAGCACCATTACAGCCCCTCCAGACCTTAGTGTGGGCTTAGTTTTGGCCGCAATTGAGCAGTTTCTAACTAGACTTGCGTTGTTGGATTAAGGACGGTTCACATTATGCGAATTCTTATTGCGGAAGATGATGAAGCATTGGCCAGATTCGTTCGCCAGGGTCTCGAAGGCGAGCACTACGCTGTGGACGTTTTGCCGGATGGCGAACAAGCTCGGACCGCGGCAACTCAGTTGGAATACGACGTCGTAATTCTCGACCTGAACCTGCCGAAGCTGGACGGAGTCAGCGTCCTGCGCCACTTGCGCACGAAAAAGCCGAGCGTGCCCGTGCTGGTGCTGACCCAGCGCACGCGCGTGGAAGACCGCGTACAGTGCCTGGATACGGGCGCGGACGACTACATTCGCAAGCCCTTCACGCCGGACCAGGTCAAAGAGCATGTGCTTCCGGTGCTGGAGAAGAAATCATGAACCCCTCCAATCCAGCTCTGAACCCGGGGACGGGACGCGAGTGCTGGCTTCCCACTCTGCAACTGGCGATGCAGGAGGTCTTCGAACTCATGCTTGCCTGTCCGCTTGAAATTCCTCCGGAACCGCCACCCGAAGAAGGGCTCGACATCACCGCTATGGTCGGGCTGGCGGGCCAGTTGTGCGGCATCCTGACCGTGCGCTGCAGCGCCAAATCGGCTGGACGCATGGCCTCGCGGATGCTCGGGATCGATGCCGAAAAAGCCGGCCTGGAGATGTGGGATGCAGTGGGCGAAATCTGCAATATGGTGGCAGGAAACTTCAAGAACAAAATTACCGGGCTGGGAGATGGTTGCATGCTTTCGGTGCCCACGGTGATCACCGGCACAGAGTACAGTCTGCACTCGATGGTCAACGACGAAATGCACGCCATCTTGCTATTTGAAGGAGAGCCGGTCATGCTGGCGCTCGAGGTGCATAACTAGGCGCTTTTGCGTTTGGCCGCCGATAACCAAGCCGGTAGCGCCTTCAGTGAGGCCCATGCCCTACTTGCGAACCGCCCAGGCTAATCCGTCCGGCTGTTTCCCTGCGAAGATTTGTCCGACAACTTCCAAGGTCTTCAAATCCACGACAGCGACTTTGTCGCTCGTGCTGACGGCTACATAGGCGCGTGAACCGTCGAGAGCGACCAGAATTCCCGCGGCTCCGCCTCCCAGGTTCAGCTGCTTCACCTCTTTGCGAGTGGACGCGTCCATCACCACTAGGCTGGTGCCTCCAGTATTGGGCCCCGCGCCCAGACCGGAGATCAAGACCCGCTTGCCGTCCGGTGTGAACTTCAAGCGGTTGGCGCCCTTTACTGGGATGGGAAGAGTTTGGATGGCTTTCTTGGTGGCGACACAATGATGGTGACGGTTCCATCTCGCGCGTTGGCCGCCCATATCTCTTTTCCATTCGGCGACACGTCAAAGCCTTCGACTCCATTGCCAGCCGGGACGTTTGTCACTTCCCAGGTAACGCGTGGCTGGCCCGGGGGCGGCCCAGGCCCTTGAGGAGGCTCTCCGCCAGCAGGAACTCCTAATCCGGGCGCACCGTTAGGCGGCGAACCAAAACCTCCGTTCGGCTGGGAAACTTGTTCGATGATGCTGATCGTGCCGGAGTTGACGTTCGAGGTAACGATCTGGTCGAGGGTCTTGGAGACGGCGATCATGTGGGTTCGATCCTGGCCAGTGCCGAGGATCCAATCCACACGCTGGCTCGCAGGATCGTAACGGCCAATGACTTTGTTCGTCTCCGCCGTGAAATAGAGCTTGCCGCCCGCAAACGCCAGCCCGTGAGAGGAGCGCAACGCGCCGAGGTCGATAGGCGGTAACGCTTTGCGGGCAACCAGATCTACCACAGAGATGGTATTGAGAGCGCTGTCCGAACCGCCATAGTTTGAGATAAAGGCGAGGTTGCCGTCGTCGGATGCGATGATTTCGTGGGGATCGGGGCCGGCGGCGACGCGGGCTAGAACTTGTAGCGTCGCCGGGTCAACAATCGCGACGGTATTGTCACTCTTTGCCAGCACCAGGAGCGTCGACGAGGGCGTTTGCGCATACGCGACAGTCGCGATGAATGTCGCTGCCACCAGCCAATGAATGCTGCGTAGAAAATATCTCGTTTTGCTCATCGCTTTCCCTCTCGACTTCTGGAGAGCTAGTCTACACTGCTCTTCCGGCCGCCGCGCCCGAGGCCCACGCCCACTGAAAATTGAAACCCCCGAGTTGGCCGGTCACGTCGACAACTTCGCCGATGAAAAACAGGCCCGGGACCTTGCGGCTTTCCATCGTTTTGGCCGAAAGCTCGTCAGTATCGACTCCGCCCGCGGTTACTTCGGCTTTCTCATAGCCTTCGGTTCCCATCGGTGCGACGGTCCACACATGCGCCTGCAGCTCGAGATCAGACAGCGCGGTGTTCGTCCATGAGACGGGCGCGTGCAGGTCGAGCCAGCGGTCTGCAAAGCGGGCCGGCAATATCTTGCGGAATTCTGAGCGTAGTGCCGTCAGGGTCCGGGGCGTCCTAGGATCACGGAAGATCGCTGTCAACTCTCTTCCCGGCGCGATGTCAATCCAGATCTCCTGCGATTTCCTCCAGTAGGATGAAACCTGCAGAATCGCGGGACCGCTCAGGCCGCGATGGGTAATCAGCATCTTTTCGCGGAACTGTTGTCCGCCGCATGCCGTGATCACCTCGGCGGAAACGCCGGTCAGATCGCAGTAACGGGAACTATCCTCCGCGTTCAGTACCAACGGTACGAGGCCCGGCCACGGCTCGCGGATTTTCAGCCCGAACTGCCGCGCCAGGTCGTAGCCAAATGAAGTCGCTCCGATCTTCGGAATGGATAAGCCTCCGGTCGCGACGACCAGGGCGGGCGCGTGGAACTCTGCGCTCGCCGTGTGCGCCACAAACTCTGTGGTCCGTCTTACCTCGTGAATCTTCGTGTTGAGGAAAACAGTCACGCCGGCGGACGAGCATTCTTCTTCGAGCATTACGAGGATGTCCCGAGCCGAACGGTCGCAAAATAATTGGCCCAGCGTCTTTTCGTGATAAGGAATGCGATGCTTCTCCACCAGCGCGATGAAATGCGCGGGCGTGTAGCGGGCCAGCGCCGACTTGGCAAAATGAGAATTGGAAGAAAGGAAATTCTCGGGCTGACAGTGGATGTTCGTAAAATTGCAGCGCCCGCCGCCAGAGATGAGAATCTTTTTGCCCAACCGGTCGGCGCGTTCGAGAACGGCGACGCGGCGTCCGCGCTTGCCTGCCTCGATGGCGCACATCAGGCCCGCTGCGCCACCGCCGAGAATCAGTGCGTCGAATGAATGGATCACGCGCGATCACATGTAAAACAGACTGAGGCGCGGAATATTGTACTTTTCCAACAATCGTTTATGGGCATACTGCTTCTGCAGTTGGTCGATCTGCGCTCCGGACATCTTCCGGCGGTAAGGAGCTAAATCGCGGTCGGCCTCCGCGCGAACTGTCACGATATCTTCGTCCGGAGTTGACGCCAGCAGCACCGCGAAGAGCTTTTCTTCCAGTACGGTGAGGCGGCGCTCCAGGTCTTCCAAACGGGCCGCTGGTTTCTTTTCCACCTCTTCCGCAAGATGGCGCAGAGTTTTTGCAGCGTCGAGAGCGACGGATCTGGCGGAGACTCCGCCTCCCTGCGGCAACTTCGCAGTTTCCAACAAATCTGCGTTGCGACGCAGGAAAGGCGCGACTATTTCTGGTTCAAACCCTTGTCCTGCACTGGGTTTCGCCGCGAGCGCCGGCTTGCCAGCAGCCGCGCCCACCGCCGCTTCTTTCATGTCTTCCGCCGCGGCGAGAACTTCCTGCGAACAGAATCCCAGGCCATTTATCTTTCGCGCCTTAGAAGGGCGCCTTTCGTAGTGTTCGAAAGTCACGTCAATACCGCGCAGCACGGCCTCAAGCGGAATTCCCGCATCCCTCCAGGTCTCCATCAGCACCCAGTCGAGTGGTGATAGACGCAGGATCCCCCCCCAGCGGCGCTGAAAGTGCTCCTCGATTTCTGTGAAATAGTTGAAGTAATTTTCCACGGCAGGTCAGCGGGCAGAACGCGAAGTCGGAGTTGCCGGCGCGCGGTCACCATTTTTGGACTTCGGCTCTGCCGGTTTCGGCGGTGCCGATTTGGAAGGCGGCTTAGACGCGGCTTTGGGCGTGGATTTTGCCGCGGTTGAGTCCTTGCGCGCCGACCCATTCCGTTCCCAGATGATGCGCAAGCCCTCGAGAGTCAGGGAGTCATCTACGTTCTTGATGTATTTCGATCCCGTGCCAATCATAGGTCCCAGTCCGCCGGTCGCGATCACGCTGGTCTCCTGACCCAACTCGGCAAGCAGAAGTTCGAGGATGCCATCCACCAAGCCGAGATAACCGTAATAGAGACCCGATTGCAGGCTGCCAACGGTGTTCGAGCCGATCACGCGGGCGGGTTTGCGAATCTCGACGCGTGGCAACCGTGCCGTGCGTTCAAAGAGTGCGTCCGCGGAGATGCCGATGCCCGGGCAGATTACTCCGCCGAGATACTCCCCCTTCGCCGACACGCAGTCGAACGTGGTGGCCGTGCCGAAATCTACGATCACGCATGCGCCGCCGTACTTCTCGAAGGCTGCGACGGCGTTGACGATGCGGTCGGCACCCACCTCTGCTGGATTATCGTAGTGCACCGGCATGCCGGTCTTCACTCCCGGCTCGATGTATAGAGGGCGTAAATTGAAATAGCGCTCGCATACCTGCCGCAGCACCGGATCGAGCGGCGGAACCACCGACGAAATCACAATGCCGTGAATGCCCTTTGACTCGAGGCCGGCCATCGAAAACAAGTTGCGGAACAACACTCCGTATTCATCCACCGTGCTGGTGCGGGACGTGGCGACGCGCCAGTTGGCCACAAGCCGCTCGTAGCGCGGAGTTTCGTCCTGTTCGCCGGCCGGATGCCCTTGGGCCATTTTGGTCACGCGGGCGAAGACGCCCAGCACCGTGTTCGTATTCCCGACGTCGATAACGAGAAGCATGCTCTTCGCTCTTAGAGTAGCGCCCCTTCGACAACCTCAGGGCCCGCTCTCGCGACAGCCCCCCAGATGCCGGCGCTACCGCTCCCTTACTGTTCCGCTTAACACCGTCTGCGTTCCTTTTAAAGTTCGCACCCGCAAAAAGCCCCGCGCATCGAGCCCTACGGTCGTTGCCTCAAAGGCTGAACCATTCTCTTCGATGCGAACGGCTTTGTCCTTCACCCACGAGGAACTCTCGGCGAAACGCCGCAGAATCGACTCCCGCGCCTCGGGATCCTCCAACACCTGCCGATACTCGCGGTCGAGTGATTTTAGCAAAGCGGCCACCAACTCGACGCGCGACCACTCGCTTCCAGTCACGAGGCGCAACGAGGTCGCTGGCAACTCCTTGGGAAAACTTGCCTGATTTACATTGATGCCGACCCCCACCACGATGTAGCGGACGCGGGTAGCCTCGGCGTTCATCTCGGTAAGAATTCCGCAGACCTTCTTGCCTTCGATCAGAACGTCGTTGGGCCACTTCAGGTCGGCGGCGACTCGCGCGTCGACTTGCTGAATGGCCGCACGCACCGCGAGACCTGCCGCGAGCGAGAGTACCAGTACTTCCGACGGTGGCAGAGTAGGCCGCACCACTACCGAGCAATAAATCCCAGTCGAGCGCGGGGACTGCCACGAGTTGGCTCCGCGGCCGCGACCTGCGAGTTGCTCTTCGGCAAGAAAAACACTGCCCTCCTCAGCGCCTTCCGCCGCGGCGGCCATGGCTGCCGTATTGGTCGATCCGATTTTGTAGAAATGATGAAGATGCGTATCGAACATGGTCCCGCGCACAAGCGGTCGCAGAATTTCCGGCAACAGCAGATCAGGAACCGAGCGCAGCCGATATCCGGTCGCGGGGTGGCCCGCCACATCCACACCCAAGCCGCGCAATTGCTGAATCAGCCGCCACACTTCGGAGCGGTTGGAAGAGATTTCCTGGGCGATCTTGGTTCCGCTCACGACGACCGTAGCGTGCTCCATCAGCAGACGCACGATGCGACCGAGTCGGAGATCGGTGGGCCGGGGCTGGTGCGCCGCGGGCATTTTTGCCCGGGAAGGCTGCTTCCGAATTGTACTGGTCTTGGGGATGCGGAGATTATGCGCGAATTGCGGCCAAACAACAATCGTTCCTTAGGCTGGGACAACTCGTATGCTCATATCTGCGGCCTGGGGCGAGTGCGTCAGCAGACCCACAGAGATGAAGTCAACGCCGGTCTCGGCGTAGGCGCGAACATTCTCAAGGCGAATTCCGCCGGAACATTCCACGGGTATGTGGCGGCCGTCCTTCTGGAACTCGGGCTGCGAGCAGCGAACGACGACGCGGCGCACATCCTCGACCGACATATTGTCCAGCAGAATGGCTTCGCCGCCGTGAGCCAATGCCACTTCCAGTTCCTCGAGCGTACGCACTTCCACTTCGATGATCTGCGAGCCACGGCGGTTGCGCACGGCGCGCTCCAGGACGGGAACAATCCCGCCCGCCAGCGCGATGTGGTTATTCTTGATGAGCACGCCGTCGGAGAGGTCGAGGCGGTGATTCTGTCCACCCCCGCAACGCACGGCATTCTTATCGATGACGCGCAGGCCGGGCGCGGTCTTGCGAGTGTCCAGGATGCGCGCCTTCGTGCCAGAAACGGCTTCCACGAACTTGCGAGTCAGCGTCGCAATCCCGCTCATGCGCTGCAGAAAATTGAGGATGACGCGTTCACAAGAAAGAATCACCCGCGCATTGTGGCGGATTACCGCTACAGATTGTCCCTTGTGCAAACGCACGCCGTCGAAAATTTCAGGGTGCGTAGTGACCTCGTAGTGGGCGGTAACGGCTCCGTCGAGGACGGCATAGACATCGAGAATCCGCGCCACGCAACCGATCCCGGCGAGAATGCAGTCCTGTTTGGAGACGATCGTCGCGGACGCGCGCTGGTTGGGATCGATGCAGGCATAGCTGGTGGCATCGCGCGTCGCCCGGTCTTCGAGCAGCGCGTTCTCCAGAATTGCGGTAAGGCGTCGCGAGTTCCAGTCCATAGAAACAGTTGCCAGTGGCCAGTTGTCAGCCGGAACTTTAATTCGTAGAGACGTTGCTTGCTACGTCTCTACGACCTACGGGCAGCGTAACTCCTTCAGCTTACTCTGCGTCTTTGCAAGCATCACGGCGAGCTCCTGTTGTTGCTTGCGCAAATTCTCCACTACGATCGGCGGGGCCTTCGCCAAAAACTGTTCATTGCCCAGCTGCCGTTGGCCGCTGGTTATGCCCTTCTCGATCTTCTCCAATTCTTTCGTCAGGCGCTCGCATTCGGCGGCCACATCTATCTTGCGCTCGTAGATTACATGCACATCGAAGCGCGCCGTGCCGCGGGAGCCAGCCCGATTGGCGAGAGAGCTTTCCACAAATGTGATCCTTTCTCCGTTGGCCAGTCGCTCGATCGCGCCCCGATTTTGTTCGATCATCTTACGAATCCCCGGCTCATGTGCGAAGACCTCGATGGGCACTTTCACCTTGGGTTCAACTTTTAGTTCTGCCCGCAGGTTGCGCACGCTGACGATCAGATCTTGCAGGATCGCCATCTCGGTCTCGGCGGTGAGATCAAACTGCTTCTCATCCGCCTGCGGATATCCCGCCAGCGCAATCGACTTGAAGGGAGCCTTGCCTTCATACATGGCCTGCCAGATTTCTTCCGTGATAAACGGCATCACCGGATGCAGCAAGCGCAGCGCCGCATCGAACAAATTGACCAGGTTCGCGCAAGTCGCCCGCGCCGTGCTCTTGTCTGCGCCCTCTTCAAAATTCAGGCGCGGCTTGATCAGTTCCAGATACCAGTCGCAGAACTCGCCCCAAAAGAAGTCGTAGATGAGGTTTGCCGCTTCGTGGAGGCGGTAGGTTGCCAGCGCACCGTTCACGTCGGAGACAGCGCGATTGAATCGCGAAAGAATCCAACGGTCCTCGAGGGTTTCAGTTTGGAACCCCGCAACGCCGGCATCGGCAGTGCTCGTGTGGGACCGAGTCGGAGCTTGCCCTGAGCGGAGTCGAAGGGACCCGGTCGCGGGCCGCAGGCCCGGCTCCACTCGGTCTACGTTCATAAACATGAAGCGCGCGGCGTTCCAAATCTTGTTAGCGAACGCCCGGTAGCCATCGGTGCGGCTTTCGCTAAACGCAATGTCGGTTCCCGGAGCGGCCATAGCCGCCAAAGTGAACCGCGTCGCATCCGTGCCGAAGCGTTCGATGATCTCCAGCGGATCGACAACGTTACCCTTGGTCTTTGACATCTTCTGCCGGTCAGCATCTCGCACCAGCGCATGAATGTACACCTGCCTGAAGGGCACGCTGTCGTTGTTCTTGTCTTCCCAGCCGCTCGCCTTCTTGATGGCCGGATCTTGCTCATGTCCGTGCATGAAGTGGCAGCCGAACATAATCATGCGCGCCACCCAGAAGAACAGAATCTCGTAAGCCGTGATCAGCAGCGTCGTAGGATAAAAAACTGCCTGATCGCGCGTTTTCTCGGGCCAGCCCAGGGTTGTAAACGGCAATAAGCCCGAGGAAAACCAGGTATCGAGCACGTCGGAAACCTGCTCCAGCTTGGCGCCGCCACACTTCGTGCATTTCGTCGGAGCCTGGCGCGCGACAATCAATTCCTTGCAACCCTCGCACGTCCATGCCGGAATCCGATGTCCCCACCACAACTGGCGCGAAATGCACCAGTCATAAATGTTCTTCATCCAGTTCAGATAGATTTGGCGATAGTTTTCCGGGACAATCGTGATCTCCCCGCTCTCGACGGCCTCTTTTGCCCGATCGGCCAGCGGCTTGATCTTGATGAACCACTGCTCCGACAGGCGCGGTTCGACGATGGTTCCGCAACGGTCGCACTTGCCGATCGCGAGCGCATAATCTTTCTCCGCGACCAGAAATCCCTGCTCCTGCAAGTCGGCCAGCACGCGCTGGCGCGCTTCGAAACGGTCGAGACCCGCATACACGCCGGCGTTCTGGTTCATGTGCGCGTGCTCGTCCATCACGTCGATCTGCGGCAGGTTATGACGCAGACCAGCCTGAAAATCATTGGGATCGTGTGCCGGAGTCACCTTCACCGCACCCGTGCCAAACTCCGGTTGGGCGAGTTCATCGGTGATGATCGGGATTTCGCGCCTCATCAGCGGAACCAGAACATGCTTCCCATGCAGATGCGTGTAGCGCTCATCCTTCGCGTTCACGGCGATCGCGGAATCGCCCAGCATCGTCTCCGGCCGCGTGGTCGCAACCGTGATGAACTCGTCCGTGCCAATAACGGGATATCGAATCTCCCACAGCTTCCCCGCCACGTCTTCGTGCTTGACTTCGAGATCGGAGATCGCCGTCTCGCAGCGCGGGCACCAGTTCACAATGTACTTCCCGCGATAGATCAAACCCTCTTCATACAGGCGGACGAACACCTCGCGCACTGCGTGCGAAAGATTTTCGTCCATGGTGAAGTATTCGCGATCCCAGTCGACGGAGGCGCCCAGGCGCTTCATCTGGTCGAGGATGGCCCCGCCGTAGAGTTTCTTCCATTCCCAGACGCGCTCAATGAATTTCTCGCGGCCCAGGTCGCGGCGCTTCTTGCCTTCTTTGGCGAGTTGGCGCTCCACCATCATCTGCGTAGCGATTCCGGCATGGTCGGTACCGGGTAGCCACAGCGTAATGAAGCCCCGCATGCGATGCCAGCGCACAATAATGTCCATCTGCGTCTGGTTGAGCATGTGCCCCATGTGCAGGCGGCCAGTAACGTTCGGCGGCGGCAGCAGCAGCGTGAATACCGGACGCGTCTCGCCCGGGGGCGGCGTCTTCACCGAGAACAGTTTTTCCTTGACCCAGTAGTCGGCCCAGCGTGTTTCAATCGCTCCCGGCTCGTAGGCTTTGGGCAGTTCGTGCGGCATCGGAGGTTCGTGTCGGACCGGGTTCTCTGACCCGGCCTGGCCAAGCAAATGCTCGGCGGATTTCGGGACAGAGGCTGAACTCTTGATCTTACAGGCGCGAGAAAAGAAGGGTCAAACGAGGCGAGGGGTAGGAGATAGAGAAAATGAAACGACACACCCCTGTTAGATGATAAACATGCGGAGATATTTGGGATGATTCGACGCGCCGGGATGGGGATTGGCGGGAAATGCCCCACTTCTCGCTATGCACGCGAGAAATGGGGCCCCGCGTCTCCAACAACGCTACCTGCCGACGTATACATTGTCGAATACTGATTCCACGTAGACCCATGTTTGAGCCGCCGTGCAGTTCGAGGGCAGAGTATCGGCCTGCAGGTTTTTCGCCGGGTTAGCTGCAGGGGTTGTGTCGGAAAAGCCGTAAGGCATCGTTCCCTGGGTCGTGACGTGAGTCAAGTCGTTGGTCCAGTTTGTGAGGAATTGGTGATTGGGCTTGTCCCACGTCAACGTCAGGGTAACGGGCGTACCGAGCGAAACGTTACCGAGAAAAAAGTTGGTATAGACACCGTTTTGGAAGAACTGACCCAATACCGTGAGCTGTGCTGGCGGATCGGAAAATGCACGCCCGAGAAGCAACTGGGCTCCCACGTCGTCGCTCGGATCGCCGGAACCTGCGTTGAAGAATGTGGCCACGATTCCCGCGTTCCCACCGTAGGACGGATTCGCGGTGCAAGGCGATTCCCGAATGTCCCGGACGACCAAGTCGGTGGTGATACTTTTGATCGATGCAGGGTTAGAAAAGGATGCGGTCGTGACGCCAACCTGGAAGCCAGCGTTACTGTTTTTTTGTCCGGGAATTCGACGGGCCAGCCGGAGTTGGCCGTCTTGTATCTCAACCGCGCATTCCAGCGAAACGTTGCTGGCGTAACAAGATGTATTCCATAGCGCGGGGCTGAGAAATTCGTGGTTGAAGTCGTCGTAGTGCTTCGTGGTGAACGGCGGCACAGTGTAGGCTTTTCCGCTGCCGGTGACGTCCTGGGCACTCGCCATGCCAAACATGCAGACACAAGTAATCAAGATTAGGCTGTTCCGTTTCATAAATCTCCTCTCGTAGTGCAAACAAGTTATGGATGTTGTTGTTGCTGGCCGGTTGGCTGCGTGAAGCCAGTCCCGAGCGCAGTCTGCCTACTCGCTTCCGACAAGCACACCGGCGACGACGGCGGCGTGATCGGAGGGCCAGAGTCCGTCGGGCAGGCGGCTTGCGGGTTTGGTGCCGATCAACTCAGTTCCCCACGGAGTTACTTTGCCGTGGGTCAAGACTAGGTCGACGCGCTGATAGAGTTGCGATACGGGATTGTTGTCCGATTCAGCCTGACAGCAGGTCAATCCGGCGCGCTTGGGAAATATCTCAGACCAAACGTCGTTGTAGCCGGCAGAGATGAAATCGGTATACGTCGGGTCTTGTGGGAGTGGGAACGCCTGCGCGTTTGAATCCATCGCGATAATCAGCGGCAGAGGCGTGTTGGCCGGCCCGGCACGCAATTCACCGCCCTGCAATTCGCGAATATTCGCGTCAAAGGACTCAAGATGGGTGTTGATGTAATGGAATGTGTGTCCGAAGAAGTCTGCATCGACGGAGGCCCACACTCTCGGCAGCGGCATCGGGCCGACCGGAGTGGGCAGAACGACTTCATTCACGAATTGTCCGGATTGCGGGTTACCCCAATGGAAGACCCACGACGGGAGATCGGTGCGGGCCAGGATCACGTTGTAGTCATTCACGCTCACGCAAATGTAATCCGCGGGCGGGATCAGTCCCGGCGTGGGCGGAAATGCATATTGCGTGACTTGCACGGCGATTTCATAGTGGCCGCCCTGCACGGCCAGGTCATTGAGAAGATCCTGCAGCATGTCGTACTGCAGGGTCATGGTTCCGCAGGTCCCAGAAATGGGATCGAAGGTTCCGGTGTACCACTGGTCGACTTCCTGGATGCTAATCAATTCGGGCCGCGGGCCGAGAATTTGCCGTGCAACCGCCTGCATACGTTCCGGAGGATTGGTGCCCTGCACTTGCGTAATGATCTGGCCGACACCTAGGAGAAACTGTGTGAGAGTTTGTGCGCCGACGACCTGCTGGAAATCGGTTCCTTCATTTACGTTGTAGGTCATCACCGTGCCGACGCCAGGAAATGACTGGGCTACGGCGGGGACGGCGATGGCTGAGAAAATCGCCGCGATGGAAATCGTGATAAGCGAGGCCCGTGTCATGTTGCGTTTCATGGAGTTCTCCTGAATTAAGTTTTGAAGCCGAGAATCGGATTGCCAAAACGAGTTAAGAAATGTGCGGAGTAGAACCGCTCCTCTTCGGGGTCATTTGCTGAAAAGCCTTGCCGGGAGTGGATCAGAGGGGTCCAACCCATCCCGAAGCAAGGCGCGTGGGACTTCCCCCGAATGCCCACGACATCAAGGTCCTGATAACAACGTGTTTCACGACATGCCACCGAACTCGGCAACCGTTCACATCACAAAGAACGGGAGGACCACACTTCTTGGCGCTCTGTTGAAACAGCGTGACGCTCACAGAGAACCCGTCCGGCGGGGTGCTGGATAGAAGATCGAGATCATCACGCCCTTCCCCAAGTTGTCGAGCTGGCGGGGCGCGCAGAAAACGACCGTCCCGTTAACGACGAAGGTTGTGTCCCCCCGGGGTTCGAGACGATTCGGATCCAGGGTGACGGTCCTAACGAAATGCCCGGATGACCTGGTAAGTTCTCGTTGGGATCGAGTAGCCAGTTGCTCAGAAAGATCTGAGCAGCAGGAGCGGGTCTGAAGGGCAAGCGCCCAAGCGGCGATTGCGATCGCGTTTGTCATGGGCCAGAAACTAGCCGCGAGGTCGCGAGTGGGCAAGCGACAAGATGCGGCGTCAAGGAATGTCGCACTACGCCATTCGGGCGAGAAGGGTCGGCGGGAGATTTTTCGAAACCGCTGTCACGATTCCGGGGTTGCGCGAGCCTGGAATTTGTGGAGGAGACGACGCCTCAGCGGCGGGAAGTAAGCCCCAGCTTTTGAAGCAGTTGGGGGAAGCGAGGGTCGCTGCGCAGAGGATCCGCCATGGGTTCCGTGGACAAGTAGACCAGATATTCGCAGTCTTCGTCGTAGGCTTGATCCAGCCATTGGAAGGCTCGATCGCGATCGCCCAAGCCCGTCCATACGAGGGCGATGTAGAGCGCAGCGACGTAACGTTGGCTGCGCATGCTCTCCAACTGAGCCTCGATCTTGCGAGCCGCCGGCGCATCGCCGGAAACGGCGTACTCGTGCCCCGCCAGGGCCAGCAGGCCGGGATCGTCCGGCGCAAACCCCAGCAGCTTCTGGTAGATTTCGCGCGCCTGGGGATGCATACCGGCTTGTTCGTAGCCGCGGGCGAGATTGATCATGGTGACGGGGTAGGAGGGGTCGAGTTCGAGAGACTTCTGGTCCATCCGGATGGCTAAATCGAATTGCCGGTTTTGAAAATAGGCCTCGCCCAAGGCGGTGGTGAGCAACGGTGAAACGGGATCCAGGCGGCGTGCGGTTTCCCGCTCGGCGATGGCTTTATTCATTTCTCCCATGGCCGTCAGGTAGTACGCGTAATAGTCGTGGGCGGTGGCGTATCCGGGGCGCAATTGGATGGCCCGCTCAAACTCTCGCCGGGCATCTTCATAATTGCGCTCGTACACCAGCAACGAGTAGCCCAAGGAAAGGTGGGCCTCGGCCAAGGATTCGTCGAGGGCGAGCGCCCGGCGGGATGCCGCTTCTGCTTTCGAATAGCTCTCTTTCGGAGGAAGCTGCGTGTAGGGAGCGGAACCGAGCAGAGAATAAGAGGTGGCCAAGCCGGCGTAGGCCGGGGCATAGTGCGGATCGACTTTCGCGGCTCTTTGAAAGTAGTCCAATCCCTTTAGCAGGTCGCGGGTGGTCCTCTTGTTGAGGAAGTAGTTTCCCCATTGATAGGCCTCATAGGCCTCAGTATTCAGTTGCTGGGTCGGCTGGGCGCCGGGGAACTCGTGGAGTACTGCCCGAGCGATCGCCGCCGATACGTCACTCTGAATTCGCTGGATGTCCTGGAGGTCGCCTTCGTACTGATCGTTCCAGAGAGGAGTGCTGCCGCGCGCGCCCGATCGGAGGAGGCGGGCGGTAATGGAGACCTTCTGGCCTACGATTCTGGCATCGCCCTGCAGAACATAGGCGGCGTTGAATTCGGCCGCAACCTTGTCGACGGGAAGATCCGCGTATCTCTTGGTGAGCAGCAGAACGCCCATTCGCTCCGGTTGGACCTGTTCCAGCCGGGTCTTGGTCTCGGCCGTGAAACCGTCAACCATAGCTTCGCGGTCGGATGCTCCGAGGTTCTTGAAGGGTAGAACGGCCAGAACCATGGGGTGCTGGGGCCAGAGCAGATGTGCCGCCAGCGCGCCAACGGCGGCTACCGCCAAGATCACCAAAGAACGTTTGACCACTGGCGTGAACAACCGGTGAACCGGCCCGGGCTCAGACTTCGTAGATTCCTGCTCCGGGTCCGTCCGAACTGCGTCAGTATCGGTCGCGACGTTTGACACACTGTCGTCGGCAGGTTCTTCGTCGTCGTCCTGGGGTTGACGGTCATGACTCCAGGCATTGATCTCCGATTTGAAGGCGTAGATCGTACCTTGTTTTTCGTGGAGATGGCGGCGGACCGGAAGTTTCTCAGTCTTTTCCCAGCGCTGTACGGTGCGGACGTCCCGCTTGAGATAGACGGCGATCTCTTTCCAGGAATCCAGACGGTCGGATGGAGCGATGTTTTCGTCCGAATAGGGTTGAGGAGTTCCGGACACAATCCAACTCCTTGTGAGCCGCGAGTCTACGCCGAGGGCGGCCTTTTGGCAAACCCTATGTCGGGTCCTATGTCGGGTCCGATTCCGTTGGCCCCTTCCTGTGCAACGTCGCGGCACCGCGGAATTCGTATTTCTAATCCAAGGATCTAAACGTTACGCGTCCCGGACCGGGCGGAACGTTCACTCCGGCGGCCCAATGCCAACCAAATTGGCCAGCGCCTGCCAGTGCCTCGGATGGGGGCGATAGCCTTCGCGGATTCGGCCTGCATACCATCGCGAGACACCAATTCGTGATCGAATTGCAGATGTGGGGGTATTCGCGAGAAGTGGCTGGATCTGTTGCGAGAATACTTCGCTCGTAAGCCACGCCGGTTGTTTCGACGTGTTCCATGCCGATTCCGCCTGTGCGTGCCGTTTATGCGAAGCAACATGTTTGGCCCGAGCCTCCGGTCGCTGTGCAGCGAGACGACCCAATTTGGCGGCGACCGCCAGCTGTTCGGTCGCTCCGTCAACAGCGCAATTTGCGCAGTTCAATCTTCCAGTCGCGATCTTCATTCCACAGCCCCGACAGGAATGTTCTGTCGTCGGCAATTCGGCAGTGGTCACCCAAATCTTCCCTTTGGCTTCCGTTCGTCGCGGCTGAGTGAGCCGGGTCGGGAGAATTGAATTGCGAGTGCGTCCAGAGGTGGATCCTGCCATAGGTTTTGCGCCACGTAACACATTTGAGACATGAGGCGGCAGTTACCAGTTGCGGTTTCGAAAAAGTCAGCCCGTCGCAGCGGCTCTTTAGAGACCCAGTCGAGTAGCCACGCCTCAACTCTTGGTCGTATGGGTTCGAGTAGTCGAAAACGAGGGAATTTCCCACAACGTGGCGGCGATCTTGCGACCCCGGTCCTGTCGGATTCTCCTCCGATACTCATTTGGTCGGCGTGTGCAGTTTTGATCAGATTCCGGAACCGGTAGATGGAATAATTCAGGAGTTCAAGAACTCAAGAACTCAAGAGCTTCAAGAACTCTGAACTGAACTCTAAACTGACATGAGAACTATGAGGACTAGACGATCGTTCGTGTCTTCCCCAACCGCTCCGAGGAGGATATATGTGGGCCCTTTCAAAGCACTCCAGGCAGATGGCACTCGAG
>OBLU010000135.1_pt1 | contig 68994 bp, 52 predicted proteins | sample 1518681 | NCBI WGS metagenome assembly OBLU01 (sample SAMEA3539304, study PRJEB22396) | soil metagenome | biome: tundra; feature: field; material: soil | place: USA | collected 2010-05 | depth 0.15 m | reverse complement strand
TGAAAATTTCTTATTAAGTCGGGTGTAATCAGATCAGATTTTTCATTCTCCACTGTTTCGTTTAAGATTGTACCAAAAGCATTAATAATATTCCTAACTTCTATTGCCTGATATTCTTTACTTGGCGGTAATGACTCGCCCTTATAAACTTTGCTAATTTCTTCATCAGAAAGAGTGTTGCCTTCAATTGCTGTTGTAGCCTGAGCACCCTTCTGTAATGAAATTCTTAGCAATTGCTCCCTATAATTGGGCATAATTGGAGTATATGAAATTGATTTAATTATTGCTTGTATTTGCCCAAGATAGTAATAAGATTTTGATGATAAATCCCATTCCTTTTGGAATGAAATATGGGGGTATTGATTCATGACATTATATCCGGCGTTTGTAACGGCATCTAAAATAACATTAGCTATGCACAATGTCAAGTAATCTATTATTATACAATAAGTTGACTATGCTATATTTCGGCATCTGATAAGCATTTTTAAGATAAATAGCCGGCAGAAACTCAAATTTTCAACTAAATATCTCAATCAAATTGGTTGAAATTATAACTTTCAACCAATTTGGATGAAAAAATAAGGTTTGGGAAGAGGCTGTATCCGGAGAGGGTTGCGGGGAGACGACAGGGAATAATTGACCTTTATATATAAAATAATTACTTTTGTTTCCAAAAGGTAACATATGTTTCTAAAAGGAAACAAACAAAATGGTAATAAATAAAATTTTAAGCGAAATCTTCTCTGCCCGTTCAAATATTGCCGTAATGCGGACAATGAAGAATTCCTTAGGTGGCTTGACGGGAAGAGAAATTTCCAGGATAGCGGGAATAAGTCCTAAAGCTTGTCTTGAGACCCTCACTTCACTCGAAAATCTTGGAGTGGTTAACAGAATCCGGGGGGGGAGAGATCATATATTCTCATTTAATCGTGATAATTACCTTGTAAAGAAATTTTTACTCCCATTAATGGATGCTGAATCCGAATTCCTGGATTCGATTTTCAGGAAAATATCTGCAGAATTGGAAAGACATAGTGCAGGTGTCTATTTATTTGGAAGCACTGCCAGGAGAGAAGAAACAATTAGCAGTGATTTCGACTTATGTATTTTATATAAAAAAGAGTCCGCAAAAGAAAATCTTGAATCATTGGTTTCATTATTAGTTCCAAAAATGTACAAAAAATACGGTATTAATATCTCTCCCTTGTACTTATCTGTAGATGAATTTATAGATCGAGCAAAGCACAATAAATCACCGGTTCCAGATATAATCAAAGATGGAATTGTGATTTCCGGAATCGAAATAAAAAGGTTGCTAAATGGTAAAACAGGCAATGATCCTATTGGAAGGAACTAAGTTTATAAAAGCCGGTTCTTAGAGAGAGCCGCCTTTTTTTATCTATATATAAAAATTTAGTTCATTATATATAAATCAAAATATACTTATCACTACCAGGGTTATCGGAATTGGGGAGAGGCTTGCGGGGAATTGGTGGGGGAAAAGGTGTAGTTCTTTTTTCATCCCTTTGTCCTATTGAACTCTCATTATATCATTCATATTATAATACCGTAATTAATTATTTCTATACAAGAATATGGAGAGTTATGAAAAACAAATATTTTATTTTAACAGTAATGATGTTAGTTGCCGGTTTAGTACAAACCGGGTTCTGCATAAACGGAGATAAATATTCTAAGGATTATCAGGATAAAGACCAACAGGCTCATCAAGGTACAAAAAACGACAGGACCGGGTTTGATAAGGACTGGCATGATTTTAAGGTTGATGCGGGAATAAAAATAAATGCAAACGAAAAAAGAATTGGTGAATTAAAGGTAAAGATTAAAACGTCAGGCAAAGAATTAAAAATCAAATATGACAAAGAAGTAGTTGTTTTAGAACATAAAAATGCCGATTTGAAGAAAAAGATAAAAGAATATAAGTATGAGAGTAAAGATAAATGGGAAGAATTTAAGATAGGCTTTAATCGTGATATGGATGACGTAGGGAATGGAATCAAGAATTTTTTCACTAAAAAGGATTGAAAATAAAATGTTACGAAGTGTTAATAATTTAATTGGATACTCAATCAGGGCGCGTGATGGTGAATTAGGAAAGGTAAATGAGTTCTACTTTGATGACTTCACCTGGTCAATCCGTTATTTAGTAGTAGATACTGGTAATTGGTTGTCAGAACGGAAAGTGCTCATTCCACACAGAGCATTAGGCATAACTGATTGGAATTCAAAGACATTCCAGGTAAATCTGACTAAGGACCAGGTTGGTAAAAGTCCTGATATTGACACTAAAAAAACGGTTTCGCGCCAACATGAGGTAAAATTGTTTGAATATTACGCGTTGCCGGTTTATTGGGGAGATGGATTTTACGCATCACCCCTGGGAATGTTTCCGTTAACACCTATTATCGATATGGACAAAGTGACTGTAGAAAATGATTCGGCTAAACCAAAACATGAAGATCCACATTTACGCAGTACAATGGAGGTAAAGGGTTACCATATCCATGCTAATGATGGTGAAATCGGGCATGTGGAAGATTTTATAGTTGACGACGATAAATGGAATCTTTGTTATTTTATAGTGGATACGCACAACTGGCTTCCGGGGAGAAAAGTAGTTATTATGCCACGCTGGATAAATCATATCGATTGGAGTGAATCAAAAGTTTATGTTGACGTCTCTCAGGAATCTATAAAGAATAGTCCTGAGTTTGACGCTACTAAACCGATAAGCAAGGATTATGAAACAGAACTATTAAATTTTTATAAAAAACACAGAAACAAAGAATTATTGTGAGTTTGTACCCCAAAGAGAATGCAGGGGAGGGTTGTGAGGAATATTTGTAAGTCATTTCTAAAGTAATTTCAAGAGATACTCGTTTTACTTATTACTATTGATATGGATAACTATGCATTGAGCTGTTATTCTTATCTTTGCTGTGCAATTTTTGAATTAAATAGAAATAATGATGGAATTAGAAAACAGAAATATAATACAAGTAAAAAACCTTGTTAAGAAATTCAAGGATTTTACGGCAGTAGATAAAATCTCATTTGAGGTTAAAGAGGGAGAGATCTTTGCATTTTTAGGTCCTAACGGTGCGGGTAAAAGCACTACTATAAGAATGCTGACTACTTTATTGAAACCTGAATCAGGGGAAATAATGATCAATGGTCATGATCCGGTTAAAGATAAACATGCTGCAAGGGAGTCGTTCGGGATAGTATTCCAGGATCCAAGTCTTGACAGCGACCTGACTGCCCTTGAAAACATGCAGCTCCATGCAGTTTTATATAAAATGCCGAGGGAACTAAGAACCAAGAAAATTGAAGAGCTCATGAAGTTCGTTGATCTCTGGGACAGGAAGGATGATTTTGTTAAAAACTTTTCGGGGGGAATGAAACGCAGATTAGAGATTGCAAGAGGACTGCTGCATAAACCAAAAATCCTTTTTCTTGATGAGCCTACATTAGGGCTTGATCCACAGACAAGAAACCATATGTGGAATTACATCAAGGAAATAAATGAAAAGGAAGGGATGACTATCTTCTTTACAACTCATTATATGGAGGAGGCAGAAAAGATTGCGGGAAGAATTGCAATAATTGATCATGGAAAAATAGTTGCCTCGGGAACTCTTGATGAGTTAAAGGTTCAAACTAAAACCGAGACTCTTGAGGAGGCATTTCTGTCACTTACGGGGAATACAATCCGTGAAGAAGAAGCTTCGTCAGTCGATCATATGAGGGCAATGAGTAAAATGTGGAGAAAAAGGAGATAAGAATATGCAGATAATTTATATTCTATGGCTGAGACAGATAAAGAAATATTTCCGATCGAAGTCAAGGATAATCGGATCACTCGGTCAGCCGGTATTATTCCTTGTTGCATTCGGATTCGGTTTTGGCGCGATTTATAAAAAAGCGGAGGGAGGAAACTATATACAGTTCCTTGCGCCGGGTATTATTATGATGAGCGTCCTTTTTACGGCAATATTTTCAGGGATTGAACTTATATGGGACAAGCAGTTCGGTTTCCTAAAGGAAACAATGGCTGCACCTGTTTACAGAATACAGATCATGCTTGGGAGAACATTGGGAGGCGCCACTGTGGCTACGATACAGGGAGTTATAGTTTTACTTCTTACACTACTTGTCGGATTCAAAATTGATAACCTGTTTCTTCTGCCTCTGGGGATATTATTTATCTTTATTGTCGCCCTGCTATTTACTTCACTGGGTACGGCAATAGCTGCAGTCCTTGAAGATATGCAGGGGTTTCAGATGATCATGAACTTCCTGGTAATGCCGATATTCTTCCTTTCGGGGGCACTGTTCCCACTGCATGGAATTCCATTATTCCTGGAAGTTATAGCTAAGTTTGATCCTCTTTCTTATGGGATTGACGGATTCAGGCAGGCACTTATTTCGCAGGCGCATTTTGGAATAGGGATAGACATAATCGTTCTAAGCGTTGTGACATTGCTGATTCTTTTTACAGGAAGCTACTTATTCGAAAGGATTGAGGCATAATAAAAAAGGCTGTCTTAACGACAGCCCTTTAAAGTTGTATTTGTGAATAAGTACTTTTACTTTTCTTCAGGCAGCAGAGTGATCTTTACATATTCTTTTTTGAAATATTTGTTACAAAATTCCTTAATATCACTCATTGACAAATCTTCAACCCATTTGGGATAGCTGGATATTTCTGCCAGATCGTCAGAATTCTTAAAATAATATTGAAGAGTCTGACTCCAATAGGAATTTGTTTTTACATTAACTTCGTGCTGCCTTTTTTGAATTTCCTTCACTTTCGCAAGAGTTTCATTTGAGGTACCGAATAGTTTAGTAGAATCTATAATAGAAAATGCGGCTTTAGTTAATTCATCCACTCTCTTCGGGTCGCAGCCGAAATCAATATTTATACTGTAGTTAGGCTTAGGAATCCTGTAAATATCACACCAAACCCCGACTCCATAAGATCCTCCTTTTTCCTCACGGATAATTTCCCTCATGCGAATATCTAATACGCTCATGAGCGAATGCATCAGGTATTCATTTTTAGGGCTCCAGTTAAAGTCGCCCATATAAGAAATACGTACCTGGCTTTTAGGTTCAATTCCTTTTCTGACAGTTTTTTCTATAATCTCTGACGGGTTAGTAAATTTCAGATCAACCCATTTCTCATTCCTGTTCAGGGAAGGAAGTCCCCCTAAATATGTAAGTACAAGCTGTTTAATTTTATTGGTATCCAAATTACCTATAAGGAGGAAAGTAAAGCCCTGCGCATCTGCAAACCTGTTTTTGTAAATAGACAAAGCCTTATTCATATCAATTTCATCAATCATTTTTAAAGTTAAGGGACGCATACGGAAATGATAATTGGTTACAGTATTAAGCAATGTATCACTAAATGCACTTTCCGGATCATTTGCTTTATTCTGCAACTCCGCTGTCAATTTAGAAATAGATGATTTAAAGGAAGCGGAATCCAATCTTGGTGCAGTAAAATATTCATATACGAGCTGGAAAAGAGTTTCGGCATCTTTAGGAGTAGAATAACCGTAAATACCTTCTTCATAATGATCAATATAGGGACTTAAAGAAACAATCTTTCCCATTTTGTATTTTTCAAGCTGGGTTTCATTGAATTCCCCGACACCAGATTCACCAACCAGATTAACTGAATTCGAAGCTGATAAGAAATCATTATCCGGAACAAGAGAAGATCCCCCCGGCTTAAATGCCGAAAGCATAATCTCATCATTTTTAAAATCAGTAGGTTTTAAGATAACCGTAACCCCATTGGATAATTCCCATTTTATCAAACCGAAGGATGCAATTTTTGAAGAACCGACAATTGTACCTGCGGCAGGAACATTCTTTACCAATGGCTGGACTGAAGCGTTGTCTATATAAGGAGTGATTTTCTCTTTTGTAACGTTTTCCAAAACGGCAGCCAGTTCTTTTTCATCAGGAATTTTAATTCCAGGTTTCTCAGGAACATTAACCATAATTACACGGTTATCCTTAACGAGGAGTCCGCCGGAATATTTATTTATCTCATCAAGAGTAATTAAAGGTAAATATTTTTTTAACAAAGAATACTGATCTTCAATTGACGGAATCGGACTGTTATCAAGATAATTTCCTACAAATTCATCAATCAATTGGGATGATTCAGTTTTATCTTTTTCAGATAATTGTTTTTCAAGATTACTTAATAATATCGATTTGGTCCTTTCAAGTTCGACAGATGTAAAACCATACAACCGGACCCGTTCAGCTTCCCTGACCAATGATTCAAGACCCCTGTCAACACCGCCGTCTTTAACCATGGCTGCCATTATATTTATATCAGCCGTTCTTACAAATCTGCCTTGCCCGGCATAGCAATATGCAAATGGCGGATCGGGCAACTGAGTCAGTTCATTAAACCTTTGGTTAAACATACCTTCAAAGAGATCCTGTGCAATCATCTTTTTATAATCATTTTCTGTTTTATATTCTTCCCTGTCTTTCTTAAGATAAATGGCAACAGTTGAATATACAGCCTCTTTATCGGAAGCTATTGCAAAAAGAGTTTCTTTATGTTTTGCGATGGGATATAATTCCCTTTTCCGGATCTCTTTTGGCTGAGTAATTGAGTTAAAATGTTCTTTGATAAAAGCCAGAATACTATCTTTATTAAAATCTCCTACGGCTACAACTGCCATAAGGTCAGGACGATACCAGTCATGGTAAAAATTCCTGAGCGTTTCATAATGAGCAGTATCAATAATATGTTTATCGCCAATAGTTATGCGTTCTGCATACCGCGAATTCTTAAACAATATGGGGAGCTGCTTATCAAGCATGCGCATTTGCGCACCTCTTCCGAGACGCCATTCCTCTCCAACGACTCCCCTTTCCTTGTCAATCTCGATTGAATCGAAGGACAAATTATGAGCCCAGTCCTCTAATACAAGAAAAGCTTTGGATAGAATTTCAGGTTTATCGGTTGGTACCTGGAGCATATAAACGGTTTGGTCAAAACTTGTATAAGCATTAAGATCAGCACCGAATTTTACCCCTATAGATTCAAGATAATTAATTAGGTCATTTTTACTAAAATGTTTTGAACCATTGAACCCCATATGTTCAACGAAATGTGCGAGTCCTCTTTGATCTTCATTCTCAAGAACGGAACCAGCATTAACAACGAGGCGCAGTTCTGCCCGCTTTTCAGGTTTCCCATTTTTCTTGATATAATACTTAATGCCGTTATCAAGAGTACCTATTGTTACATCCTTATCAACTGGTATATCCTGGGATTTAATAAATGGAATAAATGAAAAGATAAAAATTAAGGCGAGAAGAAGATCAAGTTTAAATTGTTTCATATCCTGATCCTTTAAATAATTTAAGATATTTGAAAGAGACTTAATAAAGATAGGGACTTTTATTTAAACAATCCTTCATCTTTATCCCTGCCGTCATCAACTTCCTTTTCCTCATGCTTTGTAAAATCATTAAAGTTATACCTGACTGACAGCCCTATATTCCGACTCCTCCATGTACTTGACTTGCCATAGCTATAAAAGTTCGATCCATAGGTTTCATTTACAGGGCGCATAGCATCGAACACATCATTTATGTTCACGCCAAATGTTAGTTTCTTATCAAAGAAATCCCTTTTAAAATACAATCCAGCAAACGGGGAAGCATTTGTTCTGTATCTATCGTCAAAAGTTTTAAGCGCAATATTATAATAGAATATTACATTTATATCCCACCAAAGATTCAGATTACAATTTCCAGAAAATTTCCAACTATCTCTTTTTATAGAATAGATCTCGGTCAAGTATCCGCCGTTTTCAATAAGCCGGTTATATGCAATCCTTAAATTAAACATTCCTAACCAATCGGGAAGTTTCATGGGAAATTTCGGGTCATTAATTATTGGTATAGTAAGTTCAAAACCATAACTCTTATTTGAGGTTGAATTTATAGTGGTATTAACTGTTATGCTGTCGTTAATATTTGTTGAAACAGACGAAGGTCTCCCTTTCGAATCGTTATAATAAACATTAAGGATCGGATTGAATTTCAGTTCAAAGGAGTTTGTATAGGTTGGGGCAAGCCTGGGATTTCCAACTGTAATGCTGTTAGGACCATTTACTTTAATAAACGGATTTATCATTTCCAATTGAGGGCGGTTAATCTTTCTTGCGGCATTAAAGGAAAGCTGAAAGATTTCATTCATTTTGTAAGCCAGTCCGAAGGTAGGAAATAAACTATTATAGTCTGTTTTGAATTCCTCCCCTGTTACTTCCTGCAATCCATCAGTAAAAGTCTGTTCATCCCTGAGACCAAGTTTGTAATCAATGACAGATATATTGTTTGAATAGGATAAATATAAAGCATGGATATTTTCGCGATACCTGAAAACATTACTCAGATTAAGGCTATCATAATAGAGCCCGGTAAGGTAACTATAATTCAAATTTTCAAGAGTTGCTTTCCGGTCCCTGAATGTAAATTTATATCCAGCTTCTATTTTTCCAAGGGTTTCGGTGGGATTAACATAATCGGTATTAAGAATAACGGTCTTATTATTCACATCATTGTTGTTATTCTGAAGACCGGGATAAAGGGGAAGATAATTGTATTGAGTGGTGAGAAGATCATGAGTTGAATTAACCATAGTGGAAAAGAAAGCATCCGCAGTAATTTCATGTCCTTTGGTGTTGAACTTCTTTTTGTAATCTGCACTTGCATTATAGTTGTTAAAGTCGCCATGACCATCATCTGTTGTATAATATGAATAAGTTTCAGCACCAGACAGATTGTAAATAAAATTAGCGGCAGAAATAATCATTTTACCATTGGTCTTGTTATAATTTCCTGTAAGTGATAATAAATTAAGGGTGTCAAAATCATAATCGAGTCCCAGTTTAATATTTGACATATATCCCTGAGTTAAATTCTGACCGATCGAATTCTGTGAGTGAAGGAAATCGCTTAAGTAGTTTATTCTTTCACCATCATTATACTTTGTAAATTTACCCCAATATCCATTGGCAGAACCGAACAGGTTAAGACTTCCCTTCCTGTAATTAAGTGCAGAACTTAAATAACCGATTTGCTGAGTAGCGGAATAAAAAGCGAGGGTACCGTTATAATTATCGTGATGTTCTTTTTTAGTAATTATATTGATAATTCCAGCATCACCTTCGGGATCATCCTTTGCGGAAGGGGTGGTTATCACTTCGACCTTATCAATATAAGAAGCGGGCATTTGGGAGAGAAGATTATCAGCCATGGGCTGAGGTTTGCCGTCAATCAGGATATTTACATTACTGTTCCCTCTAAGGCTTATTTTACTGGTAGAAGGGTCAACCTCAACAATTCCAGTATTTCTTAAAGCATCCGAAACCGAGCCGCTCTGGGAGCCCGGAACCTGGTCCATATTTATAACCTGCTTGTCGATATAGAATTCAACCATCGGTTTCTGTCCTATTATTTCAACAGCGGACTTCATAATTGAAGAGGGCTTAAGCAAAATTGTTCCAAGGTCCGCCTTGTTATTTATGAAGTTAATCGTATCAATCTGTTTTGTTTCATACCCGATATAAGAGAATCTTATAAGGATACTCTTTTCTTTGAAACTATATTTCAGATTGAATAGTCCCTTTTCGTTTGAAGAAGTTCCTCCCAACACTTTCTGATTTGATTTGGAATATAATGCTACGGTTACCCCCTGCATAGGAGTGCCGTTTTGGGAATCTTTTATAAACCCTGAAATTGTAGGAGTCTGGCCAAATATTGAATTTGTGAATAATAAAAAGTTAAGAATAAGGGCAAGTATTATTAGTTTCACAATAGTTTACCGAAAATATGTATAAAGATTAATAAGAGGTTAGTTGAAATTATCATTTAAAATTAAAGAAATATGGGATTATTCAAAAGCCCGGTTGGATATATTATCCCCTTTTCACTAACTTTAACTAGCAAATGAACATATAATATCCTGAAATTATAATGACTAAATCATCTGAAGCAAAAAATAAATTCCTTAACGGTTATGGCTGTTCGCAGGCAGTATTTACCACATTCAGTGAGCAACTGGGAATAGATGAACTAACAGCACTAAAGGTATCTGCTCTTTTTGCGGGCGGGATGAGGATTGGAGAAACGTGCGGTGTTGTTACCGGGGCATTGATGGCGCTCGGATTAAAATTCTCCCCCGACTCCTGTCAAATATTGGATAATCGTAAAGTTACCTATAAATTTGCGGAAGAATTTTATTCCAGGTTCCTTGAGAGGCACAAATCTCTAAAATGTAAGGAACTCATGGGAGTAGATATAAGTACTCCCGAGGGGAAAGCAGAATCAGAATTAAAAAACACACATCAACTGGTTTGCCCTGCATTCGTTCATGATGCTGCTGAAATACTAGAGGAAATGTTATCATAATTATTATATAAAAGGGTGAAATAAAATAGTGTCAATAAAAATAAAAGAAGTTACTACTCCCAAAGAACTAAAGAATTTTATTAAGTTCCCATATTTGCTGTATAAGGGGAATCCATATTGGGTACCGCCAATGCTGCTAGACGAAAAAAAGGTGCTTAATAAAAAGAAAAACCCTGCATATGAATTTTGTGATGTAAAACTCTGGTTAGCTTATAAGGATGGAGAAATTGCGGGACGTATTGCAGGTATTATTAACCGGAGTTATATAGAAGTATGGAAGAATAATTATGCCCGGTTTAGTTATATAGATTTTATTGACGACGACAACGTTTCAAAAGCATTGTTTGGTGCAGCTGAAAAGTGGGCAAAAGAGAATAAAATGGAAAAAATTCACGGGCCATTAGGTTTTACTGATTTCGACCCGGAAGGAATGCTTGTTGAGGGCTTTGAAGAATTAGGCACTTTCGGCGCAATATATAATTACCCTTATTATGTCAGGCATATAGAAAAATACGGTTACAAAAAAGATGTTGATTGGATTGAGTTCCAGGTAAAGCCGCCGGAACAGATTCTTGAAAAAGTTGAAAGGATAGCAAATATTGTAAGCAAAAAATACGGTCTGAAAATATTGCGTGTTAAAAAGGCGAAGGACCTTTTACCTTACGGCAGAGAAATATTTTATTTAATAAACCGCGCATATAAAGATTTATTCGGCTTTGTTCAACTTACGGATAAACAGATTGATCTGTATATAAAGGAGTACTTTGGATTTATTAAACCCGATTTTGTTCCTGTAGTTATGGACAGCCAGAATAAAATAGTTGCATTTGGAATTACCATGCCCTCGCTTTCCAAAGCTCTTCAACAAAACCGAGGCAGGCTTTTCCCCTTTGGGTTTATTTCCATGTTAAAGGCAACGAAAAAAAATAATATGGCTGATCTGTACCTGGTAGCCGTTGATCCTGAAATGCAGGATAAAGGCGTGAATGCACTTTTAATAAATGAAACGAATAAGATTTTTATAAAACATAAAATCACATTAGTTGAAACAAACCGCGAGCTTGAAACAAACCTGAAGGTGCAGGCGCTATGGAAAGGAATGGATGCCCGACAGCATAAAAGAAGACGATGTTATATTAAAACCTTGTAAAATAATTTTCATAGTCCCTGACACAAAACCAAATGAGCAGGATCTGAAAGCTTATTCCAAAACGGTTAGAGTGAAAATAGTGGGGCATACTGATACGGACGGAAATGAAAAATCAAATCTTGATCTTTCCAAAAGAAGAGCCACTTCGATCAAGAATTATTTTTCTGCCATGAGGAAATCATCCATTTGCTTATACAGCCATTGCGGGTCGTTATACATTATGAAATGACGGGAAGTATCGGACACAATAATTTTTGCAGATGGAAGTTCTTTGAACTGACTTTTAATTAACGTGATTGTGCTTTCATGGGTTGCACCATAATCTTTGTAGGCAATCCAAGTTCCCAATTCAAGAACGGGAGTTTTTATGTTCTTAATTTCCTTCCTGAGATCAATTGTATACATTTCATATACAACTTCACCCATTGTAGGTTGATGCGAAGCTACAGCCCACGCCAAAACAGTTTTAATTTTGTTGGTATCCGAAATCATGGCCGGAAGATACATTTTCTGACTAGCTTTAACTGCTTCAGTATCGGAATTACTAATGTACTTTTTAATATTCAATGCCATTGCTTTCGCACTTTCGGAAGTTGCACCCGGCAATTGCATTGCAGGTAAGAATGGCATTCCGTCAACACAAATAATACTACCAACAATTTCAGGATATGAACTTGCTACCCATAAGGCAACAAAAGCTCCCAGGCTGTGACCTATAATGACAGGTTTTACAATTTTGTTTTCTTTGATAAAAGATGCTAATTCTTCTTTTACCGTGTAAAGAATACTATCATTTTTGTAAGGTGGTTCACCTGCAAAGCCCGCCAATGTGAGTATGTAACACTTATAAGTAGATTTGTACTGTTCAACAGTTTCATTCCAAACATCACCTTTACAATAAAGCCCCGGAATAAAAATCATTGGCTTACCTTCTCCAATAATTTTTACTGAGAAAGATTTTGTGGTTTGTGCAGATACAAGGATTGAACTAAGTGATACGAACAAAATTGTTACCGCGAATATATGTTTCATATTAGACTTTGTTTAAGTTAGTTAACGAATGTAAAAGTACAGTTATTAAAACCAAAAGTAAATTTTAAGAGCCTATTATTGGGTAAGGTGTTATAGGCTAAGCAACCTATGCCCATTAAAATTATTTGAACAATTACAATTGTACTACTAAATTTGATACGAGTAAACCTGAATTTAATTGTTAGATAAGTATGAAAGTCTATTCAAATTATTTCTTTTGAATGATTCTTTAGAAATGTTTTTCATTTAGTTAAATTTACTTAATAAAGATAGAAAAATGATATGTAATTTTTCAAGATATCTAAAACATCAATGCACCACAATTGATATATGCAAAAGAAAAAGTGAGCAACACAAATAAGCACAAAACATTTTCAACAGTAATGCTTAATTCGATTTATCTGAAGAATAGAAGGACAGGGTTTATATACCGGATAATAACTTTAAGCATTCTAATAATATGCATGTCAGAATGCCTTACTTCTCAGACAAAAAATATTAAACCTAATGATTCAAGTAAAACTGCGATTGAGATGGTAAAAGACTATTCAGAGAAGGATAATTATTTCTCAAGGTTAGTAAGGATGATTTTAGTAAAAGATAATGAAATACGACCCGGAAACACAATACATGATGCTGACAAAAAAATGATAAAGAAATTCACCGGGAAAATTATCAGGAAAATTAATGTTGAGGTTCTTGACGTATTCGGCGCATCAGTAGATAATCCACAAGACACTGTCCGCAACTGGTTACAAGACGAAGGAAATTCTCTTCACATGAAAACAAAAGAATGGCTTATTAAAAACAAGCTGATTTTTAATGAAGGGCAGAGGTTGACTCCGTTTGATATTCAGGAAAGTGAAAGGATAATAAGACAAACTCCTTATGTCTATGATGTCCGGATTATTCCTCAAAAGATCATGAATAATCCTGACAGCGTTGATATAATGGTATATACCCAAGATATCTGGAGCATTAATGGAGGCGTATTATATCATCCAGGAGATAAAACCGGAAGTGTTTCCTTTGATGATATAAACTTCCTTGGATTCGGCAATGATTTCAAGGGTGGACTTAAATTTGACCACCAGCTTAAACACGGATGGGACTGGGATGGCAGCTATTCCATTGATAACATTGAAAAAACATTTCTTTCAGCAAATTTATATTATTTATCAGATCTATACCGCCAACAATATGGACTAATGATCGGCAGGGATTTTATCTCCCCCATCATAAGTTGGGCCGGAGCTATTGCGCAGAACTGGCAAATAGCAAGATATCCTGATTTAAGGAATACATTAGGACTTTTCGAAACTGCGAAGTATAACCAGCAGGATTACTGGCTGGGTTATGCATTTGACCTAAAACCTTTTGATCCAAATACAGTATACCAGAACAGATTCAACATTGCAGGGAGAATTACCAGGACTGTTTATAGCCAGAGACCTGATTTTGATACAGTGAATTTATTTCAGGATAATACTTTTTATCTGGCCCGAATTGGATTTTCCTATAGAACTTACTATCAAGACCGTTTTGTATTCGGTCTTGGGAAAACAGAGGATATCCCACTGATAAATATGATTGAATTGCTTTTCGGTTATGAAAAAGGGGCAAATACCAACAGACCATATTATGGATTAAAATCAGGTTATAGTTTTTACGATTATAATTTGGGTTATTTATATGGAGGTTTTCAGATTGGAGCATTTTTGAGCAATGAGAAATGGTTAGACCGTAATTCCATTCTGGAAATGCTCTATTTCTCAAATCTTAATGATATTGGCAATTTTGGCTGGAGGCATTATATTGGAAGCAGGTATTCATTCAGCTATAACCCACTGAGTCCACAGGATATTCTGGACATCAATAATGCAGACGGACTTAGGGGTTTTTCAAATAACTACTTAAAAGGAAATAAAAAACTGGTACTTAATTATGAAGCCGATATTTTCGTCCCTTTGAAATTCTTAGGGTTTAGTATGGCTTTTATTACATTTGCCGACTTTGGTTTTATTTCTTCTATCAATACTACATTATTTGAAAGTAAGCTTTACCAGGGATATGGCGTTGGTTTCAGAATAAAAAACGAACATCTTATTTTTCCAACATTCCAGTTTATGTTTGGTTTTTATCCCAATTTACCAGAGGAAGGAGGAACCCATTTCAATATGTTTAATCAAAGCTCAATATATTATCAATTAAATCAGTTCCAATTTTCAATCCCTTCAGTTGTTATAGCACAGTGAATCGGGGATTGAAAGAGATTCCACGCCCCGCCAGATAGTTAATGCCCGACAGCTTTCATCTACCCCGCAGTGCAATTGCAGGGGGTAATATTTGAATATATTTGAATGAAATTATTGTAATATCATATCTAATTGTTCCACTGAATTTCCATTTGATATAAATGTGTACTCCCTAAGAACAAATTTATTTGTTCTCAACTTTTGGCATTTGCGAAGGATCAAAGGCACCATTTCTTAAATTTATTCCATATTCAAGGTATGCTTTTAGACAGGCTAGAAAGTTTGCCCAACCTTCAGTATTTCCTTTCAGCCACTTTATGCCTGCTTCGTCATTGTCCCTACTTTTTTCGGTAACAACCACAAAAGTTGAGCCATTTTCTTTCGGAGTAAGTGTCATTTCGACCAGAAGTTCTTTCCCATCTACATCATTCCAGTAATATGAAATATATTTGTCTTTCTCTATCTTACCGACACGTACAGGAAATTCTATATCCATTTCAGGGAACTTCCAGATAAGCTTTTTCCCTTCCTCCATCCTGCCGCTACTTTTTGAAATAAAATAAACCGACATTTTGACTGGATCAACAATAGCTTCAAAAACCTCATGCACAGGTTTCGGGATCACAAGGCCTGTCTTAATTTCCAGAGTTTTAGGTGCCATAAAATAAACCTCCTTCTTAAATGTTTTTATTAATCCTATATATATTAGTAATATTCCTAAAATATAAAGTGATCAGCACCAAATTCACTTATTATCTTATTTTATATTGATAGTATGTTTACCTGAAGGGGCGAAGACTATAAAGTTGTCATTCTCTTTCAACACTTTAAGGGATGTGGGAATTCCATCCACTATAACTTTACCAGGGAGCTGGTTCAAAGTGATGAGGCACCTGGCCGGGGATTGATAAATCAGTTCCATTCCTTGTGCTGATTGAGTACAGCTGATCAACTCATCAGAGATCCCGGTAAGATGAAAATTATTATTTTTATCCTCTGCAACATTTGCGGAGTCGCGGAAAGATAAGACGTGGTCTCCTTTAGGGATTATAATTCCTTCACTGCTATAACAAGACCAGGGTTTACCATCAAGGAGTATAATACCATGATTAACCGGATTATGCATAATGACAGTATGTGGAGTCTGAATACGCCATCGTTGTTTATCTTTAATAACAGAAGTTCCAGATGCCATGACATAAGGAAATACCTCCCAATCGTGTTGATATACAGATGATTCAGAATAGAAACATACGCGACCGCAAGCATTGTCAGCAAAACTGTACTGCCGGAAAAGTTCGGTCCCGGTGGGCTGCTCTGAAGCGAAACCCTTCTGTTCAATAGGATGCACAGGCACAATATTTATATCGATTGCCAATGGAATATTTCCAATTAAACCTGCATAAGTCTTTGCTAGCTGATCATACCTTGATGGAGGACGCGTCCATTCACTTTGAGGATCTTCAACCTGAAGAGTAACGTTAAATTCTTTTGAAAGCTTCAGGGTATTATCGAGATCAAATCCTAACAACTGATCGAATTCATGATGAAGTGAATTATCGAGAATTGTAAAGATGAACTCCCAATCCCTTTTATTAACAATTTTTATTGAATCAAGTGAAGCAACGATTTGTTTCAGGAGTTGGTTATTTACCTGCACGCGGTATTTATAGAAATTATCCAGTCCAACAGAATCTTTTTTCCAGAAATGTACGGAAGATTGATTAAAAAGTTCTGCCTGATCGAAACCGTATAAAGATTGAAACTCCTTTCTTGCCATATCATTGAAACCGGTAAAATAAGTCGGCTGGTTAGGTCCATCAAGAGCACCGGCAACTCCCCCAGTAATTGAAAACTCGGCTATATCAATTCCATCCCAATCATCCTTCAGTAAACCGGACAGATCATTTAATGCTCTTTTCATGCATGCAGGGTTTTGAAGGTCCATTAAGGAAAGAAAGTCAAGCTGTGCATCTTTGAGGAGGGCATTCTTTTCCCGCCATTCGGGGTGATTATTCCAGAACCCGGTACCTATATAGGGCCATTCCAGCCACGCATAGACAAGTATCCCCTGTTTATGGGCTTCGCTGATAAGAAGTTTATAATCATATGAAGGGGAAAGGTATGCGTCCCAGGCTGCCGCATGGACTGTTTTTATTCCCCATCTTTTCCATTCTGAAACAAGTTTATTAACAGGAATATTATAACGGTAACCCGCATCAAAATAAGCATCAATCCCCCTCCGTTGAAATAAGGGAGTGCAATGCATTTCTTTAACAACTAAATTAGGCAGATCAGGAAACCGCGAATATCCATCACCTGAAACCGGATCGAACAAAGTGGAAAGGAAAAGAAACATTCCTTTTCCATAATTTTTAAGGATGCCAAGCGAGTGTCCAGCTGCGGGGTCAGTATATAACAGACGGCATGATTTATCCGATGCATTAAGAATGAGAGGCACTTTGGGGGCATCTGCCCAATGAAGGTGCACAGAAGGATAGATAAGGTCCCTAACAATTTTTACACCGACTGGGGAAGACAATTTAATTTTCAACAGGTCCGCGAGTTTACTGCTACCGTCTGTTATTACACGGGCCCCCTCTTTAATAGCATGCTGAATCCGAATCATATCCTGATCAGTAGTAAATAAAGCTGTTGCATGCGGGAGAATAATAAGCATATTAGAATTAAATTCTGTTTTACTAAGTTCCGACAGAGATATTTGGGCAGGCAAAAGTCCAATGCTCATAAAGGCATTTTGAAAAGAGAGCTGGTCAATTGAGTCCTCTCCAACGGCGGAAGAATTCCAGACAATAATAGGTTCAACCGGGTCAGGGAAACTGACTGTGGGAAGTAAAAGAAATATGAATATTAATCTTAGAAAAGGAATGAAATAAAAATTCGCTATTGAAGTATTATGTATCATTTATATAAAATGGGAAAATCAATAAGGACAAATATAACAGAAAACACCGCATTCTTTTTCAGGTAATGCAAACTGAATTTCCAATCGAATTCAAAGGGGATTGAGGTTTCATTTTTTAGTAATTAAGTTTAAAATAGATTAGTTAAGGAAGTAATTACTGTTGAAATAATATTGAGAGGAACAACAATAACACACTAACTGCAATTGTTCACAGGTCTCGTAGAAAACACTCTAACGGTTTGGAAATTGAGAGATGCGCAATACAATCAGCAATACTCCAAGTGCCGGGGGATATTCTTTTTGAAGCAACTTCATCCGAAATACCACTAATCTCTTTTTCGAGTTCAGTTTCCGCTTCACGTAAGTCCTACAGTAATTGTTGGAAGATTTCTTCCATCGTTTAAATCTCTTTTAATATTTACTTATTTGCCTAAAAATATTCATAATTTGTTAATTTTATTATAGTATTGCATAATACGATTCTAATATTTATATAAAAATCATATTAAGAAGGAATGGTCATGGAAATACACATAAATTATCTGTCAGTTTTGGTCGCTGCAATTGCAAATTATATCCTTGCCATTATTTGGTACGCTGTAATTTTCGGAAAGGTGTGGCAGAGGCTAACAGGCATTACTGATATGAAGCCTGCACCAATGAACATTGTCTTGGTTTTCATCGGTTCCATAGTACTAAGTTTTGTTCTTTTTCACTCTATTATCTTTGGTAATGCTTATTTAAAAATGAGCGGCATAAGCGGGGGGCTAATGGGGGGCTTTTTCGGCTGGTTAGGTTATATAGTTCCGATAACCCTGAGCACTAAGGTATATGAGAAAAAACCCTGGGGTCTTTGGCTTCTGGATAACGCTTTCTGGCTAATATCGTTGCTGGTCATGGGTACAATTCTATCATTATGGATGTAAGCAGTTAAGAAATTTAATTGCGCTAATTATTCTAATTTTCTGTTATCTTCAATATGGGAACAACGACTGCAGAATGTGCAGGTACCGGGGAAAACTTATCTCATTGTATTATAAAGACTTAGCTTTAACAAAAACACACTTTTAAGCAAAACCCCATTTATAATAGATAAATCTAAAAATAGGGTAATAATCCTGCCTCAGGGATATCCTTACCTAGTCTCAGGTTTTCCCTGATAGTTCAACACATCTATTACTGATATGTTCGAAATGTAATTGATTAACGATTTATGGGTGGATAACGTGTTTAAAACTATTTTCTTCTTTGTCATATTTTTTTCACTTCTTTTTGTGGATAATCTTTGTGCAGCGAATTACTATTTATCAACTGGTTCTTCAGGGGACGGTGCGGGTACAAGTTGGACTAATGAACTAATATATACATCTTTTGACTGGTCACAAGTAGCCGGTGGCGATACGGTTTTCTTTGATGGTGATTCAAATGGATTAACCTATAATAATATACCATATATACAAAATGTAAATCCCGCTTCGCAAATCGTTATAACAAAAGGCAAGGACGCCGGACACAATGGAACGGTTACTTTTATACCTTATGATTATACTATAGGATGGGCTTTTCAATTAACCACTTGCAGTAATATTAAATTAACAGACTTATCATTTAAGTGTTTATTAACAGAGGTAACCATAGAAACCAAGATATTGCTTTTCAAAAGTGGCAATCATAATGTTGTTGATAATTGTACAGTAGAAAGTGGTGGAGATGGTAGTGGAATTGTTTTATACACTGAAGCACAAGACACAATTGAGAATTGCACTATTACGATTGATGCTAACAACAACCCAAATATTCAGGATGCAATAAGATTTGAAAATGGAGGAGCGGGTGGTGATGTTGTTATAGGTAATCATATCACTATGAACGGAAGTAACCCAATACCGCATAAAGATATTTTACAAACTGCAGGTATAGGCTCTTCATATAATTACCAGACAATATTTGCTAATAACTTTGTATCAGTTCGGGCTCCACAAGCAGACCAAACTCAGGGATTATTCTTTGCAGACTTTGTGAGTGGTGGTTCAAACAGATTCTTGGTTTATAATAATATTTTTGTCATGGATGCTTGGCGCAATAATCAGCCTATAATTATACAGGGGAATAATGGAAATAGTAATCAATCATTAAGAGTATTTAATAACACCATTGTTCTTGGCAACAGCACAACAGCCAGATTCCTTATGTGTGGTAATATAGATACACTTATTGCAAAAAACAATATCGTGGTTGCTGATAGCGGTATTCAATTTATGTATGGACTATATACTGATGCAAGTAATTATAATAATATAACTTACAAAGATATTGATTATAATCAACTTTGGGCAAGTGACGGTATCGGGACTAAAATGTATGGTGGCGGTGCATTTTATTATACTTTTGGGGCATGGCAATCTACTATGGGTTTTGATACCCATTCAGATACAAATTCGGTTAATTTCGCAAACAAATGGGGAACTAATGCAACTGATTATAAACTTGTCAATGGTTCTGCTGGTGTCAATACAGGCGTTGATCTTTCAAATATAATCCCCGCAATGGATATATTAGGGACAACAAGACCAATAGGTGCAGCATGGGATATGGGAGCTTTTCAGTATAGTACAGGAGTTGGAGGGGGCGGTGGAACATTGCCAACTTCAACACTAAATCTTACAGCTCTTATTGAAGCATTATATGTAGGCCGCCGAACGGCAATGCCTATAAGTCCATGGGTAACTGTTGAGTTACATAGCTCATCTACCCCTTATGCGTTAGTGGATTCAAATTCAGCAGCATTGAACTCAGAAGGAGCCGGAATATTCACTTTTACAAAAGCAGTAAGTGGTACAAACTACTATATAGTAGTAAAATCCATGAACACAATAGAGACCTGGAGCGCAACTGCACAAAGTTTCACTTCCGGTGCATTAAGCTATGATTTCACAACTGCAGCAGCGCAGGCATATGGAAACAACATGGTTCAAAAAGGATCAAAGTGGTGTATTTATAGTGGCGATTTAAACCAGGATGGTTTATGTGACTCGGGTGATCTATTACTTATTGATAATGATATCTCCACTTTTAATTATCATTCTGTTAATGATTTAAACGGCGATGGTATTATAAACGCTGATGATGAACAATTTATTAATAACAATTATACAATTTCAATTTACAGACAGACTCCAGCTGGTGCCCAATAAAATTAAAATAAGAAGAGCGATATATGGGTATTCTTTCGGGAATACCTGTAGAAAAGTAAATAACCAACGGAATTAAGCAATAAGACATCTATTTATATTTCCAACAATTCTATTTGTATTAATTATGTGCATATATGCTCCAGATTCTTATTCACAGAATCCCACATTTAACATAACATTTGCCAATGGGAGTCAAGTATCAAGCAGAGCATTTGAAGTTGATATTTATTTGTAAAGTACATCTACTCCTTTTTAAATAGCAACATTTTCACTTGGTATATCATTTAATAATGCGATAAAAGGGAGAGGAACATTAAGACTATCCTGGCTTCCGTCCTCAAGTCAATTGTCGAATCAGTCAGAGCTACCTACCACGCTGAATACATCAACGGCGGGAGTTATTAAAATTGCGGGAAAGATTCCACGTGGAGCAGGAAAGGGATCTATAATATCGAATATTTCTCCAGGCACAAAAATCGGAAGGTTACGGCTTACAAATAGTACGAGGTTTGAATAAGGGCAGCAGATGAATTTTACCTTTTTATCGGCATCACCATATCCTACATCAGTAAATGGATATGTAGGTAAAATGAATACAACTATAACGTCGGTAGAGACATATAATAATTATAAGTTAAGCACTCCATTATATATGGCATCAATATCATTGTCATACAAAATACAGGGACAAGCCATCATACTTAACTGGTCGTCCAATGAACAAATGGACAATGATTTAAAAATCCAGAGAGCAGCAATTGATTCTAAATCAACAGACACAATCTGGAATACGGTATATCATTGGTAAAGGCATCCGATTTGAGCGACTCAACTAAGATGAGCTCATATTCCGATACGAAACTTCAGTCAGGTAAATATCAATACAGGCTTAAAATAACAGACCCGGATGGTACCATCTCTTACGATAAGGTGATTGAAACCATAATAGCGGGAATACCGACGAACTTTGCCATCAGTCAAAACTATCCTAATCCGTTTAATCCATCAACAAAAATAAATTATCAGATACCGACTGATGCCAGAGTTATTCTTGATGTGTACAACATAGCCGGTCAGAAAGTGGCGGAACTTGTTATCCAGAACCAGGCTGCGGGATATTATACAGTTGATTTCGGTACAACGGGTAAATTAGCATCAGGCATATATATATCGAATGACAGCAAGCAATAAAGCAACAGGCAACAATTTTTCTGATACTAAAAAGATGATGCTTTTGAAATAAAAGTTCAAAAAAAGAACCCCCGGAGTGGTGAAAAACCGGGGGGGCGGAAGGTATAATCTTTTGAACTGACTCAAATCAAATGAAATTGAAATAAAAAATCAATGTATTTATAAAGTATATAATCATTTATCACTGGTTGAATAATACCATCTTATAAGATGATGATTCAAAACGAATTAAATATCCCGCCGGAAAGATTTGAGACCGAGGTTGATAAATACATACGCAATTATAATTGATAAAACTAAAAGAATTATACCGGTAAGAATAAGATCATGGAGGGGAGCGTCGATGTAGCTATGGGCGCTTTTAAAATAATTATAAACCGGAATAAACAGGATAGCAATCAGCAGAACCAGGTAAAGGAGCACAAAAAGGAATGTTAAAGAAGCCCCCTGGGATGAGGCAATCCTGATAGGATTCCTTTCTTTATAGTTGGAGAAATATCCCCCCATACCGAAGTTAAGACTTACAATTGATATAATAATAAAGGTGAAATTTACCTGCCCGATTATTGAAAGCTCATTAGGGAACTGTAAGTTTGCAAAGAATGTGATTAGCTGTCCCAGAAGAAAAATCAATGCAAAGTAGATCAAGAGCCTTTTAATTAAAAATGGTCTATGATCTATAGGAGAGCTTCTTATTTTCCATACGGCTTCTCCCTCAAGACTAATTAGAGGAAACACGAACCTTAGCGATAAGGCGGCAACCATAAAAATGCTAAACAGGGAAACCACCAGGTAGATTATAGTTTTCAGGTAATCGTTATAATAATTTTCAGCGATAATTACTCTTATACTAGAGATACTTATCATAAAGATACCCATAAGAAAAAGCATAACGCTTAAATGGATCCACTGCCCCGGTTCCCTGAAGAAGAGAAGAAATTCTTTTTTAATAAGGACCTCATCAACACTGTTAAGGTGAGATTTTTTTTCAAAACCAAAGAGACTAACATTCAGAGTGTTTTTAATTTTCAAATCTGAATTCAATTCAAGAGAAGTAATCCATGTTTTATAATACCATTTTTGGGCGATTAACATTGCCAGAGAAAAGAGCGAAGCAGCAAGAATCAAATTCAGAGCAATAAGCGGTAATGCTTTCTCTAATTGTCCCTGCGTTATCCAGTAGAGGGAATCGGCTACCCAGCAATTAGGAAGAATTTTAATTAAAGGACTTTCGAGGAATCCGAAATACTGGTTAATATTAGGAAAGTATTCAAAGACTTTCCTTACCAAGTCGATTGGGCTGCTGAGATAATAAAATCCGACAATCCAGGAAGCATAAATTACACCGAGAATAATGATAACTTTTCTTAGACCGAATTTTGCTGCCAGGCGCAGGATTAAAAATAAAATTACCGCCCCAAGCGAACCGGCTGAAAACATAAAAGGCAGAATAATGAAAAGGAGGGCAAAGGGATAGAAATACCAACTAAGATGAAAATAAGCACCGTATCCAAGCAGCGCAGCGGTGATAATAAGAAGGAGAGTAGTTGAGCTGTAAAAGAAATTATCGAGAAATTTAATTAAGAAAACCTTTGTAAAGGAGATCGGTTTAGTAAAGAACCATGAGGTTTCACCAGATTTGAACAGGGTTGAAAACGAAACCACGATATTCCCGATATTTATTGAGACAAAGAACATAAAGAGAACAACCATAATAAACCGATGTAGAAGGAAGGACCCTATTTTAACTGAATCAAGCAGGTAGCCGACGGTGTTTTTAGTAAAGACAAAAAATCCCACTGCAAAGACAATATAAATTATTGAGATGCCAGTGCTCCTCAACAAGGAGGCAAAGGTAATCGGAGTATTCATTTTCATGAATAGAATAAGTTTATATTTTAGAATGAGAAGGATATCTTTCATCTAACGGGTAAGCTCCAGGAAAAGGGATTCGAGGTTTTTATGGTCTGACCCCTTGACAATCTCTAGTTCATCTTTTGTCCCCTCAAAAATCATGGCACCATCCTTAATTATACCGAAGCGTGTACATAATTCTTCTGCGACATGAAGGCTATGGGTGGACATAAATATTGCGGTACCGCAGGTGGCTTTTTCAGAGAGAATATTTTTGACTGCCAAGGCGCTTTGCGGGTCGAGTCCAATCATGGGTTCATCAACAACTAAAAGAGGTGGGTTGTGGAGAAGAGAGGAGGCAATAATAATTCTTTGTTTCATTCCCTGTGAATATTCCTCGGTGCGTTTATCGACCCAATCACCAATTTGTAATGTCTCAATAGTTTGTTCGATCCGAATTTTCAACTGATTCTTTTCGATAGAATAGAGACCACCGCTGAAGAAGAGGAATTCACGTCCGGTAAGTTTTTCATAGATAAAGGGCTGATCAGGAATATATCCTATATGAAATTTTGCCTTAACAGGATCTATTGAGATGTCGATTCCATTGATTAGAACTTTACCGGAAGTTGGGGCGTATAGCCCGGTGATCATTTTTATAGTTGTGGTTTTGCCAGCACCATTCTGACCGATGAATCCGAAAAAATCGCCGGGATGGATTTGAAGATTTATTTCATTAACGGCAGTAAAGGAACCGAACTTTTTAACAAGGCTAATTAATTGCAGCATTAAGACTCTGAAATTTTATGACAAAAAAGTAATACATTTAGGTATAAGTAACAAAATAGTTTAATTATATGGCAGAAAAACATCTCATCAGCAAGTCCTCTTTTATAAAGGGAATTCAATGTGATAAGCAACTTTATCTTTACAAGTACCAATATGACTGGATGGATAAAGTAAGCGAAATCCAGCAAGCGATTTTTAACCGCGGGCATGAGGTGGGAGAGTTAGCGCAGCAGATATTCCCCGGAGGAATTAAAGCAACTGAAGATCCGAAGAAGACTGCACAGGCAATTGAGAGAACAACTGAACTTGTTGAGAGCGGGACTAAAGTAATTTATGAAGCAGCTTTCGTTTTTGATGAGGTACTAGTTATTGCAGATATAATTGTATGGGATGGTAAACAATGGAATATATACGAAGTTAAAAGCTCGACTTCAATCTCGGATACATACTACCAGGATGCAGCGATACAATATTATGTAATTTCAAACTGCCTGAATGTAAACGACATTTCGATTATTTATATAAATAATCAATACGTAAGAAAAGGAAGTCTTGAATTAAATAAACTGTATAATACAGAATCCGTTAAAGACAAAGTTTCTGAACTGCAGAATTTTATAAAGGTAGAATTAAAAAGATTAAAGAAGGTATTAAAGGGGAAGGATATTCCCGAAATCGATATTGGTCCGCACTGCAGTGTTCCTTACCAATGTGGCTTTTGGGGATATTGCTGGAAAGATATTCCTGAATATTCTGTATTCAATATTGCAGGACTGAAGGGGAATAAAAAATTTGAATTATACGAACTTGGTCACATTAAATTAGAAGATGTTCCTGAAGAATATCCTTTAAGCCAGACGCAAAGATTACAGATTGAGAGTCATATTGGAAAGAAGGTTATTATTGATAATGATAATATTAAGAAGTTCTTATCAACAATAAGTTATCCGGTTTATTATATGGATTTTGAGACATTCATGCCGGCAATTCCGATGTTTGACGGGACAAGACCATACCAGCAGATACCGTTCCAATATTCACTCCATTATCAAAAGACCCCAAAGAGCAAAGTTGAACATGAAGAATTTTTAACAGATGCAGATGGAGACCCAAGAGAGCCATTCTTAAAGAAATTATTAGAAGATACGAAGGAGCCTGGGATAATTTTAGTATACAATAAAGCGTTTGAGATTACAAGGATGAAAGAGCTTGCGGCAGATTTTCCGAAGTATGCAAAGGAGACAGAGGAAAGGATAGAGAGAATTGTTGACCTAATGCAACCCTTCCAGAAAAAATATTATTATACACCGGAAATGCTGGGATCGTATTCGATTAAATCAGTGCTTCCTGCTCTTGTGCCTGAATTGAGTTATAAGGGGATGGAGATTGCTGATGGCGGAACGGCATCAGCAGCATTTGAGAGTTTATATTATGAGCAAGATGTATTTAGGATTAAGGAAATAAGGGAAAACCTTTTAAAATATTGCGGGATGGATACGCTGGCTATGGTAAAGATACTTAATGTTCTCCAGAAGTTATGAAACATTACCATTGAATTTCAGAGCAATAATAGTTGAATCATCTTTAAGTGGAAAATTACCGGACCATTCTTTGCATTGGGCCCAAATAATTTGGATTATTTCTTCGGCAGTATTATGGGCAGAGTTCCTGAGAAATTCAGATATCTTTTCAATTCCCAAATTTTCTTTTTTCTGATTAAACAATTCGGTGAGACCGTCACTAATCATTAAAAAGATATCCCCGTTTGCAATTTCAAATTCAGTTTTTTGATAAGGGAAATCGAAGAAAGCACCAAGGGGCATAGCCTTTAATATAATCTGTTCAACTGAATTTGTTTTTTCACGGTAGAGCAGCAATGGAGGCATGCCTGCTGAGGCATACTGAACTTTATTTTTATTTATTCTTAAAACAGAGAGGCACATAGTAAGCATTTTAAGATTCATTTTCTTAATTGCATGATTTGATTTTTTCAGGATTTCATCAAGCTCCTCATTGCCGGATAAAATATTAAGAAGTCCTTTAGTAACAATAACCATATTGCCTGCTTTTAACCCATGTCCAGTTGCATCTCCTATAATGGTTGTGAGGATATTTTCATCTGACAGGAAAAAATCATAATAATCTCCACCGACCTCAGCGGCAGTTTCCATAAAGCAAGCTATGTTGATATTTTCTAACGACGGTATAATTTTAGGCAAAAGAGATAACTGCAGTTCTTTTGCCGATTCCAGTTCCTTACTTTTTCTATCATTTTCAATATCCAGTATACGTCTTTCAAGTTCCAGTTTATTTGCAGTTTTTTCCTGCTCAAGAGATTTATCGGACAAAATCTTAACATTAGATAATTGTTTTTCCAAATCCTTATTTATATAAGCAAAATTATAGGACAGATAAAGGGACATAGCAATAATAAGTGCTAACATTCCATAAACAAAAACCTGGTTATTCTCAAATGGTGAAGGCAGCAGGTTATAATCAATAAGAATCTGATAGAAAACAAAAATGATCAGCAAAATCATCCCAACGAAAATTATCCAGTTTCCCCTATAATTAGTTTTCCCAGTTATTTTAAATGCCGAGAATATAACATCCACTGCCACAATACAGAAAAAAATGTAGTTAACGATACCAGAACCAAGGGGATGCAAAATTCCCCAGATGGTTAAAACAATAGAGACTGCCAAAAACACCAGCCATCGTTTGGGAAACTTTAAATAATCAATTGCATAAGAAGTAAGCAAGCCGAAAAATAATGCAACCGTAACTGAAATATCATTTAATTGATAGAACAGGATAATCAAGTCAGGGTTTGTTACAACCGATTTCTGATAACTGAAATAAGTAATCCCTGAAAATCCAAGAAGGCTTAAAGCATAGAACAGATTCTGCTTTTGTTTGGGATAAAAGGCAAAGAGAAATAAATGGAGCATAAATAGAATTAGAGGAACCAGAGTAAAGGTTATCTGATAGGTTACAATACTCCTTAGATTTTCCTGAATGTTATAAAGGATAGCGCTCATATCTTGGATATAAATTGCAAAACCGGGTGTGAATCCACGATCCTCCTGTTCTTTCCATTTATAATTAGCATACCTGACAGCAAATAATTGTTTATACCGGGGGTCTATACGAAATTCCATCCATTTGCGGTTCTGCAAGGGTATAAATGATTCCGCCGAAGTTCCCAGAACGCCGAATGAAAAAAGCAATTTGCCATTATAATAAACTTCTGAAGCACCGATTTGTGCAATTGATATAGCCAGGGTTTTATTCCAGATAGACGAATCGGCATAGAAGTGAAATCTAAACCAGCCAGTATTTTCCCACTGGGGATCAGTAACCTTAGTCCAATTTAAATATGAATCAGTTTGAATCCATTGGCTATCATTAAAGTTTAGATTTTTCCAATCCGGGTTATCACCAGCGTGATATTTCCATAGATCATCAATAACCAGCTGATTTCTTTGAGGTAGAAAACGTTTAGGATAAAAAACGGGGATACCGTTGACAAGTTTATTAGACCAGCCGAAAACATTTATTATAATATTCGTATCATTATTGATTTTTAAGCTAAAATTGCCATAGAGATTCTGACTGCTGTCCAAGGGTTCCGCCCACCAGGAACCAGAATTAGCTTTGAATTCAATCTTCTCCCCTTCCCGGAATGAAATAGTTTTTACCCATTCAGAATCTGAGATTTTATCCATGGGTACAGCTTTGGCATGCCAATTCCCGAGTATTGTATCATTCCCCGAGAGATATAAATTATAATTAAATGATTTATCTTTTAATCTGACTATGAATTTAACTTTTTTATCGAGGGGAATTTTCTCTGAGCAGCCATTTAATAAGAAGATTTGAGATAATATTATGATTGCTGTAATTAAGAAATATATTTTTCTATTTGTAATTAACATTTAGGATTATGATAATTAATATTTTTATATAAATGAAATATTAAACATTATTAAAAATAAGAATAATATAACAAAGGGGAATCATATTTTAATCTGTTGAGATTACGAGCACGACGAGAGAGAAGCAAAGTAATAAAAAAGGATCCGTCAAGGGATCCTTTTAATACCTAAAATATTCAGTAATAGCATTACACCAGATTATTTCATTAAAATCATTTTTATTGTCTGTACGAAATTATTTCCTGCTCTAAGAGTACAGAAATAAACTCCAGAATTTAACCGGGAAGCATCGAACTCAACTTCATGAGTGCCTGCCGGGACAACACTATTAACCAGGAAAGCTACTTCCCTGCCTATAGCATTATAAACCTTAAGGCTTACGAAAGAATTCTCAGGAAGATCATATTGAATTTTAGTTGCGGGGTTAAACGGATTAGGATAATTCTGTTCCAGCGAGAATTTTGCAGGGGTTATATTTTTATCGTTTACAGAAGTTGCAGTACCAGTTAGGCTAACATCGTCTAAAAGGAAATAAGAACCTGCATGGTAGTCATTACCGGAAATTGGTCCATCAATCACGAAATCAATTAAACAATTATCCGGGGTAAGCCCTGATACGTAAATAAAATCCACACTGAATTGCGTCCATGAAGAAGCGGCAGCAGAAGTTTCGAATACGCCAGTGGCTACAGGAGTTGTGCCATTGTACAGAAGAAAAACTGCGGAAAATCTGTCTCCCTGAACAGGACTAAACTGATAATACCCTGTTGCTGTTTTAAATCGCTGTGATACCGGAAAACCTTGCGCTGATGCGCCTCCTTCCAAAAGTGCTGTGAACGGGCTTCCCGAATAACTTACTACTGTCCCCTTGACGGAGGAGGATCCTGAGTGCGCAATTGAAGACTGAGTAATAGGTACAGCAATCGTAAGTATATTATCTCCAAACCAGTTATCGGGATTTCCGGCTGTCCAGCTTTCAAAACCCCCGTTGAGTACATTTTGGGCAAATAACGTGACTGGGACTAAGAAAGCGAATGTTAATAGTAAAAATATTCTCTTCATAAAAATACTCCTTGTGTTTAAACTTTGGATGTTATTTAAATATAAAAATTATATTTATAAAAACATAAAGCCCTGATCACAAGTTATCAGAATCCGGGATAGTTTTAGGATTAAACACTGCGAGTTTGATGAGTTTTTTAATAACGGGTAAATGGTTTACGGGGGGATAAAATAAAAGCGTCAGACTTTCGAGAGACGCTTTTAATAGTGAACCGATTTCCGGTTAACACTTGAGAGGTGTTCTATTTTCTATTTTCAGGTATTAATAAGCAACTGTAGTGCCAGAAATTTTGGGAGTGATTTTTCTGTTTTTAATTAAAATTGAGACTTTTGATACAAGCCAAAGGAGGTATTACTTACCTGTCAGGGAGGAATTACCTAATAGAAATTACCTTTTAAATTTCCTATTTTAAATGAGCGCATACTTATTGTTGCATTTTGAATTTCTTCATAAATGAACTTCAATTCCTCTTCTGGGTCTGCCAATCCGAGTATATACATCATTGGGAGATAGTGATCATTAGATGGAACGGCAAGATATGAATTACCTATATCCTTATAATTGATCAGCGCATCATAGTTTTTATCAGTAAGTCTAGTTTTTACAAGTTCATCAAACTCAATGGCCCAGGGGAAAGGTTTGGCCGTATCTGAAAAATCGACCATATACAAATTATGGACAATATTTCCGCTGCCGATTATAAGTACATTTTTATCGCGCAGGGTTTTTAAATCATTTGCGAGGTCGAAATGCCAGCGTGGGGGTTTTTTATAATCGATACTTAACTGGAAGACAGGAATATCAGCAAGAGGAAACATATGTTTTAATATACTCCAAGCGCCATGATCAAGTCCCCACTTATTATCCTCCTCCACGGGTGTAAAAGTAATAATACTTTTAGTGTAAACAGCAAGATTTGGGGCACCGGGTGCGGGATATTGAACATGGAAGAGTTCTTCAGGAAATCCGCTGAAATCATGAATGGTGGGAGGGTTTGGAGAAACAGATACACGGGTACCATTTGAAAGCCAATGAGCAGAAACCACAAGTACCGCCGCGGGATTAAGCTTTTTAAGGGCCTCCCCTTCTGAAGCGAGGGTATGAGTGAACGCGTTTTTGTATACTGCATTCATAGGATTGCCATGACCGATGAACAATACGGGCATTTTAACATTACTATTTATATCAGCACTCATATTTTTTCTCAAGTTTCAATCTTTACCATCCAGGAGGGAAAAGGCAAGGTCGACAGATTTATGTGTACCGGTAATTACCAAAGTATCGTTAGATTCAATTTTATCTTTTCCAGAGGGATTAGATATAGTTCGGTTTTCTCTTACAATTGCGATAATGGTAGCATCGGTCTTTGCTCGTAAATTTAACTGTTCGAGAGTTTGCCCGGTGTGATAGTTGTCTTCATTAATGAAATATATGCTGGTAAGTCCTGCGGCTAATATTTCATCAAGGTGGATAAATGAATTAACATCAGCTTTTTCTTTCCGGAGGAGGCTGTAAGATTCCCCGCGCAGGATTGAAACCTGTTTCATTATTATATTCAGGGGAAGATGATATTTTTCGAGTACCTTGGAGAAAATCTGCAGGGAGGTTTCAAATTCTTCCGGAATAATTTCATCGGCGCCAAGAAGGAGGAGCTCGTCAATTTCATTTATGTAGCGGGTCCTTACTATAGCTTTAATTGCTTTATTGTTTGTCTTTGCTATTTTAAGGGCTGTTTTAGTTGAGGGGGGATCCGATATAGCGAATACAATAACACGTGCGGTTTTAATGCCTGCATGAATAAGGATCTCTTCTTTTGTTATAACACCATAAATCATATTCTCCCCTACTGACTTTCCTTCCTTTATTGTCTTCGGATTTAATTCTATAACGACATAAGGAATGCCCGCTTCCTTTAAAACACGTGCAAGGTTCCTGCCATTCAAGCCAAACCCAGCTATAATTACGTGATCGTTAAACTTTGCTTTCTTGATATCAACAGACATGGGAGCAATCATTATTACACCGGCAATGAAGGCACCAATTGCAAAAGATAATGCCAAGGAATGCGTAATGTATGCAGTGCCGAGAAGAAGAAGAATAGTTCCAATAGTAAATGCTTCCCTTATCCTTAGGTGCGCAAGGTGGTAGAGCACCCTGGGCATTATGAAGCGAGAAAGAATAATAATTACGGCAAGGGATCCGAACGCAAGGAAGAGCTGTAATAAGAATGCGGCAGTGGATGATGTCTGTTCTGCAACAAACAAGGGGAGTATAATAAACATAGGCACTACAGCAAGGTCCTGAAAAATAAGAATGCCAAGTGTTAACTTGCCATGGGGGGAGTCGACCTGGTTTTTTTCCGAGAGTATTTTAAGAACTATAGCAGTGCTTGAAAGGCTGATAAGCATTCCAAGAAAAATTCCTAACTTGATGGGAATTTTAAATATGAGAAAAATTAAAGCTGGTAATATAATTGAAAGAACAACCTGAAGCCACCGGAGTAAAGAAGAAGTTTCTTCATTTTGTACAATGAAGCAGGATTTACTTCAAGACCAATTGTAAAGAGAAGGAGGATAACTCCCATTTCAGCCATAATCTGAATATCTCCAGTATCGGAAATAATATGGAAGCCATAAGGGCCGATAATCATACCTGCGATAAGAAAGCCGGTGATGCTGGGAAGGTTTATTTTCCGGAAAATATAAATTATAGGGAGTGAGACAAGAAGGATTAGCACTATATCCCGGATTATAGTGAACTGGTTCATTTGTCGTGTTTCATAAATTAATAATGGTATTTATAAATAAGCAAAATAAACTAAAAAATAAAATGCAGGGAAAGGTTAGACAGGGCGAGAATTCGAAATTAATATATTTGATAAGATCACCATTAAACACTTTAATTGAAATTTATATTTTTTGTTTGCCATTTTGAAAAGGGAAACATATATTTAATATAGATTTTTACTTCAAGAATAGCATTGTCGGTGTGACGGACATCAACGCAGTCAACGATAATAAAAATTATTTTAATTTAAGTTTAAATAAAACATCTTATAGATTTATATTTAATTGTTAGATAATTCCATTTATTAAGCGATAACTGATCTTTCATGATCATTAAGATTAAGAAAGTGTTAATTTAAAAACCACATACAATAAGGAAACTCAAATGAAAACCAGATTTGTTGCTTTCAGTGTTTTTGTTCTTTTATTATTTACATCTGTAAATACCAGTTTTGCCCAGGATGTTACGCTTGGACCAAGGCTGTCCGGAAACTTTAATATTTATAACCAAACAGGATTAGTCGGCTCCTACAACGGGATTGGGATTGGAATTGGAGGAACTGTTGATATATCATTCAGCAAACATATCGGCATAATGACTAATTTAACTTTTTTTGATATGAGGAGTTTTTCCAGTTCTAACACTGCTCAAAATCAAACAACAGAAAGTTCTTTATCTCTTTCTTATTTAACACTTGACCCAATGTTTAAACTTGAATTCAGTGGATTCTATATTGTAGCAGGTCCTTCATTAGGAGTAAAGCTTGGTTCAAGCGGTACAACTACAGTTACAGCTGCCGGCGCGACGCCTAATGTTACGACACTTAATTTAGATACTCAATCTGTAATATTTGATATAGTTGCAGGTACCGGATATTCATTTACATTAACACCAAATAGCATGTTTATGGGAGTTGATTTCACGGTATATATTCCTATATCTAATACATATAATTTCCCCGGCACGCCTAACAGCGTATTAACTCTTAAGCTTGGCTGTTCTTTGAAGTTCCAATTATAACCTTATTTTGTTTTATAAGAACTAATTTGATTTCTCATGTTAGAAGAAATGTTAATGACTAAATATTTTAATAAAATATACGGAGGAAATATGAAGTTCCTGTTTTCGGTAATAGCAATTTTCTGCCTCTTAATTTTCAACAGCTGTTCAAACAGCAGCAGTCCCACAAGTGCTGGGGGGGGCGGACTTGGAGGTGGCGGTGGCGGTGGCGGCACTGGCAGTGTAACTTTCACTATTTCAACGCAACCGGGTACTACGGGAATATTTTTCAATATAACTCCCAGTGTAGCTGTTACTATTAAGACAATAACTGTTAGTTTACCTGCACAGTCATATACAGATCCTTACACAGGTGACGGAACTACAGTATATCCGGCAAATACTGCCCAGAAATTAGGCACCGAGTACACCGGAGTTGCTACCGGGCAGAAATGGGTTTTTGTTTTTACAGGAAATCTTGGAAGTTCAACTGGAACTGCATTTAATGTTACCAGTAATTACACGATACCCTAATTCAATTTCTAATTTAAAACAGGGCTGCCTCATTAGGCAGCCCTGTTTTATTTACGGGGCAAACATTAACCATTATTAAGCAATATTAAGAAGGGGCTGCACAAACTACATCGAATGAATCATATCGGGGAGCTTTAAAATAAATAAAACCGTATTGTATGAAAGACGACCTCAAACGATAGGTTGAATTTGTTTAGATGAAATTATACTGAAGGGTTACGCTTGAACCTAAATCAGTTTCTTTTGTATTACCGCTTCTAACGACATTAGTATTAATAACCAAATTAATATAATTCTCAAGATAAAAAACAAAAGATGCTGTTAAAGTATGATCAGCATAAGAATTACCAGTCACAGGAGTTGTATAATTAAAAGTATAACCCGCTACAAAATTTAACTTGTTACTAAATTCATATAAATAATTTATTCCGGCAACTATTCCTACCTGTTTAAAGAATGCTGAATCGACGGGAGTGTTTATACTTGCAGATGCATCTACCTGTTGGCTCCAGCCAATTGGGTAAGAAAACTCACCGCTTAAAGCAAGTGCAGGTGGATTTGTGGGAGATTTATCCCGTTTCGACAGATTAAATAGAACTCCCAAATTTAAATCCCATCCATAATATCTTGGATTCACTATTTCATTTATCCCTTTGAGTACTTCCTGCATTCTTAAAATGCCAATTGCTCCGAGAGAGTTCCCGACCAGATAACCTGAATCTTTGATTTCTTTTTCAATCGCCTCGTACCATTCCTTTTCATAAGTAGTTCCATAAACTCCCTGGAATTCAGATTCTCTTTCTATGATATTGGCAATTTTAATCATTGTTTCTTTGGGCATATGATCTTTTACCACACCTTCATTGATTAAATGTTCCTCAATTCTAACTGCTTTTGCCAATGCGGTAGCGTTTATATAACGTCCATAGCCACCACCCACCTGAACATCAGACTCAATTTGTTTAAAGGTATTTGCATGTCTTGCGTCGAGTGCAGCGAATCCAAACCAATCCATATCATCCCAGATATATTTGCGGATACTTGGGCGGAGGCTTATATCATGAGTCCAATCTGAATAGGATTTGCCCCCTGTTGCATCTACATCAAAAAACCATGCAAAAGGGAGAGATGAATAAAATGATCTGAGAGTTAAGGTTGCAGCGGCATTATTTGCAGTGACAACCGTGTTACTGTCGTTTTTAGACTGTGACCAATTAAAGTTACCATTTAACCTTAATATTTTTGCCGTACTTACAGGTACGTCATAATCTGAAATCGAAACATTTTGACCTAAGAGCAGCGTACTGAAAAAAAGAAACATAACGGTAAATTTTAGCGCATTCATAAACCTTCCATTTTTAGAAAAAAGAGTTCTTTCTCAATTTATCAAATGTTTCTCCTCAAGACCTTCACTGGAAAATGAAAAGACTAAAAACATTACCGCCAGCAAAAGATATGCTGCGGTAAACTGGTAAGGGACAATAGCAAGCTGCGTAGGAATTTGCCAGGGGAAATACATACTTCCTTCCGGGATTGCTGAATGAATAATCCCAAAGAATGTAAAGAAAGCAGTAATAACAAGGAAAACTGATGCTGCTCTAAGTTTTTTATCAATAAGTTTGGCAATGAACGCGCCCCAGAGCATAGCAGTTAAAATAAATCCGTTACCAAGGGCAACTATAACCAGAAGCTCAGGAATCACCTTGCCGGGCTGCATTAAAAAAGAATTAAATTTTTCAACAGGCACAAGGTCCGGATTGGATAATTTAATTTGTAAAAGGCGAGCAATAGTAGGAAAGAAAGCGAAAGCCACCGCGGGTGCATGTTTTGAAGGAGTGGCTTTGAAAGATTGGGTGATTATATCCAAAGCAACAAAAATTAATATAGGAGCCAATACCGGACGAGGAATGAATTCCACAATAAAGGATATATAACCGAAGATACCGCCAAGCCCTATAAAAAGTCCCGTCAGGAGTGTATACCCTGCCCTGCTGCCCATTGATTTATAAGCAGGCTGACCAATGTATGGTGTGGTTTGTGCAACGCCGCCGAAAATTCCGGCTATCAAAGTAGAGCCAGCTTCAGTGAGCAAAATATTTTTAGTATTATAATCATCCCCAGCTACCCTTGCACTTTCAGTTACGTTGATTCCACCAACGATAGTAAGGAGGGCAAAAGGGAAAGCGATAGGGAGATATTTTAATGCTTCGGTAAATCCCTGAACAAATCCAAGTGTAGGAATTGGAACACCCATATGCAGTTGGGGAACATTGAATGAAAAAGTGACACCAAGTATTCCCATCGGAGCTAAAATGTAATAGAGAATTGTTCCGAAAACAACAGCGGCAAATACGCCGGGAAAGTTTTTAGGAAGCTGAATTTTTGCAACCAGGGTGTAGATAATTAATCCCAATGACATTACACCAATAATGGGGAGACTAAAAATATCGATAAGAGGAGTAAAACCGATGAGTGCCAATCCGATACCTGCTAAACTTCCCAGCAAACCTGCCTGGGGAACAATTTTCTGGACCCAACCACCAATAAAGGAGAAAAGAATTTTAATAACACCGATAAGCACCATAGTTGCCATACCGATATACCAGGTCATCATAGCAGCATCGTGTTCCGCCATTCCTTTGGATTTAAGATAAAGGAACGCAGGACCCAGTACAGTTAAAGCGATACCAATAGTTGACGGGGTATCAAGCCCAAGGGGCATAGCGGTAACATTATGATTTTTATTTTTCTTTGCGAGCCTGAAAGCCATTACTGTATAAACCATGTCGCCGACCAGCACGCCAAGTGCAGTGCCGGGAAACATTTTAGAGTATACGATATCAGCCGGGAATTTGAAAACGAAGATCATGATACCGGCAAGGAAAGAGAGAACAGTTACGTTGTCGAACATGAGCCCGAAGAAACCGTTAAGGTCTTCCTTTACGAACCATTTGTATTTAAAGGGTGTTTCCATGGCAGCGATAAAGTTAAATTATGAATGATGGAAAATAATATTTAAATATATTAAATAAAAAATAGATATCGGTTATGAGATATTTACATTGCCGGGTATATGCATACAGATAGCTGAAAGCGTTTTGAAATCGTATTTTTAAGGAAATAATTAAGGTCAAAAGAAAAATAATGATTTAGCTTAATGTGTTTTGAGATTAAAGTTATTAAATTGTATAATAATCAGAATAATTTACTGAGGAAAAAAGGTCCAATGAACAAACTATTTTCACCCCTTAAAATCAGAGGAGTAGAATTAAAAAACAGAATTGCTGTTTCGCCAATGTGCCAATATTCGAGTTATGATGGTATACCGACAGAATGGCATCTTGTACATTTAGGAAGTCGTGCTGTAGGGGGTGCTGCATTAATAATCCAGGAAGCAACTGCAGTATCCCCAGAAGGAAGAATTTCTCCTGATGATGCAGGGATATGGAATGATATGCAGATGGAAGCATATAAAAAAATAAATGCTTTTATCATTTCACAGAATTGTGTTCCCGGGATACAATTAGCACATGCCGGCAGGAAAGGGTCAACATATTCTCCATGGAAAGGAAAAGGAGAAGTACGAAAAGAAGACGGAGGATGGCAAACGATCTCGCCTAGCCCTATTCACTTCACTGATAATTTTCCCTCTCCGAAGGAAATGGATAAGGGTGATATAAATAAAGTCGTCAATGATTTTTGCCAAGCAGCCAAAAGAAGCATCAGTGGCGGATTCAAATTAATAGAGCTTCACATGGCGCACGGTTATCTTGTTCATGAATTCTTATCGCCGATATCAAATTTAAGACAAGATGAATACGGGGGAAGTTTTGAAAACCGGTGCCAATTTGCTATTGAGATTGCAAAAGGAGTGAGAGGAACAATACCTAAGGAGTTCCCATTATTTGCAAGAATTTCAGCTTCAGACTGGATCGAAGGAGGCTGGAGCATTGAAGATTCAGTATTACTATCAAAAAAGTTAAAGGAAACCGGAGTTGATTTAGTAGACTGTTCGAGTGGAGGAAATGCACCGCAAACTGTTATTCCGACGGGTCCAGGCTACCAGATCCCCTTTTCAGAAAAGATAAAAAAAGAGACGGGAATATTAACCGGAGGAATTGGATTTATTACCTCACCGGAACAAGCGGATCAAATAATAAGAACCGGACAGGCTGATATAGTTTTACTTGCACGAGAAATACTGCGGAATCCTTACTGGCCAATGCACGCAGCAAAAGCACTTAAAGCGGAAGTTGAATGGCCGAAACAATATGAAAGAGCTAAATAATAATATTCCCCGCTTAGCGGGGAATATTATTATAAATAAAACGACAACTTGATTTTACCAGCCAATTTTTCTACCGGCATTTTCTTTTTTAAGCCAATCCATAAGGGGCTGGAAGTACTCGATCATTCCACTGGCGCTTAGCTCTTCGCCTGTCTTTTCCTTTATAAAAGAACGCCAGTCTACAGTTTTTCCTTTTTCAAGGATACTTAAAAGATATTGTCCTGTTTCTTTACTATTATAATAATTAGCATAATGCGGGTTCTGATTAAGAATATGTTTACTTATATAATTATGAAGCTGGTACTGGACAAGTTTGGCAACAGCATAATTATAATAGTAGGCAGGTGTATCATTTATATGGGTTTTAGTTGAAGCGTCGCAATATACTTCATCGCGGACAGTGGGGGGGACTATGCCCTGGTACTTTTCAGCGAGTTCCCACCATTTTTTATTAAGCTGATCTTTAGGAAGGTTGTTTTCATAGAACTCATATTCCCACATAGTCATTGTACCAGTAGCGAAAGGTATAAAAACAACATTGCTTAAAGCTTCATTAAGAAGCCATTTTATAGAATCGATCTGAACATCATTGGCAAGGAGACCAATCTCTTTTAAATAAGGCTGCTGCATTGAAGCGGTAGCAATTAATTCCCCCATTCCTTCATGAAAACCAGGATTAAGACCGTCGCGAAGAAGAATAGGAACATCGGGCTTTGAATATGCAATAAAATAATAAGTATGGCCAAGTTCATGGTGAACGGTCTGGAACCATTCGGCATTGGATTCAACGTTCATTAAAGAGCGAATATCCTTATCGAGATCAAGATGCCATGCAGAAGCATGAGTATTTTTCTTTCGCGGAGAGTCTGCAGGAAGAGAATACAAATCCGATTTATCCCAGAACGACTGTGGAAGATGGGGCATACCCATGGAGATATAGAATTTTTCTCCTTGTTTAACAATCCATTCAGGGGACTTTCCTTTGAACATATTATCTAGGTTTATACCTTCTACAATTCCAGGCCATTCCTGGGCCCAGCGGTTAGGAAGCCAGTGAGCAGGAATTTTATCAGGCACCGGGGCATGATATCTTTCAGCAAGTTTATATTTGACCCATGTATAAATCTGTTCATATAATGGCTTAAGCTGATCATTCACCTTTTGCATCCAATCTTTCATTTCACCGGCTTTCATACCATATAAAGAAATTTCAAGGTCAAAATAAGATGAGTAACCCATTTCTCTAGCTACCTTATTACGGAGTCCCTGAAGGTTTGAAAGACCATCTTTAAGATTTTTGCCGATCTCCTTGGATGCTTCCCAGATCTCCTGACGTTTTGCAAGATTCATCTCGTTAACGAGCATATTATCTATATCATTAGCTGTAACTCTTTTACCATTCTTCAATTTAAATTCGTAACCATAGAGGACCTGGGTCTGTTTAGCTTCGGCATTAACCAGCTGGTCAACCACTTGAGGAATTGAAGCCGGGGCATGGCTTGCATTATATAATATTTTATCGAGCTGACCCAAAGTTATAAAATCAAGTTTGCTTCTTTCTTTCAGATACATTTTGACTGAATCGATGATTCCTTTTCTCCCTTCAAACTCTGATAATAGTTTATTTGCTGTGATTTCTTTTTGGGTATTTTCATCAGTGATATTAGTATTAGCTACCCACTGGGCAAGGCTTGCCTGGTAATAGAGTATCTGGAATTCCTTTGAATAGTTATCTACGAATTTTTTAGCATTTGATTCTGTAGAATCTGCGCAATTAAAAACCATGAATGAAACTAAAAACATAATGAATAATAAAAAGATTTGTTTATACATTTTTTATCCGGATTATTTAGATGTAAAAATAATAAAAAATCAGCAAACCCGTTCGAGGTTGTAAATCAGAATATTGGTGGAGAGAATTAAAAATTAGACCTAATAATTATTCATACCATGATATTACATTGAATGAACCTGTATTTGGAAAGTTGGGTGGGGCACTAAACATGAACCTTCGGTCGTAAGAGTAGCTTTTACTAAAGCCATTTGTAATATTACCACTGGTGCCTATAACTCCCACTGGCCCTCTTACAGCCTGGACAATTCCACCCAGAAGATTTATATAACCGTCGTATGCGCGGGTAGAATAATTTTCAGCAGTAAAACTTCCGGTCTGGCAGTATAAGGAACCCTGGATAGTTACATTATTATTGTTGGCTTTATTATCAGTAATTACAAAATTATTTTGAGTAACCACCCCGAAAATATCTGTTGATGCGGAATTAGAAATCGGGTTAGTTTTATAAGCAAGGCTGCTATCTAAATAAACACTTCCTCCTTTCGTAACCTGTGAACAGCCGAGAGTAAGCTGCCCTTTGATTGTGCCTCTTATACGTGCCGTACCCCCCTTAACAAAAAGAACACCATTATGAACCATCGTAGAAATTAATTTTGTAGTGTCTTTGGTGTTCCAGGCATATCTATATTTAAGGGAGTCCCCTTGAAAATTAAGGTACACGGTATCATGACCTGAAAACTCAAATCCATTGGTAAGGGCAAAAGATTCCACAGAAGATACCCCTGCAGAATTTATTGGAACATTACTACCAGTCAACAAACCACCTAGGAACTGTGGGTGGTCGGAAGAGCCATTCTTTTTTACGACACCAAGTTTAGTTCCAACCATACCCAAGAAAACAGGGTTACCAGAAACTCTAAGATAATCCTGCGTCTGTAGGGGTCCCGTTACAGTATCGCCTGTAGCCCAGTAAATAGGGCTTCCACCTTCGCTTGTTGAATAATACGCATAACGGGAAAACCTGCTGGGTTGTAATGTAACAATAATAGTATCATGGTATGTATTCAATGAATAACCATTATATCCCTGGAAGGTTGAAATGGATGTAATACTCTTAATAAGTTTAACTGCATCAAGTGTCTGAACAGTTATATTAACGGTACCTCCCTGGCAGGCCAAATTAGAGTAACCGGCAGTCCAGGTAGGATCAATGTAGAAAGCATTACAGGCGATATTAGCTCCGGAAAGAGCAATATTATGGGATATTTCGTTATTAGCATAATTGGTCATATTATCGGTAGCTCGTAAGGTAATACGATTATAATTCTGACCGATAATTAGGAATGTAAGGCTGAAACCGAGGACAACAAATAATATAGCTTTACCACCCATAAATCACCTGTTTTTTATATTAGGTAAAGTTAAGCGTGCCTGACGCCAATAGGAATTAAGCAGACTGCTGTCGACAGAAGTATTTTCAACATTCATGTTCAGTTCAATATCGTTAATCAAAGAAAGATTGGGAGAAGAAACTGGAGTATGAATAGTGTCACCATTTATATCATAATAAACCATATAGAAGCGAGTAATACCAGCGTCAGAGCCCAACTTTGCCGCACTATTTATAATACGGTAAAGAATCTTGTCCCTTGGGTTTGCAGTAGAATTAAGATCTGTAGCAGGACCCAGATAATAATAAACTGTGTCCATTTTACCATCCTTGTTTAAATCAGATATAAACTTTAGAGAAGTAGTATCTGCAGAAAGGATAGCACTTGCCGGATCCTGAATATTAGTATAATCGGAACAATAATCTATTTTCCTGAAATCATTCTCAAGAATCAAACTCATATTAGCAAGGTTCGTTTGACAGTTAAGTTCACCAGAGTTAGAATAAACGTTCCACGAGGCAGTATTATTAAGTTTAAGAATAATTCCCAGCAACATAGCTCCAATAAGTATAGAACCTGCAATATCTATTATCGTTGCATAACCCATAATTTCACTTGAAATTCCAATAACTGAAAACCTGGGACAATTTTACAGTATCTGCTATTGAAACATTGGCAGAACTAACCATCATCGAAGGGCTAGTGACATAAACTGTAATTCTTTTATTCCACGTAGGTGTAGATGTAGCTACATCCGGAGCAGCAGAAGTAACATAATCAACTTTACATTTAATATTAAAAACAGCAGAAGGTAGTGTAGACACTGTCCTTGTATAGTTATTATAATCATCTATATCATTATAGGTAGCGAAGGTTTCCCCTGATTCAGGGCCCAAAGTTGTAGAAAGGCTAGATGTACTAGACACAACAGCGGAAACAGTATTTTGATCAAAAGCATTAGCCTCTATTTCCTGAATCATTGATTGTGCAAGGGAGAATGCCAAAATATCGAACTTTGTGGTATACAAAGTAGTGTTTGTCTGCAAAAATAACCTATTTACCCTTAGAATTAAAAACGATAGCAGAACCATCGCAAAAAGAGTAATCATTGTCTGACCAGTACCCATAAATCCTTTATTATATATTAAAAACCAACAAATTTATAAGGAAATATTGTGCCAGGCATAATATTGTGATTTGGATTAAAAAAAATCAAATATAAAAGTAATATCTACCTATATAAAGAAAATAACATGTAATATATCCCATTAAGTGAAATTATTTAGCTTTAATAATATAATTGATAAAACAACAAAAAATAAGGAGTAGATATGTATATAGTAAGAGAAGTATTCCAGACAAAACCAGGGAAAGCAAAAGATTTAGTAAAAATATTCAAGGAAGCAGGCAAAATTATGGAAGGTATGGGGAAAACAAGGATTATGACAGATGCTGTTTCAAATTACTGGACAGTCATTTTAGAGATGGAAGTAGAGAACTTAGCTGCATGGGAAAAAATGGCAGGGACAACACAAAAACCTGAGGTTAAGGAAATAATGAATGATTATATGACGCTACTTGAGGGTGGACACAGAGAAATATTCAAAATAGAAGAATAGCAATAATTGAGGCAGACCAGGATTACTGAGTCAGCCTCAAAATTTATTCTATTATCATTCAGCATTTACTAAAAATTAATTTTGATAATAGCTTAATATCTTCTTTAGAGGTTACCTTAAAATTAAAAACAGATCCTTCGACAATATTAATTTTTTTATTAAGCCTCTGAACTAGCATTGATTCATCGGTCCCAGTAACTTTATCATTAAAAGCCTTGTCCATAGCTTTTTTGAGCAGGGAATATTCAAAGATTTGCGGGGTCTGAACATAACAGACATCCTCCCTTTTTATATATTTTTCAACCAAATCTTTTCCCCGGATTAAAGTATCTTTTGCTTTTATACAGACAAGTGCATTTCCTTTTTCTTTTGCGGTTTTTATTGCATCTGACAATACTTTCGCTGGTAATAATGGACGCACAGAATCATGCACAATAATTATATCGCCTGCTGAAGCGGAGAGAGAGATTAAACCATTATAAACAGAGTCCTGCCTTTCTTTACCTGCTTTGACCAACCCTATCAATTTAGAAAAAGAATACTTCTTTTTGATTTTTTCAAGAAGTTTAAAATAAAAAGGATCGGCTGAGATTATTATTTCATCAACCGACCTGTTTTTTTGAAAGACTTCCAAAGAATAAGCTATAAGTTCTTTCCCGTTTATTTTAAGGTACTGCTTAGGAAGATTAAATCCGCTCCTTGTACCTTTTCCCCCAGCAGGGATAACGGCAAAGACCCTCATAAAATAAGCATAGCATCGCCATAGCTTAGAAAGTGGTAATTCTCTTTCAAGGCTTTTTTATAGGCTTTCATAATAAAATCTGTATCAGCCAATGCACAGACTAGCATCAACAGAGTCGATTCGGGCGAATGAAAATTCGTTATAAGCCGGTCGGTAATTTTAAAATCGTAAGGAGGATAGATAAATTTATCTGTCCATCCCCGGTTTGGCTTTACAAATCTATCAGCCGTAACACTTGTTTCAAGAGCACGGCAAGTACTTGTGCCCACCACAAAAATCTTCTTCCTGGAAGAAATAGCTTTATTTATTTTTTCAGCCGAGGAATGGGTTATTTCGAAATATTCCGAATCCATTTTATGTTTTGTAAGGTCTTCAACTTCCACAGGACGGAAAGTTCCCAGACCAATATGAAGTATAACCGGGACAATTTCGATTCCTTTCTTTTCAATTTTCTGTAAAAGTCGTTGAGAAAAGTGAAGCCCTGCAGTAGGAGCTGCAACAGCCCCGTCAATTTTAGCATAAACGGTCTGATAGTTTTCCCTGTCTGAAGGTTCCGGTTCTCTTTTAATATATGGGGGAAGAGGAGTCATACCGATTTTTTCAATCGCCTTAAACACATTTCCGGGCTGATTAAACCTTACAGTCCGTCCGCGTGAAGTAGTATTATCGATGACTTCACACCAGAGTTTATCGTTAAAATAAATCTTGTTCCCAATCCTGACTTTTCTGGCCGGATCTACAATAACGTCCCAAATACATTCTTCAGAATTCAATTCCCTTAAAAGGAAAACTTCTATTTTAGCATTGGTTTTTTCTTTTTTCCCATATAACCTTGCCTGAAATACTCTTGTTTCATTAACAACAAGAATATCCCCTTTTTCCATATAGTCGCAGACATCTGTAAATACCTTATTTTCTATTTCTTGTTTTTCACGGTTAAGTACCATGAGTTTAGCTTTATCTCTTGAAGAGGCGGGGTATTTAGCAATTGAAGTCTTTGGTAAATTATACTTGAAGTCTGATAATTTCATTCTTCATAACCTCATTTATTAAAAAAATCGGGAAAGGAAAAATTCCTTTCCCGTTGATTACTTTATTATTTTCTTTTTTTAGAAAGAACTTTTTTACTTACAGTTTTTTTAGCTGTCGTTTTTTTAACCGGTTTTGCGGTTAATTCTTTAACAACGGCTCTTGCTGCGGCAAGCCGTGCAATCGGTACTCTGAAAGGTGAACAACTTACATAGTTTAAACCTATCCGATGACAGAATTCAACAGAAGAAGGTTCACCACCATGTTCACCGCAGATTCCAATCTTCAGATCCGGACGAGTTGAGCGTCCTTTATCCACACCCATTTTAACAAGTTGACCTACACCATTCTGGTCAAGTGCTTCGAAAGGATCATTTGGTAATATTTCATTCTGAACATATAGGGGAAGGAACTTTCCAGCATCATCTCTTGATAGCCCGAATGTTGTTTGGGTAAGGTCGTTCGTACCGAAGCTGAAAAATTCAGCGCTTTTAGCTATTTCATCAGCAAGCAGACAAGCTCTGGGAAGTTCTATCATTGTTCCCACAAGATAAGGAAGCTTTCTTCCTTTCTCTTTAAATACTTCAGCAGCGACCCTCCGCACGATATCTTCCTGAAGTTTGAATTCTTTAAGATCTCCAACCAGAGGAATCATTATTTCAGGTTTAACCTTAATTCCATCAGCGACAGCATCACAAGCAGCCTCAAATACAGCTCGCGCCTGCATTTCAGTAATTTCAGGATAAAGGATGCCAAGACGACAGCCCCTGAAACCAAGCATAGGATTGAATTCATGGAGACCTTCAATTTTTTCAACAAGTTTTGCATCTGAAATTCCTAGAACTCCAGCCAACTCTTTTATATCCTTTTCAGTATTAGGCAAAAATTCATGCAATGGAGGATCAAGAGTTCTAATAGTAACAGGAAAGCCTTTCATTGCTTTGAATATTCCATAAAAATCTGACCTTTGCAACGGAAGAAGCTCTTCTAGAGCTGTTTTCCTCTCTCGAAGTGTATCGGATACAATCATTTTTCTTACAGACATGATCCTGTTTTCACCGAAGAACATATGCTCAGTACGGCAAAGCCCAATACCTTCAGCACCAAAAGCAATTGCGTTGGAAGCTTGATCGGGTTGATCTGCGTTTGTCCTGATACCTAATCTTCTAAACTTATCTGCCCAGTTCATAAGACTTTCATAAGTCTGATAAATTGGAGATTGTTTCCCATCGAGGGTCTTATTAATAAGCACCTGAATAATTTCAGAAGGTTTAGTCTGGATTTTACCCTGAATAACTTCACCAGTTGTTCCATCGATTGAAATATAGTCCCCTTCTTTAACTACAAGGTTTTTACCTTCAACCCGGATTGTTCTATCCTGATAATTAATATTAAGGACGCCACATCCTGCCACACAAACTTTACCCATTTGGCGTGCAACAAGAGCTGCATGAGATGTCATTCCACCTCTAGCGGTCAGGATACCTTCGGAGGCATTCATACCTTTAATATCTTCCGGAGATGTTTCAATTCTTACAAGTATAACCGGATCTCCATTAGCTGCCATGGTTTCGGCATCCTGGGCGCTTAGCGCAACTTTACCTGAGGCTGCACCTGGACCTGCATTCAAGCCTTTGGCCATAAACCTTCCTTCTTCAACAGCTTTTTTCTTCTGATCCAGATCAAAAATAGGGCGCAGGAGTTGATTAAGTTGATTTGGCTCAATTCTCAAAATCGCTTCTTCCTTATCAATTAATTTTTCCTTTACCATATCAACGGCCATTTTGACAGCTGCGAAACCTGTTCTTTTGCCAACACGGCATTGGAGCATCCATAATTTACCTTGTTGAATTGTGAATTCAATATCGAGCATATCCTTATAATGTTTTTCAAGGATTCTACGGTAAGTATCAAGTTCTTTATAAAGTTTTGGAGCTTCCTTATTAAGCTCTGAAATCGGGTGGGGAGTGCGGATACCAGCAACAACATCTTCGCCTTGAGCGTTGAACAAGTATTCACCGTAAAAAATATTTTCTCCACTAGCGGGATCTCTTGTAAAAGCGACACCAGTTCCGGAATCTTCTCCCATATTTCCAAAAACCATTGACTGGATATTAACTGCGGTACCCCAAGTTGCGGGGATATCATTCAATTTTCTATAAACAATGGCCCTATCATTCATCCAAGATCCAAAGACAGCACCTATTGCTCCCCATAACTGTTCCATTGGGTCATCGGGGAAATCGGAACCTGTTTTCTCTTTAATAGCGGCTTTGAATTCAGATACCAATTCTTTCAAATGATCTGCTGTAAGTTCAGTATCTAATTTAAAACCATTCTCATGTTTTTTCCTTTCCAGTATTATTTCAAATGGGTCGGCGTCATGCTTATCCACAGGTTTTAATCCCAGTACAACATCACCATACATTTGGACAAACCTTCTGTAAGAATCGTAAGCAAAGCGGGGATTTTTTGTTTTTTCGATTAAACCCCGGACAGTTGTATCATTCAAACCAAGATTAAGGATAGTATCCATCATACCGGGCATCGAAGCTCTCGCACCGGACCGTACAGAAACGAGAAGAGGATTTCCGGAATCGCCAAATTTAGCCCCCATCACAGATTCTACTTTCTTTAATGACGAGGCGACGTGGCTTTTTAGTTCCTTGGGATATTGGTTCTTGTTATTAAAGTAAGCGATGCAAACTTCAGTTGTAATAGTAAACCCAGCCGGCACTGGTAATCCAATATTTACCATTTCAGCAAGATTAGCTCCTTTACCTCCTAGCAATGCTTTCATTTCAGCTTTCCCTTCGGCTTTTTTACCGCCGAAGAAATAGACGTATTTAGACATTTATTTTACTCCATATTTAAATTTATCTGATATTTGATTTAATTATTATTGAGCGGCATCATTGATTTAAATTTAATTTATCAAGAATAAATTTAATAAATAATTGTTCATCGCTCATTACCATTTTGATTTTAAGATAAAAGATATCTATGTCATCAAATTCTTTTGAGAAACCCACAAGTTTTACTGCATCCTTTTGAGTAGTAATGACTGAATGTGAGTTAGTATTATAAAATTTTTTCCTTATTGATTGAATTTCTTTATTAGAATAGTTCTTATGGTCGACAAAAATCATTCGATTCTCAGTATTTACTCCATTCTGATCAAGAACATTGATCAAGGAAGAGGGGTCTGCGATTCCCGAAACAAGGAGGCTTTTCTGTCCTTTAAATTCTTCGATCTGATGATCTACTTTTCTTTTAATGTCGACAACTCCGATAGCCTCATAATTAGTCTTAAATATTTTTTTGCCCTCAAAATACTTCTTGAGGTTTGGCGGGATATTTTCTTCAGCAGAAAATTTCCGATTAATTATAACAACATCAGCTCTTTTAACTGATGAGAATGGCTCCCGTTGATTTCCAGTGGGAAAAAGATTCTTAACAAGAAAATTACGACACAAAAGGAATTTTTGCTCACACACCAATATGTTTAGATCCCGGTATATCCATCGGTGCTGAAAAGCATCATCAAGTACAACAACCCTAACACCTGTTTCGCGTATAAATTTTTCCGCCCCTTTAACCCGGTTTTCGCATACGGCGCCCGGAACATGACACTCGGAAACAGTTTGGTAAATCTCATCTCCACATTGATCGACAGAAGTAAATATTTCTTGCCCGTCCGAAACAAGTTTATATCCTCTCGAGTTCCTTCCATACCCCCGACTAAGAACACCGGTTTTTAATCCAGATTTTTTAAGTAAATCAAGGAGATAAATTACCAAAGGAGTTTTCCCCGAACCTCCGACAGTAAGATTACCAACCGAAATTATTACAGCATTAACTCTCCTCTCCTTGAAAATTTTTATTTCAAATAACCAATTCCTTAAAGCAACTGCAAGGGCATACGCTGGGATAACAGGGAAAAGAATTATTTTCAAAAAGTTAATCATAATTTATTTCCGAAATTATTTGCTTCAACCTGAATTTCATTTAATGTTCGTTCGCAATTAAGAATTAATTCAGAAGTATCAGAAAAAGATAAATCTGATTTAATATAAACCGGATCAGAATAAACTGCTTTTACCCTCGAAAAGAAATTCGGAATTTCAAACTTATCCCAGCTTTTTAAAACTCTCTTTTTGTTATATCCGATACCAACCAATATTAAAGGAGCTTTACTTTTTTTGGCAGTAATAACAGCACCGGCTTTCATCCTGTTTATGGGACCCCTCGGTCCATCAGGAGTAATTGCAACTGATTCATTATTCCTGGCATAATCGACCATAATACCAAGTGCAACATCCCCCCCTTTGCTGGTGGAACCTCTCACAACATTATATCTCCAGTGTTTTAATATTTTTGCAAGTAAATCTCCATCTTTGCTTTTACTAATTAAAGCTGTGAAATTTTTATTCCTATGTAGGTACCACGCGAGCAGCATCTGTCCATGCCAGAACGCAAGGACAAAGTTCCTGTTTTGATTTTCAAGCTTATTAATTACCTCCCTATTTTTAAAAGTAACCTTCATACTCTTACATAGTAGGTCAACAGATTGCGGAAGAACAAAAAGACCAATAACCCGGAGAATATCTTGTTTATATTTTCTAAAGTTCATTCATCGCTCGATAGATAATTTGAGCCGCTTTTCGAGAAGCTCCCAACTGCCCAAGTTTTTCTTTTAGGAGTGATAACCTACTTTTAATTGACGAATAAAGCTTAATATCAGTTAAAATCTTTTTACATTCCAGATAAATATTCTGGTCATTCGCCTTTTCCTGGATTAATTCAGGAACAATTTTTTCACCTGTTATAATATTCGCCATTCCAATTGTATCGAGTTTAATCAATTTTTTCCCTATCAAATAAGTAAGCAGACTGGTCTTATAAACAATAACCATAGGGAGTGAAAACAGACCTGCTTCAAGCGTTGATGTACCTGATTTTATTATACCGATTTTTGCTAGGTTCATCAGATCGTAATTAAAACCTTTTATGATCTTAAAATCTGTTTTTCTGCCTGACTCTTTAAAAACATTATTATCAATATTGTCTGCACATGCTACAATTGTCTGCAGATTGAATTCATTACTCAGTTTTGCTGCAGCCTTTATGACAGAAGGAAAAATATGAGTAATTTCATTTTCACGGCTTCCGGGTAAGATTAACAATATATCTTTGGTTAAATCAAGATTAAATTTATTATAGAATTCATCCTTCGAGAATAAATCATATTCATTGATCCTTTCAAGCAGAGGATGGCCTACAAATTCTGCATTTACATTATTTTTACGATAAAGTTCCTCTTCGAAAGGGAATACCACTATCATTTTATTTATAAGTAGTCTAATTTTTTTTATTCTTCCACTTCCCCAAGCCCAAACCTGGGGGGAGATATAATAAAAGATATATAATCCTGATGCTTTTAATTTCTTTGCAAGACTCAGATTAAATCCCGGATAATCAATTAATACTGCATTTTTAATTTCTTTTTCTTTTACAAGTCTGAGAATTTCTCTTTGAACTTTTTTAATAAATGGAATATGTTTAATAACTTCGGTAAAACCGAGGAATGCAAGCTTGTCAATTGAATAAAGAATATTCATGCCGGAATTTCTCATTTTTTCCCCTCCAACTCCAAAAACATTTATGGATGGATCCATCTTTTTGAGTTCATTAATAAGCGCTGAACCGTGGAGATCACCTGAGGCTTCACCGGCAATAATGAGAATATTTTTATTAATCGACTTCATTACTTAGTTTCTTCTTAAAAACCATAAAATGATTAACGTAAAAATAACAAACCCAAATGCCTGAAAAGTTCTTATTTCGGATCTCATACCGTCCTTCCAGGAAAAATCGGGCTGTTCAATCCTGGAAACTTTATATGAAGACAGACGCGGTATAAAGCGCGGTACATTCATAATATAATTTTCAAACTGCTTACCGAAAGTATTTTTCAAATATCCTTCTTCTTCATTTATAATAATATGATATTGCAAAGAAAAAAAAATCAATCCGGCAATTTGCAACCAGGGAAATAATGCAAATGACATTATACCGATGCCTGTATACATCATTATATTTCCAAGATAAAGAGGATTACGCAAATGCGCAAAGGGTCCACTTATAATTAAATATGTTCCACCTACATTACCTGTTGTTCTTGTTTCGCTTCCAGCCCAGCTTACCCCCCATAGTCGTAGATATTCACCCATACAGGCAATTATAATCCCAGCTATTAGACTCCAGATATTGGAGTTTTGATACAACAACATAACAACAATAAACGGAATTGGTGTATAACTGCGATACTTAAAAAAAACTTCTGATAATTTCATTTTTTATTCTTTATCCATGCATTTTTTAGTCATTCCGAAATATAAGCCTCTCTCCTTTTTAATCCTGCCTGATGTCTTTTCTTTAAATTTTTCTTTTCTAATAAAACAGAAAGTTTATTAATAACATCATCAAAGGTTTTATAAGGAGAAAAAGAAATTCTCTCCTTCTCGCAAAATTTGAGAAGGCTTTTTTTTGCGAAGATTAAATCACAATACTGCGCAGTATCTTTATCGGAATTACCATCCCCAATGTAGATAGTAAAATCCTCGTCCCTACTGTTATTTATTATATGATTCCTTTTACAGTTAGCAGAGTATTGGCATAATGGATCATAATAGGGAAAATCTGGAATCAGTTTGTTCTGGGGTGAGATAATTAAATGGTTTGAGAAATACTTTAAACCATTTAATTTCTCTCTAGTTAAAATCATATCGATATAATAATCAAAACCGTCACTCAGAACTAATATCTGGATATTTCGATCTTCGCAGAACCTAACAATATTATGAAGCCCGGGATCGACTTCCATTTTATAAATAAAATCGTTTAATATGCTTACATCAACTTTTTCAATAGAATTACATAATTCAATCCAGGATTGCTTTGCTGAAATTCTATCATTAAGAAGGTCATCAATAATTTTTTCTACTATAAATTTATTTCCAAAATTCCGGAAAATTGATTCGCCAACATCTTCTTTGGTGATCGTACCATCAAAATCGATAAATATTTTTATTTTTTGAGCTGTCATCGTGCAAGTACCATTTTCCGAACCTCAACAAAATCGTCTGACTGAACGCGGTAAAAATAAACCCCCGTCGGGAGATCCTTTCCTGAAAAAACAACTTTGTTTTCCCCCTTTGGATATTGTTGTCTATCTAACTCTTTTATCAGTTCAATATGACTATTAAAAAATTCAAATTTTATCCAGGAAGGTTCAGAAAGATAAAAGATGATTGTCGTCTCATCTGTAAATGGGTTAGGAGAATTCTGCACAAGAGATATTTTTCCTTTAGACTCAAAGAATTCTACCTTGGCAACATCAGATGGCTGAATATTACCGAGATTATCTTTTTGTACTATCCTGTAATAAAGGGTACCTAATTCATTCGGATGGTCTATAAATTCATAATATCTGGCACTACTAATAATGATTGACTTAATATTACCTGCAACACTCCACTGAGAAGTACCGTTATCAGTTTGTCCGGTCCGTTCAATATCATAATTAGTGCCATTTGATTCATTTGCAGAATACCATGATACTTTCACTGAATCACCATTAAGCACAGCATTCAGACCTATAATCTGAGAAACATACGTACCCGTATTAAATATTTTCTGGGCATAGATTTCTCCTTTACTTTCCCTAATTTCCTTGAATATTGCAATAGCACCCCCCCTTAAGTCCGAAACAATTGAGGGATAGCTCTTTTCTGAGTTATTGTGGGAGGCAATTGCAATGCCCAAAGGCCCCCAAAGCTGTTTGCCTGAATTGCTGATTCTTTGTGCATAAATATCCGGCCTTACAGATTCCTGTCGTTTATCAATCCATGACACAATAGCCCCACCCTTACCATCACTTAATAGTTTTTGACCAAACTGGTCTCTAGGAAGTTGAACAACGGCAACATCTTCTTTCCATCGGTGATTGCCTTTAATATTAAACTTCTGGATAAAAATATCCTTGTCCTTATTTATCTCATTTGTCCAACTTAAAATAATTGTAGAGTCGGCTGTTAATACCTGGGGATTTGTTTTACTCCCTTTTTTAGTAGTAGCGATTTTCCCTCCTTGCCCCCATAATAGTTTGCCGCTAAAACTTAAAAGTTGGTGATAAATTTCTTTTTCGGATTTTTGTATCTGCCATGCTAAGTATATTGCAGAGAAATCACTTTTTTGAACTGAGTAGCTTAGAACTGTCTGATTGTTATTAGAAAGAGCAATTGCTTTCTTTCCCCACAACAGTTTCCCAAAAGAATCTACATGCTGAGCAAACAAGATAGACCTATTATTCTGATTCTCTAGCCAAAAAAGAAATGCACCACCTTCATTATCAGCAATAACATTCGATATACTCTTTCTACCAGAGGAATCATCTACTAAGATTCCATTAATATTTTCCTGGAGTTGGCCATTGGCATTAATCTTCTGAAGAATAAGTTTATAACTTGATCCGAATTCATCAGATTTTGCTATGTATGATATATAAACATTCCCCTTATTATCGGAACAAATAGCATAATCGATAACATCAGGATAATCAGGTGTAACCTGAACACCATTTATCTGCCATAATAAGTTTCCATTATTATACACACGCTGAGCAAAAAGATTTCCATTTTTATTCTGTGAATAATCTTTCCAAACAACTACTGCTGTATTTGGAAGATTCTGAGAAACAGCAGGGGTAAATTTATCTCCGGTTTGATCTGAAATTTTTTTACCATCAGCATTGAAACTTACCTTCCCATTCCCATCCATGTGAATAAAAAATATTTCGTTCTGAAAACCGCTTTTATTATCCTCCCAAAAGATAAAAGCGCCTCCTTTAAGATCTTCCACCGAAGAAATATTTATCGGTTTTACACCGTCAGTAACAAGCTTTGTATTCAATGAAGGATTATTTACCCACTGAGATTTAAGTGGCAGAACAAAAATTATCACAAGAATAATTGAAAATAGACCTGGAGCGCAATATTTAATTGACAAAATTGAAATCCTCATTAAATCTTACACTTACAAGTTTTGAAACACCCTCCTCCTGCATGGTCACTCCATATAAAGTATCTGCAGCTTCCATAGTCCTTTTATTATGGGTTACAACTATAAACTGAGTATCATTACTGAAATCCTTGATAATTTTAGTGAAACGATCAATATTTGCATCATCAAGAGGAGCATCAATTTCATCAAGGATACAGAAAGGGCTAGGCTTAACAAGATAAATTGCAAACAATAAAGCTATCGCAGTTAATGTTTTTTCTCCTCCAGAAAGTAATTCGATTGAGGTGGGACGCTTCCCTTTGGGCTTGGCTATTATTTCAATCTTTGCTTCAAGGGGATCAACATTTTCTTCAAGTTTAAGATCAGCTTCATCACCAGGGTTAAATAGCCCCCTGAAAATATTTATAAAATGACCTCTTATTTTGTCAAAAGTATCAATAAAAAGTGATTGGGCAGTTGTATTAATTTCCCCAATAGTTTTAACAATATCTTTTTCGGATTCCAACAGATCATTCCGCTGCTTATTTAAGAAATCAAATCTTTCCTTTTCCTCCTCATATTCGGAATAAGCCAGAACATTAATAGGACCAAGATTTCTAACCTGCTGTTTTAAAGAATGCAGTTCTTCGGTTTTCTTATCGAACTCATAAGTTTCAAGATCATCAAAGGTTTTCGATTCAAGGTTCAATGAATAATTTTCTTTAATATTATCAAGTAAGTTTTTTATCATTAAACCAAGTTCATTCAACTTAATTTCGGAATGATGAATTTTGTCCAACACTGATTCTCTTTCTTTACGGAGGGAATCCTGTTTCAATTCTTTTTCTTCTATAACCGCCCTAATGGTTTTAAATTCAGAATCTATCTCATTCTCATTTTTTAAAAGCACTACTTTTGTCTCAACTAAATCATCATGTTCAATTGATTTTTCATCCAGAATAGATTTAATAGTTTCCGTTTCCTGTAAAGTTGATGATATATCCAATTCTCTTTTGGCAAGGTTCTTTATAATTGAATCAACAGAATCTTCAGCCCTTTTAATTGCATTTTCCGAATTTCGCAAATCGCCATACAAACGTTCCAATTCAAGGTTGATTGTGTTGAGGCTTGATGTCAAAGAATCATATTCCTGTTCTGTATTCCTGAAGTCATCATCCATTTTTTTGCTTTCTTCATCAGCTATAAGCTTTTCATCTTTATGGAGAGAGAGGATTTCATATAATCTTGATTTTTCATTATCAAGCCGGTTATATTCAGAAGCCAATTCCTGTATTTCATCCCTGGCTTTCTCAATTTCATCAACTGCCTTCTGTTTTTCAAATTTAAATTGGGCTATCTGTTTTTCAATATTAGCCAAGTCATTGACCAGCATCCTTCCTTTTTCAGAGAGGACTTTAAGGTCAATGCTATTAATGGTTTGTTCTTTATCTTCAATCCTTAGACGAAGCTTTTCAAGCTCTTCTTCCTTTCGGGGAAATTCATTTTTGTAGTTTTCCAGAAGCTGTTTTCTGCCGAACAAAGAATCATCAAGTCGTGGTGCGGAACCTCCCTCTATAATACCTGATTGATCAATAAAATCTCCATTCAGAGTAACAAAGTTAAACATGGGATATTCAGAAGAAAGGGAAAATGCAGTTTCTAACGAATCAACAAGGACTGTTTTTGATAATATTTTATTAAAAAATTGTATCCATTTTTCCTCAGTCTGAATAAAATCCTGGGCAAAACCTAGAAAACCATTCTCTTTTTTTAATGATCTGATTTTCCGACGTATAAAGAATGACTCAAGATGTTGAATCAAATTTTTATTTCGTTTAATTTGATTTTGTGTAAGATAAAAGGAAGCTTTCCCAATTCCACTGTTTTTTAGATATTCAATGCCATTCTTTAAGTCTTCAAATGATTCAACCAGTATATTATTCAGGTTATTTTTTAATGAAGCTTCAATAGCAAAACGATATTCTTCTGAAGAATTTCCAATATGAGCCAAAAGGGCCTTATTCCCCTTTGCCCAACTACCATTTTCAAGTAATGCCTTAGCACCTTTGGATACTCCTTCCAGATTATCAATCAGATTTTGAATAAAAGTAATTTTATCCCTTAGAGCGCTTATAAATGAACGCTCTTCCAATTCTTTCTCTTTTAAGGAATTCAGCTCCTTCTCGAGATCTTCCTTTTCGCGCTGTTTGTTTGAATATAAATTTTCAGCTTGGGCTATTTTTCCCCCGGTTTCAGCCTTATCTTCCTCCAGCTCTTCAATAAATCCGACGGTCTTTGCAATGTTTCCTGTCAATGACTGGATCTTCTCATTTAACCTTAATATAGCACTGTTTTTTGATATAAGTGCAACTTCTAAGTTCGAAAATTCATTCTCCTTAGTAGTGATTTCTTTAAATTTATCCAGAAGCATTTCAGAATGTAATTTAAGCGCTTTCCTTTTCTCTTCAAGATAAGTTCTAAATTGAATTACTTTATCTTCGGATGATATCTTGGCAGATTCTTTTTCCGCAATCTTATCAGAAATTCCTGTAATAATTTCCTTGTTTTCTATTATCAGCTCTCTGGAATTATCCAGTTCAATTTTAAGTTCTTCCAGTTCCTGTTTATACTTATAAATATTATTTTCTAATGATTTTTCTCTTTCCTTATTAACAGAAATAAAGTTCTGTGAGTTATAAATTTTTTCAGTTTGTATTGTTACTTCTGATCTCTTTAATTTTAATTGTGTTTCAGTTTCATTTAATTTTTCTTTTACTGATCTGATTTCATTTTCTAATTCAGTAATGTTAGATTCAATTAAAATTTTAAGTTTAAAATTAGATTCCCTAATATTTTTATTTTCTTCTTTCTGACTATTAAACCGGGATAATTCCCTTTCCGAGAGGTCTATTTCCAGTTCCCGGATAATTGAAGATATTTTATTAGACTTTTCTGCTTTTTTAGCCTGGCGTTCAAGGGAGTTGACTTTTTTTTCAATTTCAGTAACAATATCGTTAACCCTGTTCAGATCCGATTTAACATCATCAAGTTTTTTGAGGGCAAGCCGGCGGCGTAATTTATATTTATTCACACCCGCGGCTTCTTCAAACATTGTCCTTCTTTCTTCTGCCTTATTGCTTAATATAGTCTCCACCATTTTTAATTCTATAACAGAATAAGCATTGGCTCCAATGCCGGTATCCATAAATAGATTAGTAATATCCTTTAGGCGGCAAATGTTTTTGTTCAGAAGATATTCACTTTCCCCAGATCTAAAAATTCTACGAGTAATAGTAACTTCCGAATATTCCGTCGGCAGTATACCTTTATTGTTTTCAATTGTTAATGAAACCTCAGCCATGCCCATTGGCTTTTTATTTGATGTTCCATTGAAGATAACATTCTCCATTTTATCACTTCTTAAAGTGCCACTTCTCTGTTCCCCAAGGCACCATCTTATGGCATCAACTATATTAGTTTTTCCGCAACCATTTGGCCCAACGATGGAAGTTACACCCTCATTAAACTGAACATTCGTTTTTTGAGCAAATGATTTGAAACCTAATATTTCAAGTTTTGATAGATACAAACAGTATTCCTAAAAAATATTAAATAATTTTAGAGTGATTTGCAGATATTCTATTACTGAATTACTCATTTCATAATAAACGATAATGCTGATGGAAACAAGTGCAATTAATAGCAAACTGTAGAAATAAACGCTGCTGGCGTTTACGTCAAAAATGACATAAATACCCTTCATCAATCTGTAAAAAATCCATATTGAAAAAATTATTAAAGCTAAGTAGACATAAACGTTTACGATGTCTGCAGATAGCACTCTGTATAAAATAATTCCAAGGGGAATTAAAAGAAGAAGAGGAAGAAACGACCATATTACAGTAAAATATGCACTAGAAAAATATACTCTGTTCCTTACAAATAATGATCCTCCCTTAACTAAAACCGATAATAATATAAGCACAAAAAAGGATGCTATTGATAACCATAAAATTGAAAGCAGCGGCCGCCAGGCAAGATAATTAGTAACTTTTAACAGCCCATGACTTCCAAACGCAAGAATTGATCTTTCAAAAAATAAGTTACCTTTAAAATAAAATAGAAGATTACTTATAAGAAGTCCAGAAATGGCAGAGACTAGTATTATTAAGATATTTGACTGTAATCCAGATATTAATCTTTGATCTCTGACATCAGCAAAAAAATTATACGGTCTCAATAAGGCACGGGAAGAATCTTCCCTGAATTTTCTTCCAGAATTAACAAGACCTCCAAGTGCTATTGCTAAAAATATTCCGAATACTATAAATATCATAGGAGAATCATCTCTTTTACTTCCTATTGGAATAGTTACTTTTTCAGTATTATGTAGTTTTGCGCTTACAACTTTCAAAGAAAGTCGATTATTCCCCCGATCTTCACCTGATAATCCAATGTGATAAATATTATTGGCACTATATCCAGCAATAAAGGAAGAATATTCTCCGCGATAGTCAAACATTGTATTAAGAAAATAACCCGAAAGAGGATTTGAACTGAAATAATCTATAAGTTCATCAAAATAGGCTGCCTGGGCCTCATAGGTATATTTATTAACATAACCATCTGAATTACCTGCATTAACTGTATAAGTAGCTTCACTGATAAAAACTCTACCGGCGCCTAGTTCACTTCTCAAATTCTGAATCTCGGAGTAAAACTGGTTCGGAAGAGTATTAATAAACTCTAATCCGTATAAATCTACATTATCCAATTTGGTTATATTATATCTGGCAAAGGAAGCATATGTTAAAATTTGAATTTGTTTCTTTGTCATTCCCGCAAGAGAATTCAGAAGATTTATTTGAGCTTCAACTCCCGGCAAATATGAGCTTCCCAAACCGATTGCAGCTATTATAGAATATTTCTTATATGATTTAAGAAAATTATCCAGATAGTTTTGGCTTCTTTGTATAAAATTAACATTACTTGAAAGTCTTCCCGGAATTAAATTCAATGGAACCTCAACAAAGGCAAGCAAACCTATTTTTTCACATAAAGTCAGGTAGTAAGGATTGGGGATTACCTTTGAAAACCTTACACAATTAAAACCGGTTTCCTTTATTAATCTGATATCCTTTTCCATTTGTTCAAATGTAAGCATACTCCCATATTCATAATTTGACGGGATATATGTTACTCCCTCTAATGTGAAATTTGAGCCATTAAATAAAAAAGAATCCTTTGTAGGCAATAGCGAATAAACCGCCACCTTTCTATTGACTTTATCGATCAGATTTCCATTACGGTATAAGCAAAATGAAAGTGTATATGATTGCGGATTAGAGGGGGACCAAACCATAGGTGATGAAAGGTCTAAATTCTCTATTAAATTTTTTTCTTTATTCCGACTTAACTGAAATGTCTGATCCTGGGTTAAGGCAATACTTCCTGCGGGTGATTGGAATATTATTTTTAGGTTTAGCTGATCCTCCTTAGCACTGGTATCTTTTAATGAAAAATCTCTATTCTCAATTTTTGAGGATAAAGTAAACCTTGCCTTATTTGTTTTAGGATCATATTTGTAAGAAATATCAGGATCGTTGATTGAAATATTTGGTAATAACTGAAGATATATATCCCCAAAAATTCCGCCGTAATTTTTTGGTATTAGAAATCCTTGTTTAACTGGAATTGTATTTTCTGCATCCGCTTTATAATTAAGCTTGACTGAAAGTATATTGTTTTTGTCAGAGGTAATAATATCTTTAGGAAGATCGATGTTAAATGAAAACCTACCCCCGGTATGTCTATATATAATAACGTTATTTACTGATATATCGGCTGAATAATTCAGACCTAAAAAATAGATTTTAAATTTATTATTTGAAATCTGTTCTCTGGTCAGGGTGAATGCCTTTTCAAAAACCAACACCCCATCACCGTCAAAAACTGAGGGAATTTCTACTTTTACTCTTTTTTGTTCTTTATCGTTGGCATTATATACCTGCCACCTGCCATCCAGAGAAATTACACTTCTTGTTTCGGTGATATCTATGAGATCTTTTTCCGAATAATTAAACTTATAGCCCGGAAGTTCCTTAAAAATAATTTGCGCGTAGGAAAAATGGGGTAATAATATTGAAAATAAAGAAATGAAGTATAAAAAAAGCCTAGGAAAACCCATCCGAGTAATAATCCAATAATTATGGAAATAAGCTTGAAAATATACGGAAAAACAGGGGGGAAATCAACGTAAATCTGGATTAAATAAGGTTAAAATATAAGATTCCCGACTATTTTTTAATATCAAGCTTAATAATTTCCACCAATTTATAAAAATGTTAAAATAATTTTGGGGATAGCTATGTCTATTTGTAGAAATTCCATAAGTTAACATAATTCGAGCTGTGCCTATTCAAAACCATGTCTGCGAGAAAAATAGCTAAAATCAGCAGAAATCAAAAGATTTCTTTACTTATCTTTACCCAGTAAATGTAATAATCAGGTAGGTTAAATGCTTAAATCCTAATTCTTGCCCTTCCGAAAATTATTCCATAAAGGGTCCAAATATTTTGACTAACTAACTCTTTCTATTTTAAGTATTTAAGTTCCCTCATTTCTCTTTCCATAAACCTATACCTTTATGCAAAATTTTTGCTCATCACTAGCATAGAAACTGAGGGAGAAAAAATAAATATCCTATACTGTATGTAGGTGTCTTTTTATGAAAAAAGAGAAAACTTTATTTTTTTTATTTTTTCTCTTTTTTCCTGATTTCGTGCCTAACTACTGTATAGGATTTAAGTTTTTATTTCAGAAAGGATTTATGAGTACGAAAGGAGGGTGTATCATTTTGGAACCAAGCCGTTCATCTCTCGTCCATCTTATACTCATCTCTCGCATAAAAGCCACGGTAAGTATTTCAAAAAGCTTACAGGTATGTAGGTACTGTTTTGTGATTCCAACGAAAAATATATTTTAATTATTTTTTCGTTGAAAGTCGGATTTGGTACCTACATACATAGAGGATTTAAAAATTTATTTTAGGAAGGGTTAAAGTTCTTGTAAGGAACATGTCATTTTGAACTTTTTAGGTTATTGGAGAAGAAATAACAGACAACTATGTTGCTTGTATAATTTCAATGAAAGCATCGGCTTTTAAGCTGGCCCCTCCAACCAAAGCACCATCAATATCTTTTTGAGACAGGAGTTCCCTTGCATTCTTATTATTAACACTTCCACCATATTGTATAACAATTTTATCAGAAATAGAAGCTCCATATTTGTCATTAATAAGACTACGGATAAATTTATGTACTTCCTCAGCTTGTTCCGGAGATGCAGTTTTTCCAGTTCCAATTGCCCAAACTGGTTCATATGCAATAATCATATTGCCCATTTCTTCAGATGAAATATCCATTAAACCGGATCTTATCTGTTTTTCAATTACCTTTTCTGTAATTCCAGCTTCTCTTTCTTCAAGAAGTTCTCCTACACAAAATATTGGTTTTAACCCGCTTGCGTTAGCTTTTTTAATTTTATTATTTATTAGTTCATCTGTTTCGCCAAAAATAGTTCTTCTTTCCGAATGACCAAGAATTACATATTCGCACCCGACACTTTTAAGCATTGAAGCAGAAATTTCACCTGTAAAAGCACCTGAAGTTTCAAAATACATATTTTGGGCGCCTAGTTTAACTTTAGTATCCTTTAACAAAGTATAAGCCTCAAATAATGAAGTAAAAGCCGGACAAACTATTACATCACAATTCAAATTATCCATAGATACCCCGGATGTTAATTTTGATAAAAGATTTTGAGTTTCCTTTAAATCATTATTCATTTTCCAATTTCCCGCAATTACCTTCCTTCTCATATATCCTCTAGTTTAATTTTAATAATTAATAATTAGTCAACCTAAACTTAATATTTTTAGAAGTTAATAAAAATGTTTATACCCTTTTTCCTTCTATGTAAAATTAGATTTTTCTATATTAACACAGTTTAAATTAGCGCTAAATAATTTTTTAATTAACCAGAAATGAAAAAGAAAGTTGCAATTGTTGCGCTTAGCGGTGGACTAGATAGCTGCGTTACAACTGCTATTGCAAACCAGGAATACGATTTAGCCTTGTTTCATGCCAATTATAAACAGAGAACTGAAAAAAGAGAACTAAAATCATTCAACGATATTGCTGACTATTATGGAATTGAGAACCGATTGATTATTGATTTCTCTCATTTATCAAAAATTGGCGGCTCTTCTTTAACTGATAGGAATATCAGGGTAAAGGAAGCGGACTTTGCAAATAAATCAATTCCAAATTCATATGTCCCTTTTAGGAATGCCAATATACTTTCTGCATGTATTAGCTGGGGAGAGGTTCTAAATGCCTCTGCAGTTTTCATCGGGGCAGTCAATGAGGACTCTTCCGGTTATCCTGACTGCCGGCCTGAATTCTTCTCCGCCTTTGAAAAAATGTCAAACCTGGGAACTAAACCCGAAACAAATATTAAAATAATTACTCCGGTTATAAATTTATCAAAAAAAGAAATTGTGTTGAAAGGAAAAGAGTTAAATGCGCCTTTCCATTTAACCTGGTCATGCTACCAAAGTGAAGAAGAAGCTTGTGGAATTTGTGACAGTTGTGCTTTAAGATTAAGAGGATTTCAACTGGCTGGCATTGAAGATCCTATAAAATACAAAACAAAACCATTTTACATTTAAAGGAATAGGATGAACGAAAAAATAAAAATTATTGAGGTTTTCGAAAATGCTTACCCAGGTAGAGATTATACCGTTATGCATGCAGCGCCCGAGTTTACATCTTTATGCCCTAAAACAGGACAACCTGACTTTGCCACCATTACCGTTGAATATATACCCGATAAATTATGCATAGAGTTAAAATCTCTTAAATTATATTTTAACTCTTTCCGCAATAACGGAATTTATTTTGAAAGCGTTACTAACAGGATTTTAGATGATCTTGTGGCTGCATGCCAACCCAGGTATATGCATATAACCGCAGAATTTAATACTCGTGGAGGTATCTCTTCCGTTGTCGAGACTGAATATCAAAAAGAAGATCTATCAAACGAAAATTATAACTAATAAATATAATGCCTGTTAGTATAGGTGCAAAAAAAGATTTCATAAAAAAGAGAGACCTGCTATTTCTGGAGAATTCAAAGAATACGGATTCCCTTAATTTCAGTATGGAATATAGCCTCCTGGTTGAGGATTATATCTGTTTATTAACACGTAATAAAAAAATCAATTTCGCTATTGCTTCCGCGGGCAGCTTCAGTAGAAGAGAATTAGCCCCTTTTTCTGATATTGATCTTATCTTTATAACGGAATCATTGGCTGGAAATGAGAAAGAAATTTCCGATGTTCTTACATCATTATGGGATAATGGAATTGAGGTGTCCCATACTATTAGAGATTTTGGGGATATTGCAAAATTTCTTAATGAACTGCATACCTTCACACAGTTTTTCGAAACCAGATTACTTCTCGGTTCTGAAAAAATATATAATAAATGGAATGAGCTTCTTTTATCCTCTTTAACTGCGACTGTACAAAAAAATCTATTATATGATTTTATCAATGATATTGATGCCAGATACGCCAAATATGGAACTTCCCCAAAAACTCTGGAACCTAATGTTAAATTTTCGGCTGGAGGATTAAGGGATTTCCAGGTAGTTGAATGGATGTATATTCTCAAAAACAAGGAATTTTTAAATAAACAGAATGAAAAGGTTCAGTCTGAAATCTTTGTCGAAATGCTTCTTGAGAATGAATATTCTACTCCAAATGAGTGTAAAAGACTTTTCAATAGCTATAAAATTTTAATAACAGTTAGAAACCTTCTTCATTTAATTTCAAATCAGAAAAATGACAGATTTGAATTTGCAGCCCAGCAAAAAATCGCCCCTCTCTTCTATAATAAAAAGGATGCGATCTCATTATTCATGAGGGATTATTTTATTTCAGCAAACATTATAAACAGATTTACTAAATCAATTGTAAAAAAATTCCTTGAAGAAATTGAAAACCCTCTCCCCGATTCATTGGCTATAGAACTTGATGAAGATTTTATACTTAAAGGAAAGACTATTTCCTTAAACAATGTTAGAGATTTTTCTTTGTCTGATATGCTTAGAGCGTTTTATTACCGCGGTTTCAACAACGCTCAGTTTGATGAGAAGTTAAGAACTCTTATAATAGAAACTGTAGAAAAGGATGATCTATACAAGCAAACAGGCACCAGCTCATCCGTTTTTTTCAGAGAAATCTTAATGCTTCCTAGAAATGTTGGACAAACCCTTTCTAGTATGAATGAACTGGGCGTACTTGGCGCATTCATGCCAGAATTTAAAGATCTTATTGGTTTCCTGCAGCATGGAGTCTATCATCAATATACTGCCGATGAACATACATTAATGACTATCCTAAATGTTGAGAAACTTGAAAAAGATTTTTCTATTCTCGGAAAAATCTATAATAATCTTAAGAATAAAGAAATTTTATACCTGAGCTTGCTTTTTCACGATATTGCAAAACCCATTAATATATCCGGCCATGAGATTATTGGCGCTGAAATGGCGTCTTCTATAATGTATCGACTTGGCTATAGCGAAGAAGAAATTGAGAAGGTATCGTTCCTGGTTAGAAACCACCTTCTTATGGAACAGGTTGCATTTAGACGAAACTTGAATGATCCGGAAACACTAAATACTTTTACCTCCAAATTCTCTTCCGTTAATGCTCTGGATCTACTTTATCTTGTTACTTATGCCGATCTTTCAGCAGTTAACCCTGTAGTCTGGACATCCTGGAAAAGTGATTTGTTAGCTGAATTATATCGAAAAACCAGTTCGATGCTGAAAGAACAATTAAGTGGTGAAGAACTTTTAATGTCAATTACTTATGTTATCCCCAAAGAAATTAGCAAACACTCTCCGGTAATTTCCGAATCCCATGTTCAGGAACATATAGATTCTATTAATGACATCGCTTATGTTCATCATTTTTCTGATGAAGAAATTGCAAAACATATTGAAGAAATTCAAAAAGGAGTTTTAGTTTCTGTTTTATTTAAAGAGCTGAATGATTTTACAAATATTACAGTGATAACAAAAGACTTCCCCTCTCTTCTGTCAAAAATCTGCGGCGTGTTCTCTATTAATGATGCTAATATACATGATGCAAAAATATTTACACGGAAGGATGGAATAGTAATTGATACTTTTAACGCCTCTAATTTCAGAACTGGAAGGAAAATTGAACCTGAAAGATTTATAAAAATTGAAGAAGATCTCAATTCTGTTGTGACAGGTCTCATGCAGCTTAACCAGGAATTTTCGAAAATGAAAAGCAGATGGTGGAGAATCGAAAACAAGTTTTTTAAAAGAACAGGTAAGGTAAAGGTTGCATTTGAGAATCATGAAAAGTATACAATTATTGATATCTTTTCTCCCGACAGGCTGGGTTTCCTTTACCAGGTTACCAGTAAAATGAATGAGATCGGTCTTTCTATTTATTTTGCAAAAATATCTACTCAGGGGGACGATATAGTGGACTCATTTTATGTTCTTGATAGAAGTGGCAAAAAAGTTTCGACAAATGACTATGAATTAATTAAAACAGAGCTAATTGATACTATTACACAATTATTGTAAATAGGATATTTATTTGAATTTTATGGAAAAAGAAAAACCGATCGGGGTATTCGATTCTGGAATCGGTGGGTTAACTGTTGTTAAAAGAATTGTTTCTTATTTACCGCTGGAGGATATCGTTTATTTTGGCGATACAGCCAGGGTTCCTTATGGTTCTAAATCAAATGACACAATTATAGAATATGGTTTACAGGATGCTAAGTTCCTGATGCATAAAAATATTAAGGCTCTTGTAGTCGCATGTAATACTGTTTCTTCTGTTGCACTTAACAATTTGAAAGATTCTTTTGATATCCCTATTATTGGAATGATCGAACCAGGTGCAAAAATGGCATCCCTGGAAACTAAAAATAAACGGGTAGGAGTTATAGGTACTCGCTCTACCATCAGCAACCAGGCATATTCAAAAAAAATAAAAAGCATAGATCCCTCCATTCATATTTTTGAACGCGCCTGCCCCCTCTTTGTACCACTTGCAGAAGAAGGGTGGACAAATCATACAGCTACATACGAAATTGCCAGGGAATATCTCAAGGAATTTATAAAAATTGGTGTTGATACTCTGGTATTGGGATGTACCCATTACCCTATTCTCGCCGAAGTAATCCAGAATATAGTTGGCAAAGATGTAAAATTGATTGATTCGGGAATAGCTGCTGCCGAATCTGTAAAAGAGGAGCTTGATAGGTACAACCTCCATTCAAACAAATCATCACAGGGAAACCAATCGTTCTATGTGAGCGATATTCCAATGAAGTTTAAAGAATTGGCTGAATTATTCCTGGGAAAACCAATATCCGAAGTTCAAAAAATAGAAATTGAATCTTTAACCGGATAAAATAAAAATATTCGAATATTGCAAAATTCCAGCTTCAATGCATATCTTTATATAAAATAATTACAAATTATTTTATATAATAAACCTCAATTACACCACTAAGTTTTTTTTAATTCCGCAGTTAATACAATTTCTTTTACGCTTAGTGCTTTGGAAATAGGGCACCCCGCCTTTGTTTCATTGGCATGCTTCTGGAAAGTAACATTATCAATCCCCTCAACATCTGCAGTGGTATTTACCTCAATCTTTGTTACAGTAAAACCGGATTCCAGTTTTTCTATGTGTACCCTATCTTCAGTAAAAATTGAATTAACCTTAAAGCCTGCCCCTGATAATGCACCTGCTAATGCCATCGAAAAACAAGCTGCATGTGCTGCTCCTAATAATTCTTCCGGGTTGGTTTCTTTTCCTGTTTCAAAACGGGAAACAAAATTGTATGCTGTATTCTTCAAAATTCCTGATTCAGTATTAATGTTCCCGCTGCCTTCTTTCAAATTCCCTCTCCAGACTGCATTGGCTTTTCTAATAGGCATATTTTCTCCTTAATTATTTATTGTTATACGATAATAATAATAGTTTTTTTATTAAGATGTTAATATTCGGTGTGATCTTAATTAACAAATGAAAATTATCATTTTAGTTAATTTTTATTAAGTTTATTCTTATGCAACATTAGTAATGAATCTAAATCCTTTACTATCCTCGCTATTGTTTGAAAATATCTATATTAATTTTTCATTAAAACACTCCCTAAATCTATAAGTCATTTAATCCTTTGTTTAAGGTTTTAAAGAATTAAATTGCTAATTTTAATGATGTAATTATTATTTATAAGGGAGATGAGACTAATTGTTATATGCATTATAAAGGAATTTGGAGCACCAACCTTTTCAAAGAAAACCAAAACTTGAATACAGTGTTTGATTCAAATATTACTGAAAATATTTTTTCTTCTCCCCATAAATTTTTCCAACTAAAATTTAACAAAACAAAACTTAAAAGAGGTCTTTATGTCCGAGTACACCAATAAACTTTTAGCAAGAGTAAAAGCACAGAATCCCAGTGAGCCAGAATTTCATCAGGCTGTCGAAGAAGTTGTAGAGTCCCTTGGAATAGTCCTTGAACGCCATCCTGAATATAGAACTGCAAAAATTTTGGAAAGAATGGTTGAACCCGAAAGAATGATTACCTTCCGTGTGCCATGGATGAATGATCAGGGAGAAATTCAAATTAACCGCGGCTATAGAATTGAAATGAACAGCGCCATTGGTCCTTATAAAGGTGGTTTAAGATTTCACCCTTCTGTTACTCCCGGCATTTTAAAGTTCCTGGCTTTCGAACAAGTATTTAAAAACAGTCTTACTACGCTTCCTATGGGAGGAGGTAAAGGCGGTTCCGATTTTGATCCTAAAGGAAAAAGTGATAATGAAGTTATGAGATTCTGCCAGAGTTTTATGACAGAATTGTTCCGCCATATCGGACCAAACACGGACGTCCCCGCTGGCGATATAGGTGTTGGTGGAAGAGAAATTGGATTCCTGTTCGGCCAGTATAAAAGATTAAAAAATGAATTTACAGGAGTATTAACAGGCAAAGGATTGAATTGGGGTGGTTCATTAATACGTCCCGAAGCTACTGGGTATGGAGCAGTTTACTTTGCTCAGGAAATGCTTAAAACTAAAGGTCAGGACTTCTCCGGCAAATTAGTTGCTGTTTCTGGTTTTGGTAATGTTGCCTGGGGAGCGGTTCAAAAAATAGATCAGCTGGGCGGTAAGGTTGTTACTCTTTCTGGCCCCGATGGGTTTATTTATGATAAAAATGGCGTTAAAGGTGAGAAAATAGATTATATGCTTCAAATGAGAGCAAGCGCGAAAGATAATGTTAAGGACTATGCCGATAAATTCAAGGTCGATTTCTTCCCCGGTAAACGTGCCTGGGGTATTAAAGTTGATGTTGCAATGCCTTGCGCCACTCAAAATGAAATCTTTGAAGAAGACGCAAAAGAATTGGTTAAAAATGGTTGCATTTGTGTCTGCGAAGGAGCTAATATGCCGACAACTATTGAAGCTTATAAAGTATTTAGGGAAAATGGCATCCTGTTTTCACCTGGCAAGGCCTCTAATGCCGGTGGAGTGGCTACTTCCGGACTCGAAATGTCCCAAAATAGCATGCGACTCCCATGGGGCAAAGAAGAAGTTGACCACAGATTGCATGAAATCATGAAAAAAATCCATGATACATGTTTGGAAACAGCTGAAAGATTCGGTACACCTGGCAATTACGTCGATGGTGCTAATATTGCTGGATTCCTGAAAGTCGCTGACGCAATGATGGATCAGGG